>Ga0308176_10000690_pt1 | contig 21179 bp, 20 predicted proteins | sample PhyCR2_3_FD_203890 | JGI IMG/M metagenome (GOLD analysis project Ga0308176, IMG submission 203890) | Soil microbial communities from UC Gill Tract Community Farm, Albany, California, United States - DLSLS.C.R2 | ecosystem: Environmental > Terrestrial > Soil > Agricultural land | place: USA... | reverse complement strand
TGATGCCGCCGGACTCCAGTGGGGCCGGGCTGCCCACTGCCCGGCCGGGCGTACAGGGGCGGGCTGTACCGTCTGCGCCGTGGGAGCGGGCGCGGTCAGGATGACCGTCGGGTGCGCGCTGGTGCTCGTCCTCGCCGCCTGCGGCCAGCCGGAAGGCCCGGGCCGGAGCGAGTCCCGCCAACCGAACGCCGTCACGCTGACGCCGGTCCCGGACGGCACCCAGTCCGTCGAGGTCGACGCGGGCGACGACTTCCGCTTCCACCCGTCGGTGATCAACGCCGAGCCGGGGCCGGTGCGGCTGACCCTCAAGCATGTCGGCACGGGCGCCCCGCACACCTGGCAGGCCCCGCAGCTGCCCGGTGCCAGCGTGCCGCTGACCACGGCCGGCCAGACCAACACGATCCGGTTCACGATCGGTCGGCCGGGCGACTACCGGTTCTTCTGCTCGATCCACGAGGCGCAGGGCCAGGTCGGGCGGCTCGTGGTGGCAGCCAAGTGAACGTGCTCGACCTTGTCCTGATCGTCGCCACGATCATGTTCGCCATCGGCGGCTTCCGGCAGGGTTTCGTCACCGCGATCCTGTCGTTCTTCGGCTTCTTCGGGGGCGCGGTGATCGGCGCGCAGCTCGCCGATCCGATAGCCAACCAGCTGTCGCAGGACTCGTCGTGGCGGATCGCGGTGGCGGTCGCGGTGGTGCTCGCGGTCGCCCTGCTCGGTCAGGTGCTAGCGGTCTCGGTCGGCAACCAACTGCGGTCCCGGTTGACGTGGCGTCCGGTGCAGGCGGTGGACTCGGCCCTCGGCGCGGTCGTCTCCGCGGTCGCGGTGCTGCTGGTGTTCTGGATGGTGGCGACGCCGCTGGCCTCGGCGCCCTACCCGCGGGTGTCATCGGCGGTCCGCGACAGCCAGGTGATCCGTGGGGTCGACGATGTGGTGCCCCGGCAGGTCCGGACGCTCTACTCGTCGCTGCGGGACGCGGTCCGCTCGTACGACTTCCCTGAGGTGTTCGGGCCGCTGGTCCCGACGAGGGTGCGCAGCGTCCCGCGGCCGGACCCGAAGCTGTTGCAGGGCCCGGTGGTCACGACTACACGCCCGTCGGTCCTCAAGATCACCGGTGTCGCCGACTCGTGCGCCCGCCGGGTCGAAGGGTCCGGTTTCGTGTACGCCCGGGACCGGATCATCACCAACGCTCACGTCGTCGCCGGCATCGACCAGCCGTCTGTCCAGGTCGACAGCGAACGCCGGGAGGCGACCGTGGTGCTCTACGACCCCGATCGCGATGTCGCGGTGTTGTACGTGCCCGACCTCGGGTTGCGGCCGCTGCAGTTCGCGTCCCGGCCGGTCGACACGAACGCCGACGCGATCCTGCTCGGTTATCCGGAGGACGGCCCGTTCTTCGCCGGCGCGGCCCGGATCCGCGACCGGATGGAGATCCGCGGCCCGGACATCTACAACGACCGCACCGTGACCCGCGAGGTCTACTCGATCTACGGCGACGTGCGCTCGGGCAACTCAGGCGGCCCGTTGATCGCGCCGGACGGCAGCGTGCTCGGCGTGATCTTCGCGGCCGCGGTCGACCAGCAGTTCACCGGGTTCGCGCTGACCGCTGCCGAGGTGGCCGCCGACGCGCGGAAGGGCGCCAGCTCGACGGCCGAGGTGTCGACCGGGGACTGCGCCTAGTCCTTCGCCCAGCGCACCAGCTCGCCGGTGACGAGATCGGGTGCCTCCTCGTGCGGGAAGTGGCCGACGCCGTCGATCAGCCGCCACTCGTACGCGGCCGCGACGTACCGACCGGATCCCAGCGCTGTGCGCGGCAGCGTGCATGAGTCGAGCGCGCCGTGCAGTTGGAGCGTGGGCGCGGAGACCGGCTGGGAGAGCGTCTTGGCGTACCGATAGCCGTCCGGCCGTAGCTGCGAACGCACCATCCAGCGGTGATACTCCAGCGCGCAGTGCGCGGTCTTCGGGATCCGGATCGCCTCCCGATAGCGCCGGATCGCCTCGTAGTGGTCGCCGCTGCGCCGCCAGGTCGGGCCGGACCAACGCTCGAGCAACTCCCCGACGTACTCGGCGTCGTTCCTGGTCAGCAGCGACTCGGCGTAACGCGGGGTCTGGAACGCGAACGCATACCCGCTGGCCCGCAGCTGGCCGCGCGGGTCGGTGAGCATGGCCGCGCGCAGCCGGACCGGGTGAGCGGCGCCGAGCACGGCCAGCCGGCGCACCACCCGGGGATGCAGCGTGCCGACGGTCCAGGCCAGCAGCCCGCCCCAGTCGTGCCCGACGATCGTCGCGTCCCGCTCACCCAGTGCCCGGACCAGCCCGGCGAGGTCCGCGGCCAACGTGACTGCGTCGTACCCGCGCGGGGGCTTGTCGCTCGCCCCGTACCCCCGCAGATCCGGGGCGACCACCCGGAACCCGGCATCGGCCAGCCCGACGAGCTGATGCCGCCAGCTCCACCAGAACTCCGGGAATCCGTGCAGCAGCAACACGAGCGGACCGGTCCCTGCCTCGGCGACGTGTAGGCCGATGCCGTTCGCGCTGACCACCCGGTGCGTCCACGGGCCGTCGACGAGGACCGCGGAGACGTCCACGTCGTCCGGGGTCACGGGGTCGGCGCGGTCGGCGCGGGCGGCGCGGGCGGCGAGGTCGGATGGCGGGCCCAGGTGGCCGTGTCCTTGGCTGTCTTCATCGTCCGCTCCGGCGGTCGGATCTTCCGCAACTGCGACCGCCCGATCAGCGCAAGGGCGCCGGCCACGAGCAGGAACAGCACCCAGACGATCAGGTACGACAGCCAGCGGGGCAGCCCTAAGGCGACCAGTCCTTCGGCGAACACCACGAACAGGAACGGCACCGAGAAGAGAACGATCGCGACGGCTGCCGCGATCATCCCGCCGCCGGCGCCGGCCCGCTTGACCGTCGTCGACAGCTCGGCCTTGGCGAGCTCGATCTCGGCGCGGACCAGTGTCGAGACGTTCTCGGATGCCCGCCGGACGAGCTCGCCGACGGACGGTTCCGGATCCGGTGGTACGAACGTGCTCACCGTGGCGCCTCCTCGCAGGTCGTGGCGGGAATCATCCCGGCTCGGCAGCGGACCGGTCCAGCGACCCACCCGTACACTGCCCTCGGCGTGCCGGGAAGTCTGGTCGGCGTCCGATTCGGTTCGGGGGGAGAAGCGTGCACGCCGTCGAGATCGTCCTCGGGATGGTGGCGCTGGCCGCGGTCGTGGCCACGGTCGCCGATCGGCTGCGCGCGCCGGCACCCGCCTTGCTCGTGCTGGCCGGGCTGCTCGTCGGCCTGCTGCCGGGGGTGCCGCCGATCGAGGTCAGCCCGGACGTGGTCAGCCTGGTCGTGCTGCCGCCGCTGATCTACGCCGCCGCGACCGAACTGGCCCTGCCGGAGCTGCGCAAGGTGCTGCGGCCGGTGCTGGTGCTCGCGGTCGGCCTGGTCGCGCTGACCGCGTTCGCGGTGGCGGCCGTGGTGTGGGCGCTGGTGCCACAGTTGCCGTTCCCGGCCGCGCTGGTGCTCGGCGCGGTGCTCGCGTCGACGGACCCGGTGGCGGTCAGCGCGCTGGCCCGCCGGCTCGGCCTGCCGCCCCGGCTGCTTGCGCTCGTGCAGGGGGAGAGCCTGTTCAACGACGCGACCTCGCTGGTGCTGTTCCGGGTGGCGGTCGCGGGTTCGGTGGCCGCCGCCGGGTCGGTCCGCCCTATCGGGGTGGTCGGGCAGTTCGTCTGGCTCGCCGGCGGCGGGGTGCTCATCGGGGTTGCCGTCGGCGTGGTCGCCGCCTGGCTGCGGCGGCGGACCGAGGACGCCGTGCTGGAGATGCTGATCGCGTTGCTCACCCCGTACGCGGCGTTCGTCCTCGCCGAGGTGGCCCACTCGTCAGGCGTCACCGCGGTGGTGATCTGCGGTGTGTGGCTCGGCGCTCGCTCGGTGCGCCTGTCCAGCGGCCCGGTCCGCCTGCAGGTCGCGACCGTGTACGCGGTGGTCGTGTTCGTGCTGGAGAGCGTCGTCTTCGCGGTGATCGGGCTGGAGTTCCCGGGACTGGTCGAGGGTCTGCCGGACCTGTCCTGGCTGCCGGTGACGATGGCGGTGGCCGGAACGCTGCTCCTGACGCGGATCCTGTTCGTGGCGCCGTCCGCGATCGTCCGCCGCGAGTGGCGGGGGGTGGCCGTGGTCTGGTGGGCCGGCGCCCGCGGGGTGGTGCCACTGGCGGCGGCGCTGTCGATCCCGCTCACCGTGTCCGACGGCGGCCCCTTCCCGGACCGCGACCTGCTGATCGTCCTGGCGACCGGCTGCATCATCCTCACGTTGGTCGTGCAGGGCCTGACGCTGGAGCCGCTGGCGCGGCGGCTCGGCGTGCGCGACGACCCGGCCCGGGCGGCGCGGGAGGAGGTGTTCGCCCGGCACGCGGTCGCTGTCGCCGAGCGGGCCCGGCTGCAGGAGCTGCTCGAACTGGAGGCAGCGCCGCCCGCCGTCTCCGAGCGCCTCCTGCGGGCGCTCGACGCGCAGGTCGCCCGCACGCAGCAGGCCGCGAATCCGGCACCCGACCCTCCAGCGCCGGCCTCCACGGCGGAGGCCGGCGCGGTCTACCGCGAACTACGCCGGGACCTGCTGGCAACCGGGACCGCTGAACTGGTCCGGCTCCGCGACTCCGGCCTCATCAGCGAGGACGTGCGCCGGCGGGTGCAGCGCGCGGTCGATCTGGAGGAAGCCTCGCTCGCCGGCGACCTCGGCTAACTACTCCTCGCCCGCCGGCGACCTCGGCTGGCTACTCCTCGCCCGCCGCGCTGGGCAGCTTCTCCTTGATCAGGTCCATGACCGAGGAGTCGGTCAGCGTGGTGACGTCACCGAGCTGGCGGTCGTCGGCGACGTCGCGCAGTAGCCGGCGCATGATCTTGCCGGACCGGGTCTTGGGCAGCTCGGGCACGACCATGATCTGGCGTGGCCGGGCGATCTTGCCGATCTCCTTGGCCACGTGCTCGCGCAGTTCCTTGACCAGCGCCTCACCGGACGCCTCGTCCTCGGCGACCGAGCCGCGGACGATGACGAACGCGACGATGCCCTGGCCGGTGGTCGGGTCGTTCGCGCCGACGACCGCCGCCTCGGCCACCTTCGGGTGGCTGACCAGCGCGGACTCCACCTCGGTGGTGGAGATCCGGTGGCCTGAGACGTTCATGACGTCGTCGACCCGGCCCAGCAGCCAGATGTCGCCGTCCTCGTCCTTCTTCGCGCCGTCGCCGGCGAAGTAGACGCCCTGGAACCGGGCCCAGTAGGTGTCCTTGTAGCGCTGGTCGTCGCCCCAGATCCCGCGCAGCATCGCCGGCCACGGCTCGGTGAGCACCAGGTAGCCGCCGGCACCGTTCGGCACCGCGTTGCCGGCGTCGTTGACGACCTCGGCGGACATGCCCGGGACAGGCCTCATCGCCGCGCCCGGCTTGGTGGAGGTCACGCCCGGCAGCGGGCTGATCATGATCGAGCCGGTCTCGGTCTGCCACCAGGTGTCGACGACCGGGGTCCGATCGCTGCCGATGTTCTTGCGGTACCAGATCCAGGCCTCGGGATTGATGGGCTCGCCGACGCTCCCGAGCAGCCGCAGGCTGGACAGGTCGAACCTGGCCGGCTCCTCCTCGCCCCACTTCATGAACGTCCGGATCGCGGTGGGTGCGCAGTACAGGATCGTGACCCTGTATTTCTCCACGATCTCCCACCACCGGCCGCGGTGCGGAGTGTCCGGCGTCCCTTCGTACATCACGCTGGTGGCGCCGTTGGCCAGTGGCCCGTACACGATGTACGAGTGGCCGGTCACCCAGCCGATGTCGGCCGCGGTCCAGTAGATGTCGCTGTCCGGCTTGTGGTCAAAGACCGCGTTGTGCGTGTACGCGACGCCGGTGAGGTAGCCGCCGGTGGTATGCAGGATGCCCTTGGGCTTCGCCGTGGTGCCCGAGGTGTACATGACGTAGAGCGGATGTTCGGCGTCGTGCGGCTCGGCGGTGTGCTGCTCGGACTGCTTGTCGACCAGGTCGTGCCACCAGACGTCGCGGCCCTCGCTCCACTCGACATCCTGCCCGGTGCGCCGCACCACGAGCACGTGCTCGACACCGGGGGTGTCCTTCACGGCGTCGTCCACCGCCGGCTTCAGCGGGCTCGGAGCGCCGCGCCGGTAGCCGCCGTCCTGCGTGATGACCAGCTTGGCGTCGCAGTCCTGGATGCGGCTGCGCAGCGCGTCAGCGGAGAACCCGCCGAAGACGACCGTGTGGATCGCGCCGAGCCGAGCGCAGGCGAGCATCGCGACGACCGTCTCCGGGATCATCGCCATGTAGATGGCGACCCGGTCGCCCTTGCCGACGCCGATCTCGGTCAGCGCGTTCGCAGCCTTGCAGACGTCACCGAGCAGGTCCGAGTACGTAATCGTGCGGATGTCGCCCGGCTCGCCCTCCCAATGGAAGGCCACCTTGTCGCCGCGACCGGCCTCGACGTGCCGGTCAACGCAGTTGTACGCCGCGTTGAGCTGGCCACCGACGAACCACTTCGCGAACGGCGGCTGCCAATCCAGCACCGTGTCCCACTTCTTCGCCCAAGTGAGCCGCTCCGCCTGCTCCTCCCAGTACCCGAGGCGGTCGGCTTTGGCCCGCTCGTATGCGTCCGCCTTCACATTGGCGGCGTCGGCGAGCTCCTTCGGGGGTTCGAAACGGCGGTTCTCGCGAAGCAGGTTGGAGAGTGTCGCGTCGTTGATCTCTGTCACCGCACTCCTCCCAGCTGGCCGGCCCTGCGCTGGGCCGCACTCGCTGCAAACCCTATGCCCGCCGTCGATACAGGTCACCCATGCCTGCGACTGTCGGTCGTCCGTGCTCGACCAGCGGTTCGGAATATCGCTGCATATGGCAGCGAACGACCTGGTGGCGGCCTCCACCGCACCCGGCGATATCCCGGCAGGCCCGTCGTGCCGCGGCGCCCGCGACCGCGGCGACGCCGGGGCGGTGGCTAGCCTGACATCGTGCCGCCACCACTCGCCCGCCCGGCGCCCGGGGCGACCGACCCGCTGTCCCCGCTGCTCGATCTTCCCGGCGTCACTGACGCCTTGGCTGCCGCCCGGGAGGCGGTCGACCGTCTGCTCAACCACCGGGTGCTCCGCCGCCAGAGCGCCGCGGTGAGCAGTGAGTCGGCGTTGCGCGGAGCCCGCGCATCGGCGGCCCTCGAGGGCAGCACAGTTTCCCTGGCCTCGCTGCGCGCTGGCGAGATCCACTACCCGGTGATGCTGGGCGCGCTGCGAGTGAGCTCCGGTCTCGGTGCTCTCGTCCCGGTCTGGGAGCGCGCTCCGTTGCAGGCGATCGCCCGGCTGCACGTCCTCGCCGCAGCCGGCGCTGTCCCCGACCAACACCTCGGCCGTCCTGCGGCGACGGCCGACGGAAATCGGCTCGTCGCCCTCGCCCGGCTCGTCTCCGGGAGCCGGATCACGCCCGGGATCCTGCTCGCCGCAGTGGTGCACGGCGAGCTGGTCGCTGTGGCCCCGTTCGGCAGTGTCGACGGCGTGGTCGCGCGCGCCGCTGCCCGGCTGACGATGATCACCCGTGGTGTCGACCCGAAGTCCGTGAGCGTCCCGGAGGTCGGCCATCTCGAACATGCGAGCGACTACCGGGCCGCCCTCAGCTCGTACTCCACCGGCGAGACAGCCGGAGTCGCTGAGTGGCTGCGGCACTACGCGACAGCGGTGCAACTGGGTGCCCAGGAAGGTCTGGCGATCTGCGAGGCCGTCCTGCGGGGCTGAATTGGTGCCCGCGGCTGGCACGCGAACGGCGCCCCGTCGACGAGGCGCCGCCGCGCACGGACGGACCGGGTTACCAGGCGTGCACACCATCTCGACGGCCACCGACCGAGGTCGGACCCGTCGTGCCTCCCGCGGCTGGTCGCGCGTGGGTGCCCGGCGTCCGTGCCCGGAAATCGAGCTCACCGAGGGAAACTCCGCCAGCGAACCGGTTTCCGTGCTGTTCTTTGTACGCCCGATCAGCGGGCGGCGGAAGACCGTCGTACTGCCAATGTCTCGCCCGTGCGCCTTCGTCCGGTCTGCTCGGGCGCCGGTCCGGCCGACCTCCGTCGGGTCGCGTACCAGGCCAGTCCCACCACCGCGGCCCCTACGCCTACTGCCGTGCCCACCATCGGACGACGGGGGGCCCGCAGGCTCGCGAGCCTGGCCCGCATCGACACCGGTCGGCTGAACACCAGCACGGGCCACTCCCGCTCCCGTGCCGCCCGGCGCAACGCTCGGTCCGGGTTCACGGCCGTCGGGTGACCCACCGCTTCCAGCATCGGCAGGTCGGTGTAGGAATCGCTGTAGGCGTAGCAGTTCGCGAGGTCGTAGCCGGCGGCATCCGCAACCTCCCGTATCGCCTCGGCCTTGGCCGGTCCGTATGCGTAGAAGGCCAGTTCGCCGGTGTAGCGCCCGTCCTCGACCACCATCCGGGTCGCGATCACCCGGTCCGCGCCGACCAGTGCCCCGATCGGCGCCACGACTTCCTCGCCACTGCTCGAGACGATCACGACCTCGCGGCCGGCGGCCTTGTGCTCCTCGATCAGATCGGCTGCCTCGGCGTAGATCAACGGGTCGACGATCTCGAAGAGGGTCTCCGCCACGATCTCCTTGACCTGCTGTACGTCCCAGCCAGTCGACATCTCCGTGACGTAGTCCCGCATCCGGTTCATCTGGTCCTCGTCCGCTCCGGCGACGAGGTAGACCAGCTGCGCGTAGGCGGCCTTGAGCGCCGCCCGCCGATTGATGAGGCCGCCCGCTCGGAACGGCTTGCCGAACGCCAGCGCACTCGACCTGGCGATGATCGTCTTGTCCAGGTCGAAGAATGCCGCGGAGCGGTGCACAACGGAGAGCATAGGAGCAGCCGCCCTTAACGATCCGATGAAAATGAGCCCACGGCCACTGTGTGTCGGTGAGCCGGAGAGGGTAGACATGAAGCGTGTGAAGTGTGCGCTGAGCCGCTTCACGGTGCGCGTCCGGCTCAACCCCCCGGAGCCGGGCTTCGACGGCCCCCGCCATCCCCCCAGGCGGGGGCCGTCTCGTCTTCGCGGTCATGCCGGCAGCACCTCCCCGAAGAGGGACAGCACGATCGGAACGATGCCGAGGCAGACGAACGCCGGCAGGAAGCACAACCCCAGCGGCGCTATCGCGACCACGCCGGCACTTCGGGCCCGGGCGAGTCCTGCCGAGGCGAGTGCTGACCGACGATCCGCGGCAAGGCGGTCGAATGCCGCGGCCAGTCGGCTGCCACTCTCCGCCGACCGCGCTACCGCGCGACTGACCGGCGCAAGGTCCGGATCGGACGCGAGTTCGGCCCACGCGGTCGCCGGTGCCGCACCCAGCCGCTGCAGCCCCGCTACGACGCGCAGGTCATCGCTGAACGGCCCCGCCAACGCGTCCGCGACCGTCTCCAGCGCGGCGACCAGCGGCATCCCGGCCCGTAGACAGACGCCGAGGAGATCCAGCGTCAGCGGCAGCTCGGCGGTCCGGTGCTGGCGGCGCCGGCGGGCGGCGGCGGGCTCGAGCCGCGGGATCAGGCGGACCGTGGCGACCGCGACGGCCACGCCGAGGGCGACGCCGAGCACGCCGCCAACCACGAGCGTGACCGCGATTCCCAACCCCGCCGCTGTTGCTCGGGTCGTCGGTCCACCGCTGATCCGTCGACCGCTGATCCGACGCGGCCGCGAGCGCCGCGGGCGCACCTCTCGCCGACCGACGAGGGCGAGTCCCATCGCGGCCAGCACCAACGGCACAGTCATCGACTGTCCTCAGCCGACGCGATGATCCGGGACGTCCAGAACACTCCGAGTGCCTCCAGCACGACGCCGGCCAGCAGAGCCACCTGCCCTCGCGGCTGGGCCAGCAGGACGGCGATCGGGTGCGCTCCCATCCCTGCTCCGAGGCCGATGCCGAGCAGTGGCAGCACTGCCAGCAGGGTCCCGGTGGAGCGAGCGCCGGAAAGAGCGGACGAAACCTCGCGGCGCTGGTCCTGCAGGGCTCGGAGGTCCTGCTCGACGCGGTCGAGGACTGCGGCGGCCGGTGCGCCGCTGCGTTGGGACACCGCCCACACTGCGTCGACCGGGCGATGCTGGCTCGCTGGCCCCTCAAGTGCCGCCAGCGCCTCCGCCGGCTGCTGACCCGCCCGCAGATCCGCAGCCAAGCCGCCGACCGCCTCGGTGAGAGCGACCTCGGCTCGGCGTCGGGACCGATCGGCGACCGTTCGCCCGATTGCAGCGGTGGCCGTCGTTCCGACGACCGCCCCGGCGATCGTCGGCAGTATCGGCGCGGTCGCGCCGTAACCGAGCCAGGCCCACCCGCCGAGCCCGGCTCCACCACCGACCGCTGCCACGATCACGGCGGCTCGGGCGCTGGGCACCGTAGGCCGTGGGACGGTAGGGCCGGGAGCACGCCGCTCCAATGACCGCAGCCGAGCGGCGGCAAGGGAGGGGCTACGCAGGAGCCCGGCCACCATCGCGAGAGCAGCGATCGCGACGGCGGTCATCGGACGCTCCCGACGAGGTGAGGGCCGAGGATCTCGGTGAGCACGTCCCAACCGGCGACCGGGCCGGTGTCGTACCGCCACGCCGGAATGACGACCATCCCGTCCCGCACTCTCTGGAATACGCCGATCTCCGTGAGCACCCGGTTCCCATCCCTGAGCCGGTCGAGATGGATCGCGACCTGCAGAGCGGCGGCGACCTGGCTGCACACCGCATGCCGATCGAGCGCCCCGAGTGCGCCGAGCGCCTCCAGCCGGGCCGGCACCTGCGCTGCGCTATTCGCGTGCAGCGTGCCACCGCTGCCGGCATGACCGGTGTTGAGCGCGGTCAGTAGCTCGACCACCTCCGCACCACGGACTTCGCCGACGACGAGCCGGTCCGGCCGCATCCGGAGCGCCTGCCGCACTAGGTCCCGCAGCGACACCTCTCCAGCGCCCTCCACATTCGGCGGCCGGGCGGTCAGCCGCACGACGTGCGGGTGCGTGGGCCGTAGCTCGGCGGCGTCCTCGACGAGGATCAGCCGCTCGGCGGGTTGGACCAGCCCCAGCATGCTGGCGAGCAGCGTCGTCTTGCCGCTGCCCGTGCCACCACTGACCAGGAAGGCCGCCCTGGAGCGCACGATCGCACGGAGGAGGAGCTCAGCGCCGTTGCACAGTGTGCCGGCGTGCTCGAGATCGTCGATCGTGAACGCGCGGGCCATGAACGTCCGCAGAGACAAGCAGGTGCCTGCAGGCGCGACCGGGGGCAGCACCGCGTGCAGCCGGGTCCCGTCCGGCAGCGCCGCGTCGACGTAGGGGCTCGCGTCGTCCAGACGCCGTCCGGCGAGGGCGGCGAGTCGCTGGGCCAGGCCACGGACCGCCGCCTCGTCGGTGAAGCGGACGTCGGCTCGAACCAGACCGCCGCCCCGGTCCACCCAGACGCTGTCGGGTCCGTTGACCAGTACGTCCGTCACTCCAGCCTGGTCGAGGAGGTGCTGGAGCGGGCCGGCGCCGGCGAGCTCGGACTCTGCCTCCCGGACCAGCCCGAGAACCTGTCGATGGCCGGCCAGGCCGCCGGTGTCCTGGCGGACCAGCGCGGCCAGTGCCGAGCGTCGCGGCGGCGTACCGGCGTCGACCAGTTGTCGGCGTACCCGATCGAGGACGTCAGTGTTCATGCCGCCAGCCCGATCGCCGCCGGGACCAGGAGGATCGTCTCGCAGAGTGCGGCCAGCTCGGTGTTCCGCAGCAGTGCGGTCGGCTCGCCCATCTGCGTCGCGGCACGCACGGTTACCTCGTCGTGCAGCTCGCCCGCGAGCGGCAGACCCAAGCCGTGCGCGACCTCCTCACTGGGCAGGGCGCCCGGAACGGCGCGAACGACGACGCGCGGTCTCGGCCCCGGCGGCGCGAGCGACTCCAAGACCCTGCGGCCCGCGATCACGGCTCGCACCTCGGCCGGCACGACGAGAAGCAGCTCGTCGGCGGCGGCGACCGCAACGTCCCGCGCGGCTGTGCGATGCCGGCCGAGGTCCAGCACGGTCGTTCCTCCGCCCCGTCCTGCCGCCGAGACGACCGCCCGCACCGCCTCGGGCGTCAGCTCGCTCACCGCGTCCCCACCGACGGCCACGACAGTGACACCGGCGACTGCCGGAAGCGCGGCGCGCAGAGCATGCGGCGACAGGCGGCCGGTGAGCGTCTGGAGATCGTTCCATCGCGCTCCTGCGGACAGCTCGGCGCCGAGTCCCGTGTCCGCACCACCGCCGAGCGGGTCCAGGTCAACCAGCCAGGACGGACCTCGTCCAGCGGCCGTCAGGGCGAGCCCGGCGGCGAGCGTGCTGGCGCCGGCTCCGCCACAGCCGCCGACCAACCCGATCACCCGGGCGGGCACCGGGGGCTCGGTCGCGTCTGCCAGCCGCTCCACCAGATCGGCTTCGCCGTGCTGCAAGCAGATCACCTCCTCTGCGCCCACCGTGTCCGCGACGTTCGAGAGCTCCGGCGAGGTGGAGCCACAGGTCACGAGCAGGACACCGGCCCGGGCCTCCAGTCGTCCGGCCGCTGCTGCAGCCATGTCGACGCCCAGGAGCACAAGCGGTGCATCGGTCCACTGTGGACCGCAGGTCGTCAGCTCGATCGCGACGTCCACGGCAGCACCAGCAGCAGCGGCGAGCCCGAGCAACTGGTCGAGCAACTCAGGATCCGCGGTCAACAGCAGCGGACGGGGCTGTCGGGTCATCGCTCCTCCTCGGGACGGGTTCGGACGACAGCGAACCCGTTCGGCCTCGGTGCCGATAGCCCGAGACCTCGCTCTGTGGATGACGGCGCCGGCTGTGGAAAAGCCTGGCGCACCTACCACATGGCTCTGACAGATTCGCCTCACCATCCACAGTGGATGGATCTGTCCACAGATCGTGAACTGGCTCTGGGCGGCACGTCGCCGGCGGCGAAAGCTCGTCATCGCACGCCGCACCGGGCGGCGACGAACGGAAGGAGCACGGGTGCTGAGAAAGTTTCGCGCGATGTACCGGCGCGACGACGGGATGACAACGGCGGAGTACGCGGTGGGATTGATCGCCGCCGTTGCCTTCGCCGGCATTCTCTACAAGGTCGTCACGAGCGGCACGGTTCTCACCGCGCTGACGACGATCGTCAAGCGCGCCCTCTCGCAGGGATGAACCCGCGGCGCGACGGCGGGATGGCGACCGCAGAGCTCGCCGTCGTGCTCCCCACGCTCGTGCTCGTCATCGCCGCCGGTCTCACGATGGTCTCGGTGGTCCTCGCACAGGTGCGGTGTGTGGACGCCGCGCGGGAGGCCGCCCGCGCGGCGGCGCGAGGCGAGTCCCCAGAGGTGGTGCGCTCGGCCGCCGTCCGGGCTGCACCCACCGGGGCGAAGGTGGACGTGGGAGGCAGCCGTGAGGAGGTGCGGGTGACCGTGTCCGCTCGGGCTGATCGTGTCGGTGGGCTGCTGCCGGCGTTCCCCGTGTCTGCTCACGCGGTGGCCCTCCGCGAACCGGAGTCGACCGGTGTGCCGTGACCGCGGCAGCGTGACCATCTGGGCGGCAGCGCTCGCTGGCCTGGTGTGGCTCGGTGCGTCGGCGGCTCTGCTCTATGGCTCGGCGATCGTCGGTCGGCACCGGGTCGAGACGGCTGCGGACCTCGCGGCCTTGGCCGCGGCGGTTCACGTTCCCGACGGCGCGGCGCCTGCGTGCGCCGTCGCCGCTCGGATCGCAGCGGGCAACGGCGCAAGTTTGCGCGGTTGCGAGGTGGTCGGCGACGAGGTGGAGGTCGTGGTGTCGAGGCGGGTCAGCTTGAGCGGGCTCGGCGCGTTCCCTGCGGTAGCCCGAGCACGAGCGGGTCCGGTGGAGTCCGCCGGGTTCGAGTGAGTAGACGCGACGAGGGGTCGGCGCTGTCCGCGCCGACCCCTCGTCCCGGGGTGATCAGGCGTCCGGAGAGCCCGTCTCCGTCGGGGTCGACCGCTCGCGGCGCGGCAGGAGCGGCCGCCGCCGCTGGGTCGTGGCCGACTCGTCGGCCGGAGCTTCGCCGTAGCCGGAACCAACCGATACCGGCGGCTGGACCTCGGTCCGGTCGTCGTCGAACGGTCCGCCAGGACGCCGCTCGACGACTCGATCGTCGCGTCGCTCCGTACCCATCGGACCGGCCGGCCCAGGCGGAGCCATCGGCGGCGGAGTCGAGTCCATCCGCTGCGCGAGCTGCTCGTTCTCCCGCTGCAGCGAGCGGCGCTCCTTACGGAGCCGGCGATTGCGGCGCAACGCACCCATCAGCAGACCAAGACCCACGACCGCGAGGACGGTGGTGATCATGCCGGCGACGAAGACGACGCCGAGCGTCACGTTCGAGACGTCGACGCTCCAGAGCGAGACCGACAGAGAGTCGGTATTGCTGGTGACAACGGCGGCGGTGAGAACGCCGGCTGCGGCGAGCAGGATGAGGCCCAGAACCGCCACGGTGATCAGCTCCTTTCCGGAGATGGACGGGTTCTTACCTCGTCCGTCTTGCAGTTCCATTACCCGGACCGGACGATTCGCAAGCATCGAGCACATCGGGAACGGACCAACAGTAATAAGCCCGGCATCAGGCGCGAAGCGCTGCGAGCACCGCGTCGAGCAGCCGGACCGCGCCGGCCTTGTCCAGCGGTTCGTTGCCGTTGCCACACTTCGGCGACTGGACGCACGACGGGCATCCGGCCTCGCACTCGCAGGATGCGACGGCCTCCCGGGTCGCGCGCAGCCACTGCTCGGCCGTGTCGTACCCGCGGGCGGCGAAGCCGGCGCCGCCAGGTTGCCCGTCATAGACGAAGACCGTCATCCGGTCGGTGTCGGGGTGCAGCGCCGTGGAGACCCCGCCGATGTCCCACCGATCGCAGGTGGCGAAAAGCGGCAGCAGGCCGATCGCGGCGTGCTCGGCCGCGTGCGCCGCGCCGGGCACGTCAGCGGGAGCGAGGCCGGCCTTCCCGATTGCGGCATCGGACAGCGTGTACCAGACCGCCCGGGTTCGCAGCTGCCGCGCCGGGAGGTCGAGCGGAGTCTCGTCCAGCACCTGACCGGTCAGATGCCGGCGACGCAGGTAGGACACGACCTGGTTGGTGACATCGACGGTGCCGTGGTGCAGCGTCAGCTCGCCGAGATCCCGCTCGCGCAGCGTGGAGACGACCCTTATGTCGGTGGTGTCCCGCGCCGCCGTCGACCAGTCCGGATCGTCGCGATGCACCAAGGCTACCGAGTCGGTCAGATCCAGCTCGTCGACGACGTACGAGACGCCCTGGTGCAGGTAGACCGCGCCCTGGTGGACCGTCGAGTGCGACGCCCACGCATCAACCGTGCCGAGCACGCGGCCGGTGGATGCCTCGACCACCCGGACCGGCTCGCCGCCGGTGCCCCTGATGTCGAGGTCCGGTCGGCTCCGCGCCGTCCAATACCAACCTGTGGGTCGGTGTCGGAGGAGGCCGCGCCGCACGAGGTCGGGCAGGACGGCGCGCGCAGCCTCCCCACCGAACAGCGGCAGGTCGTCCTCGGTCAGCGCGAGCTCCGCCGCCGCGCAGCACAGCTGCGGCCCGAGCACGTACGGATTCTCCGGATCGAGGACCGTGGCCTCGACGGGTCGGCCGAAGACGGCATCAGGGTGGTGGACGAGGTAGGTGTCCAGCGGGTCGTCGCGCGCCACGAACACCACCAGCGCCCCGAGCCCTTCGCGCCCGGCCCGGCCGGCCTGTTGCCACAGCGAGGCCAATGTCCCGGGGAAGCCGGCGAGCACCACGGCATCCAGGCCCGCGATGTCGATGCCGAGCTCGAGCGCGTTGGTCGCGGCCACGCCGAGCAGCGTGCCGTTGGCCAGCGCTGCCTCCAGAGCGCGGCGCTCCTCCGGCAGGTAGCCGGCCCGGTACGCGGCTACCCGATCGGCGAGCTCGGGCGCGGCGCTGGCCAGGTGACGCCGGGTGGTGAGCGCCAGCACCTCCGCCCCCCGGCGGGACCTGACGAAAGCCAGGGCTCGGGCGTCCTCGACGACCAGGTCGGCCAGCAGCCGGGCCGCCTCCGCGCCGGCCCCGCGCCGCACCGGCGCCCCGTGCTCGCCGTGCGCCTCGGTCAGCGGCGGTTCCCACAGCGCGAATGCGGTCGAACCCCGTGGGGAGGCGTCGTCGGTGACCTCCTCCACGTCCAGCCCGGTGAGCCGGCGCCCGGAGATCGCCGGACTGGCCACCGTCGCGGAGGCGAGCACGAAGGTCGGATAGGCCCCGTACGACGCGCAGATCCGGCGCAGCCGACGCAGCACGTGCGCGACGTGGGAGCCGAAGACGCCGCGGTAGGTATGGCACTCGTCGACCACGACATACTTCAGCCGACGAAGGAACGTCGCCCATCGCGCGTGCGACGGCAGGATGCCGCGGTGCAGCATGTCGGGGTTCGTCAGCACGAGCCGGGAGTGCGCCCGGACCCAGTCCCGTTCCGACGGCTCGGTGTCGCCGTCGAACGCTGCGGCACGGATGTCCGGCAGGACCAGCGAGCGCAGCGAACGCAGCTGGTCGGCCGCGAGCGCCTTGGTCGGCGACAGGTAGAGCGCAGCCGTCTTCCCGTCGGTGAGCAGCGTCGAGAGCACCGGGAGCTGGTAGGCCAGCGACTTGCCGGACGCGGTGCCGGTCGAGATCACCACCGACTGGCCGGCGTGAGCGAGCGCCGCCGCTGCGGCCTGGTGCTCCCACGGACGCACGATCCCCCGTGCCCGGAAGCGGTCGACCAGCAGCTCAGGCGCCCAGTCCGGCCAGTCCGCCGGCCGTCCGGGGCGGGGCGGGACCTGCTCGACGTGGGTCACCGGGTCGTGCCTGTGGCCGGCCAGAACCCGGTCTAGCAGATCGCGCCCGCGAGCAGCGGCGACCTCCGGCGCAGAGCTACGGACCACGTCGCTCACTCTTGCACGAGCGTGTTTGGTTAGATCGGGGGCAAGCAGTGGGGCTCGGTCGGCGGACCGGCGCCTGTCTCACGTCGCCAACTTACGCGGAGGTGCGCCTTGGACCTCACGTTGAACACCCGTGATGAGGCTGGGCACACGGTTCTCGCTGTCTCCGGGGAGGTCGACGTGTACACCGCGCCTGCCCTCCGGGACCGGATTGCCGATCTGCTCGATTCCGGCCAGCACCTGTTGGTCATCGACCTCGGTGGCGTCGAGTTCCTCGACTCGACGGGCCTTGGTGTGCTCGTGGCCGGGCTGAACCGGGCCCGTGAGGTCGGCGGCAGCCTGTCGCTGGTCTGCCCTCAGGAGCGGGTGCTGAAGCTGTTCCGGATCACCGGGCTGGACGAGGTGTTCACCGTGCACTCGACGGTGGACGGGGCCCTCGCCAGTCCGTCGGCGGGCTGATTCCGTGACCGGCAGCAGCGGTCGCGACGACGTGACCGTGACGCTCCGGCTGCCGCCGAACGCGGCGCACGTCCGGACGGCGCGGCTGATCGCGGCGGCCATGGCGCGGCGCAGCGGGGTCGGCGAGGACGTGCTCGACGAAGTGCGGCTCGCCGTCGGCGAGGCGTGCGCGCGAGCGGTCCGGGTGCAGGAACGGCAGGGCGTCGTCACTCCGGTCACGCTGGAGTTCGGTGAGGCGGGCCGGTTCAGCGTCTCGGTGCTGGACAGCGCGAAGACCGGCTCGGGTGACGAGATCGCTGCGGTCGCCGGCGGCCTGAACGCAGCTACGCCATGGGCCGACACCAGTGGCGATTCGCTGGGGCTCGCTCTGCTCGGAGCGGTGGTGCAGGACCTCGAGGTCGATCAAGAGGGCGATCGCGGCACCCGGGTGACCATGTCGTGGCCGATCTCCTGATGCGTCCGCTCCGCGGTAGGCAATTGTCGGACATGCCCTCCGCAAGTCCTGTGATCGGCCTCCCAAGACCCAGGCCCTTGTTGGGGTGCTCGCTACGCTCCCGTAAACTCCGCGCGATCTGCGCAGGACCCCGGGTATCCGGTCCGCGCAGCCTCTAACGACCAGCTCCACCCGCCGTCCGGCGTCCTGTGGCTGTTCGCCATCGTCGTCTAACAGGAGGACGCATTGCTCCCGCTTTCCCTGGCGGAGGCCCCGAAGATCGCTGGCGCGGACTACTTCGTCGTAGTAGTCATCGCCGCGATCGCCGCCGGTGCGCTCGTGTTCGCCTACTTCCTCTACAACCAGGTCATGCGTGCCGATCAGGGCACGCCCCGGATGCAGGACATCGCCCGGGCGGTCCAGGAAGGCGCCGCGGCGTACCTCAACCGGCAGTTCAAGACGCTGATCGCGTTCGTTCTGATCGTCTTCGTCCTGTTGCTGATCCTGCCGGTGAACGAGGGCGGCGCCAACGTCCGGATCGGCCGGTCGATCTTCTTCGTCGTCGGCGCCATCTTCTCGGCGCTCGTCGGCTACTTCGGCATGACGCTGGCCACCCGCGGCAACGTCAGGGTCGCCGCTGCCGCGCGTGCCGGCGCCGCCCGGAACGCGATGCGGATCGCGTTCCGCACCGGCGGCTTCTGCGGGATGTTGACCGTCGGTCTGGGTCTACTGGGTGCCTCGAGCGTGCTGTTGATCTACAACAACGACGCCCCGATCGTCCTCGAGGGCTTCGGCTTCGGAGCGGCACTGCTGGCGATGTTCATGCGTGTCGGCGGTGGCATCTTCACCAAGGCCGCGGACGTCGGCGCTGACCTGGTCGGCAAGGTCGAGGCGGGCATCCCCGAGGACGACCCCCGTAACGCGGCGACGATCGCCGACAACGTCGGCGACAACGTCGGCGACTGTGCCGGCATGGCCGCCGACCTGTTCGAGTCGTACGCGGTGACACTGGTCGCCGCCCTCATCCTGGGTAAGGCCGCATTCGGCTCCGAGGGACTGATCTTCCCGCTCGTGGTGCCGGCCATCGGCGTGCTCACCGCGGTCATCGGGATCTTCCTCACCGAGCCGCGTGCGTCCGACCGCAGCGGCCTTCAGACGATCAACCGCGGCTTCTTCTCCTCGGCCATCATCTCGGCCGTACTCGTCGTGCTCGCCGCCTTCATCTTCCTGCCTGGCCGTATCTCTGACCTGGACGGCGTCAGCGACACGGTCCTGGCCTCGGCGGGCGACAAGGACCCGCGGGTGATCGCGATCGTTGCGGTGCTGATCGGCCTCCTGCTCGCTGCCGCGATCCAGCTGCTCACCGGCTACTTCACCGAGACCAGCCGCCGGCCGGTGCGGGACATCGGCCGTTCCTCGCTGACCGGTCCGGCGACCGTGATCCTCGCCGGCTTCTCGATCGGCCTGGAGTCGTCGGTCTACTCGGCCCTCCTCATCGGTGCTGCTGTCTACTGTGCGGCGTTGCTGGGCGGTGGGTCGATCGTCGTCTCCCTGTTCGCGGTGGCGCTCGCCGGCACCGGCCTGCTCACCACGGTCGGCGTCATCGTGTCGATGGACACGTTCGGACCGGTGAGCGACAACGCGCAGGGGATCGCCGAGATGTCGCATGACATCGACGAGGAGGGCGCGAAGGTGCTGACCGACCTCGACGCGGTCGGCAACACCACGAAGGCGATCACCAAGGGAATCGCGATCGCCACGGCCGTGCTCGCGGCGACCGCCTTGTTCGGTTCGTTCACGGACACGGTCGGCGGGGCGGTTGCGAAGACCGGCGTCGGTGCGGTCGACAACATCCGCGACCTCAGCCTGCTGCAGTACGCGGGGGTGCTGAACGTCGCAGATCCACATAACCTGATCGGGTTGATCATCGGCGCGTCCGTCGTGTTCCTGTTCTCCGGCCTGGCGATCACCGCCGTGTCGCGCACAGCGGGGCGGGTCGTCTTCGAGGTGCGAGAGCAGTTCCGCACCCATCCGGGAATCATGGACTTCAGCGAGCGGCCGGATTACAGCCGCGTCGTCGACATCTGTACGCAGGACTCGCTGCGCCAGCTCATCACGCCTGGTCTGCTGGCGGTGCTGGCCCCGATCGCCGTCGGCTTCGGTCTCGGCGCCGGTGCACTTGGCTGCTACCTGGCTGGTGCCATTGCGGCCGGCGTCCTCATGGCGGTCCTGCTGTCGAACTCCGGCGGCGCCTGGGACAACGCGAAGAAGTTGGTCGAGGACGGCCAGTACGGCGGCAAGGGCAGCGAGGCCCACGCTGCGACGGTGATCGGCGACACCGTCGGTGACCCGTTCAAGGACACCGCCGGTCCCTCGCTGAACCCGCTCATCAAGGTGATGAACCTGGTCTCGCTGCTGATCGCGCCGGCGGTCGTGCAGCTCAGCATCGGCACCGACCAGAACAACCCGCTGCGGATCGGCCTGTCGGTCCTGGCCGTGCTGATCATCGCCGCAGCGATCACCATCTCGAAGCGGCGGACCGTGGCTGTCGGCTCGGAGCCGGCCACCACCGAGGTCTGAGCCCGTACGGGCCGGCGGCCCGAAGCCTGCGGTCGCCGGCCCGTAGGGTGTTCGCCGTGTTCCGCCCCATTGCTGTCGGTCTCGTCGCCGTCGTCCTGCTCACCGCTTGCGGTCCCGACGACGCCGGCGATTCCCAACCGGCCGACTTCGCCCGGTCGGTCTGCGCCGGACTGACCAGCTGGCGGGACGGCGTGGGGACCGACAGCGCCCAGCTCACCCGCAGCCTCGGTGGCGCGAACGACGTGGCGACCGTCCGATCGCGGTACGGGCGCTTCTTCAGCTCCTCCGTGCAGCGCACCGACGAGCTGATCCGTGCCGTCGACGACGCGGGGGCGCCGAAGGTCGAGCATGGTCGCGGTTACTCCCATGATCTCGCCGGCGCACTGGCGAGCGCCCGCTCAGGCCTCGCCGCCGCGGAGAAGAGCTTCGCCGCGCTGCCCACCAACGACCTCGCCCGCTACTCGGCCGGCGCCCGGAAGATCCGCGACTCGCTCGGCGGCGTGTTCACCCAGGTCGGGGCGACGCTGGACCAGCTTGGTCGGACCTACACCTCGGCTGACCTGAATCGGGCGTTCGGCGACGAGCCGGCCTGTCAGCGCCTATCCGGCACCTGAGCGCCTACGCTCCGGGCTGTGCCGGCGCAGCTGTCCTTCCTCACCGCCGGGATACGGCCGCCGGCGGTCGACGACCTGGAGGGCCTGCTGTTCGGCTTCGCCCAGGTGGTCCGGCTCGGCGGGACCGCGCGGCTGTCCGTGCTGGTCGGGGACAGGTGGCGGGTGGACGAGCTGCTCGCTGCGTACAGCGAGCGT
>Ga0308176_10000687_pt1 | contig 21191 bp, 18 predicted proteins | sample PhyCR2_3_FD_203890 | JGI IMG/M metagenome (GOLD analysis project Ga0308176, IMG submission 203890) | Soil microbial communities from UC Gill Tract Community Farm, Albany, California, United States - DLSLS.C.R2 | ecosystem: Environmental > Terrestrial > Soil > Agricultural land | place: USA... | reverse complement strand
GTCCGGCCCCAGGGCACGGTGGACGCGGAGCTCCGGTACAACAATCTCGCCCAGCCACAGGGAGGCGCTTCCCCGACGCAGCCGGTGGCCGTCGCGTCTTTGGAAGCCGTCCAACCCCCGGCGGTCATGCCGCAGCCGCGCTCGGCCGATCCGGCATTCCGCCTGGAATTGCGCCCGCGCAAGTTGGCCGTCACACCCGAAGCCATTCCCTACCGGCTTCACGACGTCACCGGCGTGGTCAGCATCGACCCGGACAAGGTCGTGCTCAAAGACCTCACCGCCCGCCACGGCGACGCCTCCGTCGCGATCACCGGCACCGGCACGCTGGCCGACCGCACCGCCTGGGACCTGCAACTGGCCGCCGAGAACGTCTCCGCCGACGACGAGTTCCGAAAGGCCCTCCCGCAGGCGCTCTTGTCGGTCTGCGACGCGCTCAAGGTGAACGGAAAACTGTCGTTCGGCTTCTCCAAGCTCGTCTACCGGCCCGGCCAAGACGAAGCGAAAGCCACGCGCGACCCGGCAACCACGCCGGCGCAACGCAAATCTCCGGCCCAGAGCACGCGGCCGGCGACCTCGCCGGCCGACGGGCCCGACGTCGATTTCGCCGTCCGAATCCTCAGCAACGGCACCACCATGGACGTCGGCGTCCCGCTGTCCTCCGTCAAAGGCGTGATCGACCTCGCCGGCACCGTGCGGTCCGGCAAGCTCCGCGATTTCTCGGGCAAAATCGACCTCCCGAGCCTCACGATGGCCGACCGCCCCGTGCGCAATTTCCGCGGCGAGCTGCTCAAGCCCACCGAGCACGACGCCCTCAAGATCGGCAAGCTCCAGGCCGAGCTGGCCGGCGGCGAAATGGCCGGCGACGTCTACCTCGCCTACCCCGACGAAGGCCCCAGCCTCTACAGCCTCAACCTCGTCCTGCACAACGCCGACGTGCGCGAGCTCGCCGCCGACAAGAGCCAGACCCTCAAGGGCCTGCTCGATGCCTCACTGGCGATAGAAGGGTCGTGGTCCGACCCCGCCTCCCGCCGCGGCCGCGGCGACGTCCGCGTCGCCGGCAAGGACATGTACAAAATCCCCGTCATCCTCGGCCTGCTCCAGATCACCAACCTCGCTTTGCCCATCAGCGACCCCTTCAACGAAGGCACCATCTCCTACTCCGTGGACGGCTCCCGCGTCACCTTCGAGCAGATCGAGCTCCGCTCCAACCTCATGACCATGGAAGGCACCGGCCACCTCGACTTCGGCACCAAAAAGGTCAAGCTCACCTTCGTCACCGACAACCCCAACGCGATCAAGGTCCCCTTCCTCCACGACCTGTTCAAGGGCGTCCGCGACGAGCTGCTGCAGATCCATGTCAACGGCACCATCCAGGACCCCAAGATCACCGCCGCCCCGATGAACACGTTCACGACGACGGTGGACGAGGTCTTCAAGGGCTCCGAGCAGCCGGCGAAGAGGAAGAAAAAGTAGGGGAGTTGTGGTATGGGGTGAAGGGCCATGATCACCCTCACCCAATCCCCCGCCTGGAAGGCCCTCGAATCCCACTACAAGGAAGCCTCGCGCCTCCACATGCGCGACCTCTTCGCCAAGGACTCGCAGCGGTTCGCGAAGTTCTCCCTCCGCTTCGACGACATCCTCCTCGACTTCTCCAAGAACCGCATCACCGACCAAACCTGGAAATTACTCCTCAACCTCGCCCGCCAGGCCGACGTTCCCGGCTGGACCCGCCGCATGTTCGCCGGCGAAAAGATCAACGTCACCGAAAACCGCTCCGTCCTCCACGTCGCCCTGCGCAACCGCGCCAACACGCCGATCCTCGTCGACGGCCGCGACGTCATGCCCGACGTCAACCGCGTCCTCGCCCAGATGCGCGACTTCTCCGAATCCATCCGCTCCGGCGCCTGGAAAGGCCACACCGGCAAACCCATCACCGACGTCGTCAACATCGGCATCGGCGGCTCCGATCTAGGCCCGGTCATGGTCACCGAGGCCCTGCGGCCCTATGCCTCGGATCGCGTCCGCGTCCACTTCGTCTCCAACGTGGACGGCACACACCTGGCCGAGACGATCAAGCCCCTGAAGCCCGACACCACCCTCTTCATCATCGCTTCCAAGACCTTCACCACCCAGGAAACCCTCACCAACGCCAACAGCGCCAAGGAATGGCTGCTCGAATCCGCCCGCGACGACAAGGCCGTCGCCCGCCATTTCGTCGCGCTCTCCACCAACGAGAAAGAAGTGACAAACTTCGGCATCGACGCCCGCAACATGTTCGAATTCTGGGACTGGGTCGGCGGCCGCTACTCCCTCTGGTCCGCCATCGGCCTCTCCATTGCCGTCGCCATCGGGATGGACCGCTTCGAAGAGCTATTGGCCGGCGCCCACGCGATAGACCAGCACTTCCTCCATACTCCGCTGGAAAAAAACCTGCCGGTCGCGCTGGCACTAATGGGCATCTGGTACAACGACTTCTTCAACGCCCAGACCCACGCCATCCTCCCCTACGACCAGTACATGCACCGCTTCCCCGCCTACTTCCAGCAAGGCGACATGGAATCCAACGGCAAGAGCGTCACCCGCGACGGCCAGCGCATCACCGATTACCAGACCGGCCCCGTCATCTGGGGTGAACCCGGCACCAACGGCCAGCACGCCTTCTACCAGCTCATCCACCAGGGCACGAAGCTCATCCCCTGCGACTTCCTCGCCCCCATCGAAACCCAAAACCCCCTCCCCGAGCACCACCCCATCCTGCTCTCCAACTTCTTCGCCCAGACCGAGGCCCTGATGAAGGGCAAAACCGAGGCCCAGGTGCGGGCGGAACTTCAGAAGGAAGGCAAATTGCCCGCCCAGATCGACGCCCTTCTGCCGCACAAGGTCTTCGAAGGCAACCGCCCGACGAATTCGATCCTGTTCAAAGCCCTCACCCCCCGCACGCTCGGCGCCCTGATCGCCATGTACGAGCACAAGATCTTCACGCAGGGCGTGATCTGGAACATCAACTCCTTCGACCAGTGGGGCGTCGAGCTCGGCAAGCAACTCGCCAAGGTCATCCTCCCCGAGCTGACCACCTCCGACCCCGTGACGAGCCACGACCCCTCCACCAACGGCTTGATCAACTACTACAAGGAGAACCGTTAGCGGCCCGGGCGACCGGCCCAACGGCGCCGGCGGCGCAAGCACATCGCCGCCGCCCCCGCCGCCACAAGACCTGTGCCGCCCGGCTCGGGGACCTCCATCACCTGCACCCGGTTCGTCCCGCCGTCCCAGGCGTACAGGTACTGATCGAATTGCCCCATCGTCAGTTGCGTGGAATGGACCGGCATCGCCTGCAGGACGTTGCCCCAGGTCGGGTCGTACACGTTGTTCGCGCCGAACGCCAGCGTGTCGTTCCCCGTAGCGGCGTAGATGTTCTCGGGGAAAATGCCCAGCGTCTGCTGCAGGTTGTTCGGGTTCAGCCGCAGGTCGCCGACGTACAGGCTCGTCCCGCTCGAATTGATGTACACCGGCTCGGTCGTGTAGCTGCCGACCGTTCGCGCGCCGGCGCCGGTGATCGTATCGGTCGAGGTGTCGAACGCCATCACCTCGATGCTGCTGATGCCGATGTCCGTGCGGAACATCCGCGTGCCCGCGGGATTGCTCACGAGCGTCAGCGTCTGCCAGTCCGTCGAGCCCGACCCGAAATAACCGCCGGAGGTGGTGGAAAGCTGTGCGCCGGTCGTCGCGTCGTCCTGGTACACGTTGACCCACTGGTTCACCGCGACGCCGGTGATGCGGTTCTGCCGGCCCAGCGCCATGTGGAACAGTGGCGACTGGACGAGCGTGATGCCGGACTGGCTCTGGCTCTGAAGGTCGAACTTCAGCACGTACGTCGAGGGCGGCTGGTTCCAGTACTCGCGCGTGACGTTGTCCAGCACCGTCATGAAGCTGCCGTCGGCCGACACGTCGATATCCGTCAGCTTCCGGCCGGTCGCGATCTTCTTTTCCACCGACAGCGTCGCCCGGTCCATGAACAGGATGTCGCCGTTGTCGGCGATGCCGTACACCTTCCCCCGGACGGGATCGGCGACGATGCGGACCAGCGGCTCGCCGGCATTGATGCCGCCGACGTACTTCACCTGCGCGTTGACCGCGGACGAAGTGAGACAGGCGATCGCTACCAATACGCACCGGACTTCGAAGAGGCCGTCGGACATGGGTCAACCCTCGGTAAGAGCAATGGCCGCCTGCCGCACGGGACCCGGGCGACTCCGCCCTTCCCGGCAGGCGTTGGTGTTGCGGGGATCCCCTGGGCCACGTCGCGCAGGAGGCATGCGCCAATTGGAATCCCGCTACGCAGTTCTGACTTTGGCAGAGGGGGCGTCGGTGAATGGGCTTGATCGCAAAACCGAGTTTGCCGGGCCTGAAATTGGAGCCGAACCGGCACCTCACTCCCCGTACATATGGAATACAACAAACTTGTTAGTCCGTTGTACCACCACCCCGTTAGATGAAGTATTGGTTCCCCGCCGTACGAGCTGCTTAGGCTTCCACCGACGGTGCGGTTTCGGCCACGTACCGCATCACGTTCTCATCGACGGCGTCTAGTTCCCGATCCCGCCGCCCAAACACCCGCCGCACGACTTCGACCGCCTTGTCCATCCGATACGCCTCGGCCCCCCGATCCGTCCAGTACGTATAACTCGGCAAAAACCGCGGCGCAATCGCCGATCCCGCGAGCTGGCAGCAGAACCCCAGGTAGGTCCCGCTCATCAGCCGCGTGAGGATTGCCGTCTTTGTATGGTCCCCGATCACCGACCCGAACGACCGCCGCCCCGTCGGCACCTCGCGGTTGCCCATCTTCATCGTGATCGGCCCGTACGTGTTCTTGATGTTGCTCGTGCAAGTCCCCGCCCCCAGGTTCACCCACTTCCCCACGTAGCTGTCCCCCAGGTACCCGTCGTGCGACTTGTTGGAGTACCCAAAGATGATCGAGTTCGAAATCTCACCGCCCACCTTGCACATCGTCCCGATGCTCGTCCCCGGCCGGATCACCGTCAGCGGCCGCACCACCGCGTACGGCCCCACGTAGCACGGCCCCACCAGCACCGAATTTGCCCCCACCGACGCATGCCTGTCGATAATCACCGGCCCCTTCGACCCGTCCAGAACCACCCCCGGCGCCAGCGACGCCTCGTGATGCACGTACACGTCCTCCGCATTCACCGCGTGCGCCGGCGGCCGCACCGCCGCCCGCTCCCCGTCCTTCAGGTGCGCGTAATCCTCGATCAGCGACTCCTCGTTGTAGCTCACCAGGTCCCACAACGACTCCACCATCCGCGCCGATTCGAACGGCATCCGCGGCAACTCCAGCAGCTTCAGCCACCGGTCCGTCCGGTTCCACGCGTCCTCCCGCGACAGCCCCGGCTCCTTCACGTAAGCGCACCGCACCAGCCCCGGCTCGTCCGCCACCACCGATGGCTCCTCCGGCCACGCGAATTTCCGGACGTGCAGCGTCCGCCCGCTCACCAGCAGCGCCGGCTCCTCGTCCAGCGGCTCGTTCACCGCCGTCGGCACCTTCAGCCGCGGCGCAATCCGCGCGCGGGCCAGCTCCTCGAACTCCGGCCGGACCCATAACGTCAGCCGCGACGGCGCAAGGTGCCGCACCTGCTTCTCCAGCAGCGTCGCCATCCCCGTCCCCAGCATGAATACGGGACGGCTCAGCGCCAGCGGAGCGAACGTCTTCCAATACGATCCTTCAAATATGACGACGTGCATGGACGGTCACTATATGGAAAAGCAATTCGGCTCGGAGATAAAAACGACCCTGTTACGAACAATCCCGAGCCCCGCGCCCGACGTAGCGTTTCACCTCCGGTGACCAAGTCACGCGCGCGACTCACCCACTGAAGGGTCGGTCATCCGCACCCCGTCCTTAATCACCCTCAGCATCTCATACAGCCCCGCCAGCCGCGGCGTCGCCACCCCGTGCTCCCGCGCCACCGCCAGCGGCCTCCCGAAGATCGCCTCCACCTCCAGCGGCCTCCCCACCCGCCGGTCAAACTGCATGCTGCTCACGTAGGCCCCCATCGTCCGCGTCTGCGCAATCTTCTGTTCCTCGATACCCTTCGGCAGCCGCACCCCCACCGCCGCCGCCGCCGCCACCACCTCCCTCATCAATTCCGTCACCAGCCGGATCCCATCCTCGTTCCCCAGCAGCCGCGCAGTGTCCAGGTCCATCGCCGCCCCCAGCCCGTTGAACGGGACGTTCCACACGAGCTTCTCCCACCGCCCCCACTTCAGATCCTCCAGCACCTGGCACTTCACCTTGCTCGCGTTAAACATCTCGCAGATCTGCCGCGCCCGCGCCGACACCCCCCGCCGCGAGAACTCCCCCAGCCGGATCAGCCCGTGGTCGATGTGATGAATCACCCCCGGCGAAGTCCGGTTGAGACAGACAAACGCCATCCCCCCAAGCACGCGCTCGGCCCCGAACAACGCCGCCAACTGCTCCTCATTCCCCAGCCCGTTCTGGATCGTCAGGATCGCCGTCCCCTCGTGCAGCAGCGGCCGAATCACCGCCTCAAACTGCTCATTCGCCGTCGCCTTCAGCGCAACGATCACCACGTCCGCCTTCGGCATCTTCGCCGGCTCGTCGTACGCGTGGACCGCCTCCGGCCCGATCGAGAAATCCCCGTCGCAGCTCTTCACCGTCCACCCGGATCGCCGCACCGCTTCATAGTCCGAGCGCAGCAGGAAATGAACCGAATGCCCATGCCGCGCCAGCCGCGCCCCGTAATACCCGCCGACGGCGCCGGAACCGACGACGCCGATGACAGGTTCGGGCGGCAGGGGGGGAATTTCCGTCGCGTTCATCGGGAGCATGATAGGCGAATTCACCCAGTCCGGATTATCGCGGCCTCCCAAACCCCGCCGCGGGGGGCGCCGCCGCGATCGCATGTTGCAGCATCCCCAGCAGCGTCTCGATCTGCCGATGATTGTCCGCCGTCTGCGTGATGACGAACATCCCGTCCCGCACGCGCAGCGACGCCGCCACCCCCTCGCCCGCCGCCATCCCCGCCACCCTCGACGCCCCCGCCCGCCCCTCCGCCGTCCACGACTCCGGGTCAATCGTGTCGGTAATGATCTTCGCCACCGCCGCCGCCCGCGCCGCCCGATCCTGACTTCCTCGCGGCAGGCACACCGAATCGCGCAAATCGTACACCCGCACCACCGCGTGCCGCGCGTAAAGGTCCTCGCGCGTCGAAACCTCGATCACGCCCGTATCCAAGAGAATCCACCCCAGCCGCGCCCCGCCGGCCGGCGCCGCGTCCGACAGCACCAGGTCGAGAACCTTCGCCAGCGGCATCCGCCCGTTCGGCCGCACGATCACCGCCGGGTCCCCCTCCACCCCCGCCGCCGACAGCGCCGCCCAGTTCACCGCGAACGAAATCCCCGTCGCCTCGCCCACCTCGTCAAAAAAATCCGCCAGCCGCAACGCCCCCTCAAGCTTCATCTCCGCCACCGGCCGATCAACCGCCAGCCGCGCGTGCCGCGCCTCCAGCGAAACCTGCTCCACCCGCGTCACCCGCGCCGGCGCATCATCCGCCGTGTACGCCACCGGACGCGCCAAAATCGGCGCGGTGCAAACCGCGGCAACGACCAACCGATATAGCGCGTTCATCGCCACCAATGCCGATCATATCCCCGAACACCTCCCCTCAGGAATCACGCGCCCCATTCACACCCCCGCCGCTTGCGCCTTCGCGGGATTAACCAAGTCGGGTTGCACACCCCACCCCTTCAAAACTCCTCCCGCCTCACCTTGCGATACGTCCCCTCCCGCTCCACCACCACGCAAGGCGTCCACTCCCACACCGCCGGCGTCTTCGCCGCCACCCAAGGCCGCCCCGCCTCCTCCTCCGCGCCCAGCACCCGCGCCCGAGTCCCCAGCACCGCCAGGTAGTTGATGTCATTCGGCTCCGCCGCCCGAAAGTGCGCGGCCAGGTCCTCGTACATCTTCCGAGCCACCGCAAACACCCGCCGCTGCAACTCCGCATCGCCAAGCGCCGCCCATTCGTCCGGCACCCGGAAATAAAACATCGAGTGCCTGTCCCCCGACTGCACGTACACCTCCAGCATCGGATCCATCCGCATCAACGTGTCGGTAAACTCCACCGCCAGCACTTTGCTCATCCCGACCTCGATTCCCGCGAATGGCTCAACTTACGTCAATCCGCGCCCCTGCGGCGCTGATTTATTGTTGCACGACCTGCCCCCTTGTCGCCAGCCCCGGCCCAACTTGGCCCCACCCCACTCCCGCCGTATCCTCCGCCCTCGCCCCCACATACGACGATGCGCCGCCGCTTCCTTTTCATTCTGCTCCTCTGCGCGCTGTGTGCCTCCGCACACGCCCAAAGCCTCTCCACCGCCCCCGCCGCGCCTCCTTCCATCCACGGCACACCCGGCCAGCGCCTCCAATCCCTGCTCGGCCTACTCGTCTTCCTCGCCCTCACCTTCGCCCTCGGCCAGCTCCGCCGCCGCGCGAACCGTGCCTTCCCCCGCCCCCGCACCATTCTCTGGGGCCTGGCCCTCATGTTCCTCTTCGCCGTCTTCGTCCTCGACACAGTCTCCGGCCAATACTTTTTCGACCTCATGAACCGCGGCGTGGACAAGCTCCTCTCCTACGCCACCGAAGGCGCCCGCTTCGTCTTCGGCAACCTCGTCTACAACAACGTCCCCGTCGGCGCCCCCACCGGCAGCCCCACCATGGGCCCCATCCTCAGCCCCACCGGCTACGCCAGCGCCGGCGCCTTCTTCGCCTTCAACGTCCTGCCCACCATCATCTTCTTCTCCTCATTGGCCGCGCTGCTCTACCACGTCGGCATCATGCAGTACGTCGTGCAAGCCCTCGCCTGGGTGATGCAGAAGTCGATGAAGACCAGTGGCGCCGAGACGCTCTCCGCCGCCGCCAACATCTTTCTCGGCCAGACCGAGGCCCCGCTGCTGGTCAAGCCGTTCATCGCCGGCGCGACCAACTCCGAGCTGATGGCCATCATGGTCGGCGGCTTCGCCAACATCGCCTCCGGCGTCCTCGGGGCGTACGTCTTCATGCTCAAGGACTTCATCCCAGATGTGGCCGGCCACCTCATCGCCGCCAACGTCATCTCCGCCCCCGCCTCGCTCCTGGTCGCCAAGCTCCTGCTCCCCGAGACCGCCACCCCCGAAACCGCCGGCGGCGTGCGTTTCCGCATCGACCGGATCGACGCCAACTCCATCGACGCCGCCGCCCGCGGCGCGCTCGAAGGCATGACCCTCAGCCTCAACGTCGCCGCCATGCTCATCGCCTTCATCGCCCTGGTCGCGATGGCCAACAGCATCCTCGCCGCAGCCGCCACCGCCTTCGGCTGGCAACACGTCACCCTCGAAACCATCTTCGGCTACGTCATGTCCCCCCTGGCCTGGCTCACCGGCGTCCCCTGGCACGACGCCAAACCCATCGGCACCCTCCTGGGCATCAAGACCGTCCTCAACGAGTTCGTCGCCTACACGGTGATGTCCAACAATCTGGCCGCCGACCGCCTCTACATCTCCCCGCGCAGCGCGGTGATCACCAGCTACGCCCTCTGCGGCTTCGCCAACTTCTCCTCGGTGGCCATCCAGATCGGCGGCATCTCCGGCATGGCCCCTACCCGCCGGTCAGACCTCTCCCGTCTTGGTTTAATTGCGATGGTCGGCGGCGCCCTGGCCTCGTTCATGACGGCTTGCGTTGTAGGAGTTCTGCTGTGAGCGCGAACACCTTTGCGCGGTGAACAGCGACTCCCGAATCCGTATGGCCCCTTCAGCATGAAATACCGTGACCTGCTCAAACAACTCCAGGCCGATGGCTGGCAGCACATCCGCACCACGGGCAGCCATTTCCATTTCAAGCACCCGACCAAGCCGGGCCTCGTCACCGTCCCCGCGGGCGGCAAGCTCTCTCACGACATCGCGCCCGGGAACTTTGAACTCGATTCTCCGTCAAGCGGGGTTAAAATGATTTCCGTGGAATACACCGTCATCATCGAGCCGGCCGACGATGGCACGTTCAGCGTGTACGTGCCGGACCTTCCCGGCTGCGTCTCCACCGGCCGCACGCGGGAAGAGGCGATCGAATCGATCCGCGAAGCCATCCAAGGCCACGTCCAAACGCTCCGCGAGTTGGGCGAACCGGTCCCGCCGCCGCGCTCGCAGTCACAGGTCGTTGCCGCGTGATGCGGGCGAGCCCGCGGTCTTTTCCAGTTCAAAACATATTGCCCCCGTCTCTATGATGACAACACCATGAAGCGAACCACCCCCATCCTCGCGACGCTCCTGCTCCTCACCGGCTGCGAAACCACGCGCACCGCCTACTACAACGCCTGGGAGAAGTTCGGCTACGCCAAGCGCGAGCGGCTGGTGGACAACGTCAAGAAGGCCCGCCAGGAGCAGGTCGAGGCCAAGCAGCAGTTCGCCAACGCCCTCGAGCAATTCAAGAGCGTCGTCAATTTCCAGGGCGGCGACCTGGAGAAGATGTACAACAAGCTGAACGACGCGTACCAAAGGTCCGAGAGCCAGGCCGATACCGTCCGCAGCAGGATCAAGGCGGTGAAGCACGTTGCCGAGTCGTTGTTCGACGAATGGAAGGGCGAGATCGCCGAGATCAAAGGCGAACCCGACCACCAGCGAAAGAGCCAGGAGCTCTACGACCGCACGCAGCGCAGCTACGGCGAGTTGATCTCCCGCATGGACGCCGCCGCCGGGACGATGGACCCGGTCCTCCAGAAGTTCAAGAACCGCGTGCTGTTCATCAAGGCCAACCTCAACGCGCAGGCCATCGCATCGCTCAAGGGCACGGAGCTGGAGCTCGGCGGGGACATCGACCGTCTGATAAAAGAAATGGAAGCCAGCATCCGCGAGGCCGACCAGTTTATTAACGAAATGCAGCCGAAGAAGTCCTGACGGCCGGAAAACCGCGAGGTCCGCTAAACAGGACTCAAGGGGCGGGGGGGCACGGATCGATGATATTGTTGGGCCGCCGCGATCTTGCCTCGCGGCCGGCGCGTGCACGTCAAGGGTCCGGGGAATGTTGTGGAGGTGTCACTGTGGCGAAGATGTTATTCGCTTCGATAGCCGGCCGGCGCGGGGCGGCGGTTCGATCCGGGGGTTTCACGCTGATCGAGATCATGATCGTCGTCGTGCTGCTGGGCATCCTGGCGGCGGCGGTGATGCCGCAGTTTTCCAACGCCTCGCTCCAGTCGCGGGAGGTGGCGCTGAAGGACAACCTGCGGATCATGCGGACTTCCATCCAGGTCTTTCGCGGCCACCACGAGGACGTGTACCCCGGCTACCCCAACGGCGACAAAGCGTCCTCCCCGAACGAGGCCACGTTCGTCGCGCATTTGACAGGGCGCACGGACGGATTCTGCGCGGTGGCCGTGCCCCCGGCGGTGGGCCAGTTCGGGCCTTACATGGGTAAGGTGCCGGTGAACACCATTAACGGCCTCAACTCCGTGCTGATGGTGGGCAACGGCCAGCCGCTGCCCGCGCCGGATAACAGCACCGGCTGGCAGTACAAGGCCGAGACCGGCGAGTTCCGCGCTAACTCCGCCGGCATCGACCGCGACGGCGTCGCATACGCCAGCTACTGACGCCCCGGCGGGCCCGGGCCGGACGCGGGCGATCTCCTTCCATATCGTTAACTTGCGGGTGACAGGAAGCCGAATCGCCTGTAACTTCTCACCCGTGGCTTACCTTCTCATCGTTGACGACGACGCCGACGGGCGGGAGGCGCTCTGTCAGTTCCTCGTCAAGTCCGGGCACGAGGTGGGGTGCCTCGGCAACGGACGGGACGCGCTGCGATCCATCCTCGACCGGCTCCCCGACCTGGTCATCCTCGACCTCTTCATGCCGGAAATGGACGGCGGCGGGCTGCTGGAAATCCTGCGTTCGTACATGCGCCTGCAATCCCTGCCGGTCGTGGTATTGACCGGTCTCCCGGACAGCCCGTTCGTCGAGCGAGTGCGGCACCTCATGGTCAATTCAATCCTGGTCAAGGGGAAAGCGACCTTCGACGACATCCTGGAGGCCGTGCGTCAGGAACTGCACCGCGTCCCCGCGTAGCCCCGGCCGGCTTGCCGTCTACGGTCGGGAAATCATCGCCCCTCGCAAACCTGCACGAAATCGCGTCACCGGCGTGCAAACTATTCATTTTTGCGAGGGGTTCTTGTTTTCGAGAAAGGTTTGGGACGAACTCCGCCGACAAGAATTGGGGCCAATCAAAATGGGTCGGGAAACGGAGGCAGGGGTGCCGCAGATGGAACTGCTCGACAAGGGCGCCGGGCGCGCGGCGGCCGGCGAAGGGGAAAACCGGCTCGTCCTGATTGTGGACGACGAGCCGTTGTTCCGTGAAATTGTGGCCGAGACGCTGGAGGCGGCGGGCTACCGCACGCTCGGCGCCGGAGACGGCGCCGAGGCGATGAACCTTCTGCGGACGGAACGGCCGGACCTGGTCCTGCTGGACCTCACGCTGCCGGGGGTGGACGGGCTGACGCTCCTGCGGTTTATCCGCGAGGAGCCGGCGACGGCGGCGGTCCCCGTGGTCATCGTCAGCGGCCGGTCCGAAAAGGCCACGATCCTGCACGCGGTGCAGCTCCGGGTGCAGGGGTACGTGCTCAAGTCCGGGTTCTCGCTCAAGACGCTGCTTGCGAAGGTGAGGGAGCACGTGCGCCCGGCGGAGCCGGCGCCCGCGCCGGCAGAATGCGCCGCGGCGTTGCCGACGACCCCGCCGCAGCCGCCGGCGGTCGCGGCGCCGGAGGCGCCGCTGGTCGAAGCTCCCGCCGGGCGTTCGGCCGGGTCGCTTTCGCCGCTGCTGAGCCGGGAGGAGGCGCTGCGGCGCGCCGAAGCCGCGGAGCAGGGCCGCACGCTCTCGGGCGTGGTGACGCAGGTGATGTCGATGGCCGCCTCCCCGCGCGGGGACATGGCGGAACTGGCGGGCCTGATCGCCCGGGACGCGGTGTTGTCGGCGCGCGTGCTCCAGGCCGCCAACAGCGCCGCCTTCGCGTCGAACAAGGGCGTGGTGACCACGATCGCCGAGGCGGTTCGGCACATCGGGTGCGGGACGGTCCGGAACATCGCCGCGGCCGTCGAGGTGATCGACGCCGTGCCGCGCGAGGAGGCGGGCGCGGCGTTCAATCCGGTGCGGCACTGGCAGCACTCGTTCGCGGTGGCGGTGTTGTGCGAACGGCTGGCCGGGGGGACGGACGCCGGCGCGGCGCACCTGGTGGGGCTCTGCCACGTCCTGCCGAAGATCCTGTTTCACGCGCGCTTCGACCGGGAATACGCGGCCGTGCTGGGCGCCGCCGCCGCGGCGGGCAAGCCGCCGGAGGAGGTGGAGCGGGTCATGCTCGGGGCGACGCGGGGGGAACTGATCATGGCGGTGCTGCGGTCGCTGAAACTGCCCGACCTGATTCGCGAGCCGATCGAGCAGTATCTCGCGGCCGGCGGCAGGCCGGGCGCCGGCGCCGGCAGGCTCGCCCGCATCCTGCGAATCGCCGACCTGTACGCCAACGGCGTGCTGCTGGCGTGCTCGCCGCAGTCGCCGATCGCGTGCCTGACGCAGGCGGAGTTCCGCGGCGCGACGGGGCACGACCGGGCGCCGGCGTACGACAGCGACGCGCTGCGCGCGGAGGTCCTTTCGCTGACGGCCATGCTGGCCAGGCTCTCGCCGGAGGAGGAGCGCGAGCTGATGAAGCCGTTGCTGCCGAGGTGCGAGCGGCGGCTGTGGGTGGCACGCGATCCCGCGCTGTGCCCGCTGGACCCGGTGACGGCGGCGCTGGCGTCGGTGGCGGAGGTGGACCTGCACGACCGGCTGCCGATCAGCCGCGAGGAGCGCTCGGACCACGCCGCACTGGTGGTGCTGTCCCGCGCGCCGGGGGCGGCCGGGTTTTCCGCCGGCGACATCACCCGCGCGCGGGAAGTCTTCGACGGCGTCCCGGTGCTGTGGCTGAGCGGCCGGGCCGACGCCGTCGCGGCCGACGCGGCGCTCGTCCCGGTGACGTGGCCGGTGCCGCTTAGCCGCCTCGGCGAGTTCGTCGCCGGCATCGATTGAACCCGCCCCGACGGCCCGCCTCGGAGCTACCGCCCGCGCAGCGGGAACACCGGCGGCTGCCACGCCGGGGGCTCCCCATACGCCGACGCCTCATTCGAGCCCCCGCCCACCCACCAGATCGCGCCGTCGGGCTCCAGCTGCAGCCGCTGGCAAGCGCCCATCGGCGGCCACTCGCAGCCGACGTAGCCGATCGTCTTGTCGTACCGCCACTCGTGTTCGGCGTCGCGGACGACGAACTGCGGGAAGCGGCCAAACGAGTCGCCGGTGTCGCGCGTCTTCAGGGAGGCGTGATCGGCGAGGTGGTGCGTGCGGCCGTTGTATTCGACGGCGACCTCGCGGCCGGAGTTGTTGTAGATCGTCTGCTTGAACGGCGAAGCGAAACACCCGCCGACGGTCAGCAACGCGACGCACGCCACGAAACGCATGAGGGCCTCCGGCTTCATGACCTATACGATAGTCCCCCTCGTGCCGCCGGTCTTGCGGACCAGGCGCACGTCGCCGATGACCATCTGGCGGTCGATGGCCTTGCACATGTCGTAGATCGTCAAGGCGGCGACGCTGACGGCGGTCAGGGCTTCCATCTCGACGCCGGTCTTGGCCGTGATCCGCGCGACCGCCTTAATTCGGACGCGCACGGGCTGGTCCCCGGCCGGTTCCAGTTCCGGCACGTCGAAATCGACCTCCACGCTCTCGACCGGCAAGGGGTGGCAGAGGGGGATCAACTCGCCGCAGCGCTTGGCGGCGAGTATGCCCGCCACGCGGGCGGTGCCGAGCACCTCGCCCTTGGGCACGCGGTCTTCGGCGATGGCTTCGATCGTCTCGCGGCGCAGCGTGATGAAACCCTCGGCGATGGCCTCGCGCGCGGTAACGGGCTTGTGGCCCACGTCCACCATCCGGGCCTGACCCGATTCGTCGATGTGCGTCAGCTTCGCCTTGGCCATGAATCGAATCTACACGAATCGCCGCCCGCGACAAATCGGATTGACCGCCCCGGCGCGTTGCGGATATGGGAATACAGCTTATGTCCGAGCATCACGAATGGTGGCAGGCGGGGATCGTGTACCAGGTTTATCCCCGGTCGTTCCAGGACTCCAACGGCGACGGGATCGGCGACCTGCGCGGGATCATCTCCCGACTGGACTACCTCCAATGGCTCGGCATCGACGCCGTGTGGCTCTCGCCGATCTACCCGTCGCCGATGGCCGACTTCGGGTACGACGTGTCGGATTACCGCGACGTGCACCGGATGTTCGGCAACCTGGCCGACTTCGACGCGCTGCTGGCCGAGACGCACAAGCGCGGGCTGAAGCTGATCCTGGATTTCGTGCCCAACCACACGTCGGACCAACACCCGTGGTTCGTCGAATCCCGCTCCTCGCGCGACAACCCGAAGCGCGACTGGTACATCTGGCGCGACCCCGCGCCCGGCGGCGGGCCCCCGAACAACTGGCTGAGCAACTTCGGCGGGCCGGCGTGGGAGCTGGATGCAAAGACCGGCCAGTATTACCTCCACGCCTTTCTCAAGGAGCAGCCGGACCTCAACTGGCGCAACCCCGAGGTCCGGCACGTCATGCACGACGTGCTGCGGTTCTGGCTCGACCGCGGCGTGGACGGCTTCCGCGTGGACGTGATCTGGTATGTGATGAAGGACGCAGAATTCCGCGACAACCCGCGCAATCCCGCCTACAAGCCCGGGCAGAACCCCCACCACGAGTACCTGGCGACCTACACCTCAGACCGCCCCGAAGTCCACGACATTATTCGCGGCATGCGCAAGGTCGTGGACGCGTATCCGAACCGAATGCTCGTCGGCGAGGTGTACCTGCCCGTCGAGCGGCTGGTGACGTACTACGGCGAGGGCGGCGAAGGCGTGCACATGCCGTTCAACTTCCAGCTCATCACCATGCCCTGGAACGCCCGCACCATCTCCTCGGCCGTTGCGTCGTACGAGGCATCGCTGCCGTCGTTCGGGTGGCCAAACTGGGTGCTGGGGAACCACGACAATCCCCGCGTCGCCAGCCGGGTGGGGCGGGGGCAGGCGCGGGTGGCGGCGATGATGCTGCTGACGCTGCGCGGCACGCCGACGATGTATTACGGGGATGAGATCGGGATGACGGACGTGCCGATCCCGCCGGAGAAGGTGCAGGACCCGTTCGAGAAGAACGTGCCGGGGATGGGGCTGGGGCGCGACCCGGAGCGCACGCCGATGCAGTGGGACGGGTCGGCGAATGCCGGTTTCACGACCGGCCAGCCGTGGCTGCCGCTGGCGGCGGAATACGCGAAAGGGAACGTGGCGGCGGCGCGGAAAGACCCGCGGTCGATCCTGACGCTTTACCGGCGGCTGATCGACCTGCGGCGGACGGAGTCGGCGCTGTCGATCGGCACCTACGAGCAGGTGGCGGCGGGCGAGGAAATGTTCGGCTACGTCCGCCGCAGCCGCGCGCGGTCGTTCCTGGTGGCGCTGAACCTCTCGTCCAGGGAGCAGACCTTCTTCCCGGACGTGGCAAGGGACGGGGTCATCCGGCTTTCCACGCACCTCGACCGGGAAGGCGAGCCGGTGCGCGGACCCATCGAGTTGCGGGCGGACGAGGGGGTCGTCATCGAGTTGCAAACGGGCGGCGGCACCGCCTAATCTTCGAGCTTGCGCAGGTGCATGCCGAAGTTCCCAAGCTGCTGCTTGATCTCGTTCAGGCTCGTTTGCCCGAAGTTCTTGCAGCCGAGCAACTCGTCCTCGGTGCGCGAGGCGAGCTCGCCGAGGGTGTTGATGTTGAGCCGCTGAAGCGCCTTGCGCGAGCGGACGGACAGCTCAAGGTCGGCGACGGACTTTGCCATGATCTCCGTCGGCACGTCCCCGGCGACCGCGGCACCGGAGGCGCGGCGGGCCGGCGCCTTGGGGTCCTCCAGCGCCTGGCCGAGCCGCAGGCCCTTGGCGGCCAGCAGCGCCTTGATCTCGTTGAGGCTGGTCTCGCCGAAATTCTTGTAGCTCAGCAGTTCCTGCTCGCTGGTCTTGAGCAGGTCGCCGAGCGACTTGATGTTCATCTTCTTCAGGCAATTGCGGCTGCGGACCGACAGCTCGAAATCGGTGATGGGGATTTCGAGGACCGCGTTGCGGCGGTCGCCGCGGCGGTCCCCGTCCTCGTCGTAATACTGCGACCGGGCGGACTCGACGTCCTTCATGTACAGCCGGGCCCGCGGGTGGTTGGGGTCGGTCTTCAGCACCGCGTCGAGGCAGCGGCGGGCCTCGTCGTAGTGGTTGTTGTCCTCGTACAGGATTGCCAGATTGAGCAAGGCGTTGAGGTGCACCGGCGGGGAAGTGCAGATGCGTTCGTAAAGCTCGATCGCCTTGGTGTCGTCGGCGCGGCGGTCGTACAGGACGGCCAGCCGGAAACAGGCCATCTCGTGATCGGGGTTCTCGTTGAGCGCGCGCTCGTAGAAATCGACGGCCCGCTCGTGCTGGCCCTGGGCCTCGGCGTCCTGGCCCCGCTTGAAGTATTCCTCGGCGGCACGCTCGTTAATCGACGAAACGGTCATTTCGCTCATAAGGGGCAAACCTACGTCCAATGGACCGACGCGGCTGCCGGCCGGCGCGGGGCCGGCGCGGGGCCGAGCCTGCTGTTTGTATCCGTAAGTGGCTCATTGTTCATGCGGGGGGGCGGGATGTCAACCCGTCGCGACTTGTCGCGACTCGTTGCGACGGACGCGGACCGTCGGGAACGGTGCGAAATTACCGTCCCGCAACCGTGGCATCCGCCAGTGCGCCGCCGAGTTCCGCGACGGCGGCGGCGTGTCCCGCCGCCTGCGCCGCTGCCATTGCGGTCAGACCGTCCCCGTCGGGGAGGTCCGGCGTGGCGCCGGCGGATAGCAGCAGGCGGAGCATGAGCACGTCGCCGTTGGCTGCCGCCGCGACAACCGGCACGCGGCGCCCGCCAAGCGCGTCTGCGGAGCCGTCGGGGTCCGCGTCGGCTTCCAGCAGCGCCCGCGCGACCGCCTCGTTGCCGTGGATGGCGGCGACGAACAAGGCCGTGTTTCCCGCGGCAGACGTCGCGTCCACCCGCGCGCCCGCCCGCAGCAGCGTCCGGACGATTTCCTCGTGCTCGCCGCACGCGGCCCCCATGAGCGCGGTCCAACCGAACTGCGCCTCGGCGTTGGCGTCGGCCCCGCGCGCGAGCAGTTGCCTCGCCAGGTCGGCACGGCCGGCTTGCGCGGCGCTCATCAGGGGGGTGAACCCCGTGCCGTCCCTGATTTCCAGGAGCCTGCCGTCCTCCAACAGGTCCGCCAGACGTCGGCCGTCGCCTTCGCCGATGGCGACGTGGACCCGCTCGTTTTCCGGTAACCAGGCGTCGGGTTGTGCCGCCCGCCGGGCGAGCGCCCATGCTACGACCATCAGAACGCACAAGCCGATCTTCACCGCCGCCGCCGCCGCTCGCCCCAACAGACGAGTGGCCCGCCGACTCACGTCACAACCCGCCTTGGTCCCGCACATGCCGAACTCCTTCCCCGAATGCGTCACCGACAAGACGCGGCGGCCGGCGGTCTTCTAACCGCGGCCGGTGATTAGTCGCGGGACCAGCGGATTGGTTTCATCAAATCAATCATAAATCAATCACGCGGCGAACATTTCGGGTGGGACGTATTGCAATGTTATGATCTTAAACCACCCTTGTTGCCCGGCGCGCGGAGTAAGGCATGAGCGGCACAATTGAGGCGGGAGATTCGCATGCCGCCGAGGCGGTGACGACCGCCGATCGCCCGCCGCAGCGCGTACTGCTGCTCAGGATCGTCGTCGCCGCCGCGTGCTTGGCCGGAATGGTCCTGTCACCGCGGCTGTGGCTTTCGAGGCGGGTGTACCCGACGACGCCGGTGTGGGGCGGCCTGCCGGCGATACCGGCTGCCGCCGGCGACGTGTGGTTCGCGGTGCTGCTGGCGCTGTTGGCCGCGATCGTCGTGCGCCCGCGGTGGCGGCGCGCCGTTGTGGCCTTCACGGTGGCGGCGGCGCTGCTCAGTTTCTGGGACCAGTCGCGTTGGCAACCGTGGTTCTATCAGTATCTCTTCATGCTCGCCGCGCTGTCGCTGCCGGAGAGGACTGGCGCCGGAGAGGGGCGGGCGGACTCCGATCGGGCCTTGGACCCGTGCCGGATAATCCTCGCGTTCACCTACTTCTGGAGCGGCTTGCAGAAGTGCAACGCGACGTTCGTGCACGAGACGGCGCCGTGGCTGTTCGAGCCGCTGGCCAGGCACCTCCCGGCGGCGGGGGCGCACGCGCTCGGCGGCTTGGAACTGCTCGTCCCGGCCGTCGAAGCCGCCGTGGGCCTGGGGATGCTGTTTCGGCACACCCGCCCGATTGCCGTGATCGCGGCGATAACGATGCACCTGGTCATCCTCTGGTGCCTCGGGCCGTTCGGGCACCGGTGGAACACAGTCGTCTGGCCTTGGAACCTGGCGATGGTCGCCTGCACCGTGCTCCTGTTCTATAAGCCGGGGGCGCTGCCCGTCCGCCGGCTGCTGTGGCCGGAAGGCATTTTCGGCAAGCTCGTGCTGCTGCTGTTCGTGGTGTTGCCGGCGCTGAGCTTCTGCGGCTGGTGGGACGCGTACCTTTCGGCCGCGCTCTACTCCGGCAACACGCTCCGCGGGGAGCTTCGATTCAACGAGCGCGTCCGGCGGACGCTCCCGCCGGCGGTACGCGACGCTTGCGCGGAAGCCGGCCTGAATTGGTACACACTGGACCTGATGGACTGGTCGATCGAGGAGTTGAACGTCCCACCGTACCCGGCGCGGCGGGTGTTCCGAAACGTCGCCGCCGGGCTGAGCCGCGCCGCCGGCGGCGCGGACGTGCTCCTGATCGTGCAGGAACGGCCTTCGTTCCGCGACGAGCATCGCTCCCGGACGCACTACGGCTACGAGCGAGGCGTACCCACCGAACCCCCCGACGCCGACCCGGAAGACGCAATGTAATGCCGTACACCGAAGCGTTGGCACGTGCGCGGCGGCTGCGCGCGTCGACGGGCGGTTTTCGCCTATGATTGGGCGATGCCCCTGGCCGGCTTTCACCCAACGATTCGGCGGTGGTTCGCCACGCGCTTCGGCGAGCCCACCGAGCCGCAGCGCGAAGGCTGGCCGCGCATCCGCGGCGGGCGCCACACGCTCATTTCGGCGCCGACGGGCACCGGCAAGACCATCGCGGCGTACCTCTCGGCGATCGACGGCCTCGCCCGGCGGGGTCCGACGTTGCCCGACGAGACTTCGGTCCTGTACGTCTCGCCGCTGCGGGCGCTGAGCAACGACGTGCAGAAGAACCTTCAGGCGCCACTGGGTGAGTTGGCGGCGCTCGATCCCGATTTCCCGGCGATCCGCGTCTCGGTGCGCACCGGCGACACGCCGCAGCGCGAGCGCGCCGCGATGAAGCGCAAGCCGCCGCACATCCTGGTGACCACGCCGGAGTCGCTGTACATCCTGCTCACCAGCCGCGGCGGGCGCGAGATGCTGCGGACCGTCAAGACGACCATCGTGGACGAGATCCACGCCCTCGCCCGTGACAAGCGCGGGTCGCATCTGGCGCTGTCTCTTGAGCGGCTGGAGGCGCTCGCCGGCCCTTACCAGCGCATCGGCCTCTCGGCGACGCAGAAGCCGCTGAGCGCCGTCGCGCAATTCCTCGTGGGCGCCCGGCGCGAATGCGAGCTGGTGGACGTTGGGCACCGCCGGCCGATGGACGTGGACATCGAGGTGCCGCCGTCGCCGCTGGAGACGATCTGCTCGCACGAGCAGTGGGACGAAATCTATCGCCGGATCGCCGCCCTGATCGGCGAGCACCGCACGACGCTGGTCTTCGTGAACACGCGCAAGATGGCCGAGCGCATTACCGCCAAGCTCGTGGGCCTGCTCGGCGAGGGGCAGGTGACCTGCCACCACAGCAGTTTGTCTCGCCAGCACCGCCTCGACGCCGAGCACCGGCTGAAGACCGGCAGCCTGCGGGCGCTGGTCGCGACGGCGTCGCTGGAACTCGGCATCGACATCGGCGACGTGGACCTGGTCATCCAGGTCGGCGCGACGCGATCGATCGCCACGTTCCTCCAGCGCGTCGGCC
>Ga0308176_10000684_pt1 | contig 21232 bp, 15 predicted proteins | sample PhyCR2_3_FD_203890 | JGI IMG/M metagenome (GOLD analysis project Ga0308176, IMG submission 203890) | Soil microbial communities from UC Gill Tract Community Farm, Albany, California, United States - DLSLS.C.R2 | ecosystem: Environmental > Terrestrial > Soil > Agricultural land | place: USA... | reverse complement strand
CATCACACGCGCAGCAGCGTCTTGATCGCGCGCCGCTCGTCCATCGCCTTGTAGCCTTCCGCTACCTCTGACAAGGGCAGCGTCAGGTCGAAGACCTTGCCTGGGTTGATCTTTCCAGTCAGCACCAGGTCGATCAGCTGCGGGAGATAGCGGCGCACCGGCGCCGGACCGCCATGCAGGTGCACGTGCGTGAAGAAGAGCCTCGCGCCATCGAGCGAGACACCGTGCGGCACGCCGACGTAGCTGACGTAACCGCCGGGACGCGTCGCACCGATCGCCTGCCACATCGACTCCTGCGTGCCGACACACTCGAGCACCGAGTCGGCGCCGACGCCGTTCGTCAGCTCGCGGATCTTCGCAGCGCCTGCATCGCCGCGCTCGGTGACGATGTCCGTCGCGCCGAACTCGCGCGCGAGCTTCGTGCGCTTCTCGTGGCGGCTCATCGCGATGATCCGCTCCGCTCCCATCTGCTTCGCCGAGAGCACGCCGAGGAGACCGACCGCGCCGTCACCGACGACGGCGACCGTCGCGCCAGGCTTCACGTTCGCAGCGTCGGCGGCGAACCAGCCGGTGCCGAGGACGTCGGACACCGCAAGGAGGCTCGGGATGAGATCCGCCGAAGGATGCTCCTTCGTCGCGACGAGAGTCCCGTCGGCATTCGACACGCGCAGCAGCGGTGCCTGCGCGCCGGTCATGAACTCCCTGTTGACGCAGGATGACTGATAGCCGTGGCGGCAGTGCGGGCAGGTGTTGTCCGACGTGGCGAACGAGCCGATGACGAACTGTCCCTTCTTCACGCTCTTCACCGCACTCCCGACCTCCTCGACGATGCCGCAGTACTCGTGGCCCATCGGCGTCGGCTGCTCGATCGGCTGCGCGCCGCGATATGGCCAGAGATCGGAGCCGCAGACGCAGGTTGCCGAGAGGCGAAGGATGGCGTCGGTCGGCTTGAGAATCTTCGGGTCGTCGAGCGTCTCGAAGCGAATGTCGCGCGGACCGTAGAGGACTGTTGCTCTCATGACCTATCTCCCACTGTATTGTTCGTCGCTGACCTTCTCCATCCAATCGACGTTCTTGCCGTCGAGCGATTCCTGAATCGCGATGTGCGTCAGCGCCGTCGTCGGCGATGCGCCGTGCCAGTGCTTTTCGCCGGGGGGAAACCAGACGACGTCGCCCGGCCGGATCTCCTCGATCGGTCCGCCCTCACGCTGGACGCGCCCGAACCCCGCGGTGACGATCAGCGTCTGTCCCAGTGGGTGAGTGTGCCACGCGGTGCGCGCACCTGGTTCGAAGGTGACGGCGGCGCCAGCAACGCGCGCTGGCGCGGGTGCGCTGAAGAGCATGTCGACGCGGACCGTCCCGGTGAACCAGTCGCCCGGTCCCTTCGCCGACGGCTGCGTGCCTGCTCGCTTGATCTCCATGATGTTCTCCTGTCTTGGATGCCCGGCGTTCAGCGCTGCTGGCTGCCGCTCTCGGCGAAAACCTGGCGGGCGATGCCGACGGCGGTGCTCGCCGGCGGCCAGCCGGCGTAGAAGGCGAGGTGCGTGATCAGCTCGACCAGCTCGTCCTTCGTGACGCCGTTCTCGAGTGCGCGCTTGAGGTGAAACGGAAGCTCGTTGGTTCGGTACATTGCGACGAGCGTCGCGACGGTGATCAGGCTGCGGTCGCGCTTCGACAGTCCTGGCCGCTCCCAGACGTCGCCGAAGAGCACGTTGTCGGTGTAGTCGCCGAGCGCGGGCGCGACATCGGCGAACGGGCTGCGGGTGCGCTTCTGTTCGTTTGCCATCGTCATGTCTCCGTTGATCCGAGAGTTCGGTCGTGGGCATCGGTGGTGCCGCGGGCACTGTTTCTTCACGGTCGCCGCCGGGACCGCATTCCATCGCCGCATTCAATCAAGCGATCCCGGGCCGGGTCATCTACTTGACGGTCGTGCACGGGCCATTAAGCATTACTTCACAATGGCCGATGACCTCAACGCGTTGGGCGTCTTCGCTGCCGTCGCCGAAGCGAAGGGATTTCGCGCCGCCGGTGAGCGACTTGGCGTGAGTGCGTCGGCGGTGAGCCAGGCGCTGCGCAAGATCGAGGAGCAGCTCGGCGTCGTGCTCGTGCAGCGCACCACGCGGAGCGTGAGGCTCACCGACGCCGGAGAGAAGTTGTATGCGGCGGTGCGCCCGGCACTCGAGGAAGTGCGATCGGCGGTCGCCGCGGCAGGGGAGCTCAGTGACGAGCCGCGGGGGACTGTACGCCTCCTCGTATCATCGGGCGCGGAGCATTTTCTTCCTGACGAGATGCTGGCCGGCTTTCTCGCCGCACACCAGCACATCCGGCTCGACCTCGCCGTGAGCAATGAAATTGGCGACATCGTCGCCGGCGGCTACGACGCGGGGATCCAGCTCGGCGAGGTGATCGACCGCGACATGATCGCGGTGCCGGTGTCGGGCGACCTGACGCTGCTCGTCGTCGGGGCGCCGGCGTACTTCGCGCGGCACAAGAAGCCGAAGCATCCGCGCGATCTCGTCGACCACGAATGCATCAACTGGCACCGCACTCCTGATGCGCCCGCCTATCGCTGGGAGTTCACCGAGCACGGGCGAGATTTCGCGGTCGCCGTGCCAATGCGTGTGCTGACGACGGATCCGGTGCTGCTCGTCCGCCTCGCCCGCGCCGGCGTCGGGCTGGCGATGGTCTACGAGGCACAGGTGCGCGGCGAGATTGCGCGCCGGGAGCTGATCCCGGTGCTCGCGGAGTTCTCGACGCCCTTCCCCGGCTTCTATCTCTACTATCCCGAGCGGCGCCACGCCTCGCCGGCGCTGCGGGCGTTCATCGATTACCTGCGACACATGAGAGGAGTCGGGCGCGCGAAGCGTCGCCGCGGATCATCGCCATCTGCGGGACAGCCGCGGCGACGCTAACGCCAGCCTGCGCTCTCATCGTTCTTCAACGACCCTGAACCCATGGACGGAATTCGAAAGGCGTCGGGGCCGCGGGGAGGCGCACCTGCGGCATCGAGGGCAAGGGCTTCGTCGTCGCTGAACAGCCGCGAACGCGTGAGGAACCGGACTCCCTCCGGCGCCTCGAGAGAGAAGCCGCTGCCGCGCCCCGGCACGACGTCCACCGTGAGGTGCGTGTGCTGCCAGTACTCGAATTGCTGGCCGCCGATGTAGACCGGAACGCCGGCGACGCTGCCGAGGTAGACATCGCGCTCGCCGATGCGGAACTCGCCGCGCGGGTAGCACATCGGCGAGCTGCCGTCACAGCAGCCACCTGATTGATGAAACACGAGCGGGCCGAAGGCGGCGCCGAGTTTCCTCAGCACCGCCTCGGCGGCGGGGGTGATCGATACCCGCTCGACGTGCATCAGAAGAATCCCATCGCCTTCGTGCCGTACGACACCAGCATGTTCTTCGTCTGCTGGTAGTGCTCGAGCATCATCTTGTGGTTCTCGCGGCCGAAGCCGGACTGCTTGTAGCCGCCGAACGCAGCGTGCGCCGGATAGAGGTGATAGCAGTTCGTCCACACGCGTCCGGCGCGGATCCCGCGGCCCACGCGATAGGCCGTGTTCATGTCGCGCGTCCAGACCCCGGCGCCGAGCCCGTACAGCGTGTCGTTCGCGATCTCGAGTGCATCGTCGATGGTCTTGAACTTCGTCACGGCGACCACCGGGCCGAAGATCTCCTCCTGGAAGATCCGCATCCGGTTATTTCCCTCGAAGATCGTCGGCGCGATGTAATAGCCGTCCTTCAGCTCACCTTCGTGGACGCGCCGCTCCCCGCCACAGAGAAGCTTCGCGCCTTCCTTCTTTCCGATGTCGATGTAGCTGAGGATCTTCTCGAGCTGGTCAGACGAGGACTGCGCGCCGATCATCGTCTGCTTGTCGAGGGGATGCCCTTCGACGATCGCCTTCGTCCGGGCAATGGCGCGCTCCATGAACCTGTCGTAGATCGACTCATGGACGAGGGCCCGTGACGGGCACGTGCACACCTCGCCCTGGTTCAGGGCGAACATCGTGAACCCCTCGAGTGCCTTGTCGAAGAAATCGTCGTCCTCGCGCATCACGTCGCCGAAGAAGATGTTCGGCGACTTCCCGCCCAGCTCGAGCGAGACGGGGATCAGGTTTTCCGACGCGTATTGCATGATGAGGCGGCCGGTGGTCGTCTCGCCGGTGAACGCGATCTTCGCGATCCGCGGGCTCGAGGCGAGCGGCTTTCCCGCTTCGACACCGAAGCCCTGGACGACGTTGACGACGCCACTCGGCAGGATGTCGGCGATCAGCTCCATGAACGCCATGATCGACACCGGCGTCTGCTCGGCGGGCTTGAGGACGACCGTGTTTCCAGCGGCGAGTGCCGGCGCCAGCTTCCACGTCGCCATCAGCAGCGGGAAGTTCCACGGGATGATCTGGCCGACGACGCCTAACGGCTCGTGGAAGTGATAGGCGACCGTGTCGCCGTCGATCTCCGAGATCCCGCCCTCCTGCGCCCGCAGCGCGCCGGCGAAGTAGCGGAAGTGGTCGATCGCGAGCGGGAGGTCGGCGTTCAGCGTCTCGCGAATCGGCTTGCCATTGTCCACCGTCTCGATGACCGCCATCGTCTCGAGATACTCCTCGAGGCGGTCGGCGATCTTGTTGAGGATGTTCGCCCGATAGGCGGGAGTCGTGTGGTTCCAGCTCACCGCGGCCGCGTGCGCTGCATCGAGCGCCTTGTCGACGTCTTCCTTCGTCGACCGGGGGACCTCGCAGAGATGCTGCCCGGTGATCGGACTCGGATTCGAGAAGTACTGCCCCCGCACGGGCGGGGCGTACTCACCGGAGATCCAGTTGTCATAGCGGGCGCGGATCGGGATCTTGAGGGTGTACTGCGATGCTACCGATGGCGCGCTCGCAAGACCGAGGCGTTCCGTGGTGCTTGCCATGTGTCGCTCCTCCTCGAAGGTGACGCGGGCGCGGCGCGCCGGGCATACGGCCGGAGGGTCGGCGGAGGGGCACACGCCGGTGTGGCCCGCAGAGCCGGCTTCACGTGGTCGCGCAGGCGTGTCGCGCGGACGCAGTCGGAGAAGTTGTGCAGGTGGCGCGATGCGCCTAGAGGGCAAAACCGGACAGGCTGTGTTACCGCGACTCCACCCGGTAGCGCAGCCAGAGCACGCCGTCGGCGCGCTTCTCGACGTCCTCGAGCTCGAGCCGGTGCGGAGCGACATCCTCCCCCTCCCCTTCGACGTCGAACAGCGCCGGCGTCCCGATCCGCCCGTCAGCCACCGGTGACACCAGCACGCTCACCTCGTCGATCAGCCCGGCGCGGAGCATCCCGCCGTTGATCTTTCCCCCACCTTCGAGCATCAGCGTCTTCACCGCGAACCGATCCGAGATCTTCTCGAGGGCAAGCGACAAGTCCACTTCCCCCTTCCCGGCAAGCAGGTACGACACGCCTCGGCCGCGAAGAAACGCGAGGTATTCGTCGGACACCTTCTCCGAGAGAATGGCGACGACATGGTCGCCGTCGATGTCGTTGGTCGCCCAGGCCAGCTTGCCGTGCGCGTCCACCGCGAAGGCAAAGGAGTCGTGATCGCCGGGCGCGACGAAGTCCGCGCGCGGGGCGCCGGTGTGCTCGCGCGCGACCTCGGCGTCCGAGCGCCTGCCCTGGGCGAAGTGCTGCTCCATCGTCACCCGGCCGCAGAGCCAGCCCTCCGCATCATAGCCCTCGTGGACCAGCTCGTACTGCTTCCGCCCTTCCTTCGAGATCGGCCAGCCGTCGGTGAGGATGCGCCCATCGAGCGACGTCATCATGTGGCAGATCACCCGTGGGCGGCGGGGGATTCGTTGCGGCGCCGGCATCGCCTAACGGTCCACCGTCGACATCGCCTGCGCGCCGTAGCGCGGGCCGGCCACCTTCCCTGGCGCGAGCGCGGCGTCGAGCGTCGCCATCTCCTCGTGCGTCAAGTGCAGGTCGGCAGCCGCGACGTTCTCCTCGAGGAATTGGCGCCGCTTCGTGCCGGGGATCGGCACGATGTCCGGCCCCTTGTGCAGCAGCCAGGCGAGGGCGACTTGCCCGGGCTTCACCCCCTTCCGCGTCGCCAGGTCACGTACCGCCGCGGCGGCGCGCAGGTTGGCGTCGAAGTTCTCACCCTGATAGCGGGGATCCCCGCGACGGAAATCGCCCTCCGGATACTCCTCGGCGCGCTTCACCGCCCCGGTGAGGAATCCCCTGCCTAACGGGGCGAAGGGGACGAGCCCGATCTTCAGCTCGCGCAGCAGCGGGATGATCCGTGGCTCGAGGTTGCGCTCCCAGAGCGAATACTCGCTCTGCAGCGCCGAGATGGGGTGAACCGCGTGCGCGCGGCGAATCGTCTTCTCGCCCGCCTCGGAAAGTCCGAGGAAGCGGACCTTTCCCTCGCGCACGAGCTCGGCCATCGCACCGACGACCTCCTCGATCGGAACCGTGGGATCGACGCGATGCTGGTAGAGCAGGTCGATGCGATCCGTCTGCAGCCGGCGCAGCGATCCCTCGACCGCTTCGCGGATGTGCGACGGACGACTGTTCAGTCCGGCCTGCTTTCCGTTCTCGATCCTGAAACCGAACTTGGTCGCGATGACCAGGCGGTCGCGCGCGCCCTTCAGCTGCGCGAGTGCACGGGCGAGGAGCTCCTCGTTCTCGAACGGGCCGTAGACCTCGGCCGTATCGAGGAAGGTGCAGCCGAGGTCGATCGCCCGGTGAATGGTGGCAATCGACTCGCGCTCATCACGTTCCTCGGCGCTGCCGTACGCCTGGCTCATCCCCATGAGGCCGAGGCCGATCGCGGAGGCGGTGAGGCCCTGGGAGCCTAACGTTCTGGTGGGAAGCATGAGACGACGGGGTCGGAGTTGGCAGCCGGGCCGTCAGCGCTTGGTCTTGCCGAGCGGTACGAAGGCGAGGCCGTTGTTCGGGTTCATCGGGATCACCAGCTGGTTCGCACCCGAGTCGTAGCACATCGAGGCGGCGCTGGGAATGTTCCTGGCGATCAGCTCCGCGGCCTTGCCGGGCCGGATCCGCGAGACGCCGCCGAAGCGGACGCTGCTCACGTACTTCGTCCCGTCGGCCATGATGACGAGACCATCGTTCCCCGCCTGCGCGGCATGCTCGGTCGCGAGCAGCTTGCCGGCCGGCGAGAAGGTGAGCACTGCGTCGTCGCCGATGTTGACGACGACGATGTTCCCCTGCGGGTCGAAGGCGATGCCGTTAGGCGCGAAGAGCGGTGACCCCTGCACGAACACCGACGGCGTACCGTCAGGCGCGATCTTCCAGACCTGCCAGGTGTTGGGGTCGGCGTTCGGGCCGAAGCCGCCGGTGCGGGTGGCGTAGACCGTCCCGTCGTCGGCCGCCTCGATGTCGTTGATCCAGTCCACGCCCTCGACGCGAGCCTGGCCAGCCGGCGCGCCGGTCTTCATGTCGAACTTCCGGATGACCGCGACGCTCGGGTCGCTGGCCGAGGTCCCGCCGTCGCGGTCGGCGACGTAGAGCTCACCGTTGGCGATGTCGCTTCCATACGGCTCGTTGAGCACGAGCGCCGGCGTCAGCTTGCCGCGGTCGGCCGGCCCCTGCACACCGATCCAGCGCGCCGTGTTGACGGAGCCGTCGTGGTTGATGAACGAGACGAAGGCATCGTTCGCCTGGACGTTCTGCGTCACGCCGCGGTTCGGGACGACGATCACGCCGCGAGTCGCGTCGTAGGAGCAGCTCTCGGCGGAGTAGATCGCGCCATACACCTTCACGTTAGGCGAGATCGGCTCGAAGGTGCCGTTTCCGCCCGGTGTCATCGGCTGTCCAAGCGGGTTGCCGACGACGAAGGGCTGCGCGCCTTGTGGCTGCTGGGCGTGGAGCGCGGCGGGGACCGTGGTGCCGGCCAGCGCGATCACGCTGGCAAGAATTGCGAGTCGCGTCATGGTTGCTCTCCGGGATCGGTGACCCCTTCAAGATACTCCCGGATGCCGGCCTGCGGGTGGACCTTTGCCTGTCTCTCTCCGGTGACAGTCGGGTGTACGGCGTCGATGACACCGTTTTCACTCGTGCAACACGCACGTGGAACTGGTGTAACGGGCTTCAGGACCAACGACACGCACACTGGAGATTCCTGACATGCGCTCGCCACGTATCCTCGCCTGCCTAACGGCAGGCATCGTCGCCGCCCTCGCCTCGCTTGCCGCTCCCGCCGGCGCGCAGCTCGCCTCTGCGCCGGCCCACTCCGCGGCAGGCACCTCGCTCGACCTGACGCCCTACGCCGGCTACATGATGTTCGGGCATTTCATCGACGGCCCCCTCGGGACGAGCCTCTCGAGCAGCGCGGCGCCGGTCTATGGCGCGCAGCTCGGGCTCGCGGTCGCGCCCGGGGTGAAGCTCGTCGGCAACATTGCCCACGCCGCCAGCGACCTGCGGGTCGGCGTTCCGTTCCTCGGCGGCATCAACGCCGGGACGACGAGCGCGCTGATGATGGACGGCGGCCTGCAGCTCTCGATCCCGATGCCGCAGGGGAAGGTCGCGTACCTGCCGTTCCTCCAGGCGGGGGTCGGTGCGACGCGCTGGAACGTCGATCTCGGCTCCACGGGGCTGCAGACGAGCTCGACGAACCTGACCGGCAACGTCGGCGCCGGACTCGACGTCCACCTCGCTCCGTCGATCGCGCTTCGCCTGATGGCCAGGGATTACATCGGCAAGTTCGACTTCAAGCAGGCGACGTCGCTCGATGTCTCGGGGAAGACGGTGAACAACGTCGCGCTCACCGCCGGCATCAGCGTCGGCTTCTGACGCGCGCGTCGAGCCGGGCGTGCCTAACGCGTCGCTGTCGGCGCCGAAGGCGCGTCCCGGCTCTCGAACGTCGCCGTCAACAGCCCGAAGAGGAATTGATCCCCCTTCGCGTCAGGGCTGCGGAAGACGAGGTAGAGGTCATGCTCCCCCGACACCGGCTGCAGCGTCGTGCGAAGACGTACGGGAGGCGCCGTCGAATCGGCGGTCGGGCGAATCGGATCGCTTTCGCCGATCAGCGGCCCGGTCGCCGAATCGATCCGCACCTCGATGCTGCCGCCTGACGCCTGGTAACGGGCCGGCGCGGTCGCCGCGAAGGTCACCGCCGAGACCGCGGTCAAGTCCAGCTGCTTGAGTTCGACGGAAGCGCCAGGCCGGCTGACGACGGTGATCTCGACCGGAATCTCGGGGACGCTCTGCTTCTGTACCCCCTCCGACAGCTCGCCGCCGGCGACGACCACCGTCGGCGCGCGGAGGACGACTGTCCGCTGCTTCGCGATCGCCGGCATCCCGTGTGCGCCGCGATCGGTGTACGACGCGCGGAGGATGAGCGCACCGTCAGGCGCGTCGCCGGTCGCCGCGGGGGGAGTGTACGCCCCGCGCGGGGGAAGCGACGGCGCGCGTGCCGGCGTTTCGGCGAGGCTCCGGATGTAGGCGACCATCTCCCGCGCCTGGGCTTCGCTGATCTGCGGATGGGCGGGCATCATCACCTTTCCCCACACCCCGGAACCGCCGCCACGGATCTTCCGCACGAGACGCGCGGTCGCCGCAGTGTCGCCGTGATACTTCCGTGCGACGTCGAGGTACGACGGCCCGATCGACTTGCCGTTCCACTGATGACAGGCGAGGCAGTCGCTGCCGGTGATGAGCTTGCGGCCTGAGTCGTGGGCGACGATCGGCGGTACCGTGTCGCCGGCGCTGGCAGTCGCGGACGGCGAGATGCCTGACGTTGCGCCCTCCTTCAGGTACTGCGCGGTGACGCTCACCCGCGAAGCCGGGATCCGCCCATTTTGCAGCGAGCCGTCCTCGCGATCGCTCACGCGTACCGCATAGCGCACCGGAACGCCGGGGAAGAAGAAGGTCTTGTTCCCACCGACGACGTCGAGGCTCACCGTCGGCGGCTCGTTCCCGGCAACGACCTGCACTTCTGCCGACGAGCTTGCACCCTGCGGATCGGTGACGGTGAGCGAAGCGGCATAGCTCCCGGCACGCGTGAGGGTGAGTGCTGGATTCGGTCCGCTCAGCTTTCGCAGGACGCTGCCATCGCGCCGCGTCACGGTCCAGTCATAGCGAAGCGAGTCTTCGTCCAGATCCTCGGTGCCGGCGGAGGTCAGCGCGACGCGCAGTGGAAGCGCACCCGCCGGCTTGTCCACGTCGACCGCGACGAGCGGCTTGCGATTGCCCGCGGCGTACTCGACGCGCACGATCCGCGCATCCTCGTTCCCCTGGAACCATGTGGTCCCGTACTCGAGGACGTAGAGGTCGCCGTTAGGCCCGAACTGCATGTCGATCGGGTTGCTGAACTTCTGGCTCGGCATGAACCGCTCCATCGACGCGAAATCACCATTCGGCTTCATGGTGACCGCCATGATCCAGCCGCGCATCCAGTCGTAGATCAGAAGCTTCCCGTCGTACCACTCCGGGAAAGGCCTCGCCGCGCGGGCAAAGTCGTCGCGGTGAAAGACGGGTCCGGCCATCGCCGTACGACTGCCGCTGCCGACGAGGGGAAACTCCGCGGACGCACCGTACGGGTACCAGATGAATGCGTCGCGCGCCGGAGGGAGCACGGTCAGCCCGGTGTTGTTGGGTGACGTGTTGCGCGGCAGCACCGGATCGAACGGGTAGCCGGACTGCACGGTGACCGAATCGATGAACGTCGTCCTGATGTACGACTTGTTGTCGCCGATGAAATACGGCCAGCCATAGTTCCCTGCGCGGCGCGCCTGGTTCACCTCGTCATAGCCGCGCGGACCGCGCCCGACGGAATCCTCTGGCGCGTCGGGACCGACGTCGCCCCAGTAGAGAAATCCACTGCGTGGATCGACGGCGATCCGATACGGATTGCGATGACCCATCGTGTAGATCTCGGGCCGCGTCTTCGGTGTTCCCCGCGCAAAGAGGTTCCCCTCGGGGATGGTGTAGCTGCCGTCAGGCTCGGGATGGATGCGAATGATCTTGCCGCGAAGGTCGTTGGTGTTCGCCGAGGACTTCTGCGCGTCCCACGGTGAGCGGCCCGGCCGCTCATCGATCGGCGCGTAGCCTGTCGCAAATGGATTCGAGTTGTCGCCGGTGGACAGATAGAGATTGCCGTTGCCGTCGAAGGCGATCGAGCCACCGGTGTGGCAGCACTTGTCACGCTGCGTCACCACCTCGAGGAGCACCTTCTTCGATGCGAGGTCGAGGGAATCGCCCTTCATGTCATAACGGGCGAGGACGTTCTTCGGCTCCGGGCCCGCTGGCGAGTAGTACATGTAGATCCAGCCATTCGTCGCGAAGCCCGGGTCGGCGGCGAGGCCGAGCAGGCCATCTTCCGCTTCGCTGCTGTCCGCGTACTTCGTGCTGACGGGGATCGTCGCGATGCGCGTCACCTTGCCGGTCGCTGGACTGTACAGGTTCACGAAGCCGTGGCGCTCGATGAAGATCACGCGCTCGTCGCCGAGGACGGCGAACTCGGTCGGCTCGTCGAGCTTTTCGGTGAGCGCGACTTTCGTGAAGCGATTCTCCTCGGGGCGCGCGCGGCTGAAGTCGACCGCCTGTGTGCCCATCGCATAGCGCAATCCGCCGAGCAGGTGCTCGAGGAACAGTGGCTCGCTGTACGTCTCCTCGGTGTGGCCCATGTTGGTGTACCACGCCCGTCCGCCCTCGAATTCGTGGTACCAGCTCATCGGGTGGTGATCGCCGTTCGTCCCGCCCTGGTAGCTCTTCTCGTCGATCTCGACGAGGACGTGGATCCCCGGGTCGATCGACTTGAAGTTGTAGAACTCGTCGGTGCGCTCCCACGTGTCGGGGAGCCCTACCGTGGATGGATGGCGCTTGTCGACCACGCGGAAGGTGCCCCGCCTGACGTTCGGGTTGCCGGGATGTCCGTTGAACCAGGCGCCGGCGAGGCGCCCGTACCACGGCCAGTCGTACTCGGTGTCGGTCGCCGAGTGAATCCCGACGTATCCCCCGCCGGCCTGGATGTAGCGCTCGAAGTCATCCTGCTGCGCCGCGTCGAGGACGTCGCCGGTCGTGTTGAGGAAGACGACCGTCCGGTATCGAGCGAGATTCTTCGACGTGAATGCTCCTGCGTCCTCGGTGGTGTCGACGCTGAATCCATTCTCGGCGCCGAGCTTCCGGATCGCGGCGCGTCCAGCGGCGATGGAGCTGTGGCGGAAGCCTGCCGTCTTCGAGAAGACGAGGACGCGAGGCTGCTGCGCATGCGTCGCTACCGGGAAAGTCCACGAGGCGACGAGGAGCGTGAGCAGGGCGGTAATTTTCTGCATGGGCGATCGGGAGGGGACGGGTGGCGATCGGCCAACGACCTGATTCGAATGTGCACAGCGGCCGCTCCTCCCGATAGGCGAGGCTGCGGAGGGTCTTCCGAGCCTGAAAGTTGCGCTAGCATCGCTGTCGCGGCGCTGCCCGCATCAACTTCCGCGTTTCCGTCCCTCGCCCCGCCCCCATGCCCGCTGATGTGCTCTCCCGCAACAACGTAAAGGTCTCTGGAGCCGGCACGCAGCCGATGCTCTTCGCGCACGGGTTCGGTTGCGACCAGAACATGTGGCGGTTCATCACACCGGCCTTCGCCGACGACTACCGGATCGTCACCTTCGACTATGTCGGCGCGGGCAAGTCCGACCTGAACGCCTATGATCCCGGACGTTATGCGTCGCTCGACGGGTACGCGCAGGACGTGCTCGACGTCGTCCATGCGCTCGACCTCCACGAGGTGATCTTCGTCGGGCATTCCGTGAGCTCGATGATCGGCGTCCTCGCGGCGAACCGTGAGCCGGAGCGTTTCGCGCGGCTCGTGATGATCGGCCCGTCGCCCCGCTACGTGAACGAGGGTACCAGCTACGTGGGCGGCTTCGAGCGCGCCGACATCGAGGGGCTGCTGGAGACGATGGACCGCAATTATGTCGGGTGGGCAAACTTTCTCGCGCCGGCGATCATGAAGAACCCGGAGCGCCCCGAGCTGGGGGCGGAGCTCACGGAGAGCTTCTGCTCGACCGATCCGATCATCGCGCGCCTGTTCGCCAAGGCGACCTTCTTCGCGGACAACCGCAACGACCTGCCGCGCGTCCGCGTGCCGGCGCTCGTGCTCCAGTGCACCGACGACATCATCGCACCGACGGTGGTCGGCGAGTACGTGCACCAGCAGACTCCCGGAAGCACCTTCCGGATGATGCAGGCGACGGGGCACTGCCCGCACATGAGCGCCCCGGAGGAGACGATCGCGCTCATCCGCGAGTACCTGCAGTCGGCGGCGATTGCCTGACGGCGGCGCACCGGTGAGGGAGCTCACGGCCGGCGAGATGCTCGACCGGCTTCCCTGTGGCGTGGTCTCCTTCGTGGACAACGGGACGATCGTCGCCATCAACGCTCCGCTCGCGGCGCTGCTCGGCTACGAGCGCGGCGAGCTGGCCGGCCGGCACGTCGAGACGCTGCTCTCGATCTCGGCGCGAATCTTCTTCCAGACGCACCTGTTCCCGCTCGTTCGCCTGCACGGCCGCGCCGAGGAGATGTTCGTCCTCTTCCGGTGCAAGGACGGGCGCGACGTCGGCACGCTGCTCAACGCCGTCAGGCACGAGCTCGAGGGCGGCGCGGTCACGGACTGCGTGGTCATGGAAGTACGCGAGCGGCAGAAATTCGAGGACGCACTGATCCGCGCGAAGCAGGCCGCCGAAGCCGCCACTGCCGCGCTCGAGCGACGGACCCACGAGATCGAGCAGGCGAACGAGCTGCTCGAGCAGCAGACCGTCGAGCTCGAGCTGCAGCAGCACCAGCTGCAGGACTCGACCGCCGAGCTCGAGGCGCAGGCGGAGGAGATGGCCGCCATCAACGACCAGCTGGTGGCGCGCACGCACGACCTCGAGCAGGCACGGAACGTGGCCGAAGAGGCGAACCGGGCGAAGAGCCAGTTCCTCGCCGTGATGAGCCACGAGCTGCGGACACCGTTGAACGCGATCGGCGGCTACGCGCAGCTCATCGATCTCGGCGTCCATGGCGCAGTCACCGATGCCCAGCACGAAGCGCTCGCCCGCATCACGCGAAGCCAGCGCCACCTCCTCTCGCTGATCAACGAAGTGCTCAACCTCGCGCGAATCGAGTCGGGGCACGTCGAATACGCGACAGAGGACGTGCCGCTCGCGGAGGCGGTGGCAGCGGTGATGCCGATGGTCGAGACACAGATGCTCGCCGCGGGACTCACCTACGAGACTGCAGTCGCGCCGGAGCTCGTCGCCCGCGCCGATCGCGAGAAGATCCAGCAGATTCTCATCAACCTGCTCACCAACGCCCTCAAGTTCACGCCGTCGGGTGGGCGCCTAACGGTGACCGGCCGCCGCGACGGCGACGGCTGCGTCGCCCTCGACGTCGCCGACTCGGGGATCGGCATCGCGGCCGACAAGCTGGAGAGCGTCTTCGAGCCCTTCGTCCAGGTGGACGTCAGCCACACGCGTCGCCGCGAGGGCTCGGGACTCGGGCTGGCGATCAGCCGCGACCTCGCACGCGGAATGGGCGGCGACCTCCGCGCCCGCAGCGAGCTGGGACGAGGCTCAACCTTCAGCCTCGTGTTGCCAGCCCCTTGAAGGTGCTCCTCCGACGGCGGAGCCACTACCGTACCGGGAACGATCGACATACGCTCCGGTTCCCGGAGATTCGGCGCGGATCGAAGTCCTGTCGCCGCCACCTCGAGCCTGGACCGAGATGCACATCGCTCCCGATGCGGATTGGCCGACGCTGCTCACCCGCGCGCGCAGCGCGACGCCGGAAGCGTTCGGCGAAGGCGGACGCCCGCTCAACCTGATCGGCGGCGAGTGGGCGCGGCCGGGGAAGCCGCGCACCGTGCACTCACCGGTGGACGGCCGCGAGCTCGCTCCGCTGCCGATGCTGGGTCTCGACGACGCCTACGCCGCGGTGCGAAAGGCGAAGGAGCAGGCGGCCGAGTGGGCGCGCGTCGATCTCGACGAGCGCCGCCGGCGGGTGAGCGAGTGCCTGACGGCGCTGCGCGAGCACCGCGACCTCATCGCCCGGCTGCTCATCTGGGAGATCGGCAAGCCGCTCAAGCAGGCGGAAACCGACGTCGACCGCTGCATCGACGGCGTCGAGTGGTACATCCGTGAGATCGAGTCGATGCTCGACGGACGCGAAGCGTTAGGCGTGGTCTCCAACATCGCGTCGTGGAACTATCCCTACTCGGTGCTGATGCACGCGGTGCTCGTCCAGGCACTGGCTGGCAACGCAGTGGTCGCCAAGACGCCGACCGACGGCGGCCTGCTCTCGCTCACTGTCGGCTTCGCACTGGCGCGTCGTGCCGGGCTTCCCGTCACCCTGCTCAGCGGATCGGGGGGCGAGCTCGGTCCCGCGCTCGTCCGCGGGGACGACGTCGACTGTCTCGCCTTCGTCGGCGGGCGAGCGAGCGGACGAGCCGTCGCCGCCTCGCTGCTCGACACCCGCAAGCGCCACATTCTCGAGATGGAAGGCGTGAACGCCTACGGCGTGTGGGACTTCACCGACTGGAAGAAGCTCGGCGACCAGATCCGGAAGGGCTACGATTACGGCAAGCAGCGCTGCACCGCGTACGCGCGCTTCGTCGTCGAACGGAGTCTCTTCCCGCGCTTCCTCGAGACGTACCTCGTCGCGGCAAACGCGCTCAAGGTCGGCAATCCCGTCGCCGTCGCGAACGACGGCGATCCCCTGCCGACCCTCGACTTCGGCCCGCTCATCAACCGCGCGACCGCGGACTCGCTGCGGAAGTCCGTGTCGATGGCGATCGGCACCGGCGCGATCCCGCTGTTCGAGGGTCCGCTCGACGAGTCGCGTTTCGTGGAGGGACAGGACACGAGCGCGTACGTCGCGCCGGCAGCGCTGCTCAACGTCCCGCGCAACAGCACGCTCTATCATCGCGAGCCATTCGGCCCGGTGGACACCTTCGTCCTCGTCGATTCGGTGGACGAGCTGGTGGCCGAGATGAACGTCTCGAACGGCTGCCTCGTCTCCTCGGTTGCCTGCGACGACGCCGAGCTGGCGGGCGACATCGGCGCGCAGCTGCGCAGCTTCAAGGTCGGCGTCAACGCGATGCGCTCACGCGGCGATCGCGAGGAGCCCTTCGGTGGACCGGGCCAGTCGTGGCGCGGCTGCTTCGTCGGCGGGCGATTCCTCGTCGAAGCGGTGACCGACGGAGGAAAAGGATCGCCGCTCTACGGGAATTTCGCGGACTACACGTTGTTGCCGGAACGGCGATGAGGGAGAGGGCGGGAGGTACTGCGGATTTTTTTAACAGGAGGCTCGGAGGGCACGGAGCGGTTGGATAGTCCGTGCGCGGCGTATCGAGCTCCTCGGCGATACGGGCATCCTCGGTACCACCTGGGAACACGCGTCGTGAGATGATCTCGCCCTACGCCCAGGAAGCACGTTGCTCGCACGCGACCGCGACCTCTTGAACGCCAGGGGGGTGAGGCTCGGGATGCCGGGTTTGAACAGCTTGGGGCAAGCAGGTGAGATGGTTTTGCCCCGCTTGCCCCCAAGCTGTTCGGCTCCAGTGAGACGCGGCGAGCATCTCACGGCTTTTATCCAACCGCTCCGTGCCCTCCGTGACTCCTGTCAATACAATCTCCCAGCTCTGAGCTCTCATCTCTCCTCGTTTTCCTCCCAAAATCGGACAGGACGACGGCCCTCCCTGACCAATCGGCTAGCTCGTAGTCGGATCTCGCCGGAATCGGGCGAACTGGCTCTGTCGCGAGTGGTGGGGAAACTTTAGGTTCCCCGTTCCTCGAGCATCGTGGCCCAGCCACGACGCGTACGCCGTCCATGTCTCTCGTCTCCTCCTCATGCCGCTGAATTCGCCTGGTCGCCGCTCGTCAGCGACCGTGATCGCTGCGCTCCTCATCGTCGGTGGGTGTACCTCGGCCGGCAATGACAAGCCACTGGCGCCGACGAGGGTCGTGGGTGCGCCAAGCCTCGCCGCCGCTGTCGAGACGGAGATCCCGGCCGGCGTCGTGATCAGCCAGGTGTACGGTGGAGGCGGCAACTCGGGCGCGACGTACACCAACGACTTCATCGAGATCTACAACGGATCTCTGGCCGATGTCTCCCTCGACGGTTGGTCGGTGCAGTACGCGAGCTCCGCGGGGACGACCTGGGCGGTAACCCGGATCGGTGGCACACTGCAGTCGGGGCAGTACTACCTCGTGCAGGAGTCGAAGGGCACGGGCGGGACGACGCCGCTCCCGACTGCGGACACTTCGGGCACGACCGCGATGAGCGCGACGTCAGGCAAGGTCGCGCTGGTGAGCAGCACGGTGCCACTGAGCGGGAGCTGCCCGACAGCGGTGATCGACTTCGTCGGCTTCGGCTCCGCTGCGAGTTGCTTCGAGGGAAGCGCGCCGACCGCGACGCTGGCAAACACCACCGCCGCAATCCGCAACGCCGGCGGCCAGACGGACACCGACGATAACGCAGCCGACTTCACGAAGGGCGCGCCGACCCCGCGCAATACACAGTCGCCGATACTGTCCCCGGTGCCCACCCTGACGGCGAAGATCGACCCAACGGCGCCGTTCGTGTTCGTCGGGTCGGGAGTGACCTTCACCGCCAGTGCGAAGTTCGGCGGCGTGCCGCTCGCGGTCACCTCGGCCGCGTGGACGAGCGGCAACACCGCCGTCGCGACGATCGACCCGGCGACGGGCGCGGCGACCACCCTCACGTTAGGCACCGCGAACATCTCGGCTGTGATCACCACCGACAGCGGCAGCAGGACGGTGACCACCAAGCTGACCGTCACCGGCCCGGCGAAGACGATCACCGTCTCCCCGAAGTCGTGGAACCTGAAGGGCGGGCAGTCCAAGGTCTTCACCGCTACTGCGGTGGATGAGAAGGGCAGCCCGGTCACGACGACCTACACCTGGAGCAGCTCGGACCCGACGATCGCGAGGATCGACGCGAACACGGGCGAGGCGGTCGGCCGCGCCCCCGGCACGGCGAAGATCGCCGCCACGGCGCCTAACGGTGTGTCCGACACGGCAACCGTGAACGTCACCCCCGGCAACGTCACCCTTTCGGGCCGCACCGACGCGCTGCCGGTCGGCTTCCAGACCCAGGTCTTCGTCAACAGCAGCAGCGTCGACACCCGTGGCGACTCGGTCACCAACAGCAACGTCCTCTGGTCGTCGTCGAACCCGGGGGTCGTGTCGGTGGAGGCGAGAACCGGGGTGATCACGGCGAACGCGGCCGGATCGGCAGTCATCAAGGCGACCGCGATCAGCGACGGCGTTGCCGAGGGCACGACGACGATCACCACCGGCGTCTTCCCGGTGGACCCGAACGCGCGCGTCGGCCACAACACCGAGCTCGGGATCCCGACCGACGGTGACGCGAGCGACGACAAGATCATCGCCCGCCGGCAGTACACGCTGTCATACAACGTCGATCACGGCGGCCCGAACTGGGTCAGCTGGAACCTCGATGCGACCCACAAGACCCACGGTACGAGCTCGCCGCGCTGCAACTGCTTCACCGCCGACACGGCGCTGACGCGGATGGGGATCCAGGCGTGGAACACCCAGGACTGGGTCAATGGTGGCATCTGGTCGCGCGGCCACATGTCGCCGTCGGCCGACTGGGCGGATACGACGGCCGACAATGCGCCGACGTTCTTCCTCTCGAACATGATCCCGCAGAACCAGGCGGCGAATGGCGGCGCCTGGGGCGATCTCGAGAACGACCTTCGCACGCTGGCGACGGGGAGCACGGAGATCTACATCATCGCCGGCCCGATCTTCACGAAGAACCGAAGCGGCGCTGGAGTGGACGGATTCGGCTTCATGAAGAGCAGCGGCCGCATCGCCATCCCCGATTCGATGTGGAAGGTGGCGGTCGTCGTCCCCGATGCGCGGAGTGCGAGCGGGATCGGCAGCCCGTCCGACGTGCAGGTGATCGCCATCGCGATGCCTAACGATTCGAGCGGGACCGGCACCTGGAGCCGGTACTCGACGACGATCGACAGGATCGAACACTCGACGGGGTACGACCTGCTCACCGCCCTTCCCGCCGACATCCAGTGCCGGCTCGAGGCTCGGAACTGCATCCCCGCTGCCCACCTCACCGGCGATCTCGCCGGCGGCAGCGAGGGCGAGACGCTCACCTTCAGCGCGAGCACGTCGACCGACGCCGATGCCGACGCCCTGACGTATCAGTGGAGCCTCGCTGGCCAGCCGGCCGGCAGCGGCTCGGCACTGACGCACACCTTTGCCGACAACGGCAGCTACGCAGTGCGCGTGATCGTCAGCGACGACAAGGGCGCGGCCGACACGGCGAACGCGACGATCGTCGTCGCCAACGTCGCGCCGACCGTCGGCGCCTTCGCCGGCGACACGATTCTCGAGAGCGAGACCTACTCGTCCTCGGGCACCTTCACCGATCCGGGGGCCGACAGCTGGCGCGGCAGCGTCAACTACGGCGACGGCAGCGCCACGGCTGCACTCGACATCTCGGGAAAGAGCTTCTCCGTCGCCCATCAGTACAGCACCGGCGGCAGCTTCACCGTCGCGGTGAGTGTCCTCGACAAGGACGGTGGGATGGGCAGCGCATCGGCGCTGGTCGTCGTCCAGACGCCGCAGCAGGGCGTCGCGAACCTCTCGAACGCGCTGGCGTCGCTCGGCGGAAGCACCCTCCACAGCGCGTCGGTCGCGGTCACTGCACGCGGGCTGAATGCCGGCCAGATCAACTCGCTGCAGGTGAAGCTCGACAACGCGTCGAAGCAGCTCGATGGCGGAAGCAAGGACGCAGCGAAAAACGTCCTCGAGGCGTTCATCAACGAGCTGGAGGCGATCGCCGCCTCCGGCCGCGCGAACGGTAGCGCAGTGACGCCGATCGTGAACTATGCGCGGCGGGTGATCGCCAGCATCGGCGGCTGAGCGGCAACACTTCGCGAGAAACCCCCGGCGGCCTAACGGTCGCCGGGGGTTTTCCCGTTCGGGGACAAGTCGGAGACCAGTTGCCACCGGCCATGCCGCATCGTAGCCTCAGGGCCATGGACTCAGCGACGCAGGGCGCCGGGCGGAATGGGGAGACGGGCGCACGGATCGCGATCGTCGGCAGCGGTTTCGCCGGCCTCGGGATGGCGATCCGGCTCAAGCGCGCGCGCATCGACGACTTCGTCATTCTCGAGCGGGCGAGCGACGTCGGCGGGACGTGGCGCGACAACAGCTACCCCGGCTGCGCCTGCGACGTCGAGTCGCATCTCTACTCCTTCTCCTTCGCACTCAATCCGGACTGGTCGCGCAGGTTCGCACCGCAACCCGAAATCCAGGCGTACCTGCAGCGCTGCGCCGAGCGGTACGGGATCATCCCGCACATCCGCTTCGGCCACGATGTCACGGGCGCGCGGTGGGACGAGGCTGCACACGAATGGATCGTCGAGACCACCGGCGGTACTGTGCGCGCATCGAGCCTCGTCCTCGGCAATGGGCCGCTCAGCGATCCGGTCATCCCCGACATTCCGGGGTTGGCTGCATTCGAGGGTGAGACGTTCCACTCGGCTGCGTGGCGGCACGACGTGGACCTCACCGGCCGCGACGTCGCAGTGATCGGAACGGGGGCGTCGGCGATCCAGTTCGTCCCCCACATCCAGCCGCGCGTCAGGCAGCTCCACCTCTTCCAGCGGACGGCGCCATGGGTCATTCCCCGCCACGACCGCCCGGTCGGAGCGGGATGGCGGCGGGTCTACCGGGCGATTCCACTCGTGCAGCGCCTCGCGCGCGCGCTGATCTACGTGCGTCACGAGCTCTTCCTCATTCTCTTCCGCCATCCGCGCTGGATGAAGCGCGCCGAGGACGTCGCCCGGCGCGGATTGCGCAAGTGGATCCGCGATCCCGAACGTCGCGCACGGATGACGCCGAACTACACGATGGGGTGCAAGCGACTGCTGCTCTCCGACGACTACGTGCCGGCGGTCGCCCGGCCTAACGTCAACGTCGTGACCGCGGCGCTGCGCGAGGTGCGCGCGCACGGGATCGTCGATGCCGAGGGAATCGAGCATCGCGCCGACGTGATCATCTTCGGCACCGGCTTCCGGCCGACCGACCCGCCGCTCGCGCCCTGCGTGCATGGGCGCGGCGGCCGCACGCTCGCCGAACTCTGGCAGGGGAGTCCGCAGGCGTATCTCGGGACGATGGTCGCCGGCTTTCCAAACCTCTTCATCCTGTTAGGGCCGAACACCGGGCTTGGTCACTCGTCGGTGGTGTTCATGATCGAGGCGCAGA
>Ga0308176_10000683_pt1 | contig 21292 bp, 19 predicted proteins | sample PhyCR2_3_FD_203890 | JGI IMG/M metagenome (GOLD analysis project Ga0308176, IMG submission 203890) | Soil microbial communities from UC Gill Tract Community Farm, Albany, California, United States - DLSLS.C.R2 | ecosystem: Environmental > Terrestrial > Soil > Agricultural land | place: USA... | reverse complement strand
ACCCTGGCACCGGCCGCCGCTCCGGTGTCGCTCACCGAGATCGAGCTGCCGGCCGACCTCGCCTGGAGCGCGCCGGGGACGGTGGTGGTGGAGGACCGCGTCGAGGGCGCCCGGCGCACGGTGCGGCTGACCGCCCGCCGGGGACAGGCGCAGACGGTGGAGGTGCGGCGCAGGCTCGACGGCGGCGATGCCGAAAAGCTGCTGGCCCAGAGCCTGGTGCTGACCCTCATCCAGCTCCGGCCGGCCGGCCCCCGGCGCCACGACGTAGTGCTCTACGAGGTCTCGCGCGGGGGCTTAAGCAGCTTCACCGTCGATCTGCCCCCCGGGCTCGCCGTCGAGACGGTGGGCACCGACGAGGGGGAGGTGGTGCCGGCGATCGAGTCGCGGCGCCTGACCGTGCAGCGCCGCCAGCAGCTCCGCGGCGTCGGCTACCTGGTGCTCACCTCGACGCCCAAGCCGGGGTCCGAGCTGTCGCTCGATCCCGTGGTGCCCGAAGGGACCGTCCGGGCGCGCTACGTGGCCCTGGCCTCCTCCGTGGCGGCGGACGTGAAGCCGCTCCCGGAGGCGTCCTGGGCGCGGATCGACCTCGACGACCTGCCGCCGGTCCTGCGCGAGGCCCTCAACGGGATCGACCTCGCGGCGGCCTGGCGGCTGGCCGGCGCCGCCTCGGGTCTCCGGATGGCCGTCTCGCCGCTGCCGTCCGCGCCGAGCCTGCCGGTGGTGGCGAGCCTGCGGGAGACGACGACCCTGATCACCCTCGACGGCACGCTGCTGCACCGCGACCGGATCACCCTGCGGCCGGGAGCGATCGGCACCGCCCTCGACCTCACCCTGCCGGCCTCCGCCACGCTCTGGTCGGCGCGGGTGGACGGCGTGCCGGTGCGCCCGCTGGAGCGGGGGGGCGGGAGGATCTCGGTGCCGCTCGGCTTCGACACCGGCCGGGACGCGGTCGTCGAGGTGGTCTCGGTGCAGGAGAAGGCGGTCCCCAAAGGGCGCTCCGAGCTGGCCCTGGACGTCCCCCGGGTGGCCGTGCCGGTGCTGGAGCACCGCTGGCGGCTGCTCCTGCCGGACGGCGCCCGCTACCGCTACCGCTCCGGCGACCTGCGGCCGGCCGTGGAGAGGCGCCCGGAGGCGCCGGCCGCGGACGAGGCGGCCTGGAGCGTCGACGGAGCCGTCATCACCGACCAGGCCGCCTCGGGCTCCCCTCCCACCTACTACGATTTCGACGCCTTCAAGGAGATGGCGACGACCCTGCGGAAGGACCTGGTCGGCGGGGTCAAGCCGCTGCCGATCACCATCCCCGAATCCGGCAAGCTCCTGCTGCTCTCGGGGGTTTTGCCGCCGGAAAAGATCGGCGTCGAGCTGGAGGTGAAGGGGAAGAAGTAGGGGCGGCCACACAGGGCCGCCTCTACAGTTTGTAGATCCCCGGCCGCGCGATCTCCATGTGCCGCCCGGGGCCGGCGATCTCCGTGAAGCCGAACGGGCGGTAGAGCTCGTGGGCGTCGCGGGTGACCAGCGAGAAGCGCCGGAGCCCCTGGAGGTCCGGGTGCGCCATGACGCATTCCATCATCCAGATCCCCAACCCCCGGCCGCGCCATTCCGGCAGCACGTAGACGTCGCACAGATAGGCGTAGGTGGCCGCGTCCGTGATCACCCGGGCGAGGCCGATCTGGCGCTCCTCTCCTTCATAGAGGCCGAAGCAGAGCGAATTCCGCAAGGCCCGCTCCAGGATCTCCCGCGGGATCCCCTCCGCCCAGTAGGAGGTGGCGAGAAACGCGTGGATGGCGTCCACATCCAGACGCCCGGGAGCGGTCGAAACGGTGAAGCCGTCACGTCGTTGCTGGAAGCTCATGACGGGAATTCCAGATCAGAGTTGGCATCATATGTGCTTTTAGTAATGAGCATCCGCCCTCGCAAAAAAGCAGGGCTTGACTGATAGGAGGTACCAACCATGCGTAAGAATGCAGCTCGAATCCTAGGTCTGCTGGTCACCGTGTTCGCCCTCTCGACCCCGATCCACAAGGCGGAAGCCGCGGGCTCGGCGTGTACCCTGCTCTGTATCCAGGGGTACCACTGTTGCGTCCAGGGGAACAACGACACCTGCGTGCCGGATTCTCAGCCCTGCTAAACGGTACTCCCGGGGCGGGGCCATGGGTCCCGCCCCTTTACCTACTCTGACGAATCTAGCTGTTCCCCCGCCCCATCCGCCGCGCGATCCGTAGCGCCATCTCCAGCGCCTGCTCGTAATTGAGGCGGGGATCGACCTGCGAGCGGTAGGCGCGCTGGAGGTCCTCCTCGGTGAGGCCGCGGGCGCCCCCCATGCACTCGGTGACGTCCTCGCCGGTGAGCTCGAAGTGGACGCCTCCCAGAACGGAGCCGAGCTCCTCATGCAGATCGAAGGCCTGCTCGAGCTCCGAGAGAATGTGATCGAAACGCCGGGTCTTGATGCCGTTCGCCAGCGACTCGGTGTTGCCGTGCATCGGATCGCACACCCAGAGCACCGTGCGCCCCGTCCGCCGCACCGCCTCGACCAGCGGCGGCAGACCCTCCGCGATCTTCTTCTGGCCGAAACGGTGGATGAAGGTGAGGCGTCCCGGCTCGCGGTGCGGATCGAGCACGTCCGCGAGCTTGGCCAGCCCCTCGGGCGCCACGCCTGAGCCGACCTTCACCGCGATCGGGTTGGCGATCCCGCGGAAGAACTCGACGTGGGCCCCCTCGATCTGCGAGGTGCGCAGGCCGATCCAGGGGAAGTGGGTGGAGAGGTTGTACCAGCCGGCGCGCCGCGGCACCCGCCGCGTCTGGGCCTGCTCGTAGAGCAGGTGCAGCCCCTCGTGGCTGGTGAAGTAGTCCACCCGGCTGATCTCCCCGGCCTGGGTGCCGGCGAGCGATTCGAAAAATTGTAAGGAATCCCGGATCGACGCCACCCGCCGCCGGTACTCCTCGGCGTGCGGCGAGTGCTTCACCCAGGAGAGGTCCCAGTACTCGGGGTGATGGAGGTCGGCGAAGCCGCCGTCGATCAGGGCGCGGATGAAGTTGATCGTCAGCGCCGCCCGCTCGTAGCCGCGCAGCAGCAGCTCCGGATCGGGGGTGCGGTCGGCGAGCGTGAACGGCACGCGGTTGATCAGGTCGCCGCGGTAGGAGGGGAGGCTCAGCCCGTCCCGCTCCTCGAGGTCGGCGCTGCGCGGCTTGGCGTACTGCCCGGCGAAGCGGCCGACGCGGATCACCCGCTTTCGCGCGCCGTGCACCAGCACCAGGCTCATCTGCAGCAGGATCTTGAGCTTGTTGGTGATCGACTGCGAGGTACAGTCCTCGAAGCTCTCCGCGCAGTCCCCGCCTTGCAGGAGGAAGCGCTCCCCCCGCGCCGCCTCGGCGAGCTGCGCCTTCAGCCGCTCGATCTCCCACGACGTCACCAGCGGCGGCAGGCACCCGAGATCGCGCAGCACCCGCTCGACCCGGTCGGTGTCCGGATAGACGGGCTGTTGCAGGGCGGGCCTCTCCTGCCACGAGGTGGGGGTCCATTCGGCCATGGCGAGGGGAAACTGTACATCATCCCCGCGCTCTTGCACCCGGGTCTCCATAGCCAGGGAGGTGCACCAGGGGGTGGAATCCGGGACTTCGCCTCAGCCCGAGCGAAAACTCCGCGACCCGGGACGCGTAGAATAGCCGGGGAGGACTGACATGCCGTCTGAAGGAATCTGGCTCATCCCGATCGTCGCGATTCTCGCCGGGACCTTGTCCAGGGTCGTCAAGACCTGGCTGCGGATCAAGTCCCAGCAGCAGCTACTGGGCGCCTCGAACAAGGAGCTGGAGCAGGAGGTGACGGCCCTCCAGAAGGACCGCGCGGCGATCCTCGGGCGGCTGGAGAACCTCGAGGCCATCGTGGTCAGCCAGACCTGGGACGCCCTCCACGACCATTCCCTGCCGCCTCCCGAGAAGGAGCGCAAGGTCGCCTCGGTCGTCCGCCGCGAGCTCGGGACCACCGAGCCCTCCTACCAGCAGAGAGCCGGAGAGCTCGCCCGCCGCCTTCAGGGATAGCGGAGGGATAGACACATTCGCCTTTTGCTCCGTAAGCAATGGTTGACCCTTGGGCTGAACGAAGGGTCGTGCTTAGGAGGTAAGACAACATGCGCAAAATCACCCTGGGCCTGCTCGCCCTCCTGATGACCGCCGCCGCCTCCCTGTCCACCGCCCACCGCGCCGACGCGTACCCGGTCTGTCCGCTGTGTACGATCGGCAATCACTGCTGCAAGGTGAACGGCAGCTACAACTGCTACCCGAGCACCTTCGTCTGCCCCTAGGCCGGCGGACCCTCACTCCCCAAACCCTCTCTCCCAGCCCTCCGCCCACCCTTGGCGGGGAGAGAGGGGCTTCACAACACTCTTCGGCCAACCGGCCGGCGGCCATGAGATCTCCTCACCCGGGCCTCAGGTGCGGCCTTCGCAGGCGCTCGCTCGCCCAGGCGAGCTGCCGGTACCGGCGCCCCCACAGGGCACAGTAGGGGGGGAAGGTGAGCAGCGCGCCGAGGAGCCCCCCCGCCAGCGCCGCTCCGCAGAGCAGCGCCGGCCACGGCAGGCTCCCGCCCCCTCGGGGCCAGGTCAGAAGCAACCCCACCACCGCGCTCAGGAGCAGGACCAGGACGGCCGTCACCCGCCGCCCCGGGGGCGCCCCCAGGACCGGCTGGAAGTCGGTCTGGGCGAGGTCCGGCTCCATCTCCCGGAGCAGCCCGGGGAGGGCCTCGGCGGCGGCCTTCCCGGTCTTCCAGAGATGGCTCAGGGCGTCGGGCAGGAAGCGCTCGGCGCCGTCGACGCCCGAGCGGAGCGCGTAGGCCGGGGAGTCCCCCCAGGGACAGGGGGACGGGACCTCCCGCACGTGCTCGGGCACGAAGTAGTAGGCCTCGATCGAGAGATCGGCCGCAACGTCGCCATTCCAGGGATCCGCCCCCCGGAACCGCGCTTCTGTCCGCACCCGCCGGGGAACCAGCTTGGCACGCATGAGCATCACGAAATCCTCCCTGCGTGCCCAAGGGCTTGAGGCCCGGCCGCGGTAAGAGGTTGGTGAAGATGCCTGCTGAGGAGGGGGATTATGACGCAGCCGGCCCCGGATCTCCAGCGGGGGGCGGGAAGGGAAAGGGGGGAGGATCTCTCCTCCCCCCGGATCGGGCTTTAGACGGTGCAGTCGATGACCGTGCAGGCGATGCCGCACGAGCCACAGTCCGAGTAGTTCTTGGACTTCACGCCACCCACGACGTCGACGATCTGATTCTCGTCGAGGCTGCGCAGGGTCTCTTTGGCAAGGGTGAGCTTCTTGATGGACTTCTTCATGATGAAACCTCCGTACTTCTTTCGGGATGACTGGGATCGGGCGGGCCGTACAGCGCCCGCCCTCGTCTCAGGCCGCCCGAAGCCCGGGGGCGTCGCGGATCGATCGCTCCACGCTACCACCGGTCTTCCGCGACCGGGGCGGATGGTTTCATAGCATGGAACGAATATCTACCTTGACAAATGAGTTTTTACAGCTTTTTACTTCTTGACCTCGAAGTCCTTGGAGCCCGCCGGATTGCCGTCCGCCGTGATCTCCACCTTGTATTTGCCGGCTGGCCAGGGTTTCGTATTGGAGATGTGGAAGGCGGTGTTGGCCGGCCCTGTGGGGGCGATGCTGAGGTCCTTCTCGTCAACGAGCTTGCCCGCGGAGCCATAGGTCCACTTGGCGTGCAGCTTTACAGACGTCGCTGTACCCTCCGAGGCGACCGAGGCGTAGATGGTATCCTTGGGGCCGAACGTGTCGGCTGGCTCGGTAATCTTGCCATCCGGCGCGACCGCCTTGCCGAGGTCGACCGAGGTGACCTTGAACGGCACGGTGGCGGGGGTGGTCTCGACCGACGTCTGCGGAGCGGTCGACACCTCCGGGGCCGGCGGAGGAGCGGCCTCCTCCTTCTTCTTGCAGCCGAACAGCGCGAGGCAGCCTACGAGGACCAGGGTCGTGGTGCGATGGAAGCGCATGGGCTCTCTCCTCTCTCACTCGGAAGGGATCTTGAGGGTCTGACCGGGGTAGATCAGGTCGGGGTCCTTGAGGACGTCCTGGTTGGCCTCGAAAATTCGCCGCCACTTGTTGGCATCGCCATAGAAGTGCTTCGCGATCTTTGAGAGGCTGTCTCCCGAGGCGACCGTGTAGGTCTGCTCGGCTGGCTGGGCGAGGGGCGCGGAAGAAAAAGCGCCACCCTCGACACCGGAGAAGTCAGGGTTCTCTTCCTCATCATTCGCCATACGGGTTCTCCTTCGAAGGAAGAAACTGCGTTGACAGGCGGGACTTCGTGAACTCCTTGATCCTACATCCGGACGCCTTACGAGTCACGTTACGGGTGGCTCTCCCCGGGGCAACCTTCCGGCCGCCGGATCGTAGATACTCTCTCCGGCGGCCCGGCCGCCCCGGCTTTTCTCTGCCCAAAGGAGCCCACATGAACCGCCGTCTCGCCGTCCTTTCGATCCTCGCCCTGCTCGGGCTCGCCGCCGCTCCGGCCGGCGCCGCGGAGCCCACCGCGGCCGAGCGCCCGCTCACGGCCCTCCCGTACACCCCGAGCCTCGACACGACGGTGATGGACCGCTCGGTCGATCCCTGCGCCGACCTCTACACCTTCTCGTGCGGCAAATGGCTGGACAAGAACCCGATCCCCGCCGACCGTCCCGCCTGGAGCGTCTACGCCAAGACCGGGAACGACAACCGGCGCTTCCTCTGGGGCCTGCTGGAGGAGGCGGCCCGCCCCGCGCCCGGCCGCGACGCCAACACCCAGAAGATCGGCGACTACTTCGCCTCCTGCATGGACGAGGCGGCCGTCGAGAAGGCGGGAGCGACCCCCCTCCAGCCCGATCTGGCGGCGATCGCCGCCCTGAAGTCCAGATCCGAGATTCCCGCCCTCCTCGCCCGGCTGCACCTGCGGGGGGAGTCGGGCTCGGAGCTCTTCGGCTTCGGCTCCGGCCAGAATCCCAAGAACGCCTCGGAGGTGATCGGCGCCGCGGGCGCCGGCGGGCTGGGCCTCCCGTCGCCCGAGGACTACACCAAGGACGACGCCAAATCCAAGGAGGCCCGCGAGCACTACCGGGCCTACGTCCAGAAGATCTTCGAGCTGCTGGGAGACCCTCAGGCCGCGCGTGAGATGGAGGCCGTGCTCCGCGTGGAGACCGCCCTCGCCAGGCATTCCCTGCCTCCCGCCGAGCGCCGCGACCCCTACAAGGTCTCCCACGTCATGAAGCGCAGGGATCTCCAGGCGCTCACCCCCTCGTTCTCCTGGGACGTCTACCTGAAGACCCTCGGCCAGCCGGGGCTCCAGACCTTCAACGTCACCGAGCCCAAGTTCTTCCAGGAGGTCGGCCGGCAGCTCAAGACGGTCAGCCTGAACGACCTCCGGGCCTACCTCCGCTTCCATCTGGCGAGCGACGCGGCCCCCTATCTCTCCACCCCCTTCGTGCGGGCCAACTTCGACTTCTATAACGCCTACCTCACGGGCGTGAAGCAGATCTCCCCCCGCTGGAAGCGCTGCGTGGGCTGGATCGACCGCGACCTGGGAGAGGCGCTGGGGGAGGTCTACGTCCGCAAGGTCTTCCCGGCCGGGGTCAAGACCGACACCCAGCGGATGCTCAAGGAGATCCGCGACGCCATGGAGCTGCGCATCGAGCAGTCCCCCTGGATGACCCCCGAGACCAAGAAGCAGGCGCTGGTCAAGCTCCACGCCGTGCGCGAGAAGATCGGCTATCCCGACCGCTGGCGCGACTACTCGGCCCTGGAGGTCAAGCGCGGCGACTTCGCGGGCAACGTCCAGCGGGCGGCCACCTTCGAGACCCGCCGCGACCTCGCCAAGATCGGCAAGCCGCTCGACCGCGGCGAGTGGGCGATAACACCCCCCACCGTCGACGCCTACTACAACCCCTTCATGAACGACATCAACTTCCCGGCGGGGGTCCTGCTGCCGCCGCTCTACGATCCCAAGATGGACGCCGCGCCCAACTACGGCGACACCGGCGGCACCATCGGCCACGAGCTGACCCACGGCTTCGACGACGAAGGGCGGCAATACGATGCCCAGGGCAACCTGCGCAACTGGTGGACGCCCAAGGACGACGAGGAATTCCGCAAACGGGTCGCCTGCGTGGCCGACCAGTACGCCCAGTACACGGTGGTGGACGACGTCAAGATCAACAGCAAGCTCACCCTCGGCGAGGACGTGGCCGACCTGGGGGGCCTCATCCTCGCCTACCTCGCCTGGCAGGAGGAGACCAAAGGCCAAAAGCTCGCGCCGATCGACGGCCTGACCCCCGAGCAGCGCTTCTTCGTCGGCTTCGCCCAGTGGGACTGCGCGGGCGAGCGCCCCGAGTTTCTGCGCCTCATGGCGCGGGTCAACCCCCACTCGCCGCACCAGTACCGCATCAACGGCGTGGTGGTGAACATGCCCCAGTACGCCGAGGCTTTCCACTGCAAGCCCGGCCAGCCGATGGTGAAGGAGCCGGACAAGGTCTGCCGGATCTGGTAGGGCGGGCGGCCGGCCCGCCGGCCCCGGCGGAAGGCCCGCCACCCGCGGCGGCTGATCCGCCACCCCCGGCGGACGGGTCGCCACCCCCGGCGGTTGATCCGCCACCCGCGGCGGAAGGTCCGCCACCCGCGGCGGTTGATCCGCCACCCCCGGCGGAAAGCCCGCCACCCGCGGCGGTTGATCCGCCACCCCCGGCGGAAAGCCCGCCACCCGCGGCGGCCGGCCCGCCGGGGCCGGCGAAAGGCCTGCCGGGCGGAACGGTCCTGCTAGGCTATCCGGCATGCCCGCGCCCCCCTCTCCGCCCCCCGGCCGCGATTACGCCCAGCTCCTGGGAGCCATGAACGAGCTCCTCGCCGTGCTGTCGAGCGACGGCGGCGAGGAGGCGGCGCTGCGGGCCTCCTTCGAGGCCGCGGCGCGGGGGTTCGGCGCCCAGAAGGCCCTGCTGCTGATCGTCGAAAGCGCCGAGCCCCTGCGCCTGCGGGCCGTCCACGCGCTGGGCAAGCTCACGGAGGAGCAGATCAAGGCCTGCGAGCAGGGGGAATCGGTGCGGGGGGTGAGCCCCTCCCTGATCCAGCGGGTCGTGGCGGGCGGCGTACCTGAGCTGATCGAGGATCCGCGGCTGGCGGCCGACGCCTCCCACACCCCTTCGCTGGCGGGAGGAGCGTACAGCGTGCTCTGCGCGCCGATCCGCGATCCCATCCGGGCCGCCGTCCTCGCCGTGATCTACCTCCAGAACAGCGGGCTGACGGAAGCCTACGATCGGGGCGACCTCGGCTGGCTCGAAGGCTACGCCACGGCGGTGGGGAGGCTGTTCGGCCTCTCCTTCCGCCACGCGCTCCAGGAGCAGGAGCTGCGCGAGATCCGCGGCGCGGGGGACAACGCGCCGGAGATCCTCGGCGACTCCTCGCACACGCAAGCCCTGCGGCGGGTCCTCCACGAGACCTTCATCCCGGCGATGGAGGTGGAGAATCCGGAGCCGATCCTGGTCCTCGGCGAGCGCGGCACGGGCAAGGACCTGATCGCGCGCTACCTCCACGCCTACAGCTCGCGCCACAAGCGTCCATTGGTGGTGGTGAGCTGCGCCGAGATCACCGACGAGCTGGCCGCCTCCCGCTTTTTCGGCCACAAGCGGGGCTCCTTCACGGGAGCCCTCACGGACGAGCCCGGCTTCTTCCGCGCCGCGGACGGCGGCGTCCTTTTCCTCGACGAGATCGCCGAGCTCTCCCCGCGCGCCCAGGCCCATCTGCTGCGGGTGCTGGAAAACCATACGGTCGTGCCGGTGGGGCAGACCCGCGAGATCAAGGTGAACGTGGCCGTAATACTGGCCACCAACCGGGACCTCGATCAGGAGGTGCGCGAAGGCGCCCTGCGGGCCGACTTCTACGACCGCTTCCGCACCCTGGCGATCCGTATCCTCCCCCTCCGCGAGCGCCCCTGGGACATCCCGCCGTTGCTGGAGCACTTCCGCCGCCACCACGAGCGCAAGCACCGCAAGCCCACGCTCGGCTTCACCCGCGAAGTGTTCCGGATCCTGGTCTCCTACGATTGGCCGGGAAACGTGAGAGATCTCGCCCGCGCCTGCTCGCTCTTCGTGATCCATGCCCAGCCCGGAGCCTGGATCGACCGCGAATTGATCGCCCGCTGCCTCCCCGAGGTGCTGACCGGCGCCCCCAATCCCAAGGCGGGGCCGCTGCTGGCGGAAGGCGATTCAATGAGTGAGGCCGTGGAGGCCTTCGAGCGCGAGCTGATCTTATCGCGGCTGGAGCAGCACGGCGGAAACGTGAAGGCCGCCCGGGAGAGCCTGGGGCTTACCAAGACGACTTTTCACCGATATATGAAGCGGTTGGGGATCGCGACTGGAGGAGAGGCGCGGGAAGAGTGACCGGCGGCTCGGAAGGACCGAGGGCCGCCGGTCACTACCGGGATAAGGACGGAACGCTCAAACGCAGCGATGCCCGCCGCAGCAGCATTTGGGGAGGATCACTCGGGATCTCGTCATCACGAGATGGCCCCTCGCGTTGACACGCACCAAGCCGAACACCACGACGCGATGCCGTCGTTCGTCGGCGTAGCGAAGGCTCAGGCGCTCTCGCAACTGGTCGTTGATCGATCCCGACGCGAACGCTTCGGGGATATTCAAGAGCACCACCTCATCGACCACCCCGTCCTCACCAATCTCGGCCCGGAACCATGCCTCCTGGCCGGCTGCCTTCGCCGGCAGCCCCGCGTCGATATCGATCGGCGCCACCTTCGGAACGGGGATCTCGCGGCTGTTGTGGGGATGCTCCGCGTCCTCGATCAAGAGGACGGTGGAGGTGTGCTTCCCGCGCGGCCGAAAGCGCTCGGCCACGTCCTGGACACGGTTCGAGAACTCGACGGTCGAGGCGTTCAGCACCGTGTCCTTGCCGCCCGCTGACGACACGAGCGCCCATTCCTCGAAGTTGAAGGACCCCTCCCGGCGGTCTCCCGGATGCAGGAGGCCGAATTGAAGTTGGTAGTCGGCGAGCTCGGATTTGAGATCCGAGCCGACCACGAACGTACTGGAGCTGAGCTTCGTACTGCCGCAGCCGCCGATGCCGCCACCACCACCACCAAAGGGGCCGCTCAGCTCGCACGTACAGCCGCAGTAGTAGAAAGAACCGCCGTTGTACAAAGTACAGGAGGGAGTCTGATCGGCGTAGCAGCAAGCCGAGCAGGAAGTACCGACGAAGTCGACGCAGTCACAGCAGCCGCCCTGCGCTCCGACGGCGCCCGGTAGCAGGATGGCCAGCGCCACCAGAACGAATGGGACCAGAACGGATGGGATCAGTCGCCCACGGTTGGCCGTCCCACCCATGGCGCCCTTGAGCTCCCGGTCGGTGAGAATTCTTCCCTTGCGTCCGATCTCGCGTTTCATCTGCGCTCCTTTCCTGTGCAGCTCGCCAGAGAGCGTGCTGGCTCGCAGAGGAGCGCAATTTCAAAGCCTGGCTGAAGGATGGTCAGAACTCTTTTAAAATTCGCGAGATAGCCGAGGAAGGTCGCGCCGAGGTCCCACTTCTGGAACGCTCGGAGAGGCAGGCCGTTCCAAATTTGGAACGCTCTACCGCCAATCCCCGTTGATCTCGAACGCCGCCCAGAAGAACGGATGGGACTGCTTCCGGATCTGATCGATCTGCGCCGCCCGCAGCGCCTCATCCTTGGATTTGCCGCGGCGGAGATAGCCGTAGAAACGCTCCATGAAGCGGGCGGTGGAGTAGTCGGCGACGCCCCAGAGCGAGGCGAGGACCGAGCGGGCTCCCGCGTATTGGAAGGCGCGGGTGAGCCCGACGAGGCCTTCGCCGCCGATTTCCTTGCCCAGAGCCGTGTCGCAGGCCGAGAGGGTCACCAGGTCGGCGTCGAGGCGCATGCTCTCGAAGATCTCCCAGGCTTGCAGGAGGCCGTTGTCCTGGCCTTCGGCCGGATGCTCGGGCATGGTCAGGGCGAGAGCGGAGTTGAGAGGGAAGCGCTCGTCGAGCAGCCCGTGGCAGGCGAAATGGATGAGGCCCGAATCCGTGCCGAGCGATTTGGCCCGCTCTTCCGTGGCGTCCCGGCCGAGATAGGTGTGGCTCTGCGGATACAGGGCGGCGATGGACTCCACCTCCTTGCGGCTGGAGGGGAGGGGAAGGAGGGTCCACCCCCGCCGGGCCTCGCCGACCTCGGGATCGGCGAGCCCGCCCGGCGCCGAGCGAGGGTAGTCAGGAGCGCCGAACGCATCGAGCCGCTCCTCCCGGAGATTCCGCCGGGTGAGGTGCGACTGTTTGAGCTCGGCGTAGACGGTGGCGGAGAGCACCGAATGGATCGGCTTCCACTCGACGAGATAACGGTCGCCTCGCATCAAGGCGGCAAAGGGCAGGGTGTGCAATGGCCCGTCTGGAGAGAGCAGAATCCTCCGCGCCTGGGTAATCTGTCCGGCGGCGGGTTGGACCAGCAGACTGTACAGGTGCCGCGCCCGGGTCCGGAGAGCCGAGCGGTCGGAGCCCGGGCGCTTCAGGAGGTTTCGAAACCTTTCCACCTCCTCGCGCAGAGCCTTCTCGCCGGTGGTGATCCGGAAGACCGACAGCCCGGGGCCGGGCGCGTCCGCGGATTGCACGACGAAGAGCCAGGTCGTCCCGGTCCCCACCGCGTATTCGAGGAGCACGGAACCGGGATCGAGCGTGGAGCGGGCTGCCGCCAGGTCGAGCGGGGTGGGGCTCTCCAGAGCCGCGAGGCGTGGTGAGGAACGCCGGATCTTCTCCTGGAGCGCCGCCTGCTCTAGCCGCAGGTCCCGCAGGCGCCCCTGGAGCGCCTCCAGCCGTTCCGTGCCCTGCGCCGGAAGCCAGTCGCTCAGGGCCGCCTGAGCCCGGTCATATTCCTGGTCCAACCGGCGGCGCTCGGTGTACAGCTCCGGGGGAAGCTCTCTGGCGAAGCGCAGATCCCTCTGCGCAAGCAGCTTCTGAAAGCCCCGGGCACGTCCTTTCTCAATGAGCGCGAAAGCGTTTTCTTTCCTTCCGAGCGCGATCTGGTGCTCGGCGGCTTCCAGATAGAGATCGCCCAGGAAGGAGCCATAGAGCCATTGCGACTCCTGCGCCCCTCCCAGGCGGGCCCGTTGCGCTTCCAGGGCCTCGATCGCCGCCTGGTAGCTCTTCGCAGCCTCCTCGGCCTGGCCTCTCCGCGCCTGCGACCGAGCCAGGATCTGGTATCCCTCGGGCAGGAACACACCGGATCTCTCAGAGATGCGGATCGCTGCTCGGACCTCGGCCTCCGAGGCCTCCATGTCACCCCGTTCGAGAAGAAGAACGCCGAGGTTCAAGTGAATCGAGCCCGCGTCGACGGCTTCGGGATTGATCTTCTCCCAGATCGCCAGGGCTCGCCGCGACAGCTCTTCCGCTTCCAGGGTCCGTCCACGCAGCTTTGCCACTGCAGACAGGCCGCGGAGGCACCAGGCGCTCTTCGGCCCTCCCGGAGTGAGCTTTTCGCTCATTGTGAGGGCGCGTTGCCAAAGCTCGGCCGCTTCCTCTCCCCGGCCCCGCTCCAGTGCCACCTCGCCGAGGCCCATCAGACCGTCTCGCGCCAGGCTGCCGCTGGGATCCGATTTTGCGAAGAGGGACAGCTCCCGCCGGAACAGGCTTTCGGCCGCATCGTCATCGCCTCGCTGAAAGGCGATCTCGCCAAGATTGTGCAGCGCCTTGGCCATCGGGCCGCCTTCCGGCTGAAACCTTTCGAGGATCTTCCTGATACGCAGGAAAGCGGCTTCGGCGCCTGCCAAGTCACCGCGGGAGTAGAGCACGTTGCCATAGGTCATTAGGCTCGGGACGATCGCATCGCTCGCAGGTGTGAGCTTTTCCCGGATCGCCAACGCGCGGGTCGCATACTGCTCGGCCTGCGCGAGGTCACCCCGCTTGACTGCGCTTATAGCCAGGTTGCTCAGCGCAATGGCCTCCGCACTGCTGCCGGGAGCGAGGCGGCCCGCCAGGTCATAAGCCCGCCGGTACAGGCGGTCCGTCTCCTCCAGGTTATCCTTCCGCTCGGCTACATTGCCGAGCCGGGTGAGCAGCGCCGCCACTCCCAGGCTTTCCGGATGCTCTCTCTCTTCCTGGCTCAAGGCGCTTACGAGCTGCTCCTTGGCCCGTGTCAGATCACCGCGGAATCTCAGCGTCTCTGCCCAGCTCATCTGGATGTGCTCTGCCACGCGGGAGGCTTTCCGCGCTCGCGCTTCTCCCAGGGTCGCCTGGAACCCGTTGTCCGCCTCCGGCCACTGCCGTGCCTTGCCATGGAGCTCGGCCGCCTGGGCTCCAAGCCACAGCGCCGCGTCGGCACAGCGGTTTTCCCGGGCCAGCTCCTCCGCGCGTTCGAGCTCCCGCGCGGCGGACGCGGGATCGCCCGCCCGCTCACGGTTCCGGGCGGATTTGTAGATCCGGTCGAGCTCATCCTGGAGGAGGGGCGCCAGGGTAAGGCCCTGGGCGCTCGGCAACAGGCTCCAGCGGCGGCTCTCGGAGCCTCGGGTCCCTTCGACGGCCACACCACCGCGTTGGACGTCCTCCATCTGAAGATCCAGCCAGTCGTACGGGGTACGAAGATCTCCCCGCGCCGCGCAACCCGCCGCTCCGTTTTCCGCGCGACACCAGGAAAACAGGCGATCGCCTGGCGCCAACCCGGCGCGAAAGGCCGCGGATTCAGGCGTGACGGTCTCGATGACCAGCCCGGGGGTGGAGAAGGGACACTCTCCTTTTTTCACGGAGTGAGGGGGTTCCTCCCAGAGGCCCAGGGCCCGGTCCACTCCTTCCAGCAGTCTGAGGTCGTCCGCGGCTCCAGAGCTTTGCACCCATCGCCGCAATTCGTCGCGGGCGTGCGCCCGTGCGGCGTCGAGGGTGATCAGGATCGCTTCACCCTTTACAACCGCGCCGGGCCGGTCCAGGGCCTCGACCGTCCAAGGGTAGGTCTCTCCAGGCGCAAGCACCGTGGGCGGCACGCTGACCTCGGTATCCTGGGTATCGATGCTCCAAAGCTCTTTGCCGTTCCGGTCGAGGATCCGCACGCGGTATTTCGGTGCCGCCGGCACCGGATCGAACCGTAACCGGACCGCCGAGGCCAGACGAGCTTCCCCGAGATCCGGGTGGAGCCCCGAAATGGTTTCGGCGCGTATGAGGAACACTGCCCCCGCCGCCGACCCGGGGTGATCGCTCGCCGCGATCGGCTCCAACCGGGGGAGGGGAGGCGCCGGAGCGAGCGCCTTCACGCCGCCGGATCGGGCCGCGAGGTCCCCGAGACCGAGTGTGGCGCGGGCGGGGCCGGAGAGCTCGTAGCGCTTGCCAGAGACGAACGCCAGGACGACGCGAGAGCCGGGTGGGAGATCCAGCACGGTCTTGACCGGCAGGCGGTCGAAGAGGCGCAGCGGCTCCAGAGAGTGGCCGGATGCGATCCGATGGGCTTCGCCGGAAACCTGATAGAGGATCGCCACGGGCTCGCGCGGCCCGGCCGCGGCGATCGAAACGGCGAGCAGGAGAAGCCCGCCGGCAAGGGCTCGAAGAGTTGTAATCATGTTTCCTCGTTCCTCGGAATCGGAGAGAGGGCCCGCCGGAGAATCATTGCAAGAGCAAGCGCGATCAGAGACGGCAGGAGAACGGGCGTCACCGGCCACAGCAGGCCCGTCCGCTGGAAGGCCGGGAACGACAGGGCAATGCACAGCAGCAGGCCGCCGAGCGCCGCGGCGAGCGCCGGAGCCGGCCGGCGGAGCAGCAGGCTCGCCGCCGCGGCGAGGCCGGTCCAGAGGGCCGCGAGGGCCAGGAAGGGGGCCCGCGGCGCCTCGCGCACCGGCAGCCCGGCGGCGAGGGTGGCGACCTGCAACGCCTGGAGCACGAGGCCCGAGACTCTCTCTTCCCGGCGCGGAACGCGGTGGATGTCATCACCTTTGCCCTGGATACCCAGCAGGACGAGGCGGCCGCGGAAGAGCCCGGGTTTCTCCGCCAGCGCGCCGGGAACGTCCCGCCAGGAGATCCGTTCGAAGCCCGCCGGATCGATCCGGTGATCGATCCAGAAATCCTTTCGATCATCGACGGGAAGCGGGAATGCCGTCTCCGCCGCCCGCGCGGCCCAGGAGGGGCGCTCGCTGCCATCGCCGGTGCGGAAGCGGAGGCGTCCACGGCGGACCACCCCGTCCGGGTTCTCGTCCAGGTTGACGAATCCGAAGAGCGACTCCGCTCCCCCCGGTCCCAGGGCCACCGCCGTCAGGCCGGCCACGGCCTCGGTGCCGTCGACTCCCTCCGAAGAGGAGAAGGCGGCGAGGGTGAGGTTTTCCGGATGGCGGAGGACAAGGTCCGAGAAGGCCTGCGACTCGCTCCACCGCTCGGGCAGCAGGAGATCGATCGCCACGCCGCGCGCGCCCGCGGCGAAGACGCGTTCGAGCGTGCCGCCGATCTCGTCCGCGCGGTCCGCGATCGGTGTAGAGCGATCGTCGAGCGTGACCAGCAGGATTCGCGGATCGGGAGCGAGCCCCGGAGCGGCGCGCATCCGCAGGTCATAGGCCCAGCGTTCGACGGCCGGCAGGCCGGTGGGGAGGAGGAGGCCCGCGATCGGCACGGCCGCAGCCAGCAGGACGGAAAGGAGGGCCCGGCGCGGCGCCTCGGCCCGCAGCCAGCGGGCGCGGCGCTCGCGGCCGGCGGCGGCCCGGAGCCGGCGGACGGCCTCGCGGGCGGTGGCCGGGCGCGGGTCCGGATCTTTCGCCAGGCAGTCCCGCAGGACGCTCCAGATCGGACCGGAGAGGGCTGCCGGCGGAGGCTCTCTTTCGAGGTGCCCGGTCAGTACCTCCCGCGTCGATCCCTCGAACGGCGGCCTGCCGGCGAGCATCTCGTAGACGATGACGCCGAACGAGTAGAGGTCCGAGGCGCGGCCGGTCCGCGCGCCGCGGATCACCTCGGGCGCCACGTAGAGCGGCGTGCCGAGGAGGTCGCCGGTCGCGGTCAGGCGTCCGTCCGCCTCGGCTCCGGACGAGGGTCCGGGCGACAGAAGGGGGGCCCCCGCGATCTCCGCCAGTCCGAAGTCCAGCACCTTCACCACCGGAGCCGCGACGTCCCTCCCACACAGCAGGATGTTGCCGGGCTTGAGGTCGCGGTGGAGGATGCCCTGCTCGTGGGCCGCGTCGACGGCGGCGGCGATGGCGTCGAGGATCGGCAGCGCCCGCTCGAGAGGCAGGGGGCCCGCCGTCCGGCAGAGCTCGGCGAGGGGCACGCCGTCCAGGAGCTCCATCACCAGGTAGGGGGCGCCCGTTCCGGGATCGATCCCGGAGTCGGTGACGTCCACGATGTGGGGGTGCCGGAGCCGCCCGAGCGCCTCGGCCTCCCGCTGGAAGCGGGATACCGAGAACGGATCGAGAGCCGGGCCCGGCTTCAGGAGCTTGAGCGCGAAGACCTTCTTGAGCCCCAGATGGGTGGCCCTATAGACGACTCCGGCCGCCCCCTCCCCGAGGCGGACGTCCAGACGGTACTTCCCGTCGAGGACGGTGGAAAGGCCGGCGATGCTGGACGTCATGAGCCCGGATCTGTTTCCTCCCTTCTATTATGCCAAAAGGTCGAAAACGTTACAGGCCCGGGCGCCGCCCACCCTGCTGAAGCTCGGTCTATGCGGGGGAGCTCTCCCCCGTCTCCTCGAAGTCCAGCCCGCGGAGCGCCTTCAGCACCGCGCGGCCCACGGCCCGCTCCCGGGCGTCGACGTCCTCGGCCCGATGGACGGGAAATCCGCGCATCTCGTCGACCGCCTCCTGGAGGTCCGACAGATCACGCCCGATGGCGCCCAGATAGGCCGAGAGGCTCGGCAGGGACGGCAGCGCCTTCCCCCCTTCATACGCCGAGACCATGGCCTTGCTCAGGCCGCTGCGCGCCGAAACGTCGATCTGCCGGAGGCCCGTGGCCTGCCGGACACGCTTGAGAGCTTGGGGGACCAGGAGGACATCGAGAGCTTCGGTTCTCGTCATCTTGTTCTGCTTCGACATGTCGCGGGGAAGCCTACTATCTCTTGGACGCGACCGCAATCCTCCGGCGTGACCCATTTAGGGATTTTCGGCGGCCGGGCTCTCGCGAAGCGGGAGCGGCCCTGCTCGTCGAGCCGCCGCAGCGACTTGTCGAGCGCCTCCGGATTGGAGGTCGTCTGCAGCCAGCCGTCCGTATGGCGATTGTCGAGGGAGGGCGAGTCGTAGGGGACGAAATCGAGCGCGAGCCCCTCATCCCCTCCGGCTCTGCGGACGGCCCGGCGGCATCCGCCTCCGGAGCCGCCCTGAACCGCATCGCCCTCTCCCGCAGATAGAGCTGACGGAAGACCTCGGCCGGTTGCTCGTCTACGATGGTGACCGTCGACACGCACGCCGGCCGGAAGTGGAGCGCCCGATTCCGCCGGGTCAGATCGAGGAGCTTGCGCTTCCAGGTCTCGATCGCGAGGGAGAGCCGGGCTTCGGGATCGGTGGGACCGGATGCTTCAACAGGTTGCGAGACCATGGAGGCCATCCGGGAGCCCGGCAATCAGGATCCGGAGAGCAACTCCTCTGGAGAAGTCTGGAAGGGATTGATGACCCGCACACCGCCCAGGTCCTGGCCGTGCTGGAGATCCTCGGTCAGAAGATATGGACACTCGGCCGATCGTGCCGCCGATACGATGAGAGCGTCCCACCAGGAGAGCCGGAAGCGGTCCTGAATACTCCAAGCCACCGCGAAGAGTCGTTCGTTGACGGCGACCGGTTGCCATGCCCAGAGAGCACGAACTATCTTGCGGGCCGCTTCGGGGTCCAGCCCGGGCTCAAGCTTGCGGGTGGCGGTGACGTAGAATTCCTGGAGGACCTGAAAGCTGGTTCTCCCCGCGTGGACCGCCCAAAGATAGTCCAGCCAGTCTCGGGCGCGGACCTGCTTGTCGGGCTCCCGCTGGTCGAGCTGGTAGATCAGGACGTTGGTATCAACGAAGACGCGAGCGGTCATGGATCTCTTCGCGAGAGGGGAGGGGGGCGCCGCTGGACCGGAGCGGCCGGGGCTCGACGGTGAAGAACTGCCGACGTGCCTCCTCATAGGCATCCTCGGACCGCATGCAGTCTCGGAGCATCTCCCCCACGAGCCGGGAGACGCTGGTTTCCCGTTTCGCCGCCTCCACCCGCGCCCAGCGGGCTACATCCTCGTCCAAAGTGATCGTCACATTCTTCATAACGCGAGGTTAGGGAGACACGAAGATCGTGTCAAGAGGACGTCCTCCAAGCGGCAGGCAAGCCGCTGCCCCCGGCGTTCCGGGCGTTCCGCGTCAATGAGACCCTGAGTGACGACCAGTTTCCCACCGGCGTGGTAGCGGACCCGGACGGGAATGCCTCCGTGGTCTGGTACGGACCGGTGCCGGACCCGCTTTCGTCGGAGAACGAGATCCTGATCGACGACGACCGGTACGGGAGCCAGACGGCAGCCTCCGTCGCCTTCGGCCCCGACGGCCGGCTGGGCGGTTGCCGGGCTCGGAGAATCGGCGGCGCACCCCGATTATGAGATCGACGCGCGGCTGTTCAGGGTGGGGCCGCGGTAGGAGTCGCCTTGGCTTGTTTGAGATTTTGGCGAGAACACACTTGCTAAAGGGTTCAATGAGATAAGGGCGGCGGGTCGAGTAGACCCGCCGTATACCGTCATGGAAGCCCTAGCTCGGGAGCAAAATTTCTTTTATTACCCGACCCCGCTTGTTCACTACAGCCAACCGATTTCCTTCACGGATGGCGTCATAGGCCGTCTTGAGAAGGCTGATGGATAGCCTGATCAGGTCGGTAATCGTCCAGCGGTGCTCCTTGGCTAACCTCTCAACCTCTGAGTAAGATTCGACGGACATGTTTACGTTGAGTCTCTTCGTAAGCATGCCCGCCGCTGGCTTTTCATCTCCCAGCTTAGGTACTTCGCGAAGGTGTCTTGCGTTCATGGCTTCTCCTAAACGCCCATCGGCGCGTTCTTCGGTATTGGACATCCTCGGTAAACTCCAGGTGTGCTCGGGCTTGCGTGCGTACAACCAGGGCATCATTCACTTTGACTGTCATCAACCCAGCTCCTACACTCGAAAGAAAGTTCAGTGCGGCCCCTACTAAAGGTGATGATGGGCTCCAAGGAATCAACGCTAATCCTGCGAAGACTCCTCCCGATATGACAGCAGCTAACAGGGCCTTGGGCCAGAACGCCTGATCCACTTCGATCGTTCGGAGCTTTGGAGGCTCATAGCCTCCACAATCGGAAGCTGAGAGAGAACAATTTTCCGTAAAGCGTTCCTCGTCTCCTGATAGGCGAGTTGCGGTACTTTCCAGATCGGATTGGATAGAGCGCAGATCTCGGTGGGAAGGTGTAGGCATGTTTGTCTCCTTACGCGCTGGTTAAGCGCTAGCGGCATGGTTGTGGTTGGGGGAGAGGAATCAGCCCCGGCGGTGGTTCCTTCCTGGGTCATGCAGCAATTAATGTTACACGTGGCGGCTGCCACGAATGGTGTGCAGGTTAATGCGCTGGGCTTACATTGAGTCACCTCCTTGGAACTCCTCGCCACTGTGTCACTGTCCTTGGATCCGGAGAAAAGTCCGGCGACGTTGGCAGACATCTGCTCTTGTAGGCATGTGCAGCACTGGGTTCCCATAATCTCTGACGTCGAGTTCAAATCAGCCCACCTGATGCCCGACGCGCTGCCGGACGCCTCCCATGTAAATTTCTGATTCGACGTGCACTTGTCGGCGCAGGTGAATCCATGCCTGTGGCTGGCCATTGGTAAGGCCAATATGGGATTGGGGGTCGTGGCCGCGATCAGGGCAACAAGCAGCCCGATCAGGCAGAGGTGGACGGCGGTTCCTAGCGGTACCGCCAGCCGGGGGTGTCGCAGCGCTCTATGGAGCGCCGCCAGACAACACACAGACAGCTTCCTCATAACGTCGGCTCCTTTCATCTACGAGATGCCTTTGCCGGGCATCTCGGTCGCAATGAGTACAGCATACACCTGCTGTGCGCAAGGCGCAATCCCCTTCCGGGGCCGATCGGAACATCTCGGGGCTATTTCCTCCTCCCCCTGTAACCTTTCCGCCCCCCCCTGCGTAGAGAGGGTCGGAAGCGAGCTCATCCGCCTCCGACCCGAACCAAATACAACGGCCCGGAGCCGCGGCCGTGATGAAAGAAGGGCTCTTATGCGCAAGAAGACATGGGTGATCGCTGGTTCCGCGGTGGTGATCCTGGCCGGCAGCCTGGTCGTGGCCCGCGCCACCACCAAGTCCAAGCCCGAGGTGCTCGAATCGCCGTTCCGCCT
>Ga0308176_10000682_pt1 | contig 21297 bp, 17 predicted proteins | sample PhyCR2_3_FD_203890 | JGI IMG/M metagenome (GOLD analysis project Ga0308176, IMG submission 203890) | Soil microbial communities from UC Gill Tract Community Farm, Albany, California, United States - DLSLS.C.R2 | ecosystem: Environmental > Terrestrial > Soil > Agricultural land | place: USA... | reverse complement strand
CGCCTCACGGCGACGCAGTTACCTTCAGTTTCAGGCCGGAGAGCGTTTGCCTGGAGAGGACTTGCACCTCTCTGAACGAGTGCGCTCACGGGCGCACGGACCGCCGGCGTCCTCGCCGGCCCTCTAACTCCGTTTTTTTTGGAAAGAAAACAAAACAAAAAACTGGCTAGCAGGCCGGCGAGGACGCCGGCGGTCCCAGGGGGCGGGTACAATCGTCTCGGCTGCTGAGAAATCCCATGCCCTTCACCCTCCACCCCACCCTCGCCCGCGACACCGTCGAGGTGACCCGGCTCCCGCTCTGCCGTGCTCTGCTGATGAACGACCGCCGGTTCCCCTGGCTGATCCTGGTGCCCGAGCGGGAGGCGATCCGCGAGATCCACGAGCTCTCTCCGGCCGACCGGGGAGCTCTCATCGAGGAGATCGCCCGGACGGGCGAGACGCTGGAGCGCACGTTCCATCCGGACAAGCTGAACGTCGGCGCCCTGGGCAACCTCGTGCCGCAGCTCCACGTCCACGTCATCGCGCGCGCCGCGGGCGACCCCGCCTGGCCCGGCCCGGTCTGGGGCTCCGGCGCGGCCGTGCCCTACTCAGAGGGCGAGATCGAAGAGGTCCGGGCGAGGCTGGCGGCGGAGCTCGCCCGGCACGGCTGAGGCCGTCTGGTACCCCCCTTGCAGCCTCGCGTCAGGCAGGAGGCTCCGATGCGACACCCAGCCCTTTATCTCCCCCTCCTGCTGATCTCTTCCCTGGCCCTCGCCGCGAGCGCGCCGCCCAAAGCTTCCAAGCACCCGGCCGAGGCCAAGAACCCTTACGTCGAGCGTTTCAAGCAACTGGACCGCAACGGGGACGGCTACGTCACGCTCAACGAGTGGCCGCTCGACGAGGCCAGCTTCCGCATCGTCGACCGGGACCATGACGGCCGGCTGAGCCCGGGTGAGCTCCTGGAGCCGAGCATCCTGCGCGACACACCGGCGCCCTATCAGGTCCCCCGGCTGCGATTCCACCACGAGCCCCACCGGGACCAGACCGCGCAGGGCGCCGGGATCCGCCCCCCTGAGACGATCTGGAACCCCCGCGCCACCCCCCGGGACCAGATCCGCTTCGAGCTCCTCGACCGCAACCACGACAACCGTCTGAGCCGCGGCGAGTGGACCGGCCCGAGCATCACCTTCGACCGCCTCGACATCAACCGGGACGGCTTCATCACCCCGAACGAGTGGCCACGGTAGCTATCCGCCCCGAGTAGAATGGGGGCATGCCCGAAGACCTCACCGGCCGCGTGGCCCTCGTCACCGGCGCGTCCCGCGGCTTCGGGCTCGCCACCGCGAAGCGCCTGGCGGAGCGCGGCGCCTCGGTGGCCGTCCACGTCCGCGACGCCGGGCGCGCGGAAGCCGCCGCGCGGCAGGTGGGAGACCGCGGCTTCGCGGTGCACGGCGACCTCGGAATCCCCGCCGATCTCCAGGCGCTCGTCGGTCGCGCCCTCGACCGCTGCGGCCGGATCGACATCCTGGTCAACAACGCGGCCGTGGCCCTCTCGACCCGTTTCGAGCAGATCACCGAGGAGGAGTGGCGGCGCACGTTCGAGGTCAACGTCACGGCGGTCTTCCTGCTCATCCGCGCCGTGCTGCCGGCCATGCGGGAGCAGGGGTATGGACGGATCGTCAACATCTCCTCGACCGCCGGCAAGACCGTGAGCACCCTGGGGGGCGCCCACTACACCGCCTCGAAAGCCGCCCTCCAGGGGCTGACCCGCGCCGCGGCCAAGGAGCTGGGGCCTTACGGAATCACCGTCAACGCCATCTGTCCGGGGCTCTTCGACACCGAGCTGACCCGCGAGAACGCCACCCCCGAGCAACTCGCGGCCATCGCCCGGACCTTCCCCGTCCGCCGCTTGGGCGAGGCGGTGGAGGTGGCCGATCTGATCTGTTTTCTCGCCTCCGAGGCCGCCGGGTACATCACGGGGGCCTCGCTGGATATCAATGGTGGGGATTTGATGCTTTAGAACTACAAGGCTTTACTAGCGTTAAGGATTGCCATTCACTAGACCTACAACTTCGGTTATAACCGCAACGATAACCTTAAGATCTGCCTGAAAAAATTCCCTCCAAGGGTTTAATCGGTAAACGTCTAGCCTCTCATGTATCAAACCTTCAGCGACTTTAGCGTCAAGCACCTCCCACTCATACATAACAAAAAATTTATCTGGAGAGGCAGTACTGCTCGATAGCTCCCGAGCCCGAGAATCCGAAGTCCTCAAAGTGAATCCAACTTTGAAGACATTCCGAGGATGAACCGCTGATCGCATAACGTAAATTATGCCACTATTAGCTCCCAAAGCAGGCACCCCGCCCTGACCTGGATGATGTACGGATAGCGACCGCCCAGTCGCAGATGACTCCATCCAGCTCAGTCTTTTGTGAACCCAAGTTTTTCCATGAATAGTATTCCCATACCTATCGGCGCCTACCTTTCCATGCTCAAGCCTTGACCAGTAACCGGAAACCTCAACTTTGAACTCTGGGGCGACAAAGGTTGAAGCCCCAGCAGCATCCTGATCATGCTCTTTCCTAAGTACAGAGACCCGCCTGAAAGCGAGCCGCTCCTCCGGTGGCGCAAGCTTTCGAACCTTGTCGTAAGATGCCTTTTTCACGTTCTTGCCGTACCTTGTCGGATGACGCTCCTCCACAACTCTATCTCCAAATCGATCAAAATATAATGGCAAGAATACTCCCGTGACACAAATTTCAAATAGACTGGCTCGTTCTTGAACAGCCTTAGCCGCTGCTTCTGCAGATTCTTTGGCTCCAGGCCCCAAGAATTCCCCCTTCTCGTCCAAGAAAGCCACCGGATCATCGGTCATAGTACTAAAATAATCACCACAATCGTGCAGCATATATCTCACCTGCATTGTCCTGTTATTTAAATCAAGACGAGTGGCCGCGATTAGTTTCCAGAAATCAGGATGATCTAGCAGAGGAACAGCCTCCCTGACCAGCTCAGGCGCAGACTTTATCCGCTCCTTGCCGGCAGGCACCCAAAGAGTCTTGAAATCCGCCTGACTCAAGACTCCCGACTGTTCTTTCAAATCAGCACGCTCCCCTGCCACCATGAGGATAGACAACTCTGCTCCATGGCGAACAAAGGCGAACCCTGCGACGGCGTATTCCTTATCCCCAGCAATAGTAAGAGAATCCATCTGATCAATATTTGAGTATGAATACACCAATCCCTCTTCTAGAATCCCAGAAGCTTCTTCTATAGTGGCATCAAAATCAGGCGAAGTAATTATAGCCAAGAAATCTTCTAGTGAAAACAGATGATCCACTTCTCTTCTGATGCGAAAAGCCACTAGCTCGGGAATATAGTTAAAAAATGCCTCTAGCACATTGAAAGACGCCGGCAAGGAGAGGAGCCCATGTTTCCAAGTACGGGAATTGTACTCCCGGTGAAAATAGCGGATACTCTCCTCTGGCTCGAACTCCGCCCCATTATGCTGCTGGGCCCAAAAGAGCGCCTGCGAAAGATCCCATCTCTTTTTATCTTCACGACTTGGGGCAATACCCCTTGCCTTATACTCAGCTACCAATCTATCAAGCTCATCGGGAGGTAAGGCGAGCCGACCCATTTCGGCCATTCTCTTGCGATATTCACTCATACAGGAGAGTCACCTCAGTTTTGACCTACTTTACAGACTAACTCAGTGCCCCTTCTTTGACCAAAGCAACGAGCCGTTTGGGAGCCACGAGCCGGTAGCTGGCGCCGACCAGAGCGGCGACCTCGTTCCAATCGACCTCGCCGACATCCAGGCGGAGCGCGACCCAGCCCCGCGGTCCAATGTAGGCCGGAAGGTAGTACCGCGCGGGGTCCGCGGCGATGAGGTCCGCGTTTTCGCCAAGCGCCGTCTTGCAGCAGAGGGCGACGATACCGTCGCCGTGATGGTTGTCGAGGTAGTAGGCGAAGGTCTTTTTCCGCACGAGGAACGACGCGTGGTCCCCCATGCGCCGGCGCTCGGCCTCCGGCAACGCCAGACAGATCCCGGTCAGCCGGGCGAGACGGGCGGGCTCGGTCATGGCGTAATCTTACCCCCCGGCCGGCCACTGCACTAAGCTATGGTCCGGCCCCGGAGGTGACCCCATGCGCCAGACCCTGCTCTCGTTACTCCTCGCCCTGCTCCTCGTCTCCAGCGCCCCCGCCCTGGCGCAGACCGAGGTGGGCGAGGTGTCGTTCGCCAACTCCGGCGCGCCGGCGGCGCAGGAGCCGTTCCTGCGCGGGCTCGCCCTGCTGCACGATTTCGAGTACTCCGACGCGGCGGCCGAATTCCGCAAGGCGCAGGCCGCCGATCCGGGTTTCGCCATGGCCTGGTGGGGCGAGGCGATGACCTACAACCATCCGGTGTGGATGCAGCAGGACCTCGCCGCGGCGCGCGCCGCGCTGGGCCGCCTCGGCGCCACCCCCGAGGCCCGGCTGGCCAAGGCGAAGACCGAGCGCGAGCGCGACTATCTGCGCGCGGTGGAGATCCTCTACGGCGACGGCACCAAGGAGGAGCGCGACTTCCGCTACTCCGACGCCATGGCGGCGCTCCACCAGCGCTATCCGGACGACGTCGACGCCACCGCCTTCTATGCCCTCTCCCTGCTCGGCACGGCGCATCAGGGGCGCGACTTCGCGATCTACATGCGGTCCGCGGCGCTGCTGGAGGAGGTCTTCCCCACCCACCAGCACCACCCGGGGGTGCTGCATTACCTGATCCATTCGTACGACGATCCGATCCACGCGCCGCTTGGGCTTCGGGCGGCGCGGCTCTACGGCGGCGTGGCGCCGAACGCCGGGCACGCTCTCCACATGACCTCTCACATTTTCGTGGCGCTCGGCCTGTGGGACGACGTGATCGCCGCCAACGAGCGGGCCATGCGCGTGGTCGATCAGCAGCGGGCGGCCCACGGCCAGGGGCCGAAGGCCTGCGGGCACTATCCGACCTGGCTGCACTACGCCCTCCTTCAGGAGCGGCGTTTCGACGAGGCGGCGCGGCGGCTCGACGACTGCCGGCGGATGGCCGCGGCCGAGCTCTCGGCCGCTCCGGCCTCTCTCGATCCGGACAATTCGAGCGTCGGCTCCTACGTGGAGATGCGCGTCGTCCAGGCCCTCGAGACCGGGCGCTGGGACGCCGCGGCCCCCCTCGCCGTGCCCGCGGGCCACGCCGCGGCGCGGTTCACTCAAGGCTATGGCGAGGCGCTGCTGGCCGCGGCGGGGAGCGACCCGGCGGCGCTCCACGCCGCCGCCGGGCGTCTCCGCGAGCGGCAGAAGGAGCTGCTCGCGGAGATCGCGAAAGAGAGAAAGACCAACCCGATCGATCGCCAGCGGGCGGAGATCGCGGTGCGGCAGATCGAGGCCCTGGAAAAGATCCGCGAAGGGAAGAAGGACGAGGGGATCGCGATCCTGCGGCAGGCGGCGGAGGCGGAGAGCGCGATGGCATTGGAGTTCGGTCCGCCGGCGATCGAGAAGCCCACCGCCGAGCTCCTCGGCGACGAGCTCCTGGCCCTGGGCCGCGCGGCCGAGGCGGAGCAGGCCTATCGCTCGGCGCTCGCCCGCGCCCCCGGCCGCACCCGCTCGCTCCAGGGGCTCCTGCGCGCCCAGCAGGCCCTCGGCAAGACCGACGCCGCCCGGCAGACCCAGGCGCAACTGGCGCGCTTCGTCCGCTAACCGGCCTCGATGAAGCCCTCGCTCACCAGCACGCTGGCGCCGCCGATCCAGATCCCCTCGACGGCGCCACCTCGCTTCTCCGCGCGGGCCTCCAGGACGCTGGGGCGCCCCATCTCCACCCCCTGGGCGATGCGCCAGTAGAAGCTGCCTTCAGGCTTCTCGTTGTAAAAACTGAGCAATCCGGCCAGCGCGCAGTTCGCGCTGCCGGTCGCGGGGTCTTCCGGGACCCCGTCCAGAGGAGCGAACATCCGGGCCCGGATGTCGAATTCATCGCCGCTGTGGACGTACAGGTGGATGTCGGGCGTCAGCCCTTCCGCGACGATGGCGTCCAATCCATCCATGTTGATCCGCGCCCGTTCGAGGGCGGCCCGGTCCTTCAGCTCCGCCATCAGGAACGGCAGGCCGACCGAGGCCACCTGGGGCGGGTGCGTGCGGGTGACGACGTCGTCCGGAGCGAGCGACACCGCTCTCGCCAGGGCCGCCGCGGACGTGGTCTTGCCCAGGGAGATGCGCTGGGGCGCCGCCAGCTCACACCAGAGGCGATCCCCCTCGCGCCTTTGCACGGTGATGGGGACGAGCCCCGCCTTCTCTTCGAAGGTCACTGTGGTCTCTGAGCCGAACGGACCGAGCTCGCCCGCGGTGGCCAGGACGAACGCGGTGCCGACGTTGGGATGCCCGGCGAAGGGGACCTCGATGGACGGGGTGAAAATCCGGACCTTGCGGGTCTGCCCCGCCTCTGGCGGAAACACGAACGTGCTCTCGGAAAAGTTGAATTCCCGGGCGATCTGCTGCATCCGCCGGTCCGAAAGCCCCTGGGCCTCGGGCAGCACGGCCAGTTGATTGCCCCCGAAACGCGTGTCGGTGAAAACGTCGCAGATAAAGTAACGGTAGCGCATGGCGGATACTCTACCTCCGGATGGGAACGTCGAGAAAGCTGTCTCCGAGCCAGCGGATCTCCAGCGGCTTCCCGGCGTCCGCGATCGTCTCGTCGCTGACGTCCTTCCCGGTGCCGTAGTTGATCTGCGCTCCGGGTGATTTGAGGATCCTGAGCAGCACGACCAACCGGCTGCCCGGCTGAAACTTGCGACTGGTCAGGCGGCCGCTCTGGAAATCCAATCGCCGGCGCCGGCCCGGCGTCAGCAGTCGGCGATGGCCGCGGTCCTTGAGATAGCTGGCGCGCGACATGGAGTAGGAGAGCTGGACGTACTCCCCTTGCGCCGTGAGCTCGTAGAGCTCGACGGCGAAGTCCAGGTCCTTCTTGTTCGTGATCAGATCGAGCCGGCCGGAGAACAGGCCGCTCAGCTCGACCGGCTTCGGGAACGGATCGCTCACGAAGACGACGGCGCTCCCCCGGTCGATCTCCTTGTCGACGATGCCGCCCCCCGGAACGATGCGGTCGGCGTCGGTGCGGTCGGCGAGATCGACCGTCTGCGGCACGAAGGCGCCACCCGGCGGCTTGCGCGCGCTGAGCCGGTAGGCGTCGCCGCTCCGCTCCGGGCTGAGGTGGAATCTCAGCTTCTGATTCCCCATCGCGGCCAGCGTCGGAGCGTGCCGCCATTCGTTCGCGCCCATGACCTCGTAATTCACCCTGTCTTTCAGGATGGCCGGCCGGGGCTTGCCCTTGAAGATGGAATCGAACCATTGATAACGCAGCTCGCCGAGATCGATCTGCGCCACCGGATCGATCTCGTAGCCCTGCAGCGAGGTCAGCGGATTGCCCAGCCGGCTGACCGTCCCGCGCTGTCCCCAGATGTGATCGTAGGGACCGATGAGCAGGTAGTGCTCGGCGCCCGGATGGAAGCGGTTGTGCTGGACGAAATAGTAGAGGGCGCCGATCTGGCCGCCGTCGTAATAGCCGGTGGTGGTCAGCACCGGGATGTCGATGCCGGCAAATTCCTTGCGATAGGGGATCATGCTCCGCCAGTAGGCGTCGTAGCCTGGATGATCCAGCCAGCGGTCGAAGAAGGGATTGGGGGTGCCGTCGATCTTGTCCATCCCGCGGTAGGCCGTGCCGCTGACGTACCACGCGCGTTCCATCTTCCACCAGCGCCCCCGGTCGTTGTAGGGCCCGTCGTCCAGGGTCTTGTTCGTGGTGGTATAGAAAGGCCAGTAGTAGACGAAGGTCTGGAAAACGTTGCCTTCCATCGGCACGTCGATCCCGGGGGCGGCCGTCACCGAGGGCATCAGCGCCTTCAACGCCTTCGGCCTGTGCTTGGCCGCGGCCCATTGCGTGAAGCCCTCGTAGCTGCCTCCATACATGCCGACCCGGCCGTCGCTCCACTCCTGCCGGGCGATCCAAGCGATCACCGCCGCCGCGTCCACTCCATCCTTTTCATAAGGAACGGGCCGATCGGGGCTGCACCCCTTGCCGCGCGTGAGCCCCTCGACGCCGGCATAGCCGTTGGACGCCGTCCGCCGGGCCTCGTCCATCATCGTCTGGGGATTGGCGTAGATGGTGAAGTTGAGCAGCGCCGGCAGGCGCCCCGGAGCCGACCGGGGGCGGACCACCATCACGCAGACCGTGGCGCCGTCCGGAGACCGCACCTGGATATCCTGATCGATCAGATAGCGTCGATGATCGTCCTCGGCGATCAGGGGAGCGGCGAGCGGCGCGAAGCTCCGGAAGGTCTGATCGGCCAGCTCGGCGCGGACCAGGGCCAACGCGCCGGCGAGCGGGATGGAGCTCTTGCCCTTTTGCGACCCCAGCGCGCCGTTCAAGGTCTGCTGGAGCGCCGTCAGATCGACGCCGAGCGCGCGCATCACCAGGGCCGCGGTGCGGTCGTCCAGCCGGCCGAGGGTCTCGCGGAAAGAGCGCTGCAAAGCCGCGTCGAAAGGCGATCCGTCCTCCCCCTGCCGGGCTTTGGCGGTGGCGAAGATCTCATAGAGGACCCGCGTCGCGCCCGCCTGGGGCGACAGATCCCCCGCCCCCAGATCGCGCAGCGACGCCAGGGTCCGGACCGCCTCCGCGTACCGGCCGGCGGCGATCTGCAGGCGGAACAGGTTGTCGAGATATTTGCGGTGGTCGTCCTCGCGGTTGTCCTCCCGATAGGCAGCGATTACCGCGCGAGCCAATCCGGGGAGGGCCTGGGAGAGCGCCGCGGGGTCCTCGGCCGCCTTGGCCGGAAAGTCGAAGGTCTGCGCCTCCGCGCGGGACAGGGTCATCAGGGACAGGCAGATCAGCCAGACCGGCTTGAGCATTCAGGCTCTCCTAGGGGAACAGGCAACGCGGACTGGCCGCGCCGCCTACCATATACGACCCGCGCCTCCGCAGGTTCCGCACCGCGAGGCAGGGGCGCCTCCTCACCACCCGGCCTTGTGGTAGCGTCGCGTCACCATGCTAAAACCCGCCGCCGCCGCGTCCGTCCTCTGGCTCCTCGCCGCCGCTCTGCACGCGCAGGCACCGAAGGTCCACCGCCTCGAAGCGACGCCCTCGACCGTCGCCTACGGCTATTACTGGTCCGAGGCGAAACCCGTGCTGCGCATGGCGTCGGGCGACATTATCGATGTCGACACGCTGTTGACGAACACCCCCGCCGGGCTCCAGAAGGCCGGCGTGGCGGACGACAAGATCCAGGCCTCGCTGAAGGCGATCGTCGCCGAGGTGACCGGCGACCGCCGCGGACCGGGCGGGCACATCCTCACCGGCCCGGTCTACGTCGAGGGGGCGCAGCCCGGCGACGTGCTGGAGGTGAAGATCCTGGCGATCGATTTCGCGATCGGTTACGGCTACAACGGCTGCAACGGCGTCCTGCCGGAAAATTGTGATCGATCGCTTCCCGCACGGATCATCCCGATCGACGCGAAGACCATGACCGCGGCCTTCGCGCCCGGCATCGAAATCCCCCTGCGCCCGTTCTTCGGCAGCATGGGCGTCGCGCCCGCTCCGGAGCTCGGCCGCGTCAGCAGCAATCCGCCAGGGAAACACGCGGGCAATCTCGACAACCGGGAGCTGGGCGTCGGCTCGACGCTCTACATTCCGGTCTTCGCGCCGGGCGCCCTGTTCGAGGTGGGCGACGGCCACGCCGCGCAGGGGGACGGCGAGGTCGATCAGACGGCGATCGAGACCTCGCTGCGCGGGCGGATTCAGCTCACCGTCCGCAAGGACCTGAAGCTCACCTGGCCCCGCGCCGAGACGCCCACCGACATCATCACCATGGCGACCGATCCCGACCTCGCCGTCGCCACCCGGACCGCCATCCAGGACATGATCGATTTCGTCGCCGCCACACGCAAGATGTCGAAGCACGAGGCCTACCAGCTCGTGAGCATCGCGGGCAACGTCGCGGTGACGCAACTCGTCGACAAGCCCAACGTGGGCGTCCACGTGCGGCTGCCGAAGAGCATCTTCGCCGGCCGAAATTGAGCCACCCGTTGGGGCGGTTACTCAAAAGCCGCGCCTGGAGTACACTGGCCCAAAATCGCTCCACGAGGAGGAGCCTGATGAAATCTTCCATCCAATTCCGCCTGAACGGCCGCCCCACCTCCCTAGAAACCGACGACAGCCGCAAGCTCCTCTGGGTGCTCCGCACCGACCTGGGGCTGACCGGCGCCAAATACGGCTGCGGCGCCGGGGCCTGCGGCGCCTGTACCGTCCTCATCGACGGCAGGGCCGTCCGCTCCTGCGTCACCCCGCTCAGCGCGGCGCGCGACCGCGAGGTCACCACCATCGAGGGGCTGGAGCGCGACGGCGCCCTCCATCCCGTGCAGCAGGCCTTCCTGGAGCACGGCGGATTCCAGTGCGGCTACTGCACGCCGGGGATGATCCTCACCGCCGCCGCCTTCCTGCGGGAGAATCCGGCGCCCGGCCGCGAGGCGATCGCCGCCCGGCTGGAGCACAACCTCTGCCGCTGCGGCGCGCACACCCGCATCCTCGACGCCGTCGAAGCCGCCGCGAAAGGAGGCAAGCCGTGAGCCCGTTGCTCGACGTTTCGCGCGGCTTCGACCGCCGGCAGTTCCTGAAGATGGTGGGCGGCGGCATCGCCGTCCTGGTGGTCGGCGGCCCCGCCGACCTCTTCGCGCAACAGGGGCGGCGGATGTATCCCGAGGATCTCAACGCCTATCTCCTGATCGGCGCGGACGGCCGGGTCACCGTCTTCTCCGGCAAGATCGAGATGGGCCAGGGGGTCCTCACCTCGCAGGCGCAGATGGCCGCCGAGGAGCTCGGCGTGGCGCTCGAATCGATCGACATGGTGCTCGGCGACACCGACCTCTGCCCGTGGGACATGGGGACCTTCGGCTCCCTCACCACCCGCATGTTCGGGCCCTCCCTGCGCGCCGCCGCGGCCGAGGCGCGCGCCGTCCTCCTCAACCTGGCGGCGGCGAAGCTGGGCGCCGCGAAAACCGCTCTGATCGTCGAGAACGGCGTCGTTTCGGTGCAGGGGAATCCTGACCGCAAGGTGACCTACGGCGAGCTCGCCCAGGGCAAGAAGATCGCCCGCCTGCTCGACGAGAAGGCGGTGCTCCGCTCGGTGGCCCAATTCAAGGTGATGGGAAAATCGCCGCGCCGGCTCGACGGCCGGGAGAAGGTCACCGGCGCCGCCCGCTACGCCGGGGACCTGCGGCTCCCGGGCCTCCTCTACGCCCGCGTCCTCCGCCCGCCCGCGCACGGCGCCACGCCCGTGACGGTGGACACCGCCGCCGCCGAGCGCCGCCCCGGGGTGAAGGTCGTGAAGCTCGACGATCTGGTGGCGGTCCTGCACGCCGATCCGGAAGCCGCCGGCGCGGCCCTCGCGGAGATCAAGGCCGAATGGAAGACCGCGCCCCTGGATCTCGATCCTGAAAATATCTTCGATCATCTCGAGAAGACGGCCACCCACGGCGAGGAGAAGGACCGCCGCGGCGACGTGGACGCCGCGAGGGCCGCGGCCTCCCGCCTCTTCGAGTCCACCTATCGCAAGGGTTACGTCGCGCACTCGCCGATGGAGCCGCACACCGCCGTGGCCCAGCCCAAGGACGGCCGGGTGATCGTCTGGGCCTCGACCCAGACCCCCTTCCCGTTGCGCGATCAGATCGCGCAGGCGCTGAAGGTCGACACACAGAAAATCCGCGTGATCACCCCCTACCTCGGCGGCGGCTTCGGCGGCAAGAGCGCCGGCCGGCAGGCGGTCGAGGCGGCGCGGCTCGCGGCCGCCACGGGCCAGCCGGTGCAGGTCGCCTGGACCCGCGCCGAAGAGTTTTTCTATGACACGTTCGATCCGGCCGCGGTGGTGAAGGTCACCTCGGCCCTCGACGCCAACGGCAAGATCGCTCTCTGGGATTACGCCGTCTACGCCGCCGGGGACCGCGGCGCGGCCCTCTTCTACGACATCCCCAACGCCCGCGTGCGGGCCTTCGGGGACACCATGTATCGCGAAGAGACGGGCCCGCGATCGGCGTCGAGCCTCCATCCGTTCGCCACCGGACCGTGGCGCGCCCCCGGCGCCCGCATGAACGTCTTCGCGGTCGAATCGCAGATCGATCTCATGGCCGCCGCGGCCGGGATCGATCCCCTCGAATTCCGCCTGCGCAACACCTCCGATCCGCGCATGCGGAAGGTGCTCCAGGAGGCGGCCGCCGCCTTCGGCTGGCCGGGCGCCAAGGCCGGCCCGGGGCGAGGGCGCGGGATCGCCTGCGGCATCGACGCCGGCGCCTACGTGGTCCTGATCGCGGAGATCGCCGTCGACGCGGCCACCGGCGCCATCAAGGTCGAGCGGGTGGTGGCGGCGCAGGACATGGGGATCATCGTCAACCCCGACGGCGCCCGGATGCAGATGGAGGGGTGCGTCACCATGGGGCTCGGCTACGTGCTGAGCGAGGAGGTGCCCTTCAAGGGCGGCGAGGTCCTCGTCCGCGGCTTCGACGGCTACCACCTGCCGCGCTTCTCGGCGCTGCCGAAGATCGAGACGGTGCTGGTGAAAAACGACGACGTCGCGCCGCAGGGGGCCGGAGAGCCGGCGATCGTCCCCCTGGGAGCGGCGGTGGCGAACGCCCTGTTTGCGGCCACGGGGAAGCGAGCCTACCGGTTGCCGCTGACTCCGGAGCGGGTGAAGGGGGTGCTCAACGCCTCCGCCTCTGGCTCCTGATCCGGTACAGGCGCTCCGTGAAGCCGCCCTCGCTCTCGAAGGCCTGGGCCTGGGCCGCCAACTGGCGATCGAGCAGGTGGCAGCAGAGGTTCAGCAGAGAGAGCGCCGCGTTGGCCACCAGAGCGGACGAGGTCAGGAAAGGGCTCACGGACGGACACGGACTCTCACCGACGGACACCGCCGAGCTTCCGGGCTCTGGGTGCCTTTCGTGTGCGTCCCTGTTCGTCCGTGTTCGTCCCCGCTCGTCCGCCACCCAAGCCCGCACCTCCTCCACCGTGGCGCAACGCCTCGCCCTGAAGCGCACCAGGGCCGGGTGATCCGGCGGCAGAAGGGGCAGCCCCCGTTGCCGCAGGAAATCTTCATAGTCGAGCCGGAGCTCCTCCAGGCTGGCCCGCGCTACGTTGGTCAGCTTGAGCTCCGTTTTCTTGGAGGTGCCCGACGCCTGGCTCCCCTCGGCGATGTTTTGCGTCCCGCTGCGCGCCGCCTGCACCATCTGGTCTCGGGTCCGGCTCTGGCGCTCGACATAGCGCTCGCAGAACCGTACCGTGATGTCGTAGACCAGTTGCGCCAACTGGAAGCTCTTCAGCCCCCGGTACCCGCCATGCTGCGGAATCAGCCGCTCCTCGCTGCTCACGATCCCTCCCCTGACCGTATCTTCCTGACGGAACGATATCCGCCGCAGCCGTCTTTTTTCCCCTCCTTTTGACCCCAGCCGCCCGCGGGAACGCCGTCTCCGATACAATCCCCGCCGACCGATCATGCGAGTCGCCGCCCTCTACGACATCCATGGCAATCTCCCCGCTCTGGAAGCGGTGCTGGCCGAGGTCCGCCGGGCCGATGCCGACCTCGTGGTGATCGGGGGGGACGTGCTGCCCGGCCCGATGCCCCGCGAGACCCTCGACGCGCTGCTGGACCTCGACATCCCCTCCGGCTTCATCCTGGGCAACGGCGAGATCGCGGTGCTCGCGGAGAGGAAAGGCGCGGAGGGGGCCGCGGTCCCCGAATCGGCCCGGGAGATCCTGCGCTGGACGGCGCGGCAGCTCCTTCCCGCGCACGAGATGTGGCTGGCCGGCTGGCCCGCGACCCTCCGCGTCGAGATCCCGGGGTTGGGCGAGACCCTCTTCTGCCATGCCACGCCGCGCAGCGACACCGAGATCTTCACCCGCCTGACGCCGGAAGACCGCCTCGCCCCGGCCTTCGCGGGGGTCGACGCGACCCTGGTCGTCTGCGGCCACACCCACATGCAGTTCGACCGCACGGTGGGGACGATCCGGGTCGTCAACGCCGGCAGCGTGGGGATGCCGTTCGGCCGACCCGGCGCCGACTGGCTGCTGCTGGGTCCCGGCGTCGAGCTCCGGCACACCACCTACGACCTCCCCCGCGCCGCCGGGAGGATCCGCGCCACCAGCTACCCCGAAGCGCGGGAATTCGCCGACCGCGACATCCTGAGCCCCCGCTCCGAGAGCGAGGCGCTCGAGCTGTTCGCCAAGGCCGAGATGCGGTGAGGGGAAATTGACACCATGCGCCTCCGGCTCCTCCGCAACGCCACGCAACGCCTCCGCTATGGCGGGCGCGAGATCCTTCTCGACCCCTACTTCGCGCCGAAGCACTCGCGCCCCTCCTACGCGGGGCGCTCTCCGAATCCGCTCGTGGACCTCCCCTGCCCTCCCGCGGAGATCATGGCCGGCGCCGAGCTCCTGATCGTCTCCCACCTGCATTCCGACCACTTCGACCCCGAGGCCCAGCGCCTCCTCCCCAAAAACCTCCCCGTCTTCTGCCAGCCCGGCGACGAAACGGCCATCCGGGAGCACGGATTCGAGCAGGTGACCCCGGTCGACGGCGCGGTGACGTGGAACGGCATCACCCTGACCCGCACGCCCGGCCACCACGGCACCGGCGCCGAGCTCGCGGAGATGGGGCAGGTCTCCGGCTTCGTCTTCCAGGCACCGGGCGAGCCCACCCTCTATTGGACCGGGGACACCGTCCTGTACGAGCCGGTGTACGAGATCCTCGAGAGATTCCGGCCGGACGTCGTCGTCACCCACTCCTCCGGGGCGCTGTGGAAGGGGAGCGGTCCCATCGTGATGGACGCCGCCCAGACCCTGGCCGTCTGCCGGGCTGCGCCCCAGAGCCGCGTCGTCGCCATCCACCTCGACTCCCTGGACCACGGCGAGGTCTCCCGCCACGACCTCCGCGCCCAGGCCCGAGCCGCGGGAATCTCCGGCGCGCGGCTCCTGATCCCCGTGGACGGCGAGACGCTGGAGCTCTGAGGGCGAGGCGCTCGAGCCCACCCGTGGTTGGACCTTCCGAAACCGCATGTGCTAGGCTGTTTGCCTTGAACAAAGGGCTAACCAACACGAAGGAGGACGCATGAAATTGCCCAAGCTCGCCCGAATCCTAGGACTCTCCCTGATCCTCTCCATCGCCTCGCTAACCGCGTTCGCCGCTCCGCCCCTGAAGCCCTGCGGTTGCAGCTACTGCTCGCACACCAGCACCCAGACGAGCTGCACCTTCGACGGCACCACCACGACCTGCGGGGACTTCCTCGCCGTAACGCTCTGCCAGCCCGTGGGTTGACACCGAACCGGCGTGTGCCGGGCAAGATCCGGCGTGGCTTCCCCGCCCCGGGAAACTCAGGTCCGCGATTTGGCCGGCAGAGGGCGACAGCCGCCGTTGCTCTGCGTCCGCGTAGGCGGCGGTCGAGCCATCGACCCAGCCGGGCCTTCCGCCGGGGATGGCGGCTCAACGAATTTCCCCGGCGGTTCGCTCGCCAGGGGCGGCGGTTGAACCAAAAGCCCCGGCGAGCCTTCCGCCGGGGGTGGCGGGCCTTCCGCCGGGGGCGGCGAGCCTTCCGCCGCGGGTGGCGAGCCTTCCGCCGGGGGCGGCGGGCCTTCCGCCGCGGGTGGCGAATCGCGTGGTCCGGCGGCCCCGGTTCCGAAATGGCGAAGCTCGGAAGCCTGGAACGCTCGCCGGAGGGCACGCCGAGCGTACCCACACACCTCGTTCAGACCATTCCCCGGAACTATCGATTTCGGTCCGTCTCTTTCATCAACCCTTCGAGAATGGAAAGAGAGGCCGGCCATGAGCAACGAACAGCCCCAGACCGTAATCCCCGGTGACGGACCAGGGGGGGAGTATGTCAGCAGGACCGGGATCTGGATCCTCCTGGCCTGCTTCTGCGTTGTCGCCCTGGGATTGCTCAGCTCTCTCTTCGCGCTCTGGCCCGACTCCGAGCCGGCCTCCCCTCCCGCATCCGCCGCCGCGGCCAAGCCGCCTTCCCCGGAAAGGTCGCCGTCAACCGCGACCACGTCCGACCTGACGACCGACAACACCACCGCCCAGACCACCGATAACACCACCACAGACAATGCGACCCCGGGAAACCCGACGGCAGGCAACGCGACCCAGGCCAAGAAAGACGCCAAGACCGGGGGCGGCACGCCCTCTCCGACGAACAAGAAGGACTCCGAAGCCGGGTTCAAGATCACGAGCATCTCACCGGCCGCCGGCGATCCGAAGGGCGGTGCTCTCGCCCTCATCTCCGGCAGCGGGTTCCCCGGTACGGTAACCGTGAATTTTGGCGAGGTGCCGGCCACCGAGGTCGCGGTTGTCTGCAACGAGCTGATCCGCGTCAAGGTCCCCGCCCACGCCGCGGGCGTCGTGGATGTCACGGTGAAGGGTGGCGGCAAGACAGAGGAGCTCACCCAGGGCTTCTCCTACCGCGACAGTCTCAGGGAGCGCAGCGTTCTCCTGCTCGTCCTGTTGGCCGGAGCCCTGGGCGGTACCCTGTACTCACTCATCTCTTTGGCTTGGTATATCGGCAATCGTGAGCTCAAGTGGAGTTGGGTGCCCTCGTACATCGTCCGCCCTTTCACCGCCGCGGCCCTGGCCTGCATCTTCTTCCTCACTCTCGTGACCGGTGTGTGGACGGACCAGACAGGGAAAGGTCAGCTCTGGATCGTCGGCCTCGCGGCGCTCGTCGGGCTGTTCAGCAGGCAGGGTTACGAAAAGCTCAAGGCGATCTTCGAAGCCGTGCTCGCTCCGGCTCCCAAGGGCGCGGACACCCCGAAGACGGCCCCCGCCGGCGGCCTCGGGATCAACCCGAGCTCCGGACCGGCCGCCGGAGGCAACATCGTCCAGATCACCGGGAGTGGTTTCACCGCGGCGACGACAGTGCAGTTCGATACGACCGCAGCGACCTCCATTCATCTCAACAGCCCGACGGCCCTCCACGTCGTCGCCCCGCAGCACGCACTAGGGCAGGTCAATGTCACCGTGACGAACCCCGGGAATCCTCCGGAGGTCCGGACCGTGAAGTACACATACATCTAGAAGGGCAGGACCGCGGGCGGTGGCGTAAAAGAGCTACCCTCACATTCTGGTGGAGCTCCGAGAAAGTCGCGCCGCTGGTGCGACTTTCTCGGGGCCACGAACCTTCCCGCCCGCACCTACCCGGCGCCTCCGGGTTGGAGTATCCTCTCCAAGTCAAGACCCTGAGCCCCCTCGCACTGCGGGCCGCCGTCGGCGGCCACGCCGCGGGGAGGTGTGGTCTTGCGATACGAGAGGTACGAATGCCGCGGAAGAGAGACGTGCTGGAGGAGCTCAAGCCGGACGAGCTGAGAGCGGCGGTGGAACGCTTCGAGCTTCCGGTCGTGGACCGTAGGATCAAGAGCGACCTGGTCGAAGCCCTGGCAGGCTCGCGCAAGGCGGGGCTTACGGCGATTCTTGAGGACCTGGATCTCTCGCGGGACCGCCTCAAGGACATCTGCCGCGCGCTCGGCCTGGACGACTCCGGGCGAGAGAAGGCGGTCATCATCGCCCGGCTCGCTGGAGATCCTCCCCCCGCGGCCTCGGCGTCCTCTCTCGCTCCACCCACTCCCAAGAAGATCCCGGACGCACCGGCTGCCCCCAGCCTCAAATCCAACGGCGCGGTCCAACTCCGCGCCTCACAACCCCGGCGGACCATGGCGATCAAGAAATCCGAGCTCTACAGCTCTATCTGGCAGAGCTGCGACCTGCTGCGCGGCGGCATGGACGCCAGCCAATATAAGGACTACGTCCTCGTCCTCCTCTTCATCAAATACATCAGCGACAAGTACGCCGGAAAGCCTTTTGCCGAGATCACCATTCCGCCCGGCGCCAGCTTCAAGGATATGGTCGCCCTCAAGGGCAACAGTGATATTGGCAACCTGATCAATACAAAGATCATCAGTCCACTGGTCAAGGCCAATCAACAGCAGCTCTCCCAATCCGACTTCCCCGACTTCAACGATGCCACCAAGCTCGGCAGCGGCAAGGACATGGTCGACCGCCTCACCGACCTGATCGCCATCTTCGAAAACTCAGTCCTCGATTTCTCCAAGAACCGCGCCGAAAACGACGACATCCTCGGCGACGCCTACGAATACCTGATGCGGCACTTCGCCACCGAGAGCGGCAAGAGCAAGGGGCAGTTCTACACCCCCGCCGAAGTCAGCCGCATCATGGCGAAGATCCTCGGCATTCGGAACCCCAGGACCAGCGCGTCGACCACCGCCTACGATCCCACCTGCGGCTCGGGATCGCTGCTTCTCAGAGTTGCGGACGAAGCCGGCGTCAAAGTTACGATCTACGGACAAGAGAAAGACGCAACCACGAGCGGCCTCGCCCGCATGAACATGATTCTGCACGACCATGCGGGAGCAGTGATCAAGCAAGGCAACTCACTGGCGAACCCCAGGTTCCTCGACGACAAGGACCAGATCAGAACCTTCGACTACGTTGTCGCCAATCCACCCTTTTCAGACAAACGCTGGAGCAGTGGCTTGCATCCCAACGAGGGCGGCAGTAGCAGCGAGGGTAACGAACAGTCCGCCAGGGATTATCATCGATTTGAAGGCTTCGGCGTCCCGCCTGCCAAACAGGGCGACTACGCCTACCTGCTCCACATCGTCCGCTCCCTCAGGCCCACCGGCAAGGGAGCCTGCATCCTGCCGCATGGCGTGCTGTTTCGCGGCAACGCCGAGGCCGACATCCGCCGCGCCCTGGTCCGCAAGGGCTACATCAAAGGGATCATCGGCCTGCCCGCCAACCTCTTCTTTGGCACCGGCATCCCGGCCTGTATCGTGGTGATCGACAAGGAGAACGCCCAGGCCCGCAAAGGCATCTTCATGATCGACGCCAGCGGCGGCTTCCTGAAGGACGGCCCCAAGAACCGCCTCCGCGAAATGGACATCCACCGCATCGTGGACGTCTTCACCAAGCAGCTCGAAGTCCCGAAATACGCCCGCATGGCCTCCCATGAGGAGATTGCAAAGAACGAGTACAACCTCAATCTGCCGCGCTACATCGACAGCCAGACGCCCGAGGACCTGCAAGACATCGAGGGCCACCTGCGGGGCGGCATCCCCGAGGCCAACATCGATGCGCTCGACCGCTACTGGACCGTCTGCCCTCAGCTCCGGCACACCCTGTTCCAGCAGCTCCGCCCGGGCTATCTCACCCTCGCCGTGGAGAAGTCGGCGATCAAGTCCACCATCTACGAGCACCCCGAGTTCGCCGCCTTCATCGCCGGCATGAACGCTCACTTCGTCGCCTGGCAGGAGAAGCGCGTCCCCTGGCTCAAGGCGCTGGACGTCCGCTGCCATCCCAAGCAGGTCATCGTGGAGCTCTCCGAGAGCCTCCTCGCTCACTATACCGGCAAGCCGCTCATCGACCGCTATGACGTCTATCAACGCCTGATGGAGTATTGGGCCGAAACCATGCAGGACGATTGCTACCTGATCTCTGATGTCGGTTGGAAGGCCGAGACCTACCGCATCATCGAGAAAGACAAGAAGGGCAAGGAGAAGGACAAGGGTTGGGCCTGCGACCTCATCCCCAAAGCCCTCATCGTCGCTCACTACTTCGCCAAAGAGCAGGCGGCCATCGATGAGCTCGCCACCGAGCTCGAGGGCATCACCTCCCGCCTCACCGAATTGGAGGAGGAACACGGCGGCGAGGAGGGCGTGTTCGCCGATATCGATCCCGTAAACAAGGCCAACGTCACCGAACGGCTGAATGAGATCAGGGGGGATCAAGACGAGAATGACGAGGCCGCCATACTGACCGACTGGCTGAAGCTCAGGCAAGAGGAGACCAACCTTAAGAAGCGCTTGAGGGAGTCTGAAGCCGCGCTCGATGTCAGCGCCTATCTTCAGTACCCGACGCTAACAGAGTCCGAGATCAAGACTCTGGTGGTGGACGATAAGTGGCTTGCCGCGCTCGATGTCGCTATTCACGGCGAGATAGACCGAGTGAGCCACCAACTCACTCAGCGCGTGAAGGAATTGGCAGAACGTTACGAGGCGCCGCTACCAAAAGTGTCTAGCAGCGTTGCCGAGTTCGAGTACAAGGTGAATCGCCACTTGGAGAGGATGGGGTTCGCATGGAACTGAAGTCCGGTTACAAGCGGACTGAGGCGGGGGTCATTCCGGAGGATTGGACGCTCTCAAGGCTTTCCACCTTGTCGGCGTTTATTACCAAGGGGGCGACTCCGACCACCTATGGATTCAAATGGCAGTCGGATGGCGTCTTGTTCCTGCGAAGCGAGTGCGTATCAGAAGATGGGCTAGACCTCTCTCAATCAATGCGTATATCCGAGCAAGCACATGCAGCTCTAAGCCGCAGCCAAATCAGGACAGGGGACATTCTTATTACGATCACAGGCAATGTCGGCCGAGCAATTCTATTCAATTTAGGCTCAGACGCCAACATTAACCAACATATAGCGCGAGTCCGAATCAACACCACCGAAGCGAGTGGCGAGTTTATTTACCACTACCTGTCTAGCCCGCCGTGTCGGGCACGCTTCGCTTCGATCACCACGGGACAGGCATATCCGCAAATTAGCCTCAAGCAGGTTCGTGAGGCACTAATCCCACTTCCCTCAACAAAATCCGAGCAATCAGCTATCGCTGAGGCGTTAAGCGATGCGGATGCTATCATCGCGGCTCTAGAGCAGCTCCTCGCCGAGAAGAGCCAGATCAAACAAGGCGCTATGCAGACGTTGCTTACTAGCAGAGAGCGGTTGCCAGGGTTCTCCGGAGAGTGGATCCTGAGGCCCCTGGGAGAGCTATTCAGTTTCAGCGGAGGATTCACGGCGTCGAGAGCGCAGCTCTCGCAAGAAGGACTTTGCTACCTGCACTATGGCGACATTCATATATCGGATAAGTCGTTCATTGACGTTTGCTCCGAGTACCCAGACATTCCGAAGCTGGATGTGCCATTGAAGAACGTCTCCTCCACTTCGCTGCTCGTTGATGGCGACGTTGTTTTCGTCGACGCTTCCGAAGACGAGGAAGGAATGAGTAAGCATGTGGTGGTCATTAACCCCAACAAAATTCCGTTCATCTCCGGCTTACACACCATCGTAGCCAAAAGCAAGACCAACGATCTGGACCGTCAATATAGACGCTATTGCTTTCAGACTTCCGCAGTGAAGTCACAGTTTCGCTTCTTTGCGGTCGGGACCAAGGTGTCAGGGGTTAGCAAATCCAACATTGCAAAGATCATGCTGCCT
>Ga0308176_10000681_pt1 | contig 21308 bp, 21 predicted proteins | sample PhyCR2_3_FD_203890 | JGI IMG/M metagenome (GOLD analysis project Ga0308176, IMG submission 203890) | Soil microbial communities from UC Gill Tract Community Farm, Albany, California, United States - DLSLS.C.R2 | ecosystem: Environmental > Terrestrial > Soil > Agricultural land | place: USA... | reverse complement strand
AAACAAGTCCGCAACGTTCAAAGTCTTTGTGAAGTAGCATGCAAGGCCGGTAATCACCAAAAGACCAAAGGCAAAGAACAAAGCCGGCCGGAAGGCTTCACCCTTTGCAAAACTGCGCCGCCGCTGTACGGCGATTGCGTAAACGAAACCCAGCAAAAGAAAGCCGATCAGTTGTAACAATGCAAGCGAACCGCTTTTGTAAAAGAGCGGGGCGCAACCCAGGGCCAAGCCGGCAACGAACAAAAGCAGCGGGAGAAAAAAGTTTCCTTTTGCGGTTCGCACCGTTTCTTCTTCTGCACCGTCGGCATAAGGTTGTTCAACTGCTTGTTCGTTTGGCTGCAACATTACCGGGTCGTTGTTTCAGAGGTGGATGATTTTAATTTCAGTTGCTCTTTGTTGCGCACCACTACCGAAGGCGTATCGTCGCGCAGTTCCAACACGCCGGTTACGCAAACATCCTGGTTCAGGAAATTTTTTTCCGGTGCGTCGCCAAATTTTAGGCGGTCTTCGGGCCCGATGATGACGTTTACAATCGGCTCACTGAAATCGGCCTGCAATTCCAACACCGCAACCCCGTTGTTTGAAGCGGCATTGTAACGGTAGTTGTACGTTTTGCTGCAAAACTGCACCGAATCGCCAATGTGCCCGGCCACGTCTTTAGCGTTTATCTGTTGCAAGAACTTCACCTTCGTTTCATTTTTTAATTCTTTCAAAAAAAGAGCACTTGCCTTTTGCAATTTGCTGGCGTATTCTTTCGGGATGCGCACCTCCGATGATTCTTTAAAACTGAACTTGCGAAGGCCCACCAATTCGTTGCGGGCAAGGGCTTGCAAGGCCGCTTCGGTAATGCGATAGCGGTGTTTGTACGTGCTTTGCGGTACGCCAGGCTCAAAGGTTTGCAATCCGGTTGAGGTAACGGTTACCGAACTATCGTTTGCAAAAAGAAAGAGGAGTTCGTTGCCTTCATCAACGGTGGTAGCGCCCCAACCCGCTCCTTTTAGTTCAACAAAAAGGTCCGGCGCAAGCGAAGAAAACGTAAGGGTTAATTTAGACGGAGAAGAAAGAAGCGTCAAGGGTTCCATCTCAATGCGCTGCTTTTTGAGAAAGACATCGTACTGAGCTAGCTTCACTCCCTGCGCGGCGCAGGCAAAGGGCAGGAAAAGAAAAAACAGGAACCGCTTCATTTCAGGTTTTTATTTTTTAGCAAGGTTCTTTCGCGAGGTAATGGATTAGCGTTTTCCAGGGATAAATTGAATGGCTTTGCAAAGAAGGTTGGATCGTGGCTTAGGAACGAACGTTCAAAAGCAGGCACGCAACGCAAGATAACAAGCTCTTATTAATTGCGGCCAACCTCAAAATAATAAAAAATTTTGCGCCGGATTACTGCAAATAATCACGGCTTAGCCAGCCAGCCAGTTTCTTTAAAAAAGCACCGTATTCCTGCACAAGATTTCCGCCCCAGCTAAAGTCGTCTTTGTAAAGATTCAGGGCTTGCTCCAACAACTTGTAAGCCGTTGCCGCTTCGGCTTCGTTGTAAAAAAGATTGACAAAGGCAAGCGGCATTTCGGTCTTTAATCCAATGCCGTGTTGGTAATAACGAAAGGGCAAAGGCACCCTTCCTGGCGCAAAATAAGCCGACGATTTTCCAACGAGATCAAAATAATTCGCGTAATAATTCAGCATGGCCGCAAATCGTTTTTTTATCGCTTCGGATGATTGCGGCGACGAAGGTTTTTTTCGCCAGGCATTGGCTTCGCTTGAAAATAATTTTGCGACGATGCTGTCTTCTTTAAGCTTTTTGAGGTGCCAGACAACTTTGATTTTCTCGTCCTGAAGCGGCAGGTATTGCGTTAAAAGCAGTTCGCTGTCTTTCAAATTCGTCAAAGCCGTATTAAACGGATTAAAGCCTTTTCCGGCCTCGCGAATCTTCAGCAAACTGTCTTGCGAAATCATCCATTTGCCCGGTGGCTTTTCCAGGCTGTCTATTTCTTTGAAAGAACCGTTTGCATCAAGCGTTATCAATTTGAGTCCGTAAAGCGCAAGGATTGAATCCTGGTATTTTGCGTACACTTCGCGTTGGTGCGTAGTGGTTAATTGATGATCGGGATAAAGAATAAGCCAGTTGCCGGCAAGTGATTTTACCAGGTCTTTTTCGGACGTGTTGCAAGAAGAAAAAAAGGTGCAGAAAAAGGTCAGGCAAAAAATAAGCGGCTTTGCAATTTTCATAAAAACGAAAAATACAAAAGCGCAGGATTTGTGCAAGTACTTCCTTTAAACGAGCGGAGGTTTTGTCAGCCTTTTTCAAAATAGAGTAGTATTGCAGGCAGTCTCGTTCTGCTTTTCAGACGCGGCAAAAAAGCACAAACATCGTTCATGAAAATTTCTTTCTGGTCCATCGGCAAAGCACACGAAGTTTACGCGAAAGAAGGCATCGAAGAATTTACCAAACGCCTTTCGAAATATTTTGCCGTGCAATGGAACGTCATTGCGCCGCTAAAAAACGCCGCCAACTTATCGGAAGTGGATTTAAAAATCCGCGAAGGCGAACTCGTATTAAACTTGTTGAAAGAAGGTGATTATTTAGTGGCGCTGGACGAGAGAGGAAAAGAATTCACATCGGAAGGACTCGCGAAATTTATTCAGCAGCGAGCCAACGAAAGCACAAAGAGTCTTGTGTTTTTGATTGGTGGCGCTTACGGCCTCGATGAAAAAGTTTTGAAAGCGGCAAAACTGCAATGGTCGCTTTCGAAGCTTACGTTTCCGCACCAGTTGGTGCGCTTAATTTTAGCCGAACAAGTTTACCGGGCCTGCACTATTTTGCAAAACGAAAAATATCATCACAAGTAAACGTTTGTGGTTTATAGTTGGTAGTTTGTGGTTGGGCGTGATGAAGCAAAAAACTTTTGCTTAATTACCTTACGCCTTCGGACGAACCAAAGCCGAAGTGACTTTGCACACAACACGCAACCATAAACTACCAACTATAAACCACGAACTCTCTCATGCAACTCTCCATCACCATCATTCTCGTCATCATCACTGCACTGGTTTCTATCGGTGGCTTCAGCAGTCAAAAACTCATTGACGATTTAATTTTTTATCCACCCGCCGTCAGTCGCCGCGGGCAGTGGTACCGCTTCTTCAGTTCGGGACTCATACACGCCGATTACGGCCATCTTATTTTCAACATGCTGGCGCTTTATCTTTTCGGCCGGTCGGTGGAAGATGCTTTTGTAGAATTGTTTGGCGATACAGGCCGTTACATTTATTTAGGCATGTACGTATCAGCGCTGCTCGTGTCTTTGCTGCCCACGTATTTTCGCAACAAGGAAAGTTATCATTACCGGAGCCTCGGCGCATCGGGGGCCGTGAGTGCCGTTATTTTTGCGGGCCTGATGTTATCGCCCGGAACAGAGGTTTATCTATTCTTTGTTCCAATTCCCATTCCGGGTTTCATTTTTGCGCCGCTCTATTTGCTCATCTCCTTTTACCTTGATCGTCGTGGCCGCGACAACATCAATCACTCGGCGCACATTTGGGGCTCCATTTATGGATTGGTGTTTGTAATTTTTGTTTCGCGGCTGGTGGGCTACAACGCCATCGAAGCCGCCATTGAGCACATCAAATTTTACATGAAACTTAAAGGCTGGACACACTGATTTGCAAAACGTCTTTTGTTTTATCCGTTAATTTAAAGCGGTTGTCAATACGGTGGCCAACGATCCACACAATGCGTTTGTGCGATTCGAGCACCAAGACTTTTTCCTTTTCGGTTTTGGAAAGTTTTTGGTCAATGAAAAAGCGGGCCAGTTTCTTTTTTTTGCGCATTCCCAACGGGTAGAAATAATCACCGGCCTTCCATTTGCGCAGCACAAGCGGGAAGGCAATCTCTCTCGCATCCAGCTGCGCAATCTGCGGCGACGCATCAAGCGAAACTTTTTCACGAGAGACAAACTTTAGTCTCAATTGACCGTTGCCGAAATGAACAAGGCTGTCTTCTTTTTCAATGACGATGATTTGTGCTGCGGCGTTTGTGGGTGCAATGATGAACCAGGCGCGGTGACGAATGATGCGGTAATCCTTGTTCGCAATATATTTTCCTGATTCGGCTTTGGCAAGCTTCAGCACTTCGTCAACAGCGGTTTCACCAAAGCCAAAGTCTTTGATGATTTCATAGATGAGTGAACTGTCTTTGTACTTCATCAGCTTCAGCACCGGAATGTGAATTTCTTCTCCTCTGACTTCGCAAACTTTCTTTTTCAAGTTGCCAATTGATTCTTTGTAAAGAAGATTCGTTTGCCCAAAGCGGTGGATGTTGTTCAACAAATTTTCATCTACCTGCGGAAACACACTTCGCAACTGCGGAAGCAGTTCATTGCGGAAAAAATTGCGGGTGTATTTGTTGGAGGCATTGGACGAATCTTCCACCCACAATAAATTATTCTCTTTGGCAAAAGCTTCGATTTCTTTTCGTCGCATTTGCAACATCGGCCGGAGACAATGCGCTTCTTTTTTTTCTTCGGGTATCCCGGTTAAGCCTTCAAGTCCTGTTCCGCGAAAAAAATTCAGCAGCAGTGTTTCGATGTTGTCATCGGCGTGATGCGCAAGCAAGGTATAAGCAAAATCGTTTTCATTCCGCAGCTTTTCAAACCAGTTGTAACGCAGTTCTCTTGCCGCTTCCTGAACGGAGATCTTTCTTTCACTTGCGTAAGCGGTCGTGTCAAAGTTTTTTACAAAAACATCAACCGAATATTTTGCTGCAAGACTTTTTACGAAGGCTTCGTCGCGATTACTCTCCGCTCCTCTCAAACCAAAATTGCAATGCGCAATCGCAAAGGTCAATCCGGCTTGTTTGCTTAATTCGCAAAGCACAACGGAATCTATACCGCCGCTGACGGCAAGCAAAAATTTGTCTTTCGCAAGCGGAAGATTTTTTTTCTTGAAAACACGGATAAAAGTTTCGAGCAAGAGAAAGTATTGGAGTTAATAAATCAAATCTTCATGCGCCGACTGCAACTCGTTGTACGCATGATTGTCGTTCTCGGCTTTTGCCATCTTCATTCCTTTTTCATAAACCGCAACGGCTTCGTTGCGTTTGTTCATTCGTTCCAGCAGCTTCGCCAAATGATAGTACGAACCAACATAAGTTTCATCCTTTTGCAAAAGCGATTCAAACAAAGCCTTCGCTTCTTCGTCCCGGTTCAGTTTTACGTACTCCAAAGCCAACGCATGCTGCACAAAACTGTCCGCTGGAGCCTGTTCCAACAACGCTTTTAATTTTTGAATTCGTTCCGTCATTTTGATTCCGGTTTCCCGCACTTATATTTGCAAACAACAAACTTAGTTGCATAAGCAACTAATTAATTTACCCCTAAATTCGCGGTATGAAGATTTTGGTTTGCATCAGCAAAACCCCCGATACGACGGCAAAAATAGCCTTCACCGACAACAACACGAAGTTTGCCGAAGCCGGCGTGCAATGGATCATCAATCCTTACGACGAATGGTATGCACTGGTTCGCGCCATTGAGTTAAAAGAAGCCGATGCTTCCACAACGATTCACCTGGCAACCGTTGGCGGCGCCGACGCGGAACCCATCATTCGCAAAGCGCTTGCGCTTGGCGGCGACGAAGCTCACCGCATTAACGCTGAGCCCACCGAAAGTTATTTTGTGGCAGCGCAATTAGCTGAAACCGCGAAAGGCTATGACCTCATTTTACTGGGCAAAGAAACCATTGATTACAACGGCGGCGCGGTAGGCGGCATGTTGGCCGAACTGCTGGACCTTCCCTACATCGCCAACGCCACCAATCTTCAAATTGCCGGAGGCACCGCCACGATAAAACGCGAAATTGAAGGCGGCGAAGAAACGGTTGAAGTTTCACTGCCGCTTGTCATCAGTTGCCAGAAGGGAATGGCTGAAGCCCGCATTCCCAACATGCGCGGCATCATGGCGGCCCGCACAAAACCGTTGAAAGTTGTGGAGCCTGCGAACGTCGAAGCAGCGACGCAATACACATCGTTTCAATTGCCGCCCGCCAAAGCCGGCGTCAAGCTTGTGTCGCCCGACAACGTGGACGAACTCGTTCGCCTGCTGCACGAAGAAGCGAGAGCAATATAAAATTTGGCAATGCGGCAATGCGCTAATTAGCCAATGAAGTTCTTTTACAACGTTCGTCATTTTTGTAACCAGCAGCCGCACTACTATTATCGTCTGTTGCGTCGCACTCTTGTACGGCAGCAAATCTGTTCAGCAAACAACGGCACGTGACTTCATTGTCACATTGTCGAATTGTCAACTTATCAAATTGATTTATGAGTGTTTTAATTTTTGTTGATCACCTCGACGGACACATAAAAAAAGCTTCGCACGAAGCCCTGACCTACGGCGCCAAAATAGCCGAACAAACCGGCGACACCGCCGAAGCCGTTGTGCTCGGAAACGTGTCGGAAGATTTAGCCGCACTTGGACAGCACGGCGTAAAAAAAGTACACCACGTGCAAAGCGATGCGTTGAACACATTCGACTCGCAGGTTTATACAAAAGTGCTTGTGCAAGTCGCAGAGCAAACCGGCGCGAAAGTGGTTGTATTCTCCAACAATTCCAGCGGTAAGGCACTTGCCCCGCGTGTGGCCGTTCGCTTAAAAGCCGGCTTGGTTTCCGGCGCTACGGCACTGCCCGACACAAGCAATGGCTTTGTTGTGCGCAAGGCCGTTTTCTCTGGCAAAGCCGTGGCCAACGTTGCCATCAAAACCAATGTGAAAGTGATTTCGCTGAACGTAAATGCCTTCACCATTTCAACAAGCGATGGCACAGCCGAAGTGATTCCTTTCAACGCAACGGTTGATGCGCCCAAAACAAAGATTGTCGGTTCAACAAAAACAAGTGGCAAAGTTTCCTTAACCGAAGCCGATGTTGTTGTTAGCGCAGGCCGCGGCTTAAAAGGTCCTGAGAACTGGAAGATGGTGGAAGACCTGGCCGACGAACTGGGCGCAGCATTGGCTTGCAGTCGTCCCGTGGCCGATGCGCATTGGCGTCCGCACAACGAACACGTTGGCCAAACCGGCATTGCCATTGCGCCCAATCTTTACATCGCCATTGGCATCAGCGGCGCCATCCAGCACTTGGCAGGCGTGAACCGCAGCAAGACGATTGTGGTAATCAACAAAGATCCCGAAGCGCCTTTCTTCAAAGCCGCCGATTACGGCATTGTGGGTGATGCGTTTGAAGTTGTGCCTAAAATCACCGAAGCAGTGAAGAAGATAAAAGCTCATTAAACAAGAACTTTTTTCAAAAGCGGAATGAATGCCTCATTCCGCTTTTTGTTTTAGAAATTCAGGGTTATGACTTGCGGAAAAGCAACAGCATACAATTTGCTGTCATAAATGATTCCTGCTTAATTTTGGCGCAATTTTGACACAGAGTAAGAGCCTGATATGAAAAAAATAGAACTGGAAATTGTGGCCCTTTCCCACAGCATTACGCAAACGCATTCGTACGCTGTGGTCTTGGGCGAAGTGAACGGATTACGCCGCCTGCCCATCGTCATCGGCGGCTTTGAAGCGCAGGCCATTGCAGTGGCGCTGGAAAAAATGCAACCCAGCCGTCCGCTTACGCACGACCTGATGAAAAACTTCATGACGGCTTTCAATATTGAACTGCACGAAATCATCATCTCCGATTTGCAGGAAGGCATTTTTTACTCAAAGCTCATTTGCTCCTCCGACCACGACACCATTGAAATTGACAGCCGCACCTCCGATGCGCTGGCGCTTGCGGTTCGCTTCGGTTGCCCGGTTTACACCTACGAACACATTTTGGAAAGCGCCGGCATTTTAATGGAAGACACCGGTAGCAAAGGCAAAAAGAGCCGCACCTCTACCATCACCCAGCACGAAGAACAGCGCGGCGGCAAGGACGACCTCAAAACCATGTCGCTGGAAGATTTAAACACACTGCTCAACGAAGTGCTGGAGCAGGAAGATTACATCCGCGCCATCGCCATCCGCGACGAGATCAACAGCCGCGGTAAAGGCAAATAATTGTTTGTTGTTTACGGTTTGTTGTTTGTGGTTGGCGTGATAAGGATAAAGTTTTTCCCGCGTCAACCTTTATCAAACAAATGACGGACTGAAAGCAAAAAGCATCTCCGCATTGCACGATAACCACAAACCACCAACTACAAACCACAAACCCCTTGATCGTTTTCCCCAATTGCAAAATCAATCTCGGCCTGCACATTCTTCGCAAACGCGAAGACGGCTTTCACGATTTGGAAACGGTGTTTTATCCAACTCCTTTGCAGGATGCGGTTGAAGTCATTCAACATCCGCAGCCAACAACCGATGTTGAATTCAGTTCTTCAGGATTAATAGTTGAAGGGAACCTTTCGGATAATATTTGCGTGAAAGCTTATCACCTTCTAAAAAAAGATTTTTCGCAATTACCCCCTATAAAAATGCACTTGCACAAAACCATCCCGATGGGCGCAGGTCTTGGCGGCGGCAGTGCCGATGGTGCATTCACCTTGTTGCTTTTAAACAAAAAATTCAGCCTTGGTCTTGACGAAGAAGCCTTGATTCGATATGCGCTTCAGCTTGGAAGTGATTGCCCTTTTTTTATTCGCAATACGCCTTGTTACGCAACGGGCCGCGGCGAGAAAATGCAAAGCATCGGCCTTGATTTGTCTGCCTACAAGTTTGTTCTGGTAAATCCGGGAATTCACGTCAACACCGGCTGGGCTTTTTCACAAATTAAATCCGGCGCCGACAGAAGATCCTTGAAAGAAATTATTTCGTTGCCGGTTGAGCAATGGAAAGAGAAATTGAAAAACGATTTTGAAGAAGCCGTGTTTGCGCAGCATCCGCAAATCAAAGAGTGCAAAAAAACACTTTACAAGGGAGGTGCCGTTTATGCTTCAATGACGGGAAGCGGTTCTACTGTGTTTGGCATGTTTTTAAAAGACAGGGCACTGCAGCTTAATTTCCCCAAAGACTATTTTGTGAAAATTCTTTAGCCTTACTTCCTCTTCTTTTGCAGCAGCGTACCTTTGCCGCCTGATGGAAATTTACAAGGACTTCTCTTTCGACTCAGCGCATTTTCTTCCGCATGTGCCCGATGGACACAAGTGTAGAACCATGCACGGTCACACGTACCGCTTGCGTGTATTTGTAAAAGGCGAGCGCCATCCGCACCTCGGCTGGATCATGGATTTTAAAGAACTCAAAGACATCATCAACCCTTTGATAGATCAACTCGATCACAAACTCATTAACGACATCAAAGGATTGGAAAACCCCACTGCCGAAAACATTACGGTTTGGATTTGGGACAACATCAAACCGGTTCTTTCCAATCTTAGCAAAATAGAATTGTACGAAACGCCGACAACGGGTGTGATTTACAACGGCGAGTAATCCCCCTGCCCCTAAAGGGGGTTTTCAGCAAGCAAGTCATTCAGGTCAAGTGACTCTGTGATCATCTGTAAATTTCCCTGCTCGTCAAACGGCCATTGTTCTCTCGGCTTGTCCCAATACAACTCCACACCATTTTGGTCAGGATCGTCTAAATAAAGCGCTTCCGATACGCCGTGATCCGATGCGCCGGTTAACGGATAACTGGCTTCCATCAGTCGTTTAAAAACTTCAGCCAAATCTCTTCTCGTTGGATACAAAATGGCTGCGTGAAACAGCCCCGCTGAACGCACCGGCGCCGGCGCAGCGCCTTTGCTGTACCAGGTGTTCAATCCAATGTTATGATGATAGCCGCCCGCCGACAAAAACACCGCACTTGTTCCGTACCACTGCATCACTTCAAAACCCAACAAGTCGCGGTAAAAGGTTAAAGCTCTTTCAATGTCGGCTACCTTTAAATGCACGTGACCAATTTTTGTTTCTGCCGGTACTTTGTACATCCTTGTATAACTTTACCACAAGTTATGAAGCCTGTTTCGCTTTCTTTTCTCTCACGCAACTTAGACCTGCTCAACCATTGAGTACGGCCGTTTCTTTCTCTATCTTTCCGTTACAATTCTTACTTCCGCCATCACTCATTTTAAATCTTCTTTTATGCTTACGACCCCCGTGGCACACGACACACAATACTATTTCGACCTTGAAGAGAAATTCGGCGCTCACAATTACCATCCTTTGCCCGTTGTACTGGAACGCGGTCAGGGAGTCTTTCTTTGGGATGTAGAAGGCAAACGCTACTATGATTTTTTAAGCGGCTATTCAGCAGTAAACCAGGGCCATTGCCATCCAAAAATAATTGCTGCTTTAACGGAACAAGCGCAAATGCTTACGCTGACCAGCCGCGCCTTTCACAACAACCTGTTGGGAGAGTACGAACGCTACATCACAAGGCTTTTTGATTACGACAAAGTGTTGCCCATGAACACCGGCGTAGAAGCCGTGGAAACGGCCATTAAGCTTGTGCGCCGCTGGGCGTACAAAGTGAAAGGCATTGAAGACGGCTCCGCAAAAATTCTGGTTTGCGAGAACAATTTTCACGGCCGCACGTCCACGGTAATTTCCTTCAGCAGCGACCCGTCGGCACGAACGGCTTTCGGTCCGTACATGCCGGGTTTTGCTTCCGTCCGTTACAACGATTTACTGGCGCTGAAGACAGCCTTGCGTGATGAAACCATTGCGGGATTTTTGGTAGAACCCATCCAGGGCGAAGCCGGCGTGGTAGTGCCCGATGATGGGTACCTATCAGAAGCGTATCGTTTGTGTAGAGAAGCCGATGTATTGTTTGTGGCTGATGAAATTCAAACGGGTCTTGGCCGAACGGGTAAAATGCTTGCCTGCGATTACGAAGATGTGCGTCCCGATATTTTAATTCTTGGTAAAGCTTTAAGCGGCGGCACGTTGCCTGTAAGTGCAGTTTTAGCCGACGATGAAATCATGCTCACCATCAACCCCGGCGAACACGGTTCAACCTACGGTGGTAATCCGCTCGCCTGCAAAGTGGCCATGACTGCGCTGGATGTTTTGCAAGAAGAGAACATGATTCAAAATGCGGCCGAACTGGGTGCTTATTTTAGAGAAAGGTTACAAGCCTTGCGTTCGCCTTTCATCAAAAAAATTCGCGGCAAGGGTTTGCTGAACGCAATCGTCATTGAACATGTGAGCAAGGACGCAGGGTGGGATTTGTGTTTAACGTTAAAAGAGGCCGGTCTGCTGGCAAAGCCCACACACGGCGATAAAATACGCCTTGCTCCACCACTGGTCGTTACCAAAGAACAAATAGATGAATGCATTGCCCTCATTGAAAAAAGCCTTGCGGTACTCAAGGGATGAATGTACCAATATGCAAATGAAAGCAATGCCTTTCCGCACAGAGCAAAGGAGGAAAGGAGAAGAAAGAATGAATGTCTCTCCGCAAAACCTTCGCATTTCCTGTTCTCTGCGGTAAAATCTACAGCCCGCGAAAGCAAAGTACCTGCGCACATCACGCTAACTACAAACCACAAACCGTAAACCACCAACCTTTTCATGGAAATCCATCTTCACCACGAGGAACATTTACAGAGTTCTGATTTTTTACGCGACGTTGTCATTGGCATGAGCGACGGGCTGACCGTACCTTTTGCGCTGGCCGCAGGCTTGAGCGGCGCCGTTCAATCAACGTCCATCATCATCATTGCCGGCATTGCCGAAATCGCTGCTGGTTCAATTGCAATGGGACTTGGCGGATACTTAGCGGGCAAAACAGAACAAGATCATTACAACAGTGAATTGCGCAGAGAGTATTATGAAGTGGACAATCTTCGCCACCGCGAAATAGAAGAAACAAGAGAGTTTTTCGCCGGCATTGGTCTTAGCAAAGAACTGCAGGAAAAAGCAACGGAAGAAATCGCAAGAGACAAAGACAAGTGGGTGCAGTTTATGATGAAGCACGAACTTGGTCTTGACGAACCCGATCCGAAGCGGGCGACAAAGTCAGCGTTCAATATTGGCGCGTCTTATGTCGTTGGGGGACTTGTTCCGCTCTCGCCTTATTTTTTTATTCATGAGCCGCTTTCGGCCCTGGAAGTTTCAGTAGGCGTAACCTTGCTTTGCCTTTTTGTTTTCGGATGGTTCAAGAGCCGGCTGACAGGCATAAATCCCTGGGCCGGCGCATTACGGGTAATGCTGATTGGTGCGTTTGCCGCGGCTACGGCCTTTGGTGTAGCAAAAATTTTTGAGGACTAAATGTTTCGTTGTTTATGTGCATAAAAAAATCCCGCCGCGCAAACAGCCGGCGGGATTTTGTATGGCAAGCAATCGTTCTCTATTCCTTGACAAATTTAGCGGCTGCCGTTTCGCAGTTGCTGCTGCAAATTAGTTTTACCAGGTAAGTTCCTTGCGCAAGCGAAGAAACGTTTATCACAAGACTGTTTGCACCCGCTTCTATCATGGCCTTTTTCGTTTGTACCGTGCGGCCTACCGCGTCCGTTACAACAACGGTTACCCTGTCTTTTTCCGGTGCGTCAACAAGCAGGTTTATGTTAGCCGTTGAGGGGTTGGGGAACAAGCCACTTATCGTTAACACAGAGGGCTTCACTCCGCTAATCAAAATCGTGTTGCTCAATTTAGGCGCGCCATTTTGATCCATGATGCGCAAACGATAATACTGCTTTATTCCGCCAACGTTGTTATCGGTGAAAGCATAAGAACGCTGAGCATTTGAATTGCCCAAACCGTTTACCGTTCCTGCCAAAAGCCAATCCACGTTGTTCGCACTTCTTTCCACTTCGTAAGCTTGAACATTTTGCTCCTGGGCAACGGTCCATTTCAATACATTGTTGTTGCCTTGCCGGTTACCGGAAAAAGAAAGCAGGTTAACCGGAAGCACAACGCCGGTCTTGTTCGCAAACAAATTGGACGTGCCCGTAGGCAAGGTTGCTTCAATCCAACTGACACCGCCGACAGTTCCGTTTGCCGTTTGCGAAACAGCGCTGGCAGTACCAAGACCCGCCGTAAAATTTGTTTGACAAGCCGACCCGGTTTGCCTTGTGAGGCCAAGCGATGCTAGCGTTGTACCGTCCGCTGCATTCAGGCTCGCCAATTCAGAATTCAGAAAGAATAATTGAATGTTTACGTTTCTGCCGGTTGAATTGCCGATCAGGTAATTGCGGTTCAAATAATACTTGCCCGAATACTGACGCTGGACAGCGGAAACCGTTGCCGCAAACGAATAAGAAGACACGGCATCACCCGCATTGTTTTTAACGAGCGCAACGAGTTTGCCTGCCCCGTCAACCAAAGGCACTAAACCGGTATACGTGATGTTGCTTCCTGCCGGTGCTTGAAACGTGGAATTGCATTGGCTGTTTGTAGAAAGCATGTCGCTTGCTAAATTATCAACCGCAATACAGAACGTTCCGCTTGCAACAGAAGATGAAGATTTGTCCACAGCCACGTAGTACGTGTTACCAACAGTAAGTCCCGTTGCGTATAATACTGACATGTTGCCCGAACCCAAGGCACTGCCGCCGTTGTCGTCACAAGACAAGATGATGAATGTGCTGTAATCAGCAGGATTGGTTGCGGAGAACAAGGCAACCTTCGAATCTGAAAAGGTATTGCCAGCACCAACGTCAGTACTGATACGAACCGCACTGCCGCTCGCCACAAACTTAAACCACACCGGGGCCTGACCGGTACCGGAACAAGAAGGAAACACCTCGGTGCTGCTTTTCGTAGCACCGGAATTGGTATAAATAGCACCCGAGCAGCCGCCGCCTACCGTTAAGGCAATTGCGCCTGTAGCTTCGTCGTTTGCCGGTATCCCCGGCGTTACGGTCAGCGAAATATCGTCCAGGTATAAATTAAATTGGTTGGCATCGGAATAAGCGTAAAACCCAACGTAATAAACTCCAGATGCTGCCGGTGAAAACGTTATGCTGGCCGTGTTTACGGCGCTGTTGCTAATGAAAGGGTAGTCCTGAAGAAAAGTGGTCATAGCCGCTGCAGCCTGGCCATTTCCAAGATACACCTTCATTTTCTCGGCGTTCAACGTGCTGTTGTTGCCGTATTTAAACGTAAGCGTGTACGATGTGCCTGCCGTTAAACTTATTCCTCTCGTATAAAACCAGTCGTTGGCTGCGTTGATGACGTTGTAGCTGTACTGTAGTGCTTTGCCGCTAAAGCCCGTCGGTGCAGCAACGGTTGTCCAGGCGCTGCCGTCGCTGTTCACGTCTTCTCTGGCCGTACAGGTTGGCAAAGCCGGCAACGTCACTGCGTCAAAATTTTCCACATACGGAACGCTTACCGGCGAGCACAAGGTGGTAAAGCTGGCTGCCGCCGACCAAACACTTTTGCCGGTGCCGCCACAGTTGCCTCGCACCCAAGCATAATACGTAGTAGAAGTTGCTAAACCGGTTATATCGTAGTATGCGTTTGTAATACCTGTAGCTGTAGACACGGTTGAAGCCGTAGGTGCAATGTTGGAAGTACTGTAATAGACTTCATAGTTCAACGGCGTTTGTGCAGGAGCCGACCAGTTGATTCTTGCACCGTTGTGAAGAACGTTGGTAACGGCTTCCATTGTGGGCGCATAGCAGCCCGGCGTGGCTTGTATTCCCACCAAGTCAAGAAACATGTTGTCGCCAAATTCAGAATGAAATTTAAAAGCCACCAACACAGCAGGCTGATTGGCTGCACCGGACGGCAAGGTCAAAATCTTTCGGTTCCATTTTGCCGTACCCGCGGCCAGTGTCGGGTCATGGCGGGCAAACAAATTTCCTGCATTTATCCAGGTGGCGCCGTAGTCGGTTGAATATTGTACCTGCACGCCTTCGTTGAGATATGCGCCCGAAGAAAAGCTTGGATTGTTCTCGTTGCGCCAGTAAAACTCCACGTCAACACTGGCAACGCCAGAGGTTGCAATGGGTGCTGATATCAGCCTTTCTTCCGAACCGGCACCACCGCGGGTTCCGTCGTACGAATTATACTGAACGAAATGCGAGTTAACCCCCGAAGGGTTAGTAGAAGGATTTGAACCCTGTGTTACAAGGCTAATTTTCGTACTGGTTTGTACGGCCACAATTTCGGTGCCCCAGCAAGAAGGAAGAGAAGGCGAATTAAAGCTTTGTGCATAAGGCAAAGGAGCCGGGTTGCAGGCGGTAGTAACATTTCCGCTAACCGATGACGCGTTGCAGCCGTTGGCCTTCAATCGGTAATAATACGTGGTTGTTGGCGTCAACCCGGTAACCGTGTAAGACATAAGCGGCTGAACCGCCGCTGTGTCGTTTATCGTGAAAGGAGAACCGGCGATCGTCTGTGTGAAGTTTGCGTTGGTTGCCACTTCCAAGTTATACGAGACAGGATTGGCGCCGCCGCCTTTAGAAGACGTCCAGCTTAACCGGAAACTATTTGCAGCAATAACAGGAGCGTTAGGCTGGGACGGTGTAGCGGGGCAAGAAACAGCCGTACCCAAAAGAGGAGAAACGATATTGTAAGCGGGACCGCCGGTGCAGTTGCTGTTGTTGTATGAAAAGATGCTATAAGTGTAGCGAGTATTTCCGGAAAGACTCGTAGCAGTAAAATTTGTAACGCTGCTGCCTTGCACCACCACGCCGTTGCCAAGGGAACTACCGGCGGTATAAACGGTACCGTTTACGGGATTGGTGCTAAGAGCTCCTACGCTTAAGGTTACCAAATAACCGGTGGCGCCACCCGCAGCAGGCGCAAAAGAACCGGATTGCGAAGAACTTGAAGGAATTCCGAATATGAGGAAGGTTGGCTGGTTAGCCGGCGGCGTACAGTTTGCAAACGGTTCTTCTGCAATCGTTTTGTTATACGCAGTATAATTATTTTCCTTCGTTAAATAGTTTATGATCTCAGGTTGAGCTTTTTCATAACCGCCTGTAAAGACAATTTCGGCCTTCTCTTTATTCGCAATAGCATCAAACAACACAGTGTTGAAGGCCGGTAGTTTGCGCAAGACTTTTTCCTGGTCATCATTGGCAGATGTAGAAGCGATAAACGTTGTCTGGGCGTTGATTGAAAGGAACGCGAAAGCCGTCAGCGAGAGGGCGTAAAATTTCTTCATAAGTTAAATAACAGGCGTAATAGAAAGAAAGTATGTCTCCGGTTATTCGAGGATTGCCTTCAGGCAGCTTGGCAAAAGCAGTTTTCGGTGGGGTGCGGAATCGTGGCGGGGAACTGGCGAATAAATATAGAGTGAAAAAACCCAGTCAAACGAATTTTTTTTAATCAAATCTTTGTTGCTTAAATAAGGGCGTTCTATTCCTGAAAATGAATTACCACGTGTCTTCGTTGAACAACTATAAAACGAGAAACCCGCACTTAATCTGTGCGGGTTTCTATTTACGTTTTTATTTTCTTATTCTTTTACAAATCTTTCAACAGCACTAACGCCTTCGTTTTCCGAAATGAGCTTGACGACATAAGTACCTGACCGCATGCGGCTCACGTTCACATCAACCGTATTGGCCCCTGCTTCAATTGTTTGTTGTTGCGTTTTAACTTGGCGGCCGAGCACATCAAATAAGTAAACCGTCACGTTCTCTTTTGCCGGTGCGTTCACCACCAGGTTTAACGTCGCGGCCACGGGATTAGGAAACAGGCCTCCAAGTGAAAGTTGCGAAGTTTTCACACCGTTCACAATTATGATGTTGCTGAATTTAAACGCGCCATTTTGATCAACGGTGCGTAAACGGTAATATTGCTTTCCTGCGGCAGCGCTGTTGTCAACAAAACTGTACGAACGCTGCGCAGCCGCATTCCCAAGACTGTTTACTTCACCTGCTCTTGTCCAGTTTGCTCCGTCGCCACTGCGGTTTATTTCGTAACGCAACACGTTTTGTTCTTGCGCTACAGTCCAGTTTAAAACCGTAGAAGACGCTTGGCGCTGTCCCGAAAAATTTACCAAGGTTACAGGTAATGTTGAAGTAGGACCTTCAATATTTGTCTCCGCATACTGTGTCATGATCGTGTTCCACTCAACCGTGGGATGAATTAAATCAGGCGAATAGGTAGTATTGTCGGAACGGTTACGGATTAGTGTATAAAAATCAAGGAAAGACGTGCCTCTTGCTTGCTGCACACTGCGCAAAGCAGCCAGCCACTGTTGCGCCTTGGCATCCGTCATATCAATCCAGGTGCCCGGCGACGCAGGCAAAAAATTAAAGCAAAGCACAATCTTTGCCGCGGGCCAACCTTTGGCGATAATCCCGTTCACAGCATTGGTAGTAGCCGAAGCATAAGCGGCTGGCGTACCGCCGTACAAGTAATCGTTTACCCAGTAGCTGATAAAAATGTGCCGGTAAGAAGACTGGTATGTCGGCACTTGATTAATGTCGAACACCGGCCTGCCCGCATTTAAGCCGGGCGTCATAGCGGCACCGCTATAGGCGTCGTTAACTTCATCCGAAGGAACTGCGCGGCAATACTGCGTTGACCAACGGCCAGTGTATTGATCTGTTCCCAGCTCGTTTCCAAAGGTGATAGAATCACCGAAGAAAATGTCTTTGCCGTTTGCAGTTGGCTTAAAGGAAAAACAAGGAAGGAGGAAAAAAAAGAGGAAAAGTTTTTTCATGATTGGTGGCGTTAAATATGAATGATGGATGTAACAAAATGTCAATTGGTTTTAACGGGGCAATAGATCTTCTATTGGGTCAAATGCTTACCCAATAAGGTTTTCAAATACGTGATTGACATAGGTTTCTTTCCCGGATGCGGGTGATGGTGCAGCAGGCTTTTGGGTGGAGTTCACGTGCAAAAAGCACAATGTTAGATGCGACGGGGACTTCGCAAAATTCAGGCCAGTCATTAGGATATTGTTTAAAAATTTTTCTCGAAAAGCAGTTTTGCTGCCTTTGATTAAGGGTGCAACATTAAAGCAAACAGGTTTATAGTCAAACGGAAAAGGTCTAAAATTCGATAAGGTCTGCCTATTTCTCGGCGAAGACCGTAAAAATACGGTAAGCCAAATACCAATCGGGCTGGTATTGTTCTGCGGAAAATCTTTCTAACCGATTGGTTTTTTCTCAACCAACGGCGCAAAAAACAGCAGCAGTGAAGCAGCCAACACAAGGTAAAGTCCCAGCTTTCTAACCGGACACTCGCCGCCTGCACAAGCCGGGAGCAGCAAAAAATTTCGCAGCGCCCAGGCAACGTTAAAAGCCGCAAACAAAAGCGTCACCCGCTTTGACCATACTTTGTTGAACAAAACAAAGAGGAGACAAAGTCCTGCCCAGAAAAAATGAAAGTAGGCCGGCTTGCCAAAGGTTGTACCCCTTGTGTCAACACCGGTAATGGTGATGCCTTTGCTTTCTATCGTCATCCAAGGCATAAAGCAAGCGGCTACCAGCAATGCAGCGACTAGCAAGGAAAGAAGTACATTCAAACGCATAGTAAGGAATCAATAAAATGCCGGCAAAGTTAACGGAAGCTATTTCACCCAAACCGAAAAACCCCAGGGCGGAAGCGAAAGCGTTGAAGCTTGCAAAACGGGTGAAGAAAACAGCTCGGTCATGGAATCAAAAGCTACCGGAAACGCAAATTGTTTTTCTTCGGAAGAAAAATTCAGCGCAACCACTACCTCGTTGTCTCCTTTGCTTCGTTTAAAGACCAAAACTTTCTCAGCGGCATCGCTCCGCAAGACTTGCAACGGAGCGTCAACAGCCAAAGCGCTGTTGGATTTTTTCAAACCAAACAGTTTTTTGTAAAAAGAATGCAGCACGCATTCGGCTTGCCATTCGATGGGATCCTTTTCAAAAAATTGCAGACGCTTGTGATTGGGCAGCTCCTGTCCGCTGTAAACCAAAGGCAGACCCGGCCACGTACAACCAAACACGGCTAAGGCTTTTACCAGTTCACCGTACTTCTCGTATTCCGTTCCGTTCCAACTGTTTTCGTCGTGGTTGGACGTAAACCAGGCTTTCGTGCCCGGCGCATCTTGGTATTGATCCAACACCTGCAAAAGTTCATCGAATGATGCCTGTGCTTTGTAAAAGTGTTCGGCCTTGTGCATCCACCGCCAAGTGTAGGCCGCATCAAATACTTGCATGTATTCAGGATTGTCCAGTGGGTCTAACTCGCCCAACCAAAACAAAGGCTTTATTTTTTCCAGTTCCGGTTTTGCCTCCATCCAAAAATTCAGTTCTACCCAAAAGGCCAGGTCGCAGCGAAAGCCATCAAGGTCCGTTTCGGTAATCCAAAACTTCATGGCCGCAATCATGGCTTTGCGCAGCGCCGGATTCTTAAAATCCAGTTCAATGATGTCGTCCATGCCGGAAGCCTTTTTAAAGTCGCCGGTTTGCTCGTCTTTTTCGTACCTATCCGGGTGTTCAACCGTCCACCAGTGATCCCAACCTGTGTGATTGGCCACCCAATCAAGAATCACTTTAAAACCCATTTGGTGTGCTTGGTAAACGAGGGTCTTAAAATCCTCCAACGTCCCGAATTCAAGCGCCACCGAAGTATAATCTGAACAGGCATAATAACTGCCCATCGTGCCTTTGCGGTTCTTTTTCGAAATGGGTGTGAGGGGCATGAACCAAAGCGTTTCCACGCCCATATCCTTCAACCGCGGCAAGTGTGCTGCAAAAGCGTTGATCGTTCCTTCGGGTGTGTATTGCCGCAGGTTGACTTCGTAAATGTTGGTGTGCTGAACCCAGTTTTGCATGGCGGTGAAGATAAAGTGCGGAATTAAGAATTGACAATTAAGGCTTCCGTTTGAAACAAAACAAGACAGCCGATTCTGCATTCTTAATTTTTTATTATTAATTCTTAATTGTTTCATGCCCCTTGCCTGGCCTACTTTTGCAGGCAATGAAAAGCTTCGACGTTCCGGTTGTCTATCGCAGTCCGCTCATCAGCGCCGTTAAAAAAAAGCGCAAGGAAGAAGACCGAATGAAAAAAGACTTCACTCCTACCTTGCTCGATTTCGGTCCGCTGAAAATTTACCTAGCCCGCCATTTCGGTTTTTGCTACGGCGTGGAAAACGCCATTGATATTGCCTTTCGCACGGTGGAAGAAAATCCGGGCAAGCGCATTTTTTTGCTGAGCGAAATGATTCACAACCCGCAGGTGAACGGCGACTTGAAACAAAGCGGCGTAACTTTTTTGCAAGACAACAAAGGCCGTCAACTCATTCCGTTTGAAGAGTTGACCGCCGAAGACATTGTGCTCATTCCAGCCTTCGGTACAACGCTTTCTATCGAACAAAAACTTCGCGGCATTGGCATACAGGTAGAAAAGTATAACACCACTTGTCCCTTTGTAGAAAAGGTTTGGAACCGCAGCGAAGCCATTGCAAAAAACAATTACACCATCGTCATTCACGGAAAGCCATCGCACGAAGAAACAAGGGCCACGTTTTCACACGCTGCGAGCAATGCGCCATCGGTTGTAGTTAAAGACATGAAGCAAACCACTGAACTCGCGAAATACATTTTGGGCGAAAAACCAACCGCCGATTTTTATGCAGAATTCAAAGGGCAATACTCCGAAGGCTTCAATGCCGATAAGGATTTGCAACGAATCGGCGTGGTTAACCAAACAACCATGCTTGCATCCGATACGCAGGCCATTGCCGATTACCTGCGCGAAACAATGATGAAAAAGTTTGGTCTCAATGATGAAAGCATAAAAGACCATTTTGCCGATACCCGCGATACCTTGTGTTATGCGACAAACGATAACCAGACCGCTGTCACCGGCATGTTGAATACGCCTGCTGATTTGGCCATCGTGGTCGGTGGTTACAATTCTTCCAATACATCGCACCTCGTTGAACTCTGCGAAGAAGGCCTGCCCACGTATTTTATCAGCAGCGAAGAAAAGCTGTTGTCTTCACAAACGATTCTCCACTATAATTTTCACACCGGTGAAGAACTGGTAACGAACGATTATTTGCCTTTAAAAGAACCCGTTTCCATTTTAATTACCAGCGGCGCTTCCTGCCCCGACGCCTTGGTAGAAAATGTGATAAGGAAATTGGCAGAGTTTTATCCGCAGAGCAAAACGGTGGCAGAAGTGGCAGAAGCACTTAAATAATCAGGTGAAGAAAATAGTTTTTGTACTGAGCTTCGGCATTACTATTGATCGTCCGTTGCGTCGCACCCTTGTACGTTCAGAACCTTATTCGGCAATGAGTTTTCTTGCTTCGTTTGGAGTTGAAAATGAAGTATGTTTGGAGCAAGAACATACGCCAATCGGCGAGTAGGACGGCAATAGCCTCGCTGCATAGCCTACAATTGGCTTCATTGCCGCTAATCACAAGGCCAGTGCGCAAGGCAATTCCCGCCAATTTATTGCCGTCCTACGGCTCCGGCAAAAACGTTTGGGG
>Ga0308176_10000679_pt1 | contig 21330 bp, 16 predicted proteins | sample PhyCR2_3_FD_203890 | JGI IMG/M metagenome (GOLD analysis project Ga0308176, IMG submission 203890) | Soil microbial communities from UC Gill Tract Community Farm, Albany, California, United States - DLSLS.C.R2 | ecosystem: Environmental > Terrestrial > Soil > Agricultural land | place: USA... | reverse complement strand
ATCGAATTGGTTCGTCAGCAGGTTGGGGCGGAAGGGGGTGACGTCGATCTCGTCGGCACCGTCCTTAAGCGTGCTGGTGGCTTCGATGGCTTTGAGGGTGGGCTTGTGGGTGCCGGCGGGGTGGCCTACGACGGTGACGAGGCGCACGCCGGAGCCTCGGAGCATCGTCGCGACGCGGGCGGTGTAGGCGGGCGTGACGGCGATGGCGGCGAGGCCGTGCTCCATCGCGTCGGCGGCGGCCTTGTGGACGTCGCGCGGGAGGGCGGCGGGGTCGGTAATGGTGAGCTCGAGGCGGCGCGCGAGGTCGGATGAAAGCATAAAATGAAGATACGGGTTGGCAGTCCGTGCTACGTACCAATCGGGTGCCAGGTCGTTTTGGTTTCCTGCGCGTCGAGGATGAAGTACGGGGATTGCGCCTCGGGGGAGGTCCAGTCGCCTCTGGTGTGGATGACGGGGCGTTTGACGTTCAGGGAGGATTTGGTGCGGATCGCCGCGATTTCCTTCGGATCGTCCCCGGCGTAGAGGATCGCGTTGACATCCATGTGGCTGGCAAAGTGGTCGAGGAGTTCGGCACGGCGGCCGGTGAGGAGGTTGACCACGCCCCCGGGCAGGTCGCTGGTGGCCAGGACTTCGGCGAGGGTGACGGCGCAGAGGGGCTGCCCGGTGGAGGCGAGGGCGATGCACGTGTTGCCGCCGGCAATGGTGGGGGCGACGAGGGAGACTAAGCCCAGGAGCGAGGGCGTTTCGGGGGCCAGGATCGCGACGACGCCGGTCGGTTCGAGGACCGAGAAGTTGAAGTGCGATGAGGCGACGGGGTTCACGGCGGAAAAGACCTGCTGGTACTTGTCGGCCCAACCGGCGTAGTAGAGGAACCGGTCAACCGAGGCGGCAACTTCGGCCTCGGCCCCGGAAACCCCCTGCCGCGTCAGCTCGTCAACGAACTGCGGCGCGCGGCCTTCGAGCATCTCGGCGATGCGGTAGAGGATCTGGGCGCGGTTGTAGGCCGGGCGCGCCGCCCAGGAGCCCTGCGCGGCGCGGGCGGCGGAGACGGCGTCGCGGACGTCCTTGCGCGAACAGTCGCAGATGTTCGCCAGCGGCTGGCCGGCGGGGGACTTCAGCTGGTAATAGCGGCCGGATTCGGTGCGCGGGAACTTGCCAGCGATGAAGATTTTATATGTTTTGAGTACGGGAAGACGCTCATTAACCGGGGTAGCCCTTTCAACCGAGATGCGCGGCGCGCGCCCTGCCGTTTGCATCTTCCCGTTGCGGCCATTCTTGGCTTTGTTGCCATTCTTCATCAGCGCTCCGCGTTCACTGTGCTCTTCGTGTTCTCCGTGGCCTCGGCGGTGCCTTCAGTTGAGGCTCAAATAAGGCAGTAGTCCGTGGAGGCCGCCTTCGCGGCCCATGCCGGATTCTTTGTAGCCGCCGAAGGGCGACGCCGGGTCGAACTTGTTGTAGGTGTTGGCCCAGAGGACGCCGGCGCGGAGTTGGGAGCTGACTTTGAAGATCTTGGAGCCCTTGTCGGTCCAGACGCCGCCGGAAAGGCCGTAGGGCGTGTTGTTGGCCTTTTCGATGGCTTCTTCGACGGTGCGGAACGTCTGAACCGCCAACACGGGCCCGAAGATTTCGTCCTGAACGACCCGGTGGGATTGCGAGCAGTTGAGGAACAGCGTCGGCCGGCACCAATATCCCCTCTGGGGCAGATCGCACTCGGTGCACCAGAGGTCGGCGCCTTCTTCGCCTCCGATCTTGAGGTATTGCTGGATCTTTTCCAGTTGCGGCTTTGAGTTGATCGCGCCGACGTCGGTGTTCTTATCGAGCGGGTCGCCGACGATGAGGGTGCGCATGCGGTCCTTGAGCTTGCGGAGCACCATTTCGGCGATGGATTCCTGCACAAGTAGCCTGCTGCCGGCGCAGCAGACGTGGCCCTGGTTGAAGAAGATGCCGTTGATGATGCCCTCGACCGCCTGATCAATGGGGGCGTCGGCGAAAACAATGTTGGCGGCTTTGCCCCCCAGCTCGAGCGTCAGCTTTTTCCGCGAAGACGCGAGCGACTTCTGGATGAGCTTTCCGACTTCGGTGCTTCCCGTGAAGGCGATCTTGTCGATCCCGGGGTGGTTGACGATCGCGGCGCCGCTGTCTCCCGCGCCTGTGAGAATGTTCACCACGCCCGGCGGCAGGTCGGCGTCCTGAATGATCTCGGCGAGCTTCATCGCGGTCAGTGGCGTGGTCTCGGCGGGCTTGAGGACGACGGTGTTGCCCGTCGCAAGCGCCGGGGCGAGTTTCCACGCCGCCATCAGCAGTGGAAAGTTCCACGGGATGATCTGCCCGCAGACGCCGAGCGGTTTGGGCGAGCGGTTCGGGAACGCATAGTCGAGCTTGTCCGCCCAGCCGGCGTAGTAAAAGAAGTGGGCGGCGGCCAGGGGCACGTCCACGTCGCGCGATTCTCGAATCGGCTTGCCGCCGTCCATCGACTCGATGACGGCCAACTCGCGGGCGCGGTCCTGGATCATGCGGGCGATGCGGTACACGTACTTGCCGCGTTCGTTGGGCGCGAGGCGCGACCACGGCCCTTCGTACGCCCGGCGGGCGGCGGCGACGGCCTTGTCCACGTCCGCGGCCGTGGCGCGAGCGACCTCGGAGAGCTTCTTCTCGGTGGCGGGATTGATGGTGTCAAAATACCCGCCCTCGGCCGGCGGCGTGAAGCGGTTGTCGATGAACAGTTCGTACCGCGGCGCGACCTTCACGTGCGCCGCCGATTCCGGCGCCGGGGCGTACGACCAGGTGGTGGAGAAGTTGAGCTGGACGGCGGGTGATGGCATGGGTCACCGTGGGCGAAAGCGGCCGGCCCACAGTGTACCAGCCGAAAACGACGGAGCCATGCCCCTAGGATGCGATCCGGTGGCACTCTTCCAGGAATTGCCTGGTAAGTTTCTCGACAACTTCGTCCCTGACGCTCCGCAGGAGCTTCATCTCGTCGCCGTCTTCGCTTGCCGCCGAGCCGAGCCTCGACCCTTCGGTCGATGCGCTGGCCGTGAGCACGACACGGTTGGTGCGGAGGTCAACGAGCGCGCCCGAAGCGCGGGCCTGAGCCTTGATCTCGCGGCTGGGGACGACGAATGCGCCGACGATCGTGAGGTCGAGCAGCGAGAGGCCGGTCTGGTGGCTGCCGGGTCTACTTCTTTTCATGAGTGGGAACCGCATTCAATTGAATGCGGGTTCGGTTGCGCAGCGTCGGGCGTACTTCTGCCGGAAGGTGTCTTTACGAAATCGCGTGAAGTCGTCGCCGTAAAGCTTGACGGCCAGGGCGCGGAAGCCCTCTTCCAGTTCGGTGACGGTCATGTGCGTCGGCCGGTAGTTGACGTCGAACAGCGTGCAGCGTTCCCACGCCGGGTCGCGTAGCAGCCGGCCTTCGCGCTTGAGGCGGTGATAAAGCGGCGTGCCGGGAAATGCGGTCTGAATCGTGATCTGCACGTCAAACGGCACGACCTCCTCAACGAATCGATACACCTCGTCAAATGCACCCGGCCCCTGCCCGTCGAGGCCGAGCACAAAGCAGGCGTTGACGCGGATGCCATGCGACTGGATGCGCTCGACCGCCCGGCGGTACTTCGGGAGCTTCTGGAGCTTCCAATCGCGGCGGAGCTCGACGCCGTCAAGGCCGGCCGCGGTGGGGCTCTCGAAGCCAATCAGCACCTCGGCGCAGCCGGCGTCGCGCATCAGCTCCAGCAGCACCTCGTCGTCCGCAACCGACAGGTCGGTCTCCGCAAACCATTTGATCCCGCGCGATCGCAGGTGCGGCAGGAGATCGCGCCAATACGCTCGGTTGACGAAGGAGTTGTCGTCGGCGAACTCGATGAACGGCCGCCGCCACAGGTCCCGGATGCGATCGATCTCCGCCAGGACGTTCTCCACCGGCTTCTGCTTGTACTTACGCGTGAGGAGGATCGACGAGGCGCAGAAGGCGCAGCGCCACGGACACCCGCGGCTGGTCTGGACGGTGAGGCGGTTGTACTTGTTGATGTCGAGCATCTCGAAGGCGGGCGTGGGCGCGTTGGCAAGGTCGAATTCGCGGCCGCGCGCGTCGTATTGGTCGGCGAGCGTTCCGTCCTCGGCGTCGCCCAGGATTTGCGGCCAAGTCAGCTCGCCTTCACCCGCGGCGGGGATGATGCCGAGGGACTTGGCCTCCTCCGGGATAGCGGTGGCGTGCAGGCCGCCCATCACCACGGGAATGCCCAGCTCGCGGTACCGGCCGGCCAGTTCGTACCCTTCATTCACCTGCGCGCTAAACGTGGAGACCGCGACCAGGTCGAAATCCATCGGCAGCTCGGGGCAGGCGCGGACGTCGGCGACTTCCAGGTACGTGACCCGGTGCCGCGGCGGCGTCATGCCGGCCAGCGTCAGCAGCCCCAGGCTCGGAAGCGAGGCGATGGTCTTGCTGCGCTCCACGAAACCCGGCAGCGTCAGGCCGAGGCGCAGCAGTTCCTGGTCGCACGCGCGGACGCCGCTCATTGCGATCAGGCCGACGTTGAGCGATTTCATGGCAATAACCTCGAGACGACGATCGCCGCCGGCAGCAGGACGCAGCCGACGGGGATGAAGAAAAGATGGCGGAAGCCCTTCTTCCACGCGGAGAGGAAGCAGACCGCGGGCATCAGGACGTTTGCGGCGGCCAGGGACAGCGAGGCGACCACGATCGCGGGCCGCGCCTCCCACGCGAGTGACCGGGCGGTGACGGCGAAGGCGACGTTAAGCAACGCGATGGCGAAGAAGGCAATGTGGCCGAGTCGCGTGATCCGGCGGGGCCACGAGGCGTAGCCGCCGAGCCAGTCGTCGCGATGAAAGAACATGCCGAGGAGCGCGCCCGTCACCCCGCCGGCGAGGATGGCGGCCCAGGCGACGCGCAGGTTCAGTTCCGCGACCGCCAATAGTCCGGTTGCCGTCATTCCGCCGCTCGGTTCTCCCGTTATCCATGAGCGAGGGTCGTGCCAAGCGGACGCAAGTACGCGCAAGACTTTGTTCGCACGTCTCTTAAATGGAAAAGGCCAAGCGTCGAATTGCGGATGGGAATTGATTAATTTGGACAGGCCATGTACGCGTGCTGTACGTTTTGTGTCGTCCAGTAGGGGTGAGGGAGGTCCTCCCGTGCCGCTGATGAGTCCCGCCGAGCACGCGTTTGCCAAGGCGATCTCGAAACTTGTTTACGTCAATCCATTTCTCCCGGACCGCATCGCGGCCGAGCGCGAGGCGCTCGGCGATGAGTTTCGCGAGGGGGAGACGGTGTGGAGCATTCAGCCCGACTCCGACCGCGAACGGTCGAACATTCACCGGCTCCAGCAGCGCGTCGAAGCGCTGGCCGAGGAGCTGCGCCGGCGGCTGGCGGCGGGAACGCGGGCGTCGCGCGAGGAACTGACGCTGTATGAAGACCTGGTCGTGTACCTGCTCTATTACCGCACGGTCGTAGCGATGTCGGAGTTTGTGCTACAGCCGCCTGCCGCGGGGAAGGTTTCGGCCAAGGCGCCGCGGCGGAAGGTCCCGTTCTACCGCGACTTTGTCGCCGACGAGGAGCACTTTTTTAACGTCCCCGGCGTGGAAATGCCCGACCGGGTGAGCGCCCCGCACCTGTTCGCCTGCTTCTTCCAGATCCGCCGCGCCTTCTACCACATCTTCAGCCACATCGTCGGCGGGTCGCTCGCGGCGGCGCGGCTGCGGGCGTCGGCGTGGCAATCCATCTTCACCCACGACCTCCGCCGCTACTGGCGCGTCCTGCACAGGCACATGGGCGACATCGCCACCCTCATCGTCGGCGCCTCCGGCACCGGCAAGGAAATCGTGGCGCGGGCGATCGGCCTCTCGCGCTACATCCCGTTCGACCCGGAGACGCAGAGCTTTGCCGAGGATTTCACCGGCTCGTTCTACCCATTGAACCTCTCGGCCCTGTCGCCGACGCTGATCGAGTCGGAACTGTTCGGCCACCGCCGCGGCGCGTTCACCGGGGCCTTGGAGGACAGGGCCGGTTGGCTGGAGGTCTGCCCGCCGCTGGGGACGGTGTTCTTGGACGAGATCGGCGACGTCGGCCCGGCGATCCAGGTAAAGCTGCTGCGCGTCCTCCATTCGCGCACCTTCCAGCGGCTCGGCGACACCGAAACGCGCCGTTTCGGCGGCAAAGTGATAGCGGCGACGAATCGCGACCTGTCGGCCGAGATGCGGTCGGGGCGCTTTCGGGAGGACTTTTACTACCGCCTGTGCTCGGACATCATCACGACCCCGACGCTGAGGGAGCAGCTCGCCGGCTCGCCGCAGGAATTGCACCGGCTGGTGCTGTTCATCGCGCGCAACGTCGCCGGGGAAGAGGCCGAGCACGTCGCCGGGGAGGTGGAACGATTCGTCGAGCGCGAGCTGGGGCACGATTACGCCTGGCCGGGCAATTTTCGCGAGCTGGAGCAGTGCGTGCGGAACGTGATGATCCGACGGGAGTACCGGCCGCCGAGCCGGCAGGCACTCGAGCCGGCGGAGGAGCTGGCGGAGGCGATCAACGCGGGATCATTGACGGCAGATGAGCTTCTGCGGCGGTATGTGACCCTGATCTATGCTCGCACCCAGAATTACGAGGAGACCGCGCGGCGCCTGGGGCTGGACCGGCGGACGGTCAAGGCGAAGGTGGACCCCGACGCCTTCCGGGGGACAAGGCTGGCGGCGGGCGGTTGAGGTTCTGGTAGAATCCCCCGTCCCGAAACGGAGGACCATGCCCACGCGACTGATCTTCGACGCGCACCTCGACCTGGCCTGGAACGCCGTGTCGTTTAACCGCGACCTCACGCTGCCGGTGGACGATCTCCGCCGCCGCGAGGAGGGGATGGACGACCACAAGGCCCGGAAAAAGCTGACGACGTCGCTGCCGGAGCTGCGGCGCGGGGGCGTCGCGCTGTGCGTCGCGACCCTGCTCGCCCGCGGCGGGCCGGAGCAGAAGTTCCAGAGCGGGTACAAGCGGACGGACCTGGATTTCGCGACGCAGTCGATCGCGTATGCCGCGGCCCACGCGCAGCTCGCGTATTACCAGCTCCTGGAGAAGCAGGGCCATCTCCGGATGATCCGCACGCGGCGGGACCTCGACGCCCATTACGACGCGGCGGTCAAAAACCCGACCGGCGTCCCCCTTGGCATAGTCCTCTCGATGGAAGGGGCCGACCCGATCGTGTCGCCGGACCAGGCGGCGGAGTGGTTCGGAAACGGCCTGCGCGCCATCGGCCCGGCGCACTACGGCCGGTCTCATTACGCGTACGGAACCGCCACCAACGGCCCCCTCTCGGAGGGCGGCGTGCGGCTGCTCAAGGAAATGCAGCGCCTCGGCATCGCGCTGGACGTAACCCACCTCTCGGACGATTCGATGGCCCAGGCGCTGGACCTGTTCGACGGCCCCGTCCTCGCGTCACACCACAACTGCCGCGCTCTCGTCCCCGGCGATCGGCAGCTCACCGACGAGCAGATCAAGCGGCTGGTGCAGCGCGACGCGGTGATCGGCGCGGCGCTCGATGCGTGGATGCTCTATCCGAACTGGGAGCGGGGAAAAACCACGCCGGAATCGTCGGGCGTGACGCTCCAGACCGTCGCCGACCACGTCGACCGCGTCTGCCAGCTCGCCGGCAGCACGCGCCACTCCGCCATCGGTTCGGACCTCGACGGCGGCTTCGGCACCGAGCAAACCCCGCTCGACCTCAAGACAATCGCCGACATGCAGAACATCGCCCCGATCCTGTCCCAGCGCGGCTACGGCGAAGATGACATCAACGCCATCTTCCACGGAAACTGGCTCCGCTTCTTCCGCCGCGCCCTGCCGGCGTAAGACAAATCACGATGCGGTTTTTGTGGCGCGGGCGGCCCGCTCGTGGCTTGCCTTTTTGCTATATTGGGCCCAAAGGTCACACGCCCATGCCAAGTTTACGAACCTCCTTCCTGCTCGTCTCTGCGCTCTGCGGCGCGGTATCCGTGCACGCACAGACGACCCTCCCTTCCGAATACGAGTGCCGTTTTGCCGACGGCCCGATCACCATCGACGGCAAGGCCGACGAGCCCGCGTGGCAGCACGCCCAGGTCATCGACCACTTCCTCATCCCCGGCCAGCCCGCCTCCAAACGCCCGCGCACCGCCACCAAGGCCCGCCTCCTCTGGGACCGGCAATACCTCTACTTCTTCGCGGAGATGGAAGACCACGACCTCTTCGCCGACGTCACCGAGCACGACGGCATGTGCTGGCTCAATGACGTCTTCGAGCTGTTCCTCAAGCCGGCGGCGGACAAAGACGGCTACTACGAGTTCGAAGTGAACGCCGCCAACGCGACGCTCGACATGTTCATCCCCAAGCGCAGCGGCGACATGTACGCCAAGCGAAAGAGCGCCGACCCGTTCGAGTTTAAGACCGCGGTCGTCCTCGACGGCACCTTGAACCAGCGCGCCGATACCGACCGCGGCTGGGCGGTCGAAGGCCGGCTCCGGTGGCAGGACTTTTCGCCGACGGGCGGCCGGCCGGCGCCGGGCGAGAAATGGAAGTTCGCCTTCTGCCGCTACGATTACGACACTCACTTCCCACAGCCCGAGCTCACCTCGTCGGCGTCGCTGGGCAAGATGAGCTTTCACCAGTACGAGGATTATTCCACGCTGCGATTCGCCGCGCCCGAGGCGCCCCGCGGCCAGGCCCAGCCCTTCGGCATCGAGCGGCGGACGCTGCTCACGAGCTCGCGCGTAATCGGCTCGCCGGAGCCGCCGCTGCCGTACAAGGTGCAGCGGGCGTATCCGAAATTGGACGTGTTCCAGCCCCTTTACATCGCCGAGGAGCCCGGGACGGACGATTTGCTCATTCTCCAGCATTTATCGCACTGGGGCGGGCCGGGAAAGCTCCTGCGCGCGCGTAACGACCCCAACGTCTCGTCGTACGAGGTCGTCCTCCCGATCGACGGCCTGCCGTACGGGTTCTGCTTCCATCCCGATTTCCTGCACAACGGCTACATCTACATCCTCTACAACGGCCCCATGGCCGTCCGCCCGCGCAACAACCGCATCTCTCGATTTACGATTGACCGCAAGACGCGCGGGATCGACCCGGCGTCGGAGCTGGTTTACCTCGAGTGGGATTCCAACGGCCACAATGGCGGGGAGCCGGCCTTCGGGCCCGACGGCTATTTGTATTGCTCCACCGGCGACGGCTCCAACGACTCGGACACGGACCTGCGGGGACAGGACATCACGCACCTCAATTCCACGATGATCCGGATCGACGTGGATCACCCGGACGCGGCGACCGGCCGGCCGTACTCGATTCCGAAAGATAATCCGTTCCTGAACACGCCGGGCGCGCGGCCGGAGATTTACGCCTACGGCTTCCGCAACCCCTGGCGGATGTGCTTCGACGAGAAGACGGGGCAGCTTTGGGTCGGGCAGAACGGGCAGGACCTGTGGGAGCAGGTGTACGTCGTGCAGCGCGGGGCGAACTACGGCTGGAGCTTGTACGAAGGCTCGCACCCGTTCAAGCCCAACCGCAAGCAGGGGCCGACGCCGATCTCGCCGCCGACGATCGAGCACCCGCACTCGGAATTCCGCTCGTTGACCGGCGGCGTCGTGTATTACGGCGACAAGTTCCCCGACCTCCGCGGGCACTACCTCTACGGCGACTTCTCCACCGGCCGGATCTGGGCGGCGAAACATGACGGGTCGAAAGTCGTCTCGGATAAGGAGATCGCGCGGACGACGCTCCAGATTGTCAACTTCCGGGCGCTGCGCAACGGAGACGTGCTGGTGCTGGATGACGGCTCGGGGATTTACAAGCTGGTGGCGACGCCGAAGGAAGCCGTGGCTCATCAGCCGCCGTTCCCGCGGAAGCTGAGCGAGACGGGGCTGTTCGCCTCGACGCGCGACCACGTGCCGGCGCCCGGACTGATTCCCTATACCGTCAACTCGCCGCTGTGGTCGGACGGGGCGATCAAGGAGCGGTTCATCGCCATCCCCGGCGACGGGAAGATCGAGCTGACGCCGGCCCGCGGCTGGAATTTCCCCGACGGGACGGTGCTGGTCAAAACGTTCTCGCTGGAACTGGACCCGGGCAAGGCGGCGTCGCGGCGGCGGCTGGAAACCCGGCTGTTCACCCGGCAGATGGGCCAGTGGGCGGGGTACACCTACGTCTGGAATGACGAGCAGACGGACGCGACGCTCGCGCCGGCGGCGGGGCTGGATCGGACGTTTGAGATTCGCGACCCGTCCGCCGACGGCGGGGCGCGCAAGCAGACCTGGCACTTCCCCAGCCGCACCGAATGCCTCGTGTGCCATTCGCGCGCGGCGAATTTCGTGCTCGGGCCTTCGACCCTTCAGATGAACAAGGTCCACGAGTACGGCGGCGTGAGTGACAACCAGCTCCGGACGCTTGAACACCTCGGCATGTTCCAGGTAAACGACGCGGAGCCGGCCAAGAAGGCGCTGCGGCGGGAGGGGGCGGCGGCGGGGCTGAAGGACGAGGCACTCAACAAGTGGGTCGAGGGCCGGCTGCCGGCGACGGATCAGCGGCAATATCCGAGCGACGACGCGCTGCTGCCGGTCTCGCCGGTGGAGTTGCCGGCGATCCCGGACCCGTTCGACAAGAATGCCGACCTGAACCTGCGGGCGCGCTCGTACCTCCAGGCCAATTGCGCCATCTGCCACATCGAGGCCGGCGGGGGTAATTCCCTCATGGACCTTGAATTCACGACGCCGCCGGACAAGACGCGGCTGTTCGACGTGCCACCCGAGCACGACACCTTCGGCCTGCCCAACGCCCGTCTGATCTCCCCCGGTCACCCCGAATCCTCCGTCCTCCTGTACCGCCTCATCATCCGCGGCAACGGCCAAATGCCCCCCCTGGCCAGCAACGCCAGCGACGCCCGGGCCATCCGCCTGCTAACCGAGTGGATCAAGCAAATGCCGCCGACAAATTCCGCGAGCGCGAGGTAATCACTTTTCCTTCTTCAACTCGTACAACAGCTTCACCGCCTCGGCTGCCAACCGCTCGCCGGATCCCGGGGCGCAGCGGGAACTGACGGGTTCGTAGTTGCCTTCCTCGTAGGCGATGCGCGTCGGGATGTAGCCGACGGAGCCGTTGGCCAGCTCGGCGATGACGGTCTGCTTGAACGGGGAGCGGCGTTTCACGTACAGACCCAGCTCCGTGAAGATTTCGCCGGGAAGGGAGACGAACGCCAAGTCGTTACTCAGCGCGATCACCTGGACCTCCACCTCTTGCGGGCGGCCCTGGCGGGCGTAGACGTCGAGCACCTTGTAAGCCTGGACCTGGTCCATGAACGGGGCGGCGTTCTTGCCGAACGTGGTGGCGACCTTGCGGGCCTTGGCCACGTCCTCGTCGGTGAACTTCGGCAGGTCGAGCGGGATGATCCTGCTCCTGACGCGCGGGGCGAAACTCTCGACGGGCTTCATCGTCCCGTAGAGCTTTTGCACCTCGGCGGCGAGGACGCCTCCGATCTTTGCGGCTTCGTCGAATCCTTTTTGCGGGTCTGCGGAGTTGATGTCGCGCTGATTGGCGTCGCCGGCTGTGCCGATGGTGAAGAGGGTCAGCATCGCGTCGCCCCTGACCTTGCCGAGGTCGGCGCTGAGGGGGAAGGCGTAGTCGGCGGAGATCTTGGTGCCGCCGACGGTGTCCTGGTGCATGGCGAAGTTGACGTAGGTGGCGACGGGCTTGCCGTCGGCCGATTCGAAGTAGACGACCGGCACGGTCGGGTCCACGGGCCCGGCGGGCTTGAAAATGTTGGGATCCTGCTTCTTGGGGTTCCAGCCGACGCGGCCGTCTTTCAGGAAAAAGCGGCGGTTGAAGACCAGGCCCTTGGTCATCCCGACGCCGGCGGAGGCCTTGGCGGGGGCCAGTTTGGCGTTGGCTTCCGCGACGCTTTGCGCGATGAGGCCGGGGAGCTTGGCGCGGTACTGCTGGGCGAGGGAGCTTTTGCCGCCGATGTTGTCGGTGAGGGAGGAGTTGCCCAGGACCAGGGGGCCGGTGTGGGTGTGGGTGGCGCTGATCATGACGCGGTCGCCGGCCAAGCCGGTCTGCTTTTCGATCTGCTGGCGAGCCTCTTCGACGACGGGGCGCGTGAGGGTGACCAGGTCGCAGGCGACGAGGGCGACCTTGGAGCCGTCCTGCTCGATGACGATGGCCTTGGCGTGGAGGTCATCGTGGACGCCGTCGGCCGGGCGCTCGGTGTAGTAGCCGGCGAGCGGCGTGCCCGGCGGCGGGGTGATGACGACGGCGGCGGCGCCGACCTTGAGCTCGCCGGCGGTGGCTGCCGCGGCAAGAAGGACAGTGATTGTAACTATAATTGATGCAATGAACCCGCGCATCGAGGACTCCTGTGAACTTGATGTGACCGGACGTTCCCTCCACATGGTGGGGCCGTTGTTTCGCGCCGTCAATCCCGCGGCAGCGGGATGGCGGGGCTTTGCTCGTGGTGGGTGAAAGCTTCGGCGTACTTGCAGCCGCACTCGCGGCCGCGGAAGCGGTTCATCAGCGCGTGGGCTTCGTAAAACTCCTGCGGATTCTGGCTGGCGTGGGCGAAGCAGGCCTTGCGCTTGCGGTCCTCCGTCGCGGTGATGTTGACGTAGTCGGTGGGGTGGAAGGTCTGGGTCTGGGAGCCGGTCATGACCTCGAAGTAGTAGAGGGCGAACTTGCGGCCGGACTTCAGCCAGGCGTCGTAGGTCAGGAGCGAGGCGGCGCGGTGGTCGCGGTGGGTGTCCACGGGCCAGTGGGTGAAGGCGGCGTCTGGGTTCTCGGCGAGGAGGAGCCTGGCGAAGCCGTCGTAGCGGTCGGGGTTGAGCTCCGTGGCGCCATCGATCTGGCCGGCAAATCGCGGCTTTGCGCCGAGGATGCGGCAGGCTTCTTCGGCCTCGGCGGTGCGGATTCTGGCGGCTTCTTCGTGCGACTTGCCTCGGATGCCGGCCTCGCCGCGGGTGAGGTAGACGGCGAGGATTTCGTGGCCGAGGTCGGCGAAGCGCGCCATGGTGCCGCCGGCGGCGGACTCGGGGTCGTCGGGGTGGCCGCCGATGACCACGATCTTAAGGCGGCGGGAGGGCTCCCTGTCTTGCGCGCCCGCGAGGGGCGACAGTGCGAGCGCGGCGGCCGAGAACGCGCTGCGGCGGAGGAGCGTGCGGCGGGTGATGTGCATGGCGCGAATTGTAACGGGCCGCGGGTACAATGCTCCGCCATGTTGAAACGATCCCTGTTCGTGGCGGTGGTTCTCCTGCTGAGTGGTCTGGTGCCGGGCGCCCGGGCGGAGCCGAAATGGGAGTACCGGCTCGACCCGTCGTTCCCGCACGTGCCGGCGGGGACGCAGTTCGGACAGGGGTCGGCCGTGGCGACGGATTCGGCCGGGGACGTGTTCGTGTTCCACAGGGCGCAGCCGCCGGTCCTGGTGTTCCATCCCGGCGGCGATTTCGTGCGGTCCTTCGGGGAGAACCTGTTCACGTCGCCGCACGGGCTGCGGATCGACAAGGACGACAACGTGTGGGTCACCGACAACGCCAACCACACGATCACGAAGTTCTCGCACGACGGCAAGGTGCTGATGAAGCTCGGCGAGAAGGACGTGCCGGGCGAGGACGATCGGCACTTCAACAAGCCGGCGGACGTCGCCTTCGCGCCCAATGGGGATTTCTTTATCGCAGACGGGTATGGGAATTCGCGCGTGGTGAAGTTTGATAAGGGTGGCAAGTACCTGATGGCGTGGGGGCATAAGGGGAAGGAGGAGGGGGAGTTCAACCTGCCGCACGCGGTGCGGCTGGATTCGAAGGGGAATCTGTACGTGGCCGACCGGGAGAACAACCGGATCCAGGTCTTCACGCAGGACGGGAAGTACGTCCGGCAGTTCGGCGGCTTCGCGCCATTCGGCCTTTTCATCACGCCGGATGATCGGGTGTTCGTGGCGGATGGGCGGGCGAACCGGATCCGGGTGATGGACTTGAACGGGAAAGTGATTACGTCGTGGGGGTCGCCGGGGGCAAAGCCTGGGGATTTTAATCTGCCGCACGGGATCACGGTGGCGGCGGACGGGAGCGTTTACGTGACGGAGATTAACGGGAAGCGGGTGCAGAAGTTTGTGGCGGTGAGATAGCGTCGGGTGTGAAGATGGGTAAGCGAAAAACGCAAAAGTTGTAGCATGGTGTGAAAGTTGTAGCGTCAAATTGGCGCTGGTGGATGGGTGGAGGGCTGGGCGCGGCGCGGGTGGGTGTGGCGGCGGTGGAGAATGGCGGCGTATAAGCCCCCTTTCAAAGCGGGCACCATGCCCGCTTGGGATAGTCTATACCACACTTCAACCGAACTAACAAGCAGAAAATTTCCGGCGCGAAACTGGTGTTTCCGCCAAACGGCGAGCGGTCAGGGGTGGTGCATGGCGGTGATGAGGCCGACGATGTTGAAGGTGGTGGCTTCGACCGTGGGGGGGAGGCCGAGTTCGTTGAGGGTGGCGGTGGTGATGGGGCCGATGCTGGCGAGTTTGGTGTTGCGGAGTTTTTCGCGGTAGGTGGGGCCGAGGAGGGTGGCGAAGTTTTTGGCGGTGGAACTGCTGGTGAAGGTGACCCAGGCGACCTCGCCGTGGTCGAGGGCTTCGAGGACGGCTGGGGGGAGGTTGCGGGCGGGTTTGGTTTCGTAGATGGGGACGTCGTTGACCTCGGCGGCGCCGGCCTGGCGGAGGCGGTCGCGGAGGAGGGGGCGGGCGATGTCGGCGCGGAGGAGGAGGAAGCGGCGGCCGTTCACTTCGTTCCGCTTTTCGAGTTCGTCGGCGAGGGCTTCGGCGACGAAGCTTTGGGGGCAGAGGTCAACCTTGAGGCAGAGCTGGTCGGTAATGGCTTTGGCGGTGGCGTCGCCGATGGCGGCGACTTTGGCGCGGGCGAAAATGCGGGCGTCTTTGGCGAGGGTGAGCAGGCGCTGCCTGGTGAAGGAGACGCCGTTGGCGCTGGTGAAGACGAGCCAGTCGTAGGAGGCGGCGCTGGCGAGGGCCTGGTCGACGGTGTTCCAGTCGGCGGGCGCTTGGAGTTCGATGGTGGGGGCTTCGAGGACGCGGGCACCGAGGGCGGCGAGTTTTTTGGAGAGGTCGCTGGCCTGTTGGCGGGTGCGGGTGACGATCACGGTCCGGGCGAACAGGGGCCGGCGCTCGAACCAGTTCATGGTGTCGCGGAGGGTGACGACCTTGCCGACGATGGTGATGGCGGGGGCGGTGAGGCCGGCGGCGGCGACCTTCTGGGGGAGGTCGGCAATGGTGCCGGTGACGGTGCGCTGCTCAGGCCGGGTGCCCCATCGGATCGCCGCCGCGGGGGTGGCCGGGTCCTTTCCGTTTTCGATGAGTCTGCTACAGATACTCGGCAGGGATTTCACCCCCATGTAAAACGCCACACAGGGCAGCTTCGCAACGACGGCCCAGTCGATCTCCTCCCCTGTCCCCTGAGCTCTGGCCCCAGACCCCTCTTCCTTTTCATGCCCGGTGATGACGGTGAAGCTGGAGTTAAAGTCGCGGTGGGTGACGGGGATGCCGGCGTAGGCGGGTCCGCCGATGGCGGCGGTGATGCCTGGGACGACTTCGAAGGGGATGGAGGCGGCGGCGAGGGCTTCGCACTCTTCGCCGCCGCGGCCGAAGACGAAGGGGTCGCCGCCTTTGAGGCGGACGACGCGCTTGCCGGCTTTGGCCTTTTCGACCAGGAGAGCGCTGATCTGGTCCTGGGACATGGTGTGGTCGGCGGCCTTCTTGCCGACGTAAATGACCTCGGCGGTCGGGGGGCAATAACCGAGCAGTTCGGGGTTGGCCAGGTAGTCGTAAACGACGACCTCGGCGTGTTCCAATAATCGCGCGCCCTTCACCGTCAGCAGGCCCGGATCTCCCGGCCCCGCGCCCACCAGAAACACAATCCCATTCGACACTTACGCCTCCGCGGTCTCCCGAATTCTTTGTGGAATCTGGGTAAGGTTTTCCACTCCTGCGGCCGATGCAACAAGGGAAAGTCGAACCCAAAACGGAGCTTCTCGCATGGTCGCACTGCTCAAGACGCCGGCTCGCATGTCGTTCCCCGGACACCCGGGGGAGATGGGGGATTCTACCGCACGGATGCCGAAACCGGCGCCGGCGGCGTTGCGTCTGGACCGCAGGCGATTCCCGCGGCGGCGCGTCGAGGCGGTTGCGCAGGGGCTGCGGCTGGATCATTCGGTGGAAGCGCGGCAGCAGCCGCGGCTGATGCTGAGCGTGCAGGACCTATCGGCCGGCGGGCTGTCGGCGACGAGCGAGTGCCCGCTGGATTGCGGGGAGCACGTGACGGTGCATTTTCCGCCGAAGGCTCAGTCGCATGATTCGTCGGCGCCTGTGATGCGGCTGACGACCTCGACCGGGCCGGGCCGGAGCTTTGGCGGGTGGGATGCGTACGGGCACGTGGTGCGGTGCGTGCCGGCGGGGAAGGGGTACGCAGTCGCGATCGCGTTTGACTCGCTGCCCGCGGCGTAGTCCATTTTACGTTCCACCGAGATTCCGCACGCGGGGCGAACGGCAGGTTCGCCCTTCTTGTTTTTGCGGGGGAGTGCGCGAATTCGCCGGGCCGCGGCGTCTCTCGTAGGATATGATTCACTGGGAATTCCGTTCGTCACCTCGCCATGACCGAAACCAGCGCCAGCGCCCAAGCACCCGGTTCACAGGCCGCCAAGCCGCGGAAGGCGCACGTCAAGTCCGAGCACTTCAACCCGGAAGATTACCGGATGACCTTCGGGGAGCACCTGGAGGAACTGCGCTGGCGGCTGATCCTAGCGCTGCTGGGCTTTGCTCTGGCGCTGGTGCTGTGCCTGGTGTTCGGCGACCGCACGCTGGCGGCGTTCTGCAAGCCGTACATCGACGTGATGTACAAGCGCAACTTGAACCCGCAGATGTTCATCAGCACCGTCTCCGACGGGTTTATGGTGTTCATCGAGATCAGCGTGATCTCGGCGGTGGCGATCTCGGCGCCGTGGATCGTTTACCAACTGTGGCAGTTCGTGGCGGCCGGCCTCTACCCGCACGAGCGGAAGTACGTGACCCGGTACGTTCCGCTCTCGATCACGCTGCTGATCGCGGGGATGGTGTTCGTCTACTGGCTGGTGCTGCCGTGGACGATCATGTTTTTCATCGATTTCAGCAACAACATCCCGCTGCCGATGCCGGGGTCGAGGAACCCGCCGGTGCAGCTCCCGCCGGGGATGACGCTGCCGACGGTGCCGATCCTGCAAGGCGACCCTTCGACGGCCAGGTCGGGGGAGATGTGGTTCAACAGCCAGGAGAGCCGGCTGAAGATGTACGTGTCGGACAAGGACATCCGGGTGATCCCGTTCGGCCCGTCGAACCTGCTGTCGCCGCACATTACGCTGCCGGATTACATCGATTTGGTGGTGGGGATGCTGCTGACGTTCGGGCTGAGCTTTCAGTTGCCGCTGGTGGTGCTGGCGCTGGCGCGGATCGGGATCCTGCCGGTGGAGACGCTGAAATCGTGGCGGAAGTACGTGTACTTCTCGATGTCGATCATTGCGGCGGCGATCACGCCGGGGGACGTGATCACGGCGACGATCGCGCTGATGGTGCCGCTGTGTTTGTTGTACGAGCTGGGGATTCTCCTGGCGCAGGTCAGCATTCGGCGCGCGGCGCGGGAAGACGCGGCGAGTTAGTTCCAGTCGCGTGACGCAAGAGCGGACCGATAAACCGGTTGCATATCCTGCGCTCCAGAAAATTGCCTTCCTTAGCCGAAGGGAGTGGTGGGACCGTGGTGAGACGCGCCGCGCGGGCGCGTGAGGTCTCGAAACAATCAGCAAGGAAGGAAGCACCCGATGGCCCGCCGATCGAGCAGCCGCCGTGCGTTGTCGAGTCGATTGACCTCGTCGAAGTCCGCCGCCCTGGCGTCGTTCGCGCTGGCGACGTTCATCCCGGCGCCGCCGAGCCACGGGGAGATTATTCCGCTGTCGCAACTGCGGCGTGTGTCGGCGTCGGCGAACGCGAACCCGTACATGGCGGCGGGGTCGAACGAGAACGCGGCCGACACGGCGGTGGACCTGGGGCCGTTCGACCAGACGAGCACGGCGTCGCGGAGCGTGGTCGAGATGGTGCCGGGGTTTTCGCAGATGAACTCGATCGAGGTGACGGGGTCGGCGTCGCAGTCGTCGCAGATTCTGCCGACGCGGTTGAGCGCGTCGGGGCGCCTGGAGGCGTCGTCGTTCGACGTGCTCGGCGGGGCGGGGGACGCCTCGGCGCAGACGCTGTACCAGGTGACGTTCAGCGTGGAAGAGCCGCAGGAGTATCACCTGACCTACCAGGCAGACGCGGGGGTGGCGCACGACCTGCAACTGACGGCCGAGACGTTCACGAACCTGTCGGCCGCGGGGGTGAAGGCGAGGCGGTCGTCGCGCAAGGGGTTGCTGGCGGCGGGGGACGGGTCGGGCAATCTGCTGGAGGGGCCGGGGGCGCCGCTAACGTTTGACGGGATCCTTCAGCCGGGGACGTACACGCTGCGGCTGATGGACCAGTTGGAAACGGCGGATGGGGCCAAGGCGGCGAATTACGTGATGGAGTTCGACGTCGTAGCGGTGCCGCTGCCGGCGGGGGTATGGATGGGGCTGTCGGGGCTGGTGCCGGTGGTTTTGTTGGGCATGCGGCCGAAGCGACGGGTGGCGCAGGCGTGAGTGTGGGTTGGCCTTTGAGGCCACTCGACAGGCGCGGTCAGTCCCGTATAATTGGGGCGTACCAGTCGGGTACGAGCGCCCAGGTGGCGGAATTGGCAGACGCACTACTTTGAGGTGGTAGCGCCGAGAGGCGTGCAGGTTCAAATCCTGTCCTGGGCATGTTTATTGTAAAAGATTATTTAATAATAGGTTGTGTACGTTATCGCCGGCTCATTGTAGGGCAGAACATTATAATAAGGGTGCGCTCGATCGGTCCGGCGGAGGGCGGATACTCACATGCCCAAGCCCAGGCGCATCCTCTACATCGGTAACAGCTTTACAAGCCGATCGCGCACGCTACGTATTCAGCGAGGCGACACGGTGTCCTCGGATTAGGCCGAGACCTGCGGGCCATCGGACGAGCGTAAGACGTGCTAGGTGCGAGCGAGTTCTTGCCGGATCTTCAGTGCTCTCTGACTCGCCTGGCCCGCTTGTAAAGGGCCTCTCCGCCCGCTCATGACGGTAGCCGCGCCACGGCCGTCGCACAAGTCAGCGGATGCCGACCTGTTTCCAAGGCACCGCTGCAAAGGGCTGGTGGTCTCTCGAAGCTTCACCTAGTGCACTCCTAGGTGAATGATCCGTTCCACAGGCTCCTTCCGAGTTCCGGTGGAAAAGGCCGACGGTTACGTCTCGCGCGGACCCTCGTTCGGCGGCGGAACGATGAAGGTGTGTTGGACGGTGTCCTTCTGGAACCCCAGGAGTTCCGGGAATCGCTGGGCCGGGAGCAACTGGAGATCGAAGACCTCCTCCACGGCCGTCTGGAAGTCCACCGAGGCGAGGGTCCGTCCAGTGCGGAGGTCGACGACGGCGACTCCGCACTTCAGTTCCCCGCGCCGGGCCGCGAGCGGCACGCCGTCCATGGCGGAGGTCTGGCGGATCTTGGAGAGGCCGACGAAGGCGTAGGGGCCGCACAGCGCCAGTCCCCGTGCGAAGCCGGGCAACTCGGGCGACGCCCAGCTCAATTCACCGGTGGCGTGGCCGACGCGCAGGAGCCGGCCGGTGCCGGATTCGAGCACCCACAGTTTTCCCTGGTGCCACCGCGGCGAGTGGGGCATGCACAGCCCGCCGGAGACGATGCGGCCGTCGGGCACGGACATCAGGCAGCCGCCGTTGGCCTTGCCCTCGCGCCAGCCGCCGGCGGTGTCGGTTTGGCCGAGGGCGGTCGCGTACACCGGCCGGCCGTCAATCATCGCCAGGCCGTTGAGGTGGCAGCGGTCTTCGGCAGCCAGCGCGCTGACGAACGGCGGCCGCCAGCGCGGGACGAAGCTGTAGTCCGGGTGCAGCGTGCAGAGGCACGAGAAGCGGGTGTTTACGAGCCACAACTCGTCGGCGCTTTCTCCGCCCCAGCGGACCTCGTGCACCCCGATATCGCCGGTGACGTGGCTGGAGCGGGGCAGGAAGCAGGCGTCGTGCGTTCCCGGCGGCTCGATGCGCGTGGCGATGTCGGGGGCATTGTGGAACTGCCACACCTGGTCGCGCGTCCCCAGGGCTATCCGCCGCGCGTCGGCCGCGACGCCCATCGGGCGTTCGAAGGAGCGAACCAGGATCGAGATGCCGCCCTGTCGCTCCCGCAGGACAAGCAGCTTGTTGGCCTGATACGTCGTCACCAACAAAGACGCACCGAGTTGCTTCAGCAGTTGGGGGAACGTCTCACTCTGCGTGAAGTGGAACTCTACTGGGGCCGGCGGGACTTCGGGGGCAAGACTCGCGCCAAGGGCGTCGGGCCGTCGGGGAGACTTGAGCACCTCGACTGACATATGGCACTCCGTTTCCTTCCCGGGATTCGCCGGGACCGAAGGCCGGCGGGTGCTAGCGGTTTTTGCCGTGCCCGCTGCCGCCGTTGCCACCGTCGTCGTTGAGGATGTTGCCCCAGGCGGTGCTGTTGTACAACCAGGAGTTGGCGCTGGCGCCGCTGAGCAGGACGGAGAAGTATTCGTCGGGCTCCTTCTTCTTGTCGCCGTAGACGAAGACCGTAATGGTTTTGGTGGTCTGCCCGGCGGCGAAGGTCAGCGTCCCGGATGTGGCGGCGTAGTCGTGGTCGGCGACCGTGGCCGTGCCGTCGGCGGTGGCGAACTTGACCGTCACCGGCTGGTCGTAGGGGGTGGAGAGCGTCACGGTGAACGTCAAACCCTTGGTGCCGCTGTTCCCCTCGGTGATGCTCGATCCGACGATACTGATCCTCGGCTCGTCGTCGGTGATGAACCCGTATCCCGGCGAGTAGGGCGGGTGCGCGCTGGTCACGCCGGTGACGTTGACGAGGAAGTATTCGTTGTCTTCGCCGAGGCGGTCGCCGTTGACCGCCACGTTGATCACTTGGCTGGTGACGCCCGGGGCGAAGGTGACGGTGCCGGACTTGGCCTGGTAGTCGCCGCCGGCCACCGTGGCGGTCCCGTCGGCGGTGGCGTAGGTCACGTCAATGGGTACGTCGCTGGGAGCGGAGAGGGTGACGGTGAAGGCCAGGTTGGAAGAGCCCGAGTTTCCCTCGGTGATGGTGCCGCCGGTGATGCTGGCGTACGGCTCGTCGTCGATGATGGTGCCGAGCGCGTGGCCGTTCGCGATGACTGCGCCGCCGCCGCTGGCGCCGCTCAGGTCCACCG
>Ga0308176_10000678_pt1 | contig 21367 bp, 20 predicted proteins | sample PhyCR2_3_FD_203890 | JGI IMG/M metagenome (GOLD analysis project Ga0308176, IMG submission 203890) | Soil microbial communities from UC Gill Tract Community Farm, Albany, California, United States - DLSLS.C.R2 | ecosystem: Environmental > Terrestrial > Soil > Agricultural land | place: USA... | reverse complement strand
CTCCCGGAGCAAAGACACAGTCCGGCCCGGAGCCAATCGTCCACGCCCACGGACTACGTCTCTGCTGCACCTCCCGGAGCAAAGACGTAGGCCGGCCGGGAGACAGGGACGCCGGCGTCGCAGGCTCGAGAGCGTGCGGGGGTGGAGACGGGGCCGGGGTGGTCAGTGGAGCAGGGGGTCGGCCTTGGCGAGGACGTCGGCGTAGGCGGCGCGGAGGGCGGTGGCGGGGGCGGCCTCGGGAAGCTCGGTGGCGGGCACCGGCCACGCCGGCGGCTCCGGGTCGGCGGACAGCGTCCACGCCGCCTGCCGGGCCGCGCCGAGGGCGACGTACTCCCCCGGCTCGGGCAGCACGACCGGTACGCCGAGGATCGCGGGCGCCAGCGCGCGCAACGCCGCCGACCGGGCACCGCCGCCGATCAGCATGGCCCGCCGGATCGGCACCCCCTGTGCGCGCAGCGCGTCCAGCCCGTCGGCCAACCCGCACAGCAGCCCCTCCACGGTCGCCCGGGCCAGCCGCTCCGGCGTGGCGTTGGCCCGGGTCAGCCCGGTCAGCAGGCCGCGGGCGTCCGGCAGGTCGGGAGTGCGCTCGCCGTCCAGGAACGGCAGCAGCACAAGGCCGCCGCTGTCCGGAGTGGACAGTGCCAGCTCGTCGAGGCGGGCCAGGTCGACACCGAGCAGGGTCGCGGTGGTGCTGAGCACCCTGGCCGCGTTCAGCGTGCAAACCAGCGGCAGGAACCGCCCGGTGCCGTCAGCGAACCCGGCGACCAGCCCGGTCGCGTCCGCGGTCGGCGTCTCGGACACCGCGGCGACGACGCCGCTGGTGCCGATCGACACGGTCACGTCTCCGGTCACCGCGCCGAGCCCGAGCGCGGCGGCCATGTTGTCGCCGGTGCCGGGGCCCAGCACGGTGCCCGCGGCGGTCCGGCCGACCGGCGCCGCGGGCGCGGCCACCGGCGGCAGCACCAGCTCGCGACCGAACGCCAGCCGCAGCAGGTCGGTGCGGTAGTCGCCGGTGGACGGTGACCAGTAGCCGGTCCCCGACGCGTCACCTCGGTCGGTCCGCGCGCCGCCGATCCCGTCGGTGGACAGCCCGGCGGTCAGCCAGTCGTGCGGCAGCATCACGGTCGCGACCCGCTCGGCCAGCTCCGGCTCGTGCTCGGCCAGCCAGCGCAGCTTGGTCACCGTGAAGCTGGCCACCGGAACCGACCCGACGGCCTCGGCCCACTTCTCCGGGCCGCCGAGCTCGGCGATCAGCTCGGTCGCCGCCCGGGCGGAGCGGGTGTCGTTCCAGAGCAGGGCCGGGCGGACCACCTCGCCCGCGTCGTCCAGCGCGACCATGCCGTGCTGCTGGCCGCCGACGGAGATCGCGGCGACGTCGTCGAGCAGGCCGCCGGACGAGGCCGACTCGAGCGCGGCCGCCCAGACGGCGGGGTCGATCTCGGTCACGTCCGGGTGCGGCGCGGAGCCGGACCGGACGACCTGGCCGGTCCCGGCGTCGCAGACCAGGACCTTGTTGGACTGGGTCGAGCAGTCGATGCCGGCGACGAGGGTTCTCATGCGCTCGATCCTCCGCCACCGGGCCCAGGCGCGTCACTCCCGCGCCGGACCGGCCGGCCACCCGCCCGCGCCGGCACCGGCCGGCCACCCGCCCGCGCCGGCACCGGCCGGTCACCCGCCAGCGCCGGACCGGCCGCCTACCCGCGCCGGTGCGGCCGGCTATCCGCGTGCGCCGGACCGGCCGGTTACACGCCCAGCTCGGCGCGGGCCTGGTCCACGAACGCCGAGGCAGCGGCGCGGACCGCGGGGTCGTCCCGGTCGACGCCGGGGTCGAAGACCAGCTGCCAGCTGACCCCGTCCTGGCCGGGTACGCGCCGACCGACCACCCGGACCCCGCGCCGCACGCCGGCGCCCTCGGCTCCGGGCAGCGGGTGGTGCCGGGTGAAGGCGATCGCCTTCTCGATCCGCGCGCGGACGTTCTGCGGGATGTCCCGTGGCTGCTCCAGCCGTATGGAGCGCGGCGGCTGCTCGACCAGCACCCCGCCACCGGAGTCGACCGCCGGGATCAGCGTCAGCGTGTTCGACCGCCAGATCACCTTGTCGATCAGGTGCCACGGCAGCCGGTCGGGTACGCCGGGCAGCCAGAGCCCGAGCGGGGTCGCAACCACGGCACCGCCGGGCGCCGGCGCCCAGGACACCACCCGCTCGTCCGGGTCGAGCCGGGCGACCGACTCGGGTGGCGGCTTCTCCCGCTTGCCGAACAGCCTCACTGTGCTCCCATCGCCTGCTCACGCAGCCCGCGATTGAACTGCTCCAGCGCGACCAGCTCGCCGAACAGTCGGACGTGCTCGTCCGGCTCCTCGATCGGGTTGACGCGCTGCAGCCTCGACCGCAGCACCTTGATCTGCCGGGAGACGCCGAGCTCGCGCAGCCGGGCCAGCTGGCTGGCCACGTACCGCTCGTCCGGCTCGCCGCTGGTCCGCGGCCGCTCCACGGCCAGTTCGGTGAGCGCGGACTTCGCCACCAGGTCGGGGCAGTATTCGCTGATCCGCTCCACCCACTCCGGTCCGGACCGGGCGGAGCCGACCCCGCCGGCGGCGGCCAGCGCCCGGCGGATGGTCGCGTACGTCGGCTCGGTGAACGAGGTCTCGTCCAGCGCGTCGAACACCGGCCCGGCCAGCTGCGGCACTTGGACGGCGAGCTTGAGCACCTCCCGCTCCACGGCCACGGCGGGATCGTCGCCGGCCCGCCGGGCCGGTGGCCGCCGGCCACCGCGCGGGGCGGCCTCGCCGGCCAGCTCCATCACCCGGGCCAGCACCGGCTCGACCTCCATGCCGAGCTCGCCGGCCAGCCGCCGCGCGTACTCCGGGCGCAGCGCGCGGTCCTTGATCCGCGCAACGGTCGGCGCGGTCTTCTCCAGCGCCCGCACCCGGCCCTCGGCCGAGTCGAGGTCGAACTGCCGCAGCTGGGCCCGCAGCGCGAACGCCACCGCCGGCTGCCGGCGGGCGACCAGGTCCCGCACCGCGGTGTCGCCCTTGGCCAGCCGCAGGTCGCACGGGTCGAGCCCGGACGGCTCGACCGCGACGAAGGTCTGCATGACGAACCGCTGGTCTTCGGTGAACGCCCGCAGCGCGGCCCGCTGCCCGGCCTCGTCGCCGTCGAAGACGAACACCATCTCGCCGGCGAACTCGTCCGAGTCGAGCAGCAGCCGCCGCAGCACGCCGATGTGCTCGGCGCCGAACGCGGTGCCGCAGGTGGCGACCGCGGTCGGCACGCCGGACAGGTGGCAGGCCATCACGTCGGTGTAGCCCTCGACGACGACCGCCTGCCGGCGCCGGGCGATCTCCTTCTTCGCGATGTCGGCGCCGTAGAGCACCTGCGACTTGTGGTAGAGCGGCGTCTCCGGGGTGTTGAGGTATTTGGCCTCGATCGGGTCGTCGTCGTGCAGCCGGCGCGCGCCGAAGCCGACCACGTCGGCGGAGATGTCCCGGATCGGCCAGAGCAGCCGGCGGTGGAACCGGTCGATCAGCGAGCCGCGGCTGGACTGCCGGGACAGCCCGGCGGTGACCAGCTCGGCCTGGCTGAAGCCGCGGTCGAGCAGGTGGGCGGTGAGCGCGTCCCAGCCGGCCGGTGCGTAGCCGCAGCCGTACGCCTCGGCGGCCGCGGCGTCGAAGCCGCGGGCCCGCAGGAAGTCCCGGCCGACCTGCGCTTCCGGCGACGAGGCCAGCTGCCCGGCGTAGAACACCGCGGCCAGCCGGTTGGCCTCGACCAGCCGGGTGCGCTGGCCCTGCGGCCGGGACGGCGCGGCCCCGCCCTGCTCGTACCGCAGCTGGACGCCGGCCCGGTCGGCCAGCCGCTCGACCGCCTCGGCGAACGACAGCCCGTCCGTGCGCTGCACGAACGCGATCACGTCCCCGCCGACACCGCAGCCGAAGCAGTGGAAGAGGCCGCGGGCCGGGGTGACGTTGAACGACGGCGACTTCTCGTCGTGGAACGGGCAGAGGCCCTTCAGGTTGCCGCCGCCGGCGCTGCGCAACGCCACCCGCTCGCCGATGACCTCCTCGACCGGAGAGCGCTCCCGGACCAGCGCGATGTCCTCGTCCCGGATCCGCCCCGCCACCCGGCGATCCTATGCCGTTGTCAGAGATCCGTGAGGGGGACCTGCGGGTCGGCGAGGCGGTCGGGGTCGACCGGGGTGCCGCGGCGGACGAGGTCCTGGATCGCGTCGGTGACGTCCCAGACGTTGACGTTCATGCCGGCGAGCACCCGGCCGCCGGACAACCAGAACGCGACGAACTCCCGGCCGTCCAGGTCGCCGCGGATGACCACCCGGTCGTACGAGCCGGGCGGCGCCCAACCCGAGTACTCCATGCCCAGGTCGTACTGGTCGGAGAAGAAGTAGGGCACCCGGTCGTAGGTGACGTCCTGGCCGAGCATCGACTTAGCCGCCGCCGGGCCGCCGTTGAGCGCGTTGGCCCAGTGCTCGACCCGGAGCCGGCCGAACTGGGGGGTGGCCACGTTGGCGACGTCGCCGGCCGCGTAGACGTCCGCATCGGAGGTGCGCAGCGCGGAGTCCACCATGACGCCGTCGTCCACGGCCAGCCCGGCCTCGTCGGCCAGCCGGGTGTCCGGGCGGATGCCGACGCCCGCCAGCACGAGGTCGGCCGGCAGCGTGTCGCCGTCCGGCAGGACCACACCGTCGGCGGTGATCTCCTTGACCCCCGAGTTGAGCCGGACGTCGACCCCGTGCGCGCGGTGCAGGTCGGCGAAGACAGCGCCGAGCTCCTCGCCGAGCACCCGGGCCAGCGGCTGGGCGAGCGCCTCGATCAGCGTCACCTCCGCGCCGTGCTCGCGGGCCGCCGCCGCGACCTCGAGCCCGATCCAGCCGCCGCCGACGACGACCACCCGGCCGCCGCGCTGCAGCGCCTCCTTGAGCGCGTCCGCGTCGGGCAGCTTCCGCAAGGTGCTCACCCGGTCACCGCCCGGCACGCTCAGCGGCCGCACCACCGAACCGGTCGCCAGCAGCAGCTTGCCGTACCGGATCCGCTCGCCGGCAGCCAGCTCGACCTCGTGCTCGGCCGGGTGGATGGCGGTGACCCTGGTGCCGAGACGCAGCTCGATGCCCTGCTCGTCGTACCACTCGGCCGGGTGGACGGCCGACCCCTCGCGTGGTTCCTTGCCGAGCAGGTAGCCCTTCGACAGCGGCGGCCGCTCGTAGGGCAGCTCGTCCTCGTCGCCGATGAGCAGGACCGGGCCGTCGAAGCCCTCCGCGCGCAGGGTCTCGGCGGCCTTCGCGCCGGCAAGCCCGGCGCCGACGATCACGTACGGGTCCATGACGTCCCTTCCCCACTCGTCACCCGGCCAGGCGGGCATGCCAGGCCGGGGCGGACAGATCGGTGAGACCGGCGACCTGGTCGACGACCACGCGAAGCCGGGCGGCGTCGTCGGGTGCGGCCAACCAGTCCGGCCGCAGTGCCGGGTCGAGCGCCGCCGGGGCGCGGTCGGCGAGCAGGTCGATCAGCTCGGTGAGCAGCTCGCGCTGCCGGGACTGCACGGTGGTGACGTCCCGGCGGTTCATCACGTAGTGGGCGGCGACGGCCTTGAGCAGCCCGCACTCGGCGGCGACCCGGCGCGGTACGACGAGATCGGCCGCGTAGCGCCGCAGTGGGCAGTTGCCGGCGCGCTCCCGGGTCGCGGCGACGGCGGCGCTGACGAACCGTCCGGTGAGCTCGCTGGTCGCCCGCTTCAGCGCCACCTGGGCGCCGCGGCTGCCGTCGTAGTCCGCCAGATCGCGCAGCACCGGCAGGTCGAGCAGGTCGTCGAGCACGGTCGCCAGCTCGCCGGCGGACTCGGCCGAGTAGGCCTCGGCGGCCAGTTCACAGACCGCGGCCCGGTCAAGCGCCTCGATCTTCACATACCCGGCGTGCACGCCGTCCTCGACATCGTGCACGGAGTAGGCCACGTCGTCGGCCCAATCCATGACCTGGGCCTCCAGGCAGCAGCGGCCGTCCGGGGCGCCGGCGCGGACCCAGTCGAAGGCCGGGCGGTCGTCGGCGTAGACGCCGTACTTGCGCTGGCCCGCCCGGCGCGGCCACGGGTACTTCACCGTCGCGTCCAGCACCGCACGGGTCAGGTTGAGCCCGGCCGGGGCGCCGTCGGGGGCGAGGATCTTGGCCTCCAACCGGGTCAGCGCCCGCAGCGTCTGCGCGTTGCCCTCGAACCCGCCGCAGGCCGCGGCTACCGCGTCGAGCGCGGCCTCGCCGTTGTGCCCGTACGGCGGGTGGCCGAGGTCGTGGGCGAGGCCGGCCGCGTCCACCACGTCCGGGTCGCAGCCCAGCGCGGCACCGAGCTCGCGACCGATCTGAGCCACCTCCAGCGAGTGGGTCAGCCGGGTGCGCGGGAAGTCCTCCTCGCCGGCCGCGACCACCTGCGTCGTGGCCGCGAGCCGGCGCAGTGCCTGGGAGTGCAGCACCCTGGCCCGGTCGCGCTCGAACTCCGACCGGGCGACCGCGCCCGCGGCGATCTGGGCCCGCTTGACGGGCTCGCGCACCCGCCGGGCCCGCTCCCACTCGCCGTACCCGTCCACCGCCCCCGAGCCTAGGACTCGAAGGCGGTGGACGCCGATCACGCGGTCAACGGGAGTCGGAGCCGGCGGTCTCGATCCCGGCGCGACCGGCCTCCAGCCGGGCGACCGGGATGCGGAACGGCGAGCAGGACACGTAGTCGAGCCCGACCTTGTCGAAGAAGTGCACGGAGTCGGGGTCGCCGCCGTGCTCGCCGCAGATGCCGATCTTGAGGTCCGGCCTGGTCGCCCGGCCCTCCTTGGTGGCGATCTCCACCAGCCGGCCGACGCCCTCGGTGTCGAGCGACTCGAACGGCGAGACACCGAAGATGCCGAGGTCGAGGTATTTGGAGAAGAACGCCGCCTCGACGTCGTCCCGGGAGAAGCCCCAGCCCATCTGGGTCAGGTCGTTGGTGCCGAAGGAGAAGAACTGCGCCGCCTCGGCGATCTGCCCGGCTGTCAGCGCCGCCCGCGGCACCTCGATCATCGTGCCGATCAGCGTGTGCACCTCGACGCCCTGCGCACGGGCGACGTCGGCAAGCACCTGCTCGGTCTCGTCCTTGACGATCTCGAGCTCCTGCACGGCGCCGACCAGCGGGATCATGATCTCCGGCTTCGGGTCGCCACCGGCCTTCTTCCGCTCGGCCGCGGCCTCGGCGATCGCCTTGACCTGCATGCCGAACAGGCCGGGGATGACCAGGCCGAGCCGGACGCCGCGCAGGCCGAGCATCGGGTTGGCCTCGTGCAGCCGCTGCACGGCAGCCAGCAGCGTCTTGTCCCGGCCCGGGTCCTCGCCCTTGGACTCGGCCACCGCGACCTTCACCGACAGCTCGGTCAGGTCGGGCAGGAACTCATGCAGCGGCGGGTCGATCAGCCGCACGGTGACGGGCAGCCCGTCCATCGCCGTGAAGATCCCGACGAAGTCCTCCTTCTGCAGCGGCTCCAGCGCGTCCAGCGCCGCCTGCCGCTCGTCGTCGGACTCGGCCAGGACCAGGTCCTCGACCAGCTTGCGCCGGTCGCCGAGGAACATGTGCTCGGTGCGGCACAGGCCGATGCCCTCGGCGCCGAACCGGCGGGCCCGCTCCGAGTCCTCCGGGGTGTCGGAGTTGGCCCGCACGCCGAGCCGGCGTAGGCCGTCGGCGTGCCCGATGATCCGGTGCACGGCGGCGACCAGCTGGTCGGAGTCGGGCGAGAGGGTGCCCTCGAAGTACTGCACGACCGGGGAGGCCTGCACCGGCACCTCGCCGAGGTAGACGCTGCCGGTCGTGCCGTCGATGGAGACCACGTCGCCCTCGTTGACGACGATCCCGCCGGGCGCGGTGAACTTCCGGCCGCGCACGTCGACCTCGAGCTCCTCCGCGCCGCACACGCACGTCTTGCCCATGCCGCGGGCGACGACCGCCGCGTGCGAGGTCTTGCCGCCGCGGGAGGTGAGGATGCCCTGCGCGGCGATCATGCCTGCCAGGTCGTCCGGGTTGGTCTCGCGGCGGACCAGGATGACCTTCTCGCCCTTGGCCGCCTCCTCGGCCGCCCGGTGCGACTCGAAGACGGCCTTGCCCACCGCGGCGCCGGGGCTGGCGTTCATCCCCTTCGCGATCTGCTGCTTGTCGACCTTCTCGTCGAACGTCGGGAACATCAGCTGGGCCAGCTGCGCGCCGGTGACCCGCTGCAGCGCCTCGGACAGGTCGATCTTGCCGTCGTCGACGAGCTGGGCGGCGATCACGAACGCGGCGGCGGCGGTGCGCTTGCCCACCCGCGTCTGGAGCATCCAGAGCTTCTCGTTCTCGATCGTGAACTCGATGTCGCAGAGGTCCTTGTAGTGGTCCTCCAGCGTGGCCATGATCTGCAGCAGCTCGTCGTACGCCGGCTTGTCGATGCGCTCGAGGTCGTGCAGCGGGAGCGTGTTGCGGATGCCCGCGACGACGTCCTCACCCTGCGCGTTCTGCAGGTAGTCGCCGTAGATGCCCTGGGCGCCGGTCGCGGGGTCGCGGGTGAACGCGACGCCGGTGCCGGAGTCCATCCCGGTGTTGCCGAAGACCATCGACTGCACGTTGACCGCGGTGCCGAGGTCGGACGGGATCCGCTCCTGGCGGCGGTAGAGGATCGCGCGGTCGGCGTTCCAGGAGTTGAACACCGCCTGGATCGCGAGGTTCATCTGCTCGCGCGGGTCCTGCGGGAACTCCCGGCCGCCGTGCTCGCGCACGACGCCCTTGAACGTCTCGACCAGCTTCTGCAGGTCGGACGCGTCGAGGTCGAGGTCGTTGCGGGTGCCCTTGGCGTTCTTGGCCTCGTCGATGGCTTCCTCGAAGTGCTCGCCGTCGATGTCGAGCACGGTCTTGCCGAACATCTGGATCAGCCGCCGGTAGGAGTCCCAGGCGAACCGATCGTTGCCGGACTGCCGGGCAAGGCCCTGCACGGAAGCGTCGTTGAGGCCGATGTTGAGGACCGTCTCCATCATGCCGGGCATGGAGAACTTCGCCCCGGACCGGACGGACACCAGCAGCGGGTTGTCAGGGTCACCGAGCCGGCGGCCGATCGCCTTCTCCATCGCCTCGAGGTGCCGGCTGACCTCCCCGGCCAGCTCCGGCGGCTCGCTGCCGGTGGTCAGGAAGGTCGTGCAGGCCTCGGTGGTGATCGTGAACCCGGGCGGGACCGGGAGACCGAGGTTGGTCATCTCGGCGAGGTTGGCCCCCTTGCCACCGAGCAGGTCCTTGAGGTCCTTGTTTCCCTCGCTGAAGTCGTACACGTACTTGGGCACGATGAGCTCCTCCGATGCGGTCCCTTCAGCAAGCCTATCGGGACGCCTGGTCGAGCCGGCCGACCACCGTACGGCCGCCCTGGACGACCGCCGTCAGGTGCCGGTCGGGCCGGGTCAGCACGGTGATGTCGGCCAGCGGGTCGGCGTCGAGGAGCAGCAGGTCCGCACGCGCTCCCGGCTCGATCCTTCCCAGGTCCGGCTGATCCAGCAACGCGGCGGCGTCGACGGTGGCCGCCCGCAGCACCTCGCCGGCCGGCTGCACCTGTGCGCGCAGGCTGAACTCGGTCAGCTGCGCCTCGTGCATCGCCCCGAGCAGGTCGGTGCCGTAGACCAGGCGGACCCCGGCCGTGCTGGCCAGCTCGATCGAGCGCAGCCCGGCGTCGCGGACCCGCTGCAGCTTGGCCAGCTGGTCGGTCGGCATCCCCTCGTCCTTGCCGCGGGTGGCCAGCGCCTCGTACGTGGCCAGCGTGCCGACCAGGAACATCTGCTTGTCCGCCATCAGCCGGGCCGTCGCGCGGTCAATCAGGTTGGCGTGCTCGACGCAGCGGAAGCCGGCCTGGGCGGCCCTGGTCACGCTCGCCGCCGTGTACGCGTGGCCGGTGACGTACCGGCCGGCGTTGCCGGCCTCCTCGACGAACGCGGCCAGCTCCTCCCGGGAGTACTGCAGCGAGTCGAGCCGGTCGGTCGGCGAGCTGATCCCACCCGAGACCATGACCTTGAGGAAGTGGGCGCCCCGGCGCAGCTCGTCGCGGGCGGCCAGCCGGACCGCGTCCACCCCGTCGGCGATCCGGGACAGGCCGTCGCCGCCGCCGGCGTGCCGGTCGTCGCCGGCCTCCCTGGCGTCGCCGTGCCCGCCGGTCTGGCTGATCGCGTGCCCGCAGAAGAACAGCCGTGGTCCGGGGATCGTCCCGTCCGCGACCGCGGCGGCCAGCCCGGCGTCGGCGCCGCCGGCGTCCCGGACCGTGGTGAACCCGCGGGCCAGCATCGCCGCCAGCAGCCCCGCCGCCTTCAGCGCCGTGTACGACGCCGGCCGCCGTGGAACGATGCCGAGGTCGGCGTGCCAGGCCTTGACGTGCACGTGCGCGTCGATCAGGCCGGGCAGGACGGTACGGCCGCGCACGTCCGGGGTCTGCGCGCCCGGCTCGGTCGGCGTTCCCGCGGGCCGGACGGCGGCGATCCGGTCACCCTCGACGACCACCTGCCGGGCCGGCACCGTCCGGCCGGCCAGCACGTCGACGACCGACACGTCATCCAGAACGGTGACCCGCACCCGGCGACCTTACGTCCGGGCCGACGGCCCCGTACGGTCGGCACCCGTGCGAACCGCGGGTCGGGCGCGGTGGGTCGCCGGCCACCCTGGCCGGCCCCGGCCTACGGGAGGCGGGTCGTGATCGGAGCCGGCTTCGGCGGCTACCTTGCCGATGCCCGCGACGGCGACGAGTACGCGTTCGCGGTGCTTTGGCGGGACCTCAACCCGGCGCTGCTGCGCTACCTGCGAGTGGTCGCGCCGGCGACCGCCGAGGACACCGCGGCTGACGTGTGGCTCGAGGTCTGCCGCGGCCTTGACCGGTTCCGCGGCGACGAGGCCGGCTTCCGGTCCTGGGTGTTCACCGTGGCGAGGATGCGCGCGATCGACGCCGCCCGGCAGGCCGCCCGGCGCCCGGTACGCCCGCTGCCGCCGGACCAGCTGCCGGACCGGCCGGCCGCCGACGACCCGGCCGGGGCCGCGGTCGAGGCGCAGGCGACCCGGGAGGCGCTGGCGCTGATCGCGGCGCTGCCCCCGGACCAGGCCGAGGTCGTCGCGCTGCGGGTCATCGCCGGCCTGGACGCCGCGCAGGTCGGGGAGATCGTCGGCAAGCGGCCCGGCACGGTGCGCGTGCTCGCCCACCGCGGCCTGCGGCGGCTGGCCCAGCACCTGGCCGAGCGGACGGGGGTGTAACGCGATGTGGCCCGGCGACGCTGTCGACGATGAGATGCGCCGATACCCGAGGACCCCCGTCCCGCCACTCGACCCCGCCATGGCCGAGCGGATCCTGGACGGCACCGTGCACGAGGACGACGTCCCGCCCGGGTACCGGGACGTCGTTCGCGTGCTGGCCAGCGCCGCCGCCTCCCCCTCCCTGGTCCCCCCCGTGGAGGCGGCGGCGCTGGCGACGTTCCGGTCGGTGCATCGACCCGTCGATGCCCCCAGGAGGAGATCCGTGCTCAGCAAGCTGCTCGGCGCGAAGGCGGTTGCCGCCGCCGTGCTCGGAACGGCGGCGGTGGGCACCGCGGCCGCGGCTGCGACCGGCACCCTGCCGGACGCCGCCCAGGCCAAGGCCCACCACATCGTCGCCGCAGTACCCGACGCGAAGCCGGACGGTCACGGGGCCGCTGCCGTCACCTCCGGCACCCGGAGCGGCACCGGTGCCAGCGACCACCCGGCGTTGGCGGGTGTCGCCGGCCTCTGCCAGGCGTACGGGTCGGGCAACGGCGCGGAGAACGGCAACCGGCTCGACGCGACCGCGTTCGGCCGGCTGGCCGCCGCGGCCGGTGGCGCCGGCAAGATCGCCGCATACTGCCGTACGGTCGAGGCGTCCGCATCCCACCCGGCCGGGTCCACGGCCGGCGATGGCAAGGACCTGCCCGGCGCCTGCCGGTCCTGGCAGGCGGCCGACAAGGACGGTCGCGCTCCGGCCGCGGCGGTGCTCGCCCGGCTGACCACGGCCGCGGGCGGTGCCGACGCGATCCAGCCCTACTGCGCAGCAGTTCTGAACGAGGACAACGGGCCAAGCGCGGATCGGCCGTCGGCTGCTCCGTCGGCGAGCCCGCGGGGCAACGCCCCGACCGCACCGCCGGGCGAGGGAAACGACCAGGGCGACAGCCCCTCCCACCCGGCACCCCCCACGCCGCGGGGCTGAGCACCCCGCCGGCGGCACCGCCCGGAGGTCCGGAACTCCGGGGCGCGCGGTGCCGGAGCCTCCGGCCGTCCGTAGGCCCACGGACGGCCGGAGGCGCCCCGACCGGGCGGACCCCGACCCGCCCGAAACCCGCACGGGGTGGCCGGCCCCACAGCCGGTCACCCCGTGCGGTACGCAACGTACCGATCACATCCGGATGACGACGCGGACACCCGAACCGTGTATGAAGGGCGGACGGCGACGGTGCATCCGGCCTCGCCGGCAGCAAGGACCCGGCCACGGGCCGGGTCGTGGGACGGACGGGATCGTTGTGACCGACGGCATCGAGGACACCGCGCAGGCGGAGAGCACACTGCGCCGGGAACTGGCCAGACGGACCGCGGAAGTGGAGTCACTGCGCGCCGAGGTGGCCGCGCTGACCGACAAGCTCGGGGCCCGGGACGAGCAGGTCGTCGAGTGGCGGGCCAAGGCGGCCGAGTACGACGCGCTGATGCGGACCAAGACCATGCACGCGGTCCGGATACCGCGCGCGATCTACGGCCGCATCCTCGCCCGCCGGACCCGCTGACGCCGCCGGACCCGCCGGACCCGCCGGACCCGCCGGACCCGCCGGCGCCCGCGGACGCCGGGGGCGCGCCGTTCAGCAGCCGGGCAGGCGCTGGGCCAGGTAGCTCTGCACCTGGCCGAGCGCGACCCGCTCCTGCTGCATCGAGTCCCGGTCCCGGATCGTCACCGCGTCGTCGGTGAGCGTGTCGAAGTCGACCGTCAGGCAGAACGGCGTGCCGATCTCGTCCTGCCGGCGGTAGCGGCGGCCGATCGCGCCGGCGTCGTCGAACTCGACGTTCCAGGACTGCCGGAGCACCGCGGCCAGGTCGCGCGCCTTCGGTGACAGGTCGGGGTTGCGGGACAGCGGCAGCACGGCGGCCTTGACCGGCGCCAGCCGCCGGTCAAGCCGCAGCACGGTCCGCTTCTCCAGCGTGCCCTTGGCGTTGGGCGCCTCGTCCTCCGCGTACGCGTCGACCAGGAACGCCATCATCGGCCTCCCCACACCGGCCGCCGGCTCGATCACGTACGGCACCCAGCGCTCGCCCTTCTCCTGGTCGAAGTAGGACAGGTCGGCGCCGGAGTGCTTGGAGTGCGTGGTCAGGTCGAAGTCGGTGCGGTTGGCGATGCCCTCCAGCTCGCCCCACTCCGAGCCCTGGAAGCGGAACCGGTACTCGATGTCGACGGTGCGCTTCGAGTAGTGCGACAGCTTCTCCTTCGGGTGCTCGTAGTGGCGCAGGTTGGCCGGGTCGATGCCGAGGTCCGTGTACCACCTGGTCCGCTCGGTGATCCAGTAGTCGTGCCACTCCTCGTCCGTTCCGGGCTCGACGAAGTACTCCATCTCCATCTGCTCGAACTCGCGGGTGCGGAAGATGAAGTTGCCCGGGGTGATCTCGTTGCGGAACGACTTGCCGATCTGGCCGATGCCGAACGGCGGCTTCTTCCGGCTGGACTGCAGCACGTTGAGGAAGTTGATGAAGATGCCCTGCGCGGTCTCCGGCCGCAGGTAGGCGAGGCCGGACTCGTCCTGGGTCACGCCGAGGTGGGTGGACAGCAGGCCGTTGAACATCCTCGGCTCGGTGAACGCGCCGCGGGTGCCGCAGTGAGGGCAGACGACGTCCGCCAGGCCGTTCTCCGGCGGGTGGCCGTGCTTCTCCTCGTACGCCTCGATGAGGTGGTCGGCCCGGAACCGCTTATGGCACGATTGGCACTCGGTCAACGGGTCGACGAACTCCTGCACGTGGCCGGAGGCCTCCCAGACCTCGCGGGCCAGGATGATCGACGAGTCGAGGCCGACGATGTCGTCCCGGCCCTGCACCATCGACCGCCACCACTGGCGCTTGATGTTGTCCTTGAGCTCGACCCCGAGCGGACCGTAGTCCCATGCCGCGCGCTGCCCGCCGTAGATCTCGCTGGACGGGTAGACGAAGCCTCGGCGCTTGGCGAGGCTGACGATGGTGTCGATGCGGTCGGCAGGCACGGTTGCGCTCCATCCGGCTGGCGGTCGGTGAGACTGCCGAATCTACCTGGGCGTTTCCTCGGTCCCCAGCGGGTATCCGGGGCCGGCGGTGTCGGCGTCCACCGCGCGGTCGCTGGCGGCGGTCCCGGTGCGGCCGCCGGGGGCGGCGGTGACCAGCACCTCGAACGCGCCGGCGTCGTCGCGTGCCTGCGCCAGCAGCGGGGTCGCGGCCAGCTTCACCTCGTACGTGCCGAGGGCACGGCGGTAGGCCCCGACCCCGTCCCACTCGCTGACCAGCACCCACTCGGCCGGGTCGTCGACCGCGCGGCCGGCATGCCCGCGCCGGAACCCGGGCCGGGCCGCGAGCGCGCCCAGCGCGGCCCGGGCCAGCTCGGCGAACCGGTCGCCTTCCGCCGGCGGCACGGTGAAGCGGGACACCACCAGCACTCGCCCACCCCCGCCACCACGACCAGGCTGCGCCTGGGAGTATCGGTGCGGACCCGGCCGGACCCGCTGCCGGTGAACCGTACCGAAAGGCGGTGAGCGCGCGTGTCGTCCCCGCTCCGCCGGGCGGTCGAGCGCCGCAGCACCGGCCCGCTGACCTGGCTCGCGACCCGCCCCCGGTGGGTGCCGTTCGTGCTTGTGCTGGCGCTGCTGCTGGCCGGGTTGTTCGCGCCGCCGGTGGCCGCCGCGGCGTGCCTGGTCCTGCTGCTGCTGGGGCTGCTCTGGCTGACCTACCTGGCCTGGCCGAAGCTGGACTCCGGCGGCCGGCTGATCCGGCTGCTGGTGGTCGTCCTGGTGGGGTACGTGCTGGTGCAGCGGCTGGTGTGAGGGCCGCCAGGGTCAGCGCGGCGCGGCTGCGTCGACGGCGCCGCCGTACCGCCGGTCGCGCCTCGCGTACATCTCGCAGGCCCGCCACAGGTCGCGGCGGTCGAAGTCGGGGAACAGCGTGTCGAGGAAGACCAGCTCCGCGTAGGCCGACTGCCAGAGCAGGAAGTTGGACGTGCGCTGCTCCCCGGACGAGCGGATGAACAGGTCGACGTCCGGCAGGTCGGGCTCGTCGAGGTGGCGGGCGATCATCCGCTCGTCGACCTTCTCCGGGTCGACCTTGCCGGCAGCGACCTCGCGGGCGATCGCCTTGGCCGCGTCGGCGATCTCGGCCCGGCCGCCGTAGTTCACGCAGAACTGCAGCGTGATCACGTCGTTGCCGACGGTCATCCGTTCGGCGTCCTCCAGCTCGGAGATCACCGACCGCCACAGCCGCGGGCGCCGGCCGGCCCACCGGATCCGGACGCCGAGCGCGTTGAGCTCGTCCCGCCGGCGGCGGATCACCGCCCGGTTGAAGCCCATCAGGAAGCGCACCTCGTCGGGCGAGCGGCGCCAGTTCTCGGTCGAGAACGCGTACGCCGACAGGGTGCCGACGCCGAGCTCGATCGCGCCGTGGATCACGTCGAGCAGCGCGGCCTCGCCGGCCTCGTGGCCCTTGGTGCGGGGCAGCCCGCGCTGGTTGGCCCACCGGCCGTTGCCGTCCATGACCAGCGCGACGTGCCGCGGCACCAGCCCGGCCGGGATCTCCGGCGGCCGCACCCCGGACGGATGCCCCGGCGGCGCGGGCCACCTTCGCGACTTCCCAGTCACGCCGTTACACGCCCCGGCGAGGCGACCTCCAAGCCGGCCAACCGACCCGCGTGGACCATTCGGTCGTCGTAGGTCACCAGAGCGCGAACCCCTTCCCGCAGGCGGATCGCACTGGCGACGTGCACTGCATCCTGCGACCGCAGCGTCCACGGCTGCACCCATGCTGCCGCACCGGTCGTCAGCCGATTGACCGCTACGTAGGACATGCCGGCAAGCAAGTCCTCCGCCTGCTCGACGAGTCGCTCATGCTTTCGGGCGACTGCACGCACCAGTTCGACGCGCGTGATCAGGCTGGAGATGATCTCGTCGTCACCGACGAAGGCGGCCAGGTCTCGCGACTCCGCCTCGTCGGCCACGAGCTTCACCAGCGCGGAGGTATCCAGGTAGAGCGCCATCAGCGGTCGTCCTCGTCCCGCATGTGCTGAAGGATCTCGCTCAGCGTCGGTTCTCCGGGCTCGAGTGGCACAGGGCGCGGCAACGGGCGTCGGCGGACTTTCGGCCGTTCCAGCAGCCCCTGAGCTTCCAGGTCGTCGAGGACTGGGTCGCCTGAGTTGGGGATGGGGGTCAGGAGGGCCACGGGGTGACCGTGCTCGGTCACCCGGAGCGTCTCGCCCTGCGCGATTCGGCGCAGGTAGACGCTGAGATTCTGGCGCAGCTCGCGCACTCCGACGTCATCCACGGCGGCCACCACTGTCATGTAGCACACGGTAGCGCATGATGCAGGCTGTCATCAAGAGGGTAGCACCCTTTCGACGAGGGGGAGGGAGCGAAGGCCTCGCTCGAGGTGCCACTGGAGGTGGGCGGCGACCAGGCCGCTGGCCTCCCGCCGGGCCGCGGCGCCGCTTGCCTCGGCAGTGGCCCAGTCGCCCGACAGCAGCGCGAACACCAGCGCGATCGACCCGGCATCCGGCGTGGACGACCCGGCCGGGCGGCAGTCCGCGCACACCGCTCCCCCGGCCGGCACCGAGAACGCCCGGTGCGGCCCGGGCGCCCCGCACCGCGCGCACTCGGTCAGCGCCGGCTCCCACCCGGCCACCGACATGGCGCGGACCAGGAACGCGTCGAGCACCAGCGACGGGTCGTGCGTGCCGGCCGCCAACCCGCGTAGCGCGCCGACGACGAGCAGGTAGAGCCGCAGCGAGGGCTCCCGCTCCTCGGCGGTCAGCCGCTCGGCCGTCTCCAGCACCGCGGTCCCGGCCGTGTAGCGCGCGTAGTCGCCGACGATGTCCTTCCCGTACGCCCCGATCGTCTCGGCCTGGGTGACGATGTCGAGCGAACGGCCGGTCCACAGCTGCAGATCGACATGGCTGAACGGCTCCAGCCGGGCGCCGAACCGGGACGTGGTCCGCCGCACCCCCTTGCCGACCGCGCGCACCCGCCCGGTGTGCCGGGTCAGCAGCGTGACGATGCGGTCGGCCTCGCCGAGCTTCTGCACCCGCAGCACGACACCCTCGTCCCGGTACAGCGGCACGCAGCGATCCTCCCACCCGAGGGCGACGAAAACCGGTTGGCGGCCGCCGCGTCGCCCGCTACGTATCACCCGTGCACATCGTCAGGCTCGACCCCGCGACCGTCACCGATGCCGACGTCTCGGACCTGCACGCGCTCATCGCCGCCGTCGCGGCGACCGACCGGCCGCGCGATCCGGTGCCGCCGGCCGCGGAGCTGGCCGCCCGCCTGCGCCACCCCGGCCGGCCCGACCGCCGCATGGTCTATCTGGTCGCGCGGACGGCCGCGGGGCCGGCCGCCTATGCCTCGATCTGGCTCTCGCTGCTGGACAACCTGAAGATGGGCCTGGCCGACATCCGCGTCCACCCGGGTCAGCGGCGTCGCGGCATCGGCTCGGCGCTGCTCCGTACGGTGGCGGCGGAGCTGACCGCCGGCGGCCGGACGATCCTGCTGGGTGAGACCGATGCCGGCGGGCCGGGCGACGGGTTCGCGCGGGCGGCCGGTGCGCGGATCGTGGAGACCGACCGGCTCTCGCTGCTGCGGCTGCCCGACGTCGCCTGGGCCGCGGTCGAGGCCGCGGCGGCCGCCCCGCATCCCGGCTACCGGCTGGTCTCCACCACCGGCCGGACCCCCGACCAGCTGCTGGAGTCGTACGCGCGGGCCAAGACGGCGATGAACGACGCCCCGCACGGCGAGACCGACCTGGAGGCGTTCGTCTTCACCGCCGACCGGCTGCGGGCCGAGGAGAGCGGGGTGCTGGAGCTCGGCGAGCTGCGGGTGGTGTTCGCCGTGCACGAGGCGACCAGCGAGATCGCCGGGTTCACCGAGACGCGCGTCGGTCGCCGCCCGGAGCGGGCCGAGCAGATGGACACGGCCGTGGTGCCCGCGCACCGTGGCGCCGGGCTCGGGCTGTGGCTGAAGAGCGCGATGCTGCTGCGGCTGCGGGACGAGCGTCCCGACGTGGCCGAGGTGATCACCGGCAACTCGACCGCCAACCGGCACATGCTGGCGATCAACGAGCGGCTCGGGTTCCGGCCCTGGCAGGAGGTCAACGGCTGGCAGGCCGAGGTGCCGGAGGTGGTCAGGCGGCTGGGCGCGGCGGCAGGTCGACTTCCGACCAAATCCGATTGACCGGCCGCGGACCGTGACAGACATGGGAACGACACAGCTCGAGCGGCTGGAGAACCCCACCGACGCCGACGGCGTCGCGTACCACGGGCTGATCAGCGCGATGGAGACGGTCGACCACCCGGACGACCCGCCGACCGAGCTGGCCGAGATCGCCGGCCGGCTGCGGCTGCGCCGGGACGACCGGCGGGTGCTGCGCTGGGTCCTCCGCGACGGCGACGCGATGATCGGGCACGTCGTGCTGGTCCTGCCCGACATCGACAATCAGCACCTGGCCATCTCCAACGTGCTGGTACGCCCCGACCACCGGCGGCACGGGCTCGGCACCGCGCTGCTGCGGTCGGCCGTGGCCGCTGCCGCCGCCGACGGGCGGAGCACCTTCCTGGTCGAGGCGGACGACGGCAGCCCCGGTGAGGAGTTCTGCCGGGCGCACGGGCTGCGGGAGGTCAGCCGGGCCCGGCTCTCGCTGCTGCGGCTGGCCGCGGTCGACTGGGCCGACGTCGAGGCGCTGGCCGCCGCCACGCACACCGGCTACCGGCTGGTGCGCTGGACCGACCGCTGCCCGGACGAGCTGGTCGAGCAGTACGCGGTCGCGAAGACGGCGATGAACGACGCGCCGGTCGACGGAGCCGACATCGCCGACCAGGTCTTCACCGCCGACGTGATCCGGCAGAACGAGGCCGGCCACCGCGAGATGGGCTTCACCGACTGGGTCACCGTGGCGGTGCACGAGCAGACCGGCGCGGTCGCCGGGCTCACCGAGCTGGAGCTCGGCCCGCCGCCGCGGGCGTTCCAGGAGGACACGGCGGTCGTGCCGGCGCACCGCGGCTCGGGGCTCGGACTGTGGATCAAGGCGGACATGCTGTGCCGCCTGCGCGCCGAGCGGCCGGACGTGACCGAGGTGATCACCGGCAACGCCGCGAGCAACGAGTACATGCTGCGGATCAACACCCACCTCGGCTTCCGCCCGCACCGGGCGATCGGGGAGTGGCAGACCGGGGTCGGCGAGCTGGTCAGCCGGCTCGCCTGAGCGCGCCGGCGCCGGCCAGCGCGAGCAGGGCGGCCAGCGCGCCGGAGGCGACCGCGACGCCGAACGATGCCCGACCGCCGGCGGTGTCGACGACCTGACCGGTCACCGACGCCGCGGCCGCCAGCCCGATGCCGATGCCGGTGCTGAACCAGGTCAGCCCCTCGGTCCGGGACGGCGCCGGCACCAGCTCCTCCAGCAGCGCGAACGCGGCGATCAGCGTCGGCGAGATGGTGAACCCACCGACGAACACCAACGCGGCCAGCACCGGCACGTTCGGCGCCAGCGGCAGCGGCACGGTGACCAGGGCGAGCAGCACCACACCGCGGACGAACCGGACCGGCAGCGGCGCCCGCCACCGCACGGTGCCGTACCAGAGGCCGGCGAGCAGGCTGCCACCGGCGAGCAGGGCCAGCACGATCCCCGCCGCCGCGGTCTGCCCGTGCTCGTCGGTGAACGCGACGGTCGCCACCTCGATCGCGCCGAAGATGCCGCCGACGGCCGCCCCGACCAGCAGGAGCACGCGCACGCCGGCACGCCGCAGCACCGACGGGTGCCGTACGCCGTCGCCGGCCGGGTGCGGCGGGGGTTCGGTGCGCCGCTGCGCCGCCAGCGCCACCGATCCGACGAGCGTGAACGCCGCCGCGGACAGCAGGCCGGCGGACGGCGAGACCGCGGTGGCGAGCACGGTCACGAGCACCGGCCCGACGACGAACACCACCTCGTCCAGCACCGACTCCAGCGAGAACGCGGTCGGCAGCAGCGGCGTGCCGGACAGCGCGTGCGCCCAGCGGGCCCGCACCAGCGAGCCGGGCTGCGGGTAGGAGCCGCCGAAGACGGCCGCGGCCGGGAACAGCGTCCAGGACGGGGCGCCGGCGAGGGCGAGCGCGACCAGCCCGCCGAGGCCGGCCGCGTACAGGAGCAGGGCCGGCAGCAGCACCCTGGCCTGCCCGTGCCGGTCGACCAGCCGGCCGAGCAGCGGCGCGAGCAGCGCCTGCGCCAGCGCGAAGGTGGCCGAGACCGCGCCGGCCAGCGCGTACGAGCCGGTGGTGGCGCGGATGAGCAGGACGACGCCGAGCGTCTGCATCGAGATCGGAAGCCGCGCAACCAGGCCGGCCACGACGAACGCGACCGCCCCTGGAACCCGCAGAACCTCCCGGTACGGACCGAGCACTCGACCTCAGAATCCCAGCCGGCGCAGTTGCCTCGGGTCGCGCTGCCAGTCCTTGAGGACGTTCACGTGCAAGTCGAGGTAGACGCGGCCGCCGAGCAGCGCCTCGATCTCCCGGCGCGCGGTGGTCCCGACCGCCCGCAGCCGGGCACCGCCGGCACCGAGCACGATCGGCTTCTGGCTGTCCCGCTCGACGTGCACGGTCGCGTGGATCACCGTGAGGTCGTCCCGCCGCGACGTCTCGTCGATCGAGACCGCCAGCGAGTGCGGCAGCTCGTCCCGTACGCCCTCCAGCGCGGCCTCCCGGATCAGCTCGGCGATCCGGGTCTCGGTCGGCTCGTCGGTCAGCTCGTTGTCCGGGTAGAGCGGCGGGCCCTCCGGCAGCCGGGCGATGAGCAGGTCGGCGAGCAGGTCGACCTGGAACTCCGACACCGCCGACACCGGCACGATGTCGGCGAGCTCCAGCCCGGTCGACTCGCCCAGCTGCTGCGCCGCCACCAGCGCCGCAGCCACCCCCGGCGGCTCGACCAGGTCGGTCTTGGTCACCACCGCGAGCACCGGCTTGTCCGGCAACGCGGCCAGCTCCCGGGCGATGAACCGGTCCCCCGTCCCGACCGGCTCGTCCGCCGGCAGGCACAGCGCGATCACGTCGACGTCGGCCCAGGTCTCCCGGACCACCGCGTTCAGCCGCTGGCCGAGCAGCGTCCGGGGCCGGTGCAGCCCCGGGGTGTCGAC
>Ga0308176_10000677_pt1 | contig 21405 bp, 21 predicted proteins | sample PhyCR2_3_FD_203890 | JGI IMG/M metagenome (GOLD analysis project Ga0308176, IMG submission 203890) | Soil microbial communities from UC Gill Tract Community Farm, Albany, California, United States - DLSLS.C.R2 | ecosystem: Environmental > Terrestrial > Soil > Agricultural land | place: USA... | reverse complement strand
GGGCACGCCCGGGAGGTGGTCGGGGTCGCGGTGTGGCCGGGGATGCGGCCGCTGGCCGACGCGCTCGCCGGCGCCGTCGACGCCGCGCTCGGACCGGCCGCCGCGGCCGAGGCCAGGGCCCGCGGCGCCGGCCGGCGGATCCCCGAGGCGCTCGACTGGGCCAGGGCGGCCGCCCGACCCGAGCCCGACATCCCGCCGGACGCGCCGCCGGAGACCCGGCCGGAGGCCCCGTCCACGACCCGGCCCGAACCGGCGGCCGACGGGGCGTCCTAGACTCCGGGCCGTGCGGGCCGGCGTCCTTCTCGTCCTGGTTGTGGGGACCGGTGCCGTCACGGCCTGCGTCCAGCCGGAGCCGGGCTCCTGAACGCCGTCGTCGTGGTCGGTGCCGGGCTGGCGGGCGTCCGGGCCGCCGCCGAGCTGCGCGCCCAGGGCTACGAGGGCCGGCTGACCCTGCTCGGCGCGGAGCAGGGCCGGCCGTACGACCGGCCGCCGCTGTCCAAGCGGGTGCTTCTGGCCGGCGGCGAGACGGACCCGATCGACCCGACCTGGCTCGAGGGCGTCGACCTGCGCACCGGCGTGACGGTGACCGCGGTGCGGCCGGGCACGCTCACCTCGACGGCCGGGGACGAGCCGTGGGACGGGCTGGTGCTCGCGGTCGGCGCGCTGCCGCGACGGCTGGCCGGCTCGGACGGCGGCGCGTACGTGCTGCGGACCGCGGCCGACGCGGTCCGGCTGCGGGCGGCGCTGGTGCCCGGCGCGCACGTCGTCGTGGTCGGCGCCGGCTGGATCGGTGCCGAGGTGGCGACCGCGGCCGCGCACCGGGGCTGCACGGTCACCGTGCTGGAGGCCGGCGTGGCCCCGCTGGTGACCGCGCTGGGTCCGACCGCGGGCGGTTGGACCGTTCCCTGGTACGCCGAGGCCGGCGTCACCCTGCGCACCGGCGCCGCCGTCGCCGGCGTCGACTCCCGCGGCGTCGAGCTGGCCGGCGGGGGCCGGGTCGACGCGGACGTGGTGGTCGAGGCGGTCGGCGTCCGGCCGCGGCTCGACTGGCTCGCCGGGTCGGGGATCGAGGTCGACCCGGGCAGCGGCGGGGTGGTGGTGGACGAGGCCGCCCACAGCACGCTGCCCGGGGTCGTCGCGGTCGGCGACTGCGCCGCCCGCTGGTCGCCGCGGACCGGGCGGCGGGTACGCACCGAGCACTGGGACGACGCGCTGCGGGCGCCGACCGTCGCGGCCGCGACCCTGCTCGGCACGCCGGCCGTCTACGACCCGGTCCCGTACGTGTGGTCCGAGCAGTTCGGCCGCTACCTGCAGTGGGTCGGCTGGCGGTCGGACGGTCCGGCCGTCCGGCGCGGCGACCCGGCCGCCCCCACCGGCTGGGGTGCGGCGTGGCTCGACTCCGCCGGCCGGCTGACCGGCCTGCTCACCGTCGACCGGCAGAAGGACGCGATGCAGGCGCGTCGGGTCGTCGACGCCGGCCGGGTGGTCGACCCGGACCGGCTCGCCGACCCGGACGTGCCGATCCGCTCGCTGTGAGCCTGTCACCGGGTTGGGGCGGCTGGACCGTGGCAGGCTGGGGGACGTGAGTGAGCAGGTCGAGTGGTTGACGGTGCCGGACGTGGCCGAGCGGCTCGGCGTGCCGGTCACCCGCGTGCACCAGCTGCTGCGCGACGGCGGGCTGGCCGGCCGGCGCGAAGGCGGGGTGCTGCGGGTGCCGGCCGCGTTCCTCGACGGCGGCGCGGTCGTCAAGGGCCTGCCCGGCGTGCTGACCCTGCTGCGCGACGGCGGCTACGACGACGAGGCGGCGATCCGCTGGCTGCACACCCCGGACGACACGCTGCCGGGCACACCGGTGCAAGCATTGGCCGCCGACCGGGGCAAGGAGGTGAAGCGGCGCGCCCAGGCGCTCGCGATCTGATGCGGGTCACGGTGAACGGCGGCGACCGGGAGGTGCCGGACGGGCTCGGCCTGGTCGCGCTGCTGGCGGAGCTCGGGCTGCGGCCCGGCACGGTCGTCGTCGAGCGCAACGGCGAGGCGCTGGTCCGCTCCGAGCTGGACGGCGTCGTCCTCGCCGACGGCGACCGCCTCGAACTCGTCCGGGCAGTAGCCGGTGGTTGAGCGCACCATCCCCGCCCACCCGCCCGCCCGCGAGTCCGCGGGCGCGCCGCGGGAGGACAGGGCGGCCGCGCCACGGGAAGGCGCCGCAGGTGCGGGCGCCGACTCGGTGTGGGTGCGGGGGCGGCTGGCCGGTGCGCGGCTCTACCTGTGTACGGATGGGCGGCGGGGGCGGGGGGATTTCGAGGAGTTCGTCGAGGCCGCGCTGCGAGGCGGCGTGGACATCGTGCAGCTGCGGGAGAAGGGGCTGGAGGCGCGCGAGGAGCTGGCGCTGCTCGAGGTGCTGGCCGACGCGGCCCGCCGGCACGGCGCGCTCTGGTCCGTCAACGACCGGGCCGACCTGGCCGCGATCGCCGGCGCCGACGTGCTGCACCTGGGCCAGGACGACCTGCCGGTGCCGGCCGCGCGCCGGCTGATCGGGTCGGCGCCGCTGGTCGGCCGGTCCACCCACGACCGGGCCCAGGTCGACGCGGCCGAGGTCGAGCCGGACGTGGACTACTTCTGCGTCGGCCCGACCTGGCCGACCCCGACCAAGCCCGGCCGCCCCGCCCCCGGCCTCGACCTGACCCGGTACGCGGCCGCCACCGCGACCAGGCCGTGGTTCGCGATCGGCGGGATCGACGCGGACCGGCTCGACCAGGTGCTCGACGCCGGCGCGACCCGGGTCGTCGTGGTCCGCGCGATCACCGAGGCCGACGATCCGGAGGCCGCCGCCCGGTCCCTGCGGACGAGGCTGGCACCCGGGTGAGTCACTTCGCCTACGTCGCCGTGCTCGCCGCGTGCCTGATCGGCACCGCGCCGCTGGAGATCCTGCTGCGCACCCGGGTCTACGCGCGGTGGCGCCGGTGGCTGCTCGCGCTCGCCCCCACCCTGGTCGTGTTCGTCGCCTGGGACCTGTACGCGATCCACGCCCGGCACTGGACCTACGACCTGCACCGGATGACCGGGATCCTGCTGCCCGGCCGGCTGCCGCTGGACGAGCTGCTGTTCTTCGTGGTCACGCCGACCTGCGCGATCCTCGCCTTCGAGGCGGTCCGGGCGGTCAAGCGCTGGCCGGTCGGGGACGAGCCGCGCGAGCCCGCCGGCCGGTGACCTACACCCAGCTGACGCTGCTCGGTGTCGCCGGCGCGGTGCTCGTCGACACCGTGCTGCTGCGCACCTGGCTGGTCCGCCGCCGCACGTACTGGACCGCGTACGCGATCGTGCTGTTCTTCCAGCTGCTCGTGAACGGGATCCTCACCGGCTTCGACATCGTCCGGTACGACCCCGGCGCGATCCTCGGCTGGCGGGTCGCGTTCGCTCCGGTCGAGGACATCCTGTTCGGCTACGCCATGGTGACGCTCACGCTCTCGACCTGGGTCTGGCTGGGCCGCAAGGGCGTCTCGCGGTAGCCGAAAGGGCAACCCGGCCTCCGGGTAACCCCCGGGTCGGTTCGGGGGCGGTCCCCGATGTGCCCGCTCCCGGAACGAGCCTTCTGGGTGTGTATCCGCTGTGGACGTTCCTGCACGGGTTCGTGCTGCTGGCCGGGACCGGTGCGCTGGCCGTGGCCGCGCTGCTGCAGCGGCGCCGGGTCGAGCGGTCAAGGGCCGCCGCCTCGGTCGCGCTGCTGGTGGTGATCGGCGCGCTGGTGGCGGTGCCGGTGGAGCTCGGCGTGCTGCTCGCGCTCGCCTCGTACGGGCCGGACTTCGCGCTGGAGAAGATCCCGCTCGGCGTCCCGCTGGCGCTGGTGCCGCTGGTCGTCGCGGTGGCGGTGCCGTCGCTGAGCCGGGCCGCCGTCGGGCAGGACGGCCCGCGAGCGGCCGGCGTGCTGGCGGTGCGGGTGGCGCTGGTCGCGCAGCTGCTGGCCTGGCACCTGTTCCTGGTGCCGCCGACCTCCCGGGCCGCCGTGCTCGGCACCGGCCTGGCGTACGCGGCGGTGCTGATCGTCAGCGTGCCGCTGCTGCGTCCCCGCGGGCCGCGGCCGGCGCCGTCGACCGGGCGGGGTCGCGCGGCCCGGATCGCCGGCGGCGGGCTGGTCGCCGTGGCGGCCGCCGGGCTGGCCGTCACGGTGGCCGACCGGGCCAACCGGGTCCCGGCCGAGGCGCACGCCGGGCATGCCGGCCTGGCCCCGGGCGAGGTCGACGTGGCGACGCTGACCGGGCCGAGCGGCACGCCGGACCGTGCGGTCACGCTGACCGCCGAGCGGGACGGCGGCCGGTGGACCTTCGACGGGACCGTGCCCGGTCCGCAGCTGCGGTTCCGGGTCGGCGAGCTGGTCCAGGTGACGCTGGTCAACCGGGACGTGCCGGCCGGCGTCACGCTGCACTGGCACGGCCTCGACGTGCCCAACGCCGAGGACGGCGTCGCCGGCGTCACCCAGGACGCGGTCGAGCCCGGCAGCCGCTACGTCTACCGGTTCCGGCCCGACCAGGTCGGCACGTTCTGGTACCACTCGCACCAGGCGTCCTCGGAGCAGGTCGACCGCGGCCTGTTCGGCGTCGTGGTGATCGAGCCCAGGCAGCCGGTCGCCGGCACGGACATCGCGGTGGTCGACCACCGGCGGGTCACCGGCACGCTGCGCCGCGACGTCGAGCCGGGCACCCCGGTCCGGCTGCGGATCGTCAACGCGACGAGCTCGATCGGCCGGTACTCGCTCGCCGGCGTCCCGTACCGGCTGGTCGCCGTCGACGGCACCGACCTGCACGGCTCGACCGAGGTCGACGACAAGCGCGTGGCGCTCGCCGCGGGAGGCCGGTACGACCTGGCGTTCCGGATGCCGGACGGTCCGGTGACGCTGCGCGGCGCGGCCCAGCAGGTCGAGCTGCGCCGGCCCGGTGACGACGCGCCGCCGCCCCGGGACCACTCGCGCGGCACCGTTGACCTGCTGCACTACGGCACACCGGCGCCGGCCCCGTTCGGCGCCGGCTCGCCGGTGGACCGCGACCTGCGGCTGGTGATCGACCAGCGGCTGGCGTTCGGCGGCCACGGCTTCGGCTACCAGTGGTCGATGAACGGCCAGGTCTGGCCGGACGGCCCGGTGTTCACGGTCCGGGCTGGCGAGCTGGTCCGGATGACGATCGTGAACCGGTCGACCGCGAACCATCCGATGCACCTGCACGGCCACCACGCGCTGGTGGTCGCCCGGGACGGCGCTGCGGCGACCGGCAGCCCGTGGTGGACCGACACGCTGGAGGTCGGCCCGGGGCAGACGTACGTGCTGCTGCTCGGGGCGGACAACCCCGGGGTCTGGATGGACCACTGCCACAACCTCAACCACGCCAGGGCCGGCTTCGTGCTGCACCTGACCTATGCCGGCGTCGGCACCCCGTTCCAGGTCGGCCCCGGCAGCGGCAACGACCCCGAGTGACCTACAGCGAGACGAGCAGGTCGGCCAGCTCGGTCGGGCGGGCCAGGAACGGGCAATGGTCGCCGGGCAGCTCGACCGGGTCCGGCATCGCGGCCCGGGCCCAGTCGGCGTCGATGATCCGGTCCTCGGCGCACAGCACATACGTCGCCGGGGCGGCCGGCCCGGTCGGGACCGGGCTCGGCTCGGCGGTGATCCGCCAGTGCTGCCGGCGCAGCCGCGCCACCGCCCAGGCCGCCCGGTCCGCCGGGCTGTCGGGGTAGAGCAGCTCGACCGCCCCGTCCGGCCGGAACGACGTCGACCCGTCGTCGTGGACCTGCTGGGCGCGGCCGATCCCGCGCCGGGTCATCCGCTGCCCGGCCCTGGCGCGGTCGTCCACGCTGCGGCCCGGCTCCGGCAGCATCGCGGCCAGATTGACCACCCGCCGCACCGGCGCCGCCGCCGCGACCAGCGGCGCGACCAGCCCGGCCAGCGAGTGGGCGACGAGCACGACCTCACCGGGCGGCAGCGCGGCCAGCACCGCGTCGGCGTAGGCGACCGCGCCCGCAGCGGGGTCGGTGATCGGCAGGTCCGGCGCGACCGAGGTGTGCCCGCGGGCGGCGAGCTCCGCCTGCACCAGCTGCCAGCACCAGCCGCCGTGCCAGCCGCCGTGCACCAGCGCGAACGCGGTCACCGCCGGCTCCTCGACCGGACCGGACCCGGTGCCTCCCTCGGCTCAGGTCTGGTCGCTGCCCGCTCGCACTGCGAGCTTTCCCGCTCACTCATCCGCGCCTCGCCGCGAAGGCCCGGGCCAGCCCGGGCACCGCCACCCGGGCCCGGCGCGCCGGCCCAACCGCCACCCGTTGGTCCAGCACCCGGTAGTCGGCCCGCTCGACCTCGTCGAGGATCCCGCCGTACAGGCGGATCGCGGTGTCGATGCAGTCCCGGCTGGTCGGGTGCAGCAGCCGCACCCCCGGCTCGGCCGCCCGGTAGAGCTCCCGGGTCCGCGCGATCTCGAAGGCCAGCAGCCGCCGGATCGGCCCGTCCACCACGCCCCGGGCCAGCCGCGGCCGGTCGACGCCGAACAGGTCGAGATCCTCGCCCGGCAGGTAGACCCGGCCGCGGCGGAGGTCCTCGCCGACGTCCCGGATGAAGTTCGACAGCTGGAACGCGACGCCGAGGTCGACCGCGTACGGCTCGGCGACCGCCCGCGGCACGGTCGGCTCCAGCACCGGCACCATCTGCAGCCCGATCACCGCGGCCGAGCCCCAGACGTAGCCCATCAGGTCCGCGTACGTCCGGTAGCCGGTGACGGTCAGGTCCATCCGCATCGAGGCGAGGAAGTCCTCGAACAGCGCGAGCGGGATGTCCCACCGGCGAACCGTGTCGACGACGGCCCGACCGATCGGATGGTCGGAACCGCCGGACCGCACCCCGGCCAGGAACTGCCCGCCCCAGCCGGACAGCCAATCCGCCTTCTCGGCGGCGGTCAGCGTGGAGCCGAGGTCGTCGACGATCTCGTCGGCATACCGGGCGAACCCGTAGAGCGCGTGCACGTACGGCCGCTTGGCCGGCGGCAGCAGCAGCGTGGCCAGGTAGTAGGTCCGCCCGTGCGCGGCGTTGAGCCGGCGGCAGCGCTCGTACGAGGCGCGCAGTGCGGGGTCGGTGATGCCGGCCGCGTCCAGCTCGCGGGCGCTCACCGGACCGAGGCCACCGGCCCGAGCTCCCGGTCGCCGGGAGGCGCGGAGACCACCAGCTTGCCCGGCGCGGCGACCGGCTCGAGCACCTCGTCCCGGGACCGGCCAAGCACGGCGATCGTGGCCACCGCGGCGGCCAGCGGCATCGCGATCACCGGCGCCCAGTCGAGGAACAGGTTCGAGCCCTGCGGCGCGATCATCATCGACAGCCAGAAGCTGGTGCCGGCGAACACCAGCCACGCCCGCCGGTCCAGTCGGGTCGCGCCGAGCACGGTCAGCCCCCACAGCACGTACCAGGGCTGCACGACCGGGCCGAGGAACACCACCGCGAGCAGCGACAGCCCGAGCATCCGCACCCACCCGGCCCGGCCGGCCCGCAGCCACAGCCAGAACAGCACCGCCGCGGTGACGACCTGGCCGCCGAACCGGACCGCGGCGATCACCGGGTCCTGGTAGGTCACGAAGTTGGGCACGCCCCGCAGCAGCTCGATGAGCATCCCGATCGCGGTCGGCACCGACACCCAGGTGAGCACCTGGCTGGACGCGTTGAGCTGGTCGATCCAGCCGAAGCCGAGCCCGGTGAGCCCGGTGATCACGGTGATGGAGACCGCGGCCACCACTCCGGTCCGCAGGCAGGCCCGGACCAGCACCGCCCGCCCGGACAGCCGGTCGGCCCACACCCAGGCGAGGAACGCCACCGCCACCGCGGCCGGGGCCTTGACCAGCACGGCGGCCGAGCACAGCACGACGCCGACGGCGACCCAGCGCTCCTCGGTCGCTTCGATCGCCACGGTCAGCCCGGCCACGACCAGCCCGACCATGAGCGCGTCGTTGTGCCCGCCGGCGACGAAGTGCGCCAGCACCAGCGGGTTGGCGATGCCGAGCCAGACCGCCACCCGCGGGTCGCCGCCGGCCGCCCTGGCCAGCCGGGGCAGGTAGCGGGCGGTCAGCAGCACGCCGGCCACCGCGACCAGCCGCATCACCAACACCGTGGTCACCACCCGGTCGCCGGTCAGGGTGGCCACCGCGCGCCCGATGCCGAGGAACAGCGGCCCGTACGGGGCCGGGGTGTCCACCCACATCCCGGAGATCTCGTCCAGGAACGGTCCGGGCAGCGACACCGGCCCGAACCGGTAGGGGTCCAGGCCGGCGTGCGCGATCTGCGCCTGCGCGGCGTACGCGTACAGGTCACGGCTGAACAGCGGGACGCAGAAGATCAGCGGCGTGCCCCACAGCGCGGTGATCTTCAGCAGCCGACCGGTGTCGGTGCCCTCCTCGCCGCGCCGCAGCGCCCGGCCGAGGTAGAGCCAGGCCATGCCGAGGATGGCCAGCCCGGCGTAGACGAAGGCGAGGGCCGCCCGCTCGCCGATCGGGTCGCGCAGCAGCGCGAGCACCGGAGTTCGCTTGACCGGGTCGTAGACCGGGGGAGCGCCGGCCCCGAGCGAGCCCAGCGCGAGCAGCGCCGACCCGCCGAGGCCGACGAGGACGATCTTGCGCAGGTGCGGGCTGCCCCAGCCGGCCCAGCGGGCCCGGGCGGCCCGACCCAGCCGGCTGTCGCGGAGGGTGGTCACGGCGGCGGGCACGGTCGCCGGTGCCGTCACAGGTCGCGCACTGCGCGCGGCACGGGCTCCGGAGCGGGACGGTCGGACCACTGGTCGCCCAGGCCGGCCCGACCGGGTAGCAGCTCGAACAGGACCGCCGCGGCGACGACCACCGCGGCGCACAACACGGCCTGGATGATCGCGCTGACGTCCACGGTGCCGCCCTTCGGCATCACCACCACCGCCAGCGCGGCGGATGCCGTGATCACGGCGGTGCGGGTGCGCAGGTTCGACGTGCCGGCGGCGATCAGGATGAACCCCCACAGCAGGTACCAGGGCTGCACCACCGGGCTGAGCGCGACCGCGGCGACGAAGCCGAGCCCGAGCGAGGCGATGAACCCGCGCCGGTCCATGTGCGCGAGCAGCAGCAGCACGATCACCATCGCGGCTACCCCGCCGGCGCCGCGGAACACCGCGATCGCGGTGTCCATGGTCGAGGTGTCGCCGACCCCGAACACGTGCGCGATCGCGCCGACGGCCTCACCGGCCAGCGTCGTCCCGGACAGCCAGTTGCGCACCGTGCCGGGCGTGTTGAGCGCGCCGATCCAGCCGTAGCCGAGGCCGGTGGCCCAGGAGACCAGCCCGACGACGGCGGCGGAGATCGCGCCGACGGCGACCGCGGCCCGGGCCAGCCGCCACCGCCCGGTCATCCGCTGCGCCCAGAACGGCACCACGAACACCAGCGCCAGCGCGGCCGGCGCCTTGACCAGCAGCGCGAGCGACAGCAGCAGCACGCCCGACAGCACCCGGCGGTCGAGCACCAGCACCAGCCCGGCCACGACCAAGCCCATCAGCAGCGCGTCGTTGTGCGCGCCGCTGACGAAGTGGAACAGCACCAGCGGGTTGAGCACGGCCAGCCAGAGCGCGCGGTCGGCCGGCACGCCGCACTGCGCCGCCAGCCGCGGCACGTACCGGACCAGCAGCACGACGCCGATCAGCGCGATCAGCCGCATGCCGAGCACGGTCGGCACCGTCTGGTCGCCGGACAGGTCGACCACCCAGCGGGCCAGTTGCAGGAAGGCCGGCCCGTACGGGGTCGGCGTGTGCGACCAGATGCCCGGTACGTCGGGCAGGTAGGGGTTGTCCGGCAGCGCGCCCGGACCCCAGAAGTACGGGCTGGCGCCGACGTGCACCATCCAGCCGACCGCGCCGTAGGAGTACACGTCCCGGCTGAACATCGGCGGGGCCAGCGCCAGCGGCGCCGACCAGACCGCCAGCGTGATCACCAGCGAGCGCCGGTCCGGGCCGTCCGGGGTGCCGACCCGCCGGCCGAGGAACAGCCAGGCGACCACGAGCAGGGCGAGCCCGGTGTAGCCGATCGCCAGCGCGACCGGCTCCCCGGCGCGCAGCCACTGGACGACCCGGAACTGCGTGAACGGGTCATGCCGCGGTAGCGCGCCGGCGGCGACGCCGCCGGTCGCGAGCGCGAGTGACCCGGCGAGCCCGAGGATCCGGTAGCGGTCGAGGAGCCGCAGCTCCCCGACCGCCCGGAATCGGGAGAGCCGGGTCGGGAGCGTGGCGAGCACAGCCTTCAAGATTACCGGTTCCGTCGAAACGATTCCCGCGCGGAAGCGGAGCGTCGACGGATCGCGCCTGCTGGTGTGTGTCCCGTCACTGAACGCTAGGGCTCCACACGCACCGTCACGGGTCGTTCGCCGCCTACCGACGCCGGCCGGTGACGCGCTCGGCGGCGAGCCGGCCGGACAGCAGCACCATCGGCACGCCGACCCCCGGCTGGGTGCCCGAGCCGGCGAAGACCACGTTGTCCAGCCCGCGGGCGAGCGTCGGCGGCCGGAACGGCCCGGTCTGGGCGAGCGTGTGCGCGGCGGCGAACGGTGCGCCCGCGGCCAGCCCCGACGCGGCCCAGTCGGCCGGCGTGACCAGCCGCTCGACCTCGATCCCGGCGCCGAAGCCGGCGTACCCGCGGGCCTCCAGGACGGCGACCAGCTCGTCCCGGTAGCGCGGTCCGGTGCCGGCCCAGTCGATGCCGGCGCTGAGGTTCGGGGTCGGCGCGAGCACGTAGTAGGCCTGCCGCCCGGCCGGCGCCAGGGTCGGGTCGGTCCGGGTCGGGTTGGTCACTAGCAGGGACGGGTCGGACATCAGCCGGCCGTCCCGGATGATCTCGTCGAACGTGCGCCGCCAGGCCCGGCCGAAGTGGATGTTGTGGTGCGCGATCTTCGTGTACGCGGCGGTCGAGCCGGCGTGCAGCACCACGCAGGACGGCGAGTAGCGCAGCCGGCCGACCCGGCGCGGCGCGACCCCCGGCGGCAGCAGGTCCCGGTACGCGACCGGCAGGTCGGGGTTGAGCACGACCACGTCGGTCTCGACCCGCTCGCCGCCGGTGGTGTGCACGGCCCTGGCCCGGCCGCCGTCGACCTCCACCCGCGCGACCTCGGTCCCGTACCGGAACCGCACGCCGTGCTTCTCCGCCGCCCCGGCCAGCGCGCGCGGGACCGCGTGCATGCCACCGCGCGGGAACCAGACCCCGGCGACCGAGTCCATGTACGCGATCACCGCGTAGATCGCCAGCGCCGAGTACGGCGACAGGCCGGCGTACAGGGCCTGGAAGGAGAACACCCGCTGGGTGCGCGGGTCCTTCAGGTGCCGGGCCACCGCGGGCGCGAGCCGGCCGAACCCGCGCAGCCGCAGCAGCCGGAGCAGGTCGGGGCCGAGCAGCCCGAGCGGCGAGTCGAGGTTGCGGTCGATGAACGAGCGCATCTCGGCCCGGTAGAGCGCGCTCACGTAGTCCGCGAACCGCCGGTAGCCGGCCGCCTCGGCCGGCCCGCAGACCCGCTCGACCTCCGCCGCCATCGCCTCGACATCGGCGTGCACGTCCAGTGTCGACCCGTCCGGGTAGAACGCGCGGTAGACCGGATCGAGCGGCTCCAGCTCCAGCCAGTCCTCCAGCCGCTCGCCGACCGCGCCGAGCGCGTCGGCGATCAACCCCGGCATGGTCAGCACGGTCGGCCCGGTGTCGAAGCCGTAGCCGTCGAGCTCCAGCCGCCCGGCCCGCCCGCCCGGCACCGCGGCGCGCTCCAGCACGGTCACCTCCCGGCCGGCGGCGGCCAGCCGCAGCGCCGCCGAGAGCCCGCCGAGCCCAGCCCCGACCACGACCACCCGGTCCGTCCGCCCGACCACCGTCCGCACGCCCGTCATCCTCCGGCTCAGAGCGTGCGGACGGTGGCGGCGGTGGCCAACTCGTGCAGCGCGACCTCCGCGCACGAGTCGACCGGCGATGCCGCGAGCGCGGCCACCGCCTGCTCGGTGCAGCTGCGGATCATCCGCTCCACCTCCGCCAGTGCCCCGGTGGCCACGATGATCTCCCGCAGCACGGCCAGCCCGGCCTCGTCCAGGCCCGGGTCGCCGAGGTGCCGGTCCAGCAGCCGCGCCTGGGTCGCGCTGCTGGACCGGCTGGCCAGCGCGACGAGCACGGTCCGCTTGCCCTCGCGCAGGTCGTCGCCGGCCGGCTTGCCGGTCTCGGCCGGGTCGCCGAAGACGCCGAGGACGTCGTCGCGCAGCTGGAACGCCTCGCCCAGCGCCAGCCCGTACGCCTCGTACCCGGCCAGCAGCGGCCGCGCCGCACCGGCCAGCGCGGCGCCGAGCTGCAGCGGGCGCAGCACGCTGTAGCGGGCGCTCTTGAATTGGATGACCCGCCGGGCGCGCACCACCGAGCCGCCGCCCCTGGCCTGCTCCAGCAGGTCGAGGTATTGCCCGCCCATCAGCTCGGTGCGCATCTCGTCGAACAGTGGCCGGGCCCGGTCGAGCCTGGCCGGCTCGAGCCCGCTGCCGAAGAACATCTCGTCGGTCCAGGCCAGGCACAGGTCGCCCAGCAGGATCGCCGCCCCGGTGCCGAAGCTGTCCCCGTCGCCGCGCCAGCCGGCCGATCCGTGCAGCCGGCCGAACCGGCGGTGCGCGGCCGGCCGCCCGCGCCGGGTCTCGCTGCGGTCCATGACGTCGTCGTGGATGAGCGCGCAGGCCTGGAACAGCTCCAGCGCGGCGACCGCGGTGACGACCCGTTCGTCGTCGGGCATCCCGGCGCCGCGCCAGCCCCAGTAGCCGAACGCGGGCCGCAGCCGCTTCCCGCCGCCGAGCAGTTCGCGGACGGCACGGACCAGCTCGCCGGCCTCGGTGCCGACCGCGACCAGCCGCGCGTCCTGCCGATCGAGGAACGCCGCGAGCGCGTCCGCGACCCGCCGGCGCAGATCCGCGCGGTCGGCCACGGCGGCTGGCCCGGACGCGCGGTGCAGCGCCAGGCCGGGCCGGTCCTGCGTCGAGGTCACGATCGCTCCAGGGGCACGTCACGTCGCTGTCCTGGGGAGTATCAGGGAGCGGCGCCGGTTCCGCCTGTTGTGATCGGCCGGCACGGCCGGTCGGTGGCCTGCCGCTACGCTGGCCGCCATGACGGGAACCGTGCGGGACCGGCTCGCGGCGGGCCGACCGACCTTCTCCTTCGAGTTCTTCCCCCCGAAGACCGACGAAGGCGAGCGTCAGCTCTGGCAGGCCATCCGCCAGCTGGAGCCGCTGCGGCCGTCGTTCGTGTCGGTGACGTACGGGGCCGGCGGGTCCAACCGCGACCGGGTCGTGGAGATCACCGAGCGGATCGCCACCGACACCACGCTGCTGCCGATGGCCCACCTCACCGCGGTCGGCCACTCGGTCGCCGAGCTGCGGCACGTGGTCGGCCGGCTGGCCGGCGCCGGGGTGCGCAACGTGCTGGCGCTGCGCGGCGACCCGCCCGGCGACCCGCTCGGCGAGTGGCAGGCCCACCCGCAGGGCCTCGAGTACGCCGAGGACCTGGTCCGGCTGGTCAGGGCGCACGGCGACTACTGCGTAGGGGTGGCCGCGTTCCCGGAGAAGCACCCGCGCTCGCCCGACCTCGACTCGGACGCCCGCTACTTCGTGGCCAAGTGCCGGGCCGGCGCCGACTTCGCGATCACCCAGATGTTCTTTCGGGCCGAGGACTACCTGCGGATGCGCGACCGGGTCTCGGCACTCGGCTGCGACGTGCCGATCATCGCCGGCATCATGCCGATCACCAACGTGCGCGGCATCGAGCGGTCCGCCCAGTTGTCTGGGGCGGCGTTCCCGGCCGAGCTGGCCGCCGAGCTGCACGCGGTCGAGGACGACCCGGCCGCGGTCCGCCGGGTCGGGGTCGAGCACGCGACCGGGCTGTGCGAGCGGCTGCTCGCCGAGGGCGCGCCCGGCCTGCACTTCTACACGCTGAACCGGTCGACGGCGACCCGCGAGGTCTACGCGGCGCTCGGCCTCGGCGCCCCCCTGGCCCGCGCCTGAGGTGACCGCGGGGCCGGCCGTCGCGGCGATCGCGGCGGTGGCGGTGGTGCTGCTGGTGATCACCGTGCTGACCGCCCGCCGGCCGGTCGAGCCCGTCCCGGACCTGGCCGGCTACCTGGCGCGCTGGGCCCCGCTGCACGGCGGCTACGCGCCGGCGCGAAGCGGCCTGGCCGGTCGCTGGCTCTCGCTGGCGTACCGGCTGGCCCGGCCGCTCGCCGCCCGCGGCGTGTCGCCGGGCGTGCTCACCGCCTGGGGCGTGCTCGCCTCGGCCGCGGTGGCGGTGGTGGCCGCCCCGGGCGGGCGGTGGCCGCTGGTCGCCGTCCCGATCGTGGTGCTGGCCGGCCTGCTGGACAACCTCGACGGGGCGGTGGCGGTCCTGTCCGGCCGCACCACCCGCTGGGGGTTCGTGCTCGACTCGCTGGCCGACCGCCTCTCCGACGCCGCGTACCTGCTGGCGCTGTGGTTCCTCGGCGCGCCCGGGCCGGTGTGCGTTGCCGGCGGGTCGCTCATGATGCTGCAGGAGTATGCCAGGGCGCGGGCCGGCAACGCCGGCATGGGCGAGGTCGGCGTGGTCACCGTCTGGGAGCGGCCGACCCGGGTCATCCTGACCGCGTTCCTGCTGCTGGCCTGCGGCGTGCTGGCGGCGCACGCGGACCTGCTCGCCACGCTCGGCGCCGCCGTCTGGATCGCGCTCGGTGCAGTCGGCCTGACCCAACTTCTGCTCGTCATCCACCGCCGGCTGGCCTGAACCCGGCTCGCACTGGCACTCGCAGGACTCGACGCAGAGCCGTTCGCACCCGGGACCGCAGCGGCAGTCATCGCCGGGCAGGTATATGGGCCGGGGTGGGCGGCACGGTGGCAACGCCTCGGCCGGGGTGGGGTGGTCGTCCGGCCGGCCCGTTCGGTCCCGTCGCATGCCGACCCTGCGCCGGCGGAACGACACACTGCCCAAGGGTCGCGGGTAAGGCCGATCAGCGCGGTATGGGCGGCCTACGCCCCAGCACGGAAAGGGGTCGAGATGGGCGGGCAGGCGCCGACCAGACCGGTCGCGCACTGCATCGGGCCCGGCCCGATAACCCGGCGTCGGACTACGCCTCTGCTCCGACTCGCGGCGCAGAGACGTAGCCGGCCGCAGATCGTTCACCTGACCCGGTCGCGTAGGAGCGGGACTACTTCGGTGCTCCGATCCCACGGAGCAGAGCGGGTGTGGGCACTACGCAGGTCTCTGCTGCGCTCGACGGAGCAGAGACGTAGCCAACCGCGTGGGTTCGGTCGGTGGGACGGCCGCGGGTGGACCAGGGCGGATCAGGCGGGGCCGATGAGGCGGTCGACTATGCGGGCGGAGAGGACGACCAAGGGGAGACCCCCGCCCGGGTGGGTGGAGCCGCCGACCAGGAACAGCCCGCGCACCGGCGCGCGGTTCGGCGGGCGCAGGAAGGCCGAGCGGGCACCGTTCGACGAGCTGCCGTAGATCGCACCGCCCGGCGCCCTGGTCGCCCGGGCCAGGTCGGCCGGGGTGATCACGTGCGAGAACAGCAACCGGTCGGCGACCGGCAGCCCGCGGCGGGCCAGCAGCCCGAGCAGCCGGCCGGCGTACGAGCCGCGCAGGGCCGACGAGTCCCAGTCGACCGCACCGGGCCCGCTGCCGTGCCGGGGAGCGTTGACCAGCACGAACCAGGCCTCGTGCCCCTCCGGCCGGACCGCCGGGTCGTCCGGGACGCTGATGTAGATCGTCGGGTCGGCCACCGGTGCGGCCGCGTCGCCGAAGATCGCGTCGAACTCGTCGTCGTACGCGGCCGGGAACAGCACGTTGTGGTGGGCAAGGTTGGGCGTGCGCCCGCGGACGCCGAGCAGCAGCACGAACGCCGACAGCGACGGCGTGGAACGGCGCAGCCGGCGCAGCGACGACGGCCGCGGCAGCAGGTCGCGGTAGACGTGGTCTGCGTCGGCGTTGGCGACGACCACGTCCGCCGGCAGCCGGCCGCCCGCGGCGAGCCGCACCCCGAAGACCCGGTCGCCGGCGGTCTCGATCCGGGTCACCTCGGTGCCGGTGCGGATCTTCGCGCCCACCGCGATGACCCGCCGGACCAGCTCGTCCGCGAGCGTGCCGAGCCCTCCACCCAGGTACCAGCCGCCGAACCGCTGCTCCACGTACGGCACGACGCCGAGCGCGGCCGGGGCCCGGCGCGGGTCCGAGCCGGTGTAGGTCGCATAACGCTCGAGCAGCGTGCGCTGCCGCGGGTCGGTCAGATAGTGCTCACCGAGCCAGCGCAGCGAGCGGCCGGGCGCGATCGTGCGCAGGTCGCCGACGTGGACGGCCTGGCGGGCCAGGTCGCGGACGCCGGCGACCGGCGACTCCAGGAAAGGGCGGCGGACCGCCGCCCAGATCCGCTCGCTGCGGGCCAGCAGCCGGCGCCAGTTCGCCCCGGCCGGCGGCCCGAACGCGACGTCCATCCGGGCGCTGGTCACGTCGAGGTCGCCGGCGGTGTCCAGCCGGGTGCCGTCGGCGAACCGGTGCCGGATCAGCGGGTCGAGCGGCTGCAGGTCCAGCCCGGCCGGCCAGCGGTCGCCGGTCGCCGCGAACAGCTCGGCGAACACCTCCGGCATGGTCAGCAGCGACGGGCCGGTGTCGAACCGGAACGTGCCGGCCGCGGTGTGCCGCTCCAGCCGGCCGAGCTTGCCGCCGACCACGTCGGCCTGCTCGCAGACGGTCACCTCGTGGCCGCGGGCGGCGAGTCGGGCGGCGGCGGACAGCCCGCCGACCCCGGCGCCGACCACGACCACCCGGCTCACGGCAGCCGCCGTCCCTTCCAGGTCAGCGTGCCGGCCCGGTGCGCGCGCAGCGAGCGCGCGGTCAGCCAGCCGAACGCGGCCACCGAGACCGGGTGTGCCAGCGCGTCGGGACAGGCCCGGCCGCCGGTGCGGCGCGCCGTCAGCACCCGTCCCATCACCCCGGCAGCGTATCCGGCTAAACCCGTTTTGGAGCCGAGCAGCGCGCCCAGCGGCGGCACCACGTAGCCGAGCGCGAGCAGGCCGGCGACGCCGGCCGCGCGGGCCGGCGAGCCGAACGCCGCCCACAGGGACTTGGTGTAGCCGTCGCGCAGTTCCGGCCAGCTCGCGTACATCCGGCACTCGGCCAGCGCGGTGCCGTCCGCGACCCCGCCACGACCGCCGGCCCGCTTCACCGCCCGCAGCAGCGCGACGTCCTCGACCACCTCGGCGCGGACCGCGGCGTGCCCGCCGGCCCGCTCGTACGCGGCGCGGCGGACCGCGAGCAGCTGCCCGTTCGCGGCCGACAGCGACGGCCGCGGCGAGCGCTCGGCGAGCCGCAGCGGCAGGAACGTCAGCCAGGACCACTGCAGCAGCGGCTGGATCAGCCGCTCGGCCCCGGTCCCGGCGACCTGCCGCGGGTAGGGGCAGACCAGGTCGCGCTCGCCCAGCAGCGCCACGGTGGCGGCGATCGCGCCCGGCCGCAGCCGCACGTCGGCGTCGAGGAAGACCAGCACGTCCGCGGCCGGGTCGGCGGCGTCGGCCAGCTGCTGGCAGGCGTGCGGCTTGCCCAGCCAGCCGGCCGGCAGCGGGCGACCGGTCAGCACCCTGGCGCCGGCGGCCCTGGCGATCCGCGCGGTGCCGTCGGCCGACCCGTCGTCGAGCACGAGCACCTCGGTCACGCCGTCCTGGGCCAGCGCGGCGGCCAGGCAGTCCGCGGCCGTGCCCGCCTCGTTGCGCATCGGCACCAGCACCGAGACCCGCTCGGGTCCGGGGCCGGCGGCCAGGTCGGGCCGACGCAGCAGCACCGCGTTGACCGCGGCGTGCACGGTGCCGGCGGCGGCCAGCGCCGAGCCGGTCGCGACCAGCGCCCGCCCCAAGCGGATCATCGCGGCGCCGGCCGGCGCAGCGACGAGGCCAGCGGGAGGGCGACCGCACCCATCCCGATCCCGCCCCACAACGCGGCGGCCGGCAGCCCGAAGAACGCGGCCAGCGCCAGCACCGACGACGCGTACGTCCAGAGGTAGAGCCCGTACGGGACTATGTCCACTGTGGATGGTCCGGTTCGGACGGTGCGGTGCAGCAGTGCCATCAGCACGAGCGCGACCAGCGCCCAGCCGGCGTAGTTGGTCAGCGGGACGGTCGGCACGCCGGGCAGCGCGGGGGAGGGGTCGGACCAGCGCCAGTGGCCGGCGTCGACCATCTGCGGGTCGAGGAACAGGTCCCAGGACGCCAGCGCCGCCGCGGCGATCGCGACCCGGGCGACGGCGCCGCGGCCGAGCCTCAGCCCGACCAGGTATGCCGGCCACGCCATCATCACCCAGGCCAGCGGGATCACCAGCGGCACGCCGAGCAGCGTCGGCCCGAGCGTGCCGGCGTAGGCGTACGAGCCGAACGGGACGCCGGTGGCGACCCCGACCGCCTCGGCCAGCAGGCCGCCACCGCCGGCGACGACGACCAGCGCGGCCGCCGCCCGGACACCCCGGCTGGTCGCCGCGTGCAGCACCGAAGACGCCGCGAACAGCAGCACGGTCGCGACGGTGAGCCGGTCCCGCGCCGTCCCCTCCGGCGTCAGCGGGTAGGCGATCTGCGCGAGCACGACCGCCGCGGCCGCCACGGCCGGCAGCCGGCGGAGCCGTTCGACCGCCGCCGCACGGCGCCCGACGGCCGGGGCGACCGGTCGGTGGGAACGCTCAGGCATCCGGCGGCAGCGGCATCCGGCGGCCGAGCACGGCGAACGGGCGCGAGTCGCCGGGGAACAGGTGGTGCCGGATGAGGTCGACGAACCCGAGCGACCGGTAGAGCCGCCAGGCCCTGGTGTCGCCTTCCGGCGTGGACAGCAGCACCGCCGGCTGCGTCAGCCCCTCGACCAGCGTGCACAGCAGCGCGCGCCCGGCGCCGTGCCCCTGGTACGCCGGGCGCACGTGCAGCTCGGACAGCTCGAACGCGCCGCGCAGCCACTGCTCGGCCACCGCCGCCGGCATGGCGGCCCGGACCTGGTCGTGCCACCACTGGCCGGGGGCGGCCGCGTACCCGTAGCCGAAGCCGAGCAGCTCGCCCGGCGCGCCGGGCCCGTCGCCGTCGCCGACCGCGGCCACCGCGCGGAACGCCGGCCGCCGGGTGTGCGCGATCGCGAACCCGGCCCGGTGCTGGCCGGCCTCGGGCGGGTAGCCCATCGCCTCGGCGTACACGGACATGGCTTCGGTCATCCGCTCGCGGGCCTCAGCGGGGGACAGTCGCAGCACCTTCATGCCAGCGGGTCCCTGCCGTCGACCGTCCCGTCGGCTGCCTCGACCGCGAAGCGGGCGAACAGCTCCTCCGCGTACCACCGCTCCGGCACCGTGCGCTCGATCACCGCGCTGTGCGCCGCACCGGCGTACGCGAACCCGCGCAGGGCGGCCGCGGACTCCCAGACGCTGAACGTGCCCTGCAGCCCGACCGGCGCCTCGCCGATGCCGACCGCGTACCGCAGTCCCGGCTGGGCCCGCAGGTCCGCGGAGACCGGCGGCACCGCCCGCCAGAACGAGCGGGCCCGGGACGGGCGCAGCCGGGCCCTGGTGACCGCCGCCACCGGCCCGCCCGCGCGGCCGCCGGCGGGCCGACCGAACGGTTCCTGCCCGGACCACCGTCCACGGGCCCACAGCGGCCGCAGCTCCACCCGCCAGGTCTCCTCGGCGAGCCGGCGCCACCGGGCCGCGACCACGGACCGCTCGAACGCCAGCGCCGAGGCGCGGTCGGCCCAGCTGGCCAGCAGTCCCCAGGTGCGGGGGTCGGCGTCGCGGGCGCGGAACGAGCCGCCGTCGCCGGTCCCCAACAGCTTCGCGAACCGCACCCCCGCCGCCCCCCGAACCGCTCGCCGGTCGACCGCCATCCGCAGCACCGCCGCGGGCACGGCGAGCCGGGGCACCCGCCACAGGTGCAGCGTGACGAGCTCCGGCCCCGCTTCCCGCATGAGCGTGAGCGTAAGTGGAACCGGGGCGGACCGCTCAGCCGACCTCGGCCGGGGTCCCCGCGGTGATCCGGACCAGCTCGTCGTACGTCGTCGCGAACACCACGTGCGGCACCCCGCCGGAGGCCCAGACCACGTCGTGGTCGGCGAGCACGACGTCGACCAGCGTGCGCAGCGGTGCCGGGTGCCCGACCGGAGCGACGCCGCCGATCGCCTGCCCGGTCGCGGACCGGACGAAGTCGGGGGTGGCCCGGCGCAGCTCCCGGACACCGACCAGCGCGGCGACCTTCGCCGTGTCGACCCGGTGGGCGCCGCTGGTCAGCACCAGCAGCGGCGCGCCGTCGGCGTCGAAGACCAGGGAGTTGGCGATCGCGTCGACCTCGACACCGAGGGCCGCGGCGGCCAGCGCCGCCGTCCGCACCTCCGCCGCCAGCTCGACCACCTCGCCGCTCGCACCGGCCGCGGCCAGCGCGCCGGCGACCCGCAGGACTCCGGCATGCTGCGAGTTCGTCACCCGGCCACCGTAGGGGACCGGCGCACCCGGTTTTCGCCCCGCCCGTCAGTCCCGGCCGAGCAGGGGCTCGTCGGCGGAGCGGACGTCGGCGGCCGGCAGCCCGTCCGGGTGCGTCTCCCGGACCCGGTCGACCACCTCGAGCGCGACCTCGAGGTGCCAGCGTTTCGTCGCGGCGTAGAACTCCTGCGCCGCCTCCGACAGCTTCGGCCGCCCGTGCAGCGGCTTGTCGCTGACCGCGAGCAGGGTCGCGGTCGGCACCCGGTAGCGGAAGCCGTTCGCGGCCACCGTCGCCGACTCCATGTCCACCGCCACCGCCCGGGACAGCCGCATGTCGGCGAGCACCGAGTCCTGCTCGAACTCCCAGTTGCGGTTGGCGGTCGTGTAGACGGTGCCGAGCCGGTAGGGCAGGTCACGGCGGACGAGGGCGTCGAGCAGGTAGCTGTTGAGCCGGTGGTTCGACGCGACCGGGACGGAGGTCGGCAGCACGTGGTCGAGCACGCCGTCGGCCCGGTGATACGTGGTCGCCAGCACCAGGTCGCCGACGTCCTGGTGGTTCCGCAGCCCGCCGCAGTGCCCGATCATCAGCATCAGATCCGGGCGCAGCACGGCGACGTGGTCGGTGATCGTCTTCGCGTTGGACGGGCCGACCCCGATGTCGACCAGCGAGACGCCGTCGCGGCCGGGGCGGCACACGTGCCAGGCCGGCATCTGCCGCCCGGGGGCCGCCGGACCGATCGCGTCCGGGAACACCTGCCGGAACGCGTCGACGTGCCAGGCGTAGTTGGTGAACAGCACGTACCGCTGGAACGCCTCGGCCGGCGTACCCGTGTAGTGCGCCAGCCGGTCGATCGACAGTGCCATCCGCTCCGGCCGGAACAGGAACAGCTTCTTCCGCCGCAGGTCCCAGGACCCCTCGTCGAGCGCGT
>Ga0308176_10000676_pt1 | contig 21420 bp, 19 predicted proteins | sample PhyCR2_3_FD_203890 | JGI IMG/M metagenome (GOLD analysis project Ga0308176, IMG submission 203890) | Soil microbial communities from UC Gill Tract Community Farm, Albany, California, United States - DLSLS.C.R2 | ecosystem: Environmental > Terrestrial > Soil > Agricultural land | place: USA... | reverse complement strand
AAGATCTCCCGCCCCGCCTCGGGCGGCAACCGCAAGTGGCTCCCCGTCCACAAGCACCGGACGCTCGCCGCCGCCCTGGAGGTCCTCAGAGGCCAGGGGATGCGCGTCCTCGCCGCCCACCCCACTCCGGACGCCGTCCCCTTCCGCGACGTGGACTACACCCTCCCCACCTGCCTCCTCCTCGGCAACGAGGATAACGGCGTGACCCCCGAGGCCCTCGCCGCCGCCGACGGCGTGGTCCAGATCCCGATGGAAGGGATGGGCACCTCCCTCAACGTCTCCGTGGCCGCCGCCCTCCTCCTCTTCGAGGCCCAACGCCAGCGCCGCGCCGCCGGCTTCTACGATTCCCCCCGGCTCGACCCCGAGACCTACGCGCGGACGCTCTTCGAATGGGCTCATCCGGAGATCGCCGCCCAATGCCGGAAACGGGGGGTGGGGTATCCGGCGCTGGGGGAGGAGGGGGAGATTCTGGGGGCGGTGCCGCGGTGAGGCCCGCCCGGGGATCAATCCCCGGGCTACGTGGGAACCGAAAAGCCGGGTGAGCCCGGCTCCCTGAGTGGAGCTGACTTCGGAGCCGGCTTCAGCCGGCTTTTCGTTTGAGGCGTAGCCCGGGCATTCATGCCCGGGCGGACCGGCCGCCTCCACCGCCCCCCTGATATACTCAATCCTGAAAAGCCATGCACCGCTCCCCAGCCCTCCCCCGCCCCCTGGCCCTCGCCCTCCTCGCCCTCGCCTTGATCGGCCTGCTGGCGCCGCCGGCCTCGTCCGCGCCCAATATCGGGGGAAAAACGGGCGAGCAGACGGGGGAGGTGTTGCTGGTGCGGGTCAAGTCGGCGATCCACCCGGTCTCGGCGGAGCTGATCGAGGACGCCATCCAGGAGGCGGACCGGCGGAACGCGGCGGCGCTGATCGTCGAGCTCGACACGCCCGGTGGCCTGCTCTCCTCCACCCGCGACATCACCACGGCCATCCTGGGGGCCCGCACGCCGGTCGTGGTCTACGTGGCCCCCAGCGGCGCCCGGGCCGGCTCGGCGGGGTTCTTCATCCTGATGTCCGCCGACGTCGCCGCCATGGCCCCCGGCACCAACGCGGGCGCCGCCCATCCGGTCGACGGTGAGGGGGGAGACATCAAAGGGGTGCTGGCCAAGAAGGTGGAGGAGGACTCGGCCGCCAACATCCGGTCGCTCGCCGTGCGCAACGGCCGCAACCCCCAGCTCGCCGAGGAGGCGGTGCTCAAGAGCCGCTCCTTCACCGCCGGCGAGGCGCTCCAGAACAAGCTGATCGACCTCGTCGCGCCGGACGTGCCCGCCCTCGTCCGCGCCCTCGACGGCCGGGTGATCCATCGCGGCGCCGTCCAGGTGACCCTGCGCACGAACGGCGCGCGGTTGCGGCCGTTCGAGATCTCGCCGCTGCGGGCGTTCCTGGGCGTGCTCGCCGATCCCAACATCACCTACCTCCTGCTCGGCATCGGCTGGCTCGGCCTGTTCTTCGAGCTGATGCACCCCGGCGCCGTGCTCCCCGGAGTGGTGGGGGCGATCTGCCTCATCCTCTCCTTCTACGGGCTCTCCGTGCTGCCGGTCAACTACGCCGGGCTGGCGCTGATCCTGCTCGCGGTGGTCTTCTTCATCCTCGAGATCAAAGTCACCAGCTACGGCATGCTGGGAGTGGCGGGGGTGCTCTGCCTGGTCCTCGGCTCCCTGATGCTGTTCAAGACCTCGGAGTCCGCCCTGCGGGTCAGCGTGGAATTGATCGCCATGGTGGCGGCATTCTCTCTCCTGGTGGTCGGCTTCCTGGCCTTCATGGCCCTGCGGGCGCGAGCGCTGCCGGTCCGCGCGGGGATCGAGGCGCTGATCCACGAGATCGGCATCGCCCGCTCGCCCCTCGCTCCCCGCGGCAAGGTCTTCGTCCAGGGGGAGATCTGGGACGCCGTCGCCGAGGAGCCGGTCGCCACGGGAGAGCGGGTCGAGGTGATCGCGGTACGCAATCTCACCCTGGCGGTCCGCCGCCGCCAGGATTCAATCGCCTGAGGTATCACCTACATTCAGGGAAAGGGCCCCATGCCATCCATCGGCTTCGGATTCATCGCGATCATCTTTATCGTGGTCTTCCTGTTTTTGAAATGGGTGAACGTTCTCAAGGAATACGAGCGCGCCGTCACCTTCTGGCTCGGCCGCCTGTCGCCGACCCCCAAGGGCCCCGGGCTGGTGCTCATCTTCTGGCCGTTCGAGACGATGATCAAGGTCTCGCTGCAGACCGTGGTGCTCGACGTGCCGCCGCAGGACATCATCACCCGGGACAACGTCTCGGTGAAGGTGAACGCGATCGTCTACTTCCGCGTCGTCGATCCCGGCCGCGCCATCGTGGCGGTGCAGAACTACCTCTACGCCACCAGCCAGCTCGCCCAGACGACGCTGCGCTCCGTGCTCGGCCAGGTCGACCTCGACGACCTGCTCACCGAGCGCGACAAGCTCAACGCCAAGCTCCAGGAGACCATCGACCAGCACACCGATCCCTGGGGGATCAAGGTGTCGATGGTGGAGGTCAAGAACGTCGACCTGCCGCCGGACATGCAGCGCGCGATGGCGAAGCAGGCCGAGGCCGAGCGCGAGAAGCGCGCTAAGATCATCCACGCCGCCGGCGAGCTGGAAGCCTCGGTGAAGCTGGCCGAGGCGGCGAACATCATCTCCGCGAACGCGGTGACCTTGCAGCTCCGGTACCTGCAGACGCTCACGGAGATCTCGGCCGAGAAGAACTCGACCATCATCTTCCCGTTCCCGGTCGAATTCCTGAAGGCCTTCATGAAGTGAATACCGATCCCAAGGGAGCCTGAGCCGAGTGTCTGAGCCGCATGAGCCGAGCTATTACGAGATCGCCCTGACCAACCGTCAGGTCATCGTCGCTTTCGCGATCCTGTTGACCTGCGTCCTCGCCGCCTTCGTCTCGGGCGTCTGGGTCGGACGCGAGAGCACCGCCCGCGCCACGCAGGAGGCGATGGTCCGCAACACGCCTCCCGCGCAGGAGGGGAAGAGCCTGGAGGAGCTCGACTTCTTCGATCCCCGGGGCAAGAAGGGGAAGGACGGCGGCAAGGCCGGCAAGCGCCAGGAGGCCGCCGCCACCTCCGGCGGCACCCTGCTCGAGGACGTGGGCGGCAAGAAGGCCGCCGCCCGGACGCCGCCTCCGGCGCCCGCCGCGCCGGTCCAGGAGGAGCCCGCGCCCTCTGCTCAGGCGCGGGAGACCGCGCCCGCCCCCACCACCCTGCCCGATCCGGCGCAGGAGCGGCGCAACCGCCGCAAGGCGCGCAACGCCGCGGCGGAGGAGGCCGCGGCGGCCCCTCCCGCTCCGGCCCCGGCGGCCCCCGTGCCGGCTCCAGCCAAGGCGTCCAAGGCGGCCAGGAATGCCGCCACGCCGGCCATCCCCAAGGGAGCCTACGTGATCCAGGTCTTCTCCTCGCCCGACCAGGCGCAGGCGGAGCGCATCCGCGGCAGGCTGGTGGGAGGCGGCCAGAAGGCCTACCTCTCCCCCATCGACCGCGGCGGGCGCACCATGTACCGCGTGCGCATCGGCCCCTTCAAATCGCGCGGCGACGCCCAGGTGGTGGCCGACAAGGTGCGCAAGGGGTACAAGCTGGATACGTGGGTGACGGAGTAGGGTGAGCCACCCTGCCTTTCGCTATCTCCTCGCCGCCTCCGGCGGCGTCCTGTGGGGGCTCTGCTTCGGCAAGAGCCCGCTCTCGCTCGCGGCGTGGATCGCGCTGGCGCCGCTGATCCTCCTGCTCTCGGCGCCGCGGCCCGGCCGCCTCGGATGGGTGCACGGCTACGCGACGTGGATGACCGGCCTCTACTGGATCGTCCCCACCCTCCAGACCTACGGCGGCATCGCCCCCCCCGTCGCGGTCGCGCTGACCAGCCTGCTCGCCGGCTACCTCGCCCTCTTCCACGCCGTCTTCGCCTGGCTGGGGTCCAAGGTCTGGCGCCGGTGGAGCGCCGGGCGCCTGCTCATCCTTCCGGCCCTCTGGGTGGCGCTCGAATGGCTGCGCACCTATCTCGGCGGCGGCTTCCCCTGGAACCTCGCGGGCTACTCCTGGGTGGACGTGCCGGGCGCCCTGCCGCTCTCGGCCTGGATCGGCGCCTACGGCATCTCGTTCCTGGCGCTGCTCACCAGCGTGGCCGTGGCCTCCTCGATCCAGCGCCGGCGCTGGGAGCCGGCGGCGATCGGCCTGGTCATTCCCCTGCTGCTCCTCCCCTTCGCCGGGCGCTGGAGCCTGCGGCAGGACGCCCTCGCCCTTCATGAGATGGCCGGCTTCGGCCGCGCCGTCCGCCTGCTCCAGCCGAATATCCCCAACCTGGTCCAGTTCGACGACGCGGCGGTGATCCGCAACTACCAGAAGGTGATCGGCCTGTCGCTGGAGGCCTGCCAGCCGGGCGCCCTGGTGGTCTGGCCCGAGAGCGCGGCCTGGCCCTTCCAATACAAGCGCGATGCGATGCTCGACGACGACATCGCCCGCATGGTCGACCGCGGCTGCACCGTGCTCTTCAACTCAGGCTGGCCGGTGGGCGACACCTTCTACAACTCGGCCTTCCTGGTCGCGGCCTCCGGACAGGTGGCCCGCTACGACAAGCGCCATCTGGTCCCGTTCGGCGAGTACGTCCCCTTCCGCGGCGTCTTCGGGTGGATGGACAAGCTGGCCCGCAACGCTGGCGAGATGCGGCCGGCCGACCGCACCGTCCTCCTCCCCTGGGGGGGCGAGAAGATCGGAATGGCGATCTGCTACGAGGTTGTTTTCCCCTCCGAGGTCGCGGCGCTCGTCCAGCAGGGGGCGACGCTCCTCGTCACCATCACCAACGACGCCTGGTACGGCGACACCTCCGCCCCCTGGCAGCACTTCCGGGCCGCCCGCTTCCGCGCCGCCGAGAGCCGCCGGCCGCTGCTGCGGGCCGCCATCACCGGCGTCTCCGCCTGGGTCGATCCCGACGGCTCGGTGCGCGAGGAGCTGGGGGTCGACCAGGAGGGGATCATCCGCGCCCGGGTGCTGGGCCAGCGGGGCCTGACCCCCTTCAGCCGCCGCCCCTGGCTGGTGCCGTTCCTCTGTACGGTCCTCGCCGGGGCGGCGTTTGGGGTATATTTCGCCCGAACAAGGAGCAAATCATCATGATCGCCTACGACGTCCAGCAGAAGATCGACGGCCTCGCCGAGCAGCTCACCAACCTCCGGGGGTATCTTTGAGGGGTCGGACCTCGAGCGCGAGCTGTCCGAGATCGACCACCAGATGCAGCAGCCGGGCTTCTGGGACAGCCCGGCGAAAAACGCCACCGTCCTCCAGAAGCGCCGCGAGATCGAGCGCCGCCTCCAGACCCTGAACCGCCTGCGCTCCGACGCCGACGAGCTCGAGACCTGGCGCGAGCTCCTCGCCGAAGGCGAGGCCGATCCCGAATTCGACCGCTTCCTGGAGCGGCTCACCGCCGACCTCGACAAGCTGGAGCTGCAGCTCAAGCTCTCCGAGCCGGACGACGAGAAGAACGCCATCCTCGCCATCCATCCTGGCGCCGGCGGCACCGAGTCCCAGGACTGGGCCGAGATGCTGGTGCGCATGTACCTGCGCTGGGCCGAGGCCCACGGCTTCGAGGTCGAGATGCTCGACCGCCAGGACGGGGAGGAGGCGGGGATCAAGAGCGCCACCTTCGCCGTCCGCGGCCCCTACGCCTACGGCTATCTCAAGAGCGAGCACGGCGTCCACCGGCTGGTGCGGATCAGCCCCTACGACTTCCAGGCCCGGCGCCACACCTCGTTCGCCTCGGTCGACGTCTACCCCGAGGTCGACGACGACATCGAGATCGAGGTCAACGACAAGGATCTCCGGATCGACGTCTTCCGCTCCTCCGGGGCCGGCGGCCAGCACGTCAACAAGACCGAGTCGGCGGTGCGCATGACCCACCTCCCCACCGGCATCGTGGTCTCCTGCCAGAACGAGCGCAGCCAGATCAAGAACCGGGCGATGGCGATGAAGGTCCTCCGCTCCCGCCTCTACGACCGGGAGCTCCAGAAGCGGAAGGCCGAGCAGGCCGAGCGCGAGGGGAAGAAGATGGACAATGCCTGGGGGAGCCAGATCCGCAGCTACGTCCTCCAGCCCTACCGCATGGTCAAGGACCACCGCACCGGCGTCTCCGTGGGCGACGCCGACAGCGTCCTCAACGGCAACGTCGATCCCTTCATCGAGGGGTACCTGAAGGGGCAGATGGCGTCGGAGAAGGACGAGATGGTGGTCTAGGGGCACGGCCGATGCCCGTCCCGAGCCCTCACCCCTGGCCCCTCTCCCGTCCCCTCCCACCCTCCCTCACCGGGAGAGGGGAAAAGGGACGGATTGTTCTTGCTTTTGGTTTTTCCCCCTCTTCTCCCGGTGAGGGAGGGTGGGAGGGGACGGGAGAAGAGGGCCGGGGTGATGAGGGTTTTGGGAGGGCGGCCTGATGCGCCTCGACTACGTCTCCCCCCTCCCCCCCGTCCGCTCCGGCATCGCCGACTACAGCCTCGACCTCCTCCCCCACCTCGCGGCGCTGGCGGACGTCCGTCTGATCCGGCTACCGGACCAGCCGGTCGATCCCGCCATCGAGCGCGCCTGGCCGATGGCCCCGGCGAGCGAGACCGGCGCCGGCGGCCGGCTCCCCCTCTACCAGATGGGGAACAACCGCTACCACATCGCGGTGCTCGACCTCGCCCTGCGCCTGCCGGGCGTGCTCACCCTGCACGACGTGGTGCTCCACCACCTGCTGCTCGATCTGACCCTGGGACGCAACGAGCCGAGCGGCTTCTGGGACTACAAGGCCCGCCTCACCCGCGATCACGGCTGGATGGGCGAGGCCGCGGCGCTCGCCAAGCGCTGGAACGCCTGGGGGGACGCCCCCGTCTTCGAGCTTCCCGCCCACCGCGCCCTCCTGCGGCGCCAGCGCGGCGTGCTGGTCCACAGCGAATGGGCGAAGGCGTTCCTCGAAGAAGAGGAGATCGGCGTCCCCGTGCGCGCCATCCCCATGGGGATCCCCCTACCGCCGGAGGCGGACGAGGCGGCCGGCCGAGCCCTCCGCCGCCGCTTCGGCCTGCCGCCGGACCGACCCGTGCTGGGCTCCTTCGGCTTCCAGACCCCCATCAAAAGGACCGTCTCCGCCGTGCGAGCCCTGGCCGCGCCCGGGCTCGAAGAGGTCCACCTGCTGATCGTGGGCGAGGCCGCGCCGGTGATGGACCTCGAAGGCGAGGCGCGGCGGGCCGGCGTGGCCGACCGCGTCCACGTCATGGGCTTCGTCCCCTACGAGGACTTCGAGGCCGCCATCGCCGCCGTCGACCTCTGCCTCAACCTCCGCTACCCCACCGCGGGCGAGACCTCGGCCTCCCTCCTCCGCGTGCTGGCGGCCGGACGCCCGGCCATCGTCTCCGACTTCGCCCAGTTCGCCGACCTGCCCATCGAGATCGCCCCCAGAGTGCCCCTCGGCGACGAAGAGCCCGAAGCCCTCGCCGCCCTCCTGCGCGATCTTCTGGCCGACCCTGACCGCCTGAAGGCCATGGGCCGCGCCGCCCGCGAGCACGTCCGAACGAAACACGATCCATCCCGCGCCGCCGCCGCCGTGATCGAGGCCTGCCGCGAATATGCCGAGCTCCCGCCGCCCGGGGACGATCCCAAAGGCCATCCGGACGTGCCGCCGCCGTCCAGCCTGGCCTGGGGAAACCTCCCCGGAGACTTGGAGGTCGAAGGGGCGGACCTCCCCTGGCCCGAGGGGGAGCGCCGCCGGCTGCGTCTCCGCCTGCGCAACACCGGCTTCGCCCGCTGGCTGGCCGGCGAGCGCGGCCCCGGGGGAGTCGCCGTGGTGGTGAAGCTCTTCGTGGACAACGGCAGGGACCTCCTCGAAGGGCGCCCCTGGCTCGCCCTCCCCCACGACCTGGCGCCGGGCGAGGAGATCCGCTTCGAAACCGACGTACGGCGTCCGCCGGGACCGGCCCACCTCTGGATCGAGCCCCATCTCTTCGGAGGCCTCGGCCTCTCCAAGCTCGGAGGCCCACGATGGGAACGACAGATCTGACCGATCTCAAACGCAGCCCCCTCGAAGCCACCGCCTGGGGCGTGCTGATCGTCCTCCTCCTGCTGACCCTGATCGGCGCCGTCCGTCTCGACCGCTCCAAGCTCCCGCTGATCGGGGACGAGGCCACCTACGCCATGCAGGCGTCCAGCCTCGTCCACGATTTCGACCTCACCTACTCGCGGAAGGATTACGACCGCTTCGTCTCCCAGTGGGGCGTGCCGCCCCAGGGGCTGATCCTCCAGAGCCGGCCCGGGAGCGACCGCCTGACCTACGGCAAGCCGCCCCTCTACGCCCTGCTGCTCGCCCCCTTCGTGGCCATCGCGCCCATCCGCGGCCCCCTAATCGCCAATGCCCTCCTGCTCGCCGCGGCGGCCCTGCTTGCCGCCCGCGCCCTGCGCAACCACATCGGCGGCGCCGCGCCGCTCTGGGTGGCGGTCTGGATCTTCGCCTCGGTCGCCTTCGCCTATGTCTTCTGGGGGGAGTCCGACCTCTTCCTCTTCGCGGCCGTGGCGGCCGGCTTCGCCCTCGTCTACTGGGGGGACCGCCGCTACTTCAGAAAAGGCGATCCGCCGCCCTCGATCTATCAAGGAGAGGACACCGAGCCCTCGCGCGCCTTCGTCCTCCGCTGGCTGGGCGCGGGCGCGCTGCTAGGGATCGCCTGCCTCTACCGTCCCGTCTACCTCGTCCTCCTGATCCCGGCGCTCCTGGCCGCCTGGGAAACGCCGGCCGGCCGGCGCGGGCGAGCCCTCTCCGGCCTCCTCCTCGGGGTGCTGGCGGTCGCGGCCCTCTCCATGGGCCTCCAGTGGATCGCGGGAGGAGACCTCACCGGCTACGGTGGCCAGCGCCAGGGGATCTACACCAACAACGCCTATCCGGAGGTCTCCTATCCGGCCGCCCAATGGTCCGACCAGGTCCGGCACGAAGGGAATTCTTCCTGGCTCCAGGCCGACGCCGTGAGGCCGGAATTCAACCTCAAGCTCCTGGGCTGGAACCTCCTCTACTTCCTTGCCGGACGGAACGTGGGAATCCTCCCCTACTTCCTGCCGCTCCTCCTGGGCTTCCTCGCCTTCCGGCCAGAGCGAGGACGCTGGGCCATCCCGCTGGCCGTGGCCGCCGCGGCGCTGGCCTTCCTGGTGCTGCGCCCCTTCAACTTCTACGGCGGAGGCCCTCTGGGAAACCGCTACTTTCTCCCGCTCTACCCCGCGCTCTGGTTCATGGCCGCAAGGCCCGTAAAGGCCGTCTGGGCGCCGATCCTCGCCCTCCTGGCCCTCCCCTTCCTGCAACCCCTCTGGACCGCCCCCACGGCCTACCCCGTAGCCGAGAGCGGCGACTACCGGCTCGTCTCCTCCATGGCCCAGAAGTGGCTCCCCTACGAGACCACCCAGGCCAGCGTGCCGGGCCAGCAGGTGGCGGTAGGCAACGGCCTCTGGGTGAAGCTCCTCGACCACAACCTCTGGCCCGCCGGCAAGAGAGACACCCTCCGCATCGCCGGCAGCGCGCCCACCCACCTCCTCCTGGGAAGCCCCAAGCGCCTCAAGGGCCTCAACGTCGAGCTCGACAAGAACGCCCCCTCCCACCTCCGCATCGGCGGCAACGATCTCCGCCCGGTCCTCCTGGAGCCCAACGGCTCCGTGGTCTTCGAGATCGCCATGGGCGAGCCGAAGGCCGTGCACCCGCTGTGGTGGGGGCCGGGGGATTACTACCTCTACGATCTGGAAATGCAGTTGCCGGGGGCGAAGACGGTGCCGATTGGGATGCGGATATGGGCGGCGGAGGAGTTGATTCAGGTGCCTTGGATGAAGGGGAAGTAGCGTGGAGCTCGAGGGGATCATCGCTGCAATCCGCGCTAACCGGATACGGATCACAGACCATGCGGATGAGGAAGCTCTGGCAGACCGCCTCTCCTATGACGAGATCTTCTTCAGCGTCCTGCAAGGCGAGGTCATTGAGGACTACCCGGGAGACAAGCCCTTTCCGAGCTGCCTTGTTTATGGGGAGACTTTCAGCGGTGAGCCTGTCCACAGCGTCTGGGCTTACAATGAGGCGAGTCAATGGGCTGTGCTCATCACAGTCTACCGCCCTGATCCTGAGCGCTGGATCAACTGGCGGATAAGGAGGTCGAGAAATGGTCCCGTTCAGTAGCTGTCCGGTCTGTGGTGGGGAACTGGTCGAAAAGCAGGTCGAGAAGCTCCTTCGAGGAGGCAACAATACAGCGGTCCTCGAGGTGCAGGCCGAGGTCTGCCTCCGGTGTGGCGAGCGGCTCTACTCTGTAGAGACTGTAAGGCAGTTTGAGCAGGTCCGGGCGAAGTTGGAGCGCGGGCAGGTCGAGGAATTTCAGCCTTTGGGCCGGTCGTTCAAGGTTGCTTGAGCGATCCTTCGTGACCACCGCCCTAACCATGGCGGGTGGGACGGCGGGGGGCCTGTCGTAAGCTGTAGCGGTACAGGCTGATACGACAGATTTCACGTGGCATAAGCCTGGTAGGCGCATGGGCAACATCATGAATCCAGAAGATGCAACAGATCCGCGTCGTACCTTCCTCGCTCAGATCGCGCTGGTTGCAACCGCTCTCCAGAGCGATGTTACGGCGCTTTCGCTTGAGGCTCAAGAGCAAGTCACTCGATTCAAAGCTGACGAGATTTCCCTTTATGAAGCGACCTTCTGGCTAAAGTCACTGGCTGGAGCGTTTTTTGCGTACGCAGATGGGCTTACCTACTCTATCCGCGAAACCGCAGCGAGTTCAACTGACCTTCTTGGTGATCGTCTCTCACGGAACCTGCTGCGCGATCTCGACACGTCGAAGCGTCTGCCCCTTGAGAGGGCCGTTGCTGTGGCTCTTAAGAGTCTTTGTCACCTCTGCGTGGCAACTCCGGTCATCGACACAAGTACTGAGGACTTCCGTGGTTTCAAGGCACTCACGGAAGCGCGTGAGCGGTTTGTGCATCCCAAGAGCCACCTTGACGTTTGCCCGTTCGAACTCTTCCCGACAATCAATCCTGCACTCGAGTGGTTCCTCCACACCCTCAGGCAGACCTTCATCATATGTGGCCGGAGCCTCGGTTTTCCTCTTCAGACTCCGCCACAGGGCCGACGCTTCTACTTTGCCGATGACAAGCTAGCACCCTTCGCCGCGAGGCGGTCAGAGTGGGAGGCCAAGCGCGAGACCGGTTTTGTACCAGACCTCCGCGACGTAGTCTTCCCACTAATGGACGACACCAGCCGCGCTATGAATGCCATGCTTGGCCGAGGAATAAAGACGGCGCTCCAAATAGACTGCACCGCTCGCAACTTCGTTCGGACGTTGTTTGTCGAAATCGAGGGATCTGTACTCATTGCGGCGGCGTTGCTCCACAGTCGCGCCAATGCCGAGCCTCCTTCGGCTTCGCTGCTTTCCGGCTCCCACGAAGAAGTACGAAACAACGTTGTCGTGCTCCTCGAAAAATTCTCCTCTCGCTTCGGCAAGCGGCACACGGTCCTACGGTATGGCAAAGGCTGGGATGCGTTTGCGACCGCTCGAGCGCTACGCAACAGGGTCACACACCCGAAATCCGTAGAGGATCTCGCCCTGCAAAGCGGGGATCTCGACAGTTTGATGGAATTGGCGGGCTGGTGGCACGGCAACGCCAGCGAATGCCTTGAGCTCAATTCTGGACGCGTTCCCCTTTAGGTGAACTGCAGGAACAGGGGCCGCCGAACAGGTGCCAAACAGGTAGTCAGATCTGCAGGGCAGGTGCCAACCTCTTCGACGAAGAGTTTTTAAGAATTGCCTGAGGATCGCGTCGAGACAGCTATCGGGCTGGACGCACAACCGCCAGCACCTTCGTCTCCGCACCATCGGTGGGGAGACTTATGGCTTCCACCTCGACGGTTCCTAGACTCAGCCCTGACCAGTCCTCAACGGCGGCGACGGGCTGTGCTGTGCTCCCAAGTAGGTCGTAAAGCCGTGAGCCAAGATCGATAGACTTATGTGGAGGCACAAAGCAGTGTCGTAGATTGCCGGACAGCACGGCGTAGTCCACTCGAAGCTTAGGTCTTGGCTCGCAACCTGGAAGGAACGGGCGATTCCGTTTTTCAGTCGGCTTTAGCCGGAGTCGCAGAACCACCATAGCACACGGCACATCTGCGGTATCGACGAGCCTGTGGGCCGTAGCTTCCCAGGACGCCTGATACCACTCGCGAAGGGTGGTAAGAGCTCTCAGGCTTGGACCGCCGAGAGAAGTTAGGTCGCGCGTGAAACTGTCGAGAGGAAAAAGCATTTCGGCGGCGCCAATATCGCAGAGGGTCTCAACCACTAGGTCTTTTGCAGGAGAGCGGCCACCGCCTCGCAGTTGAATGGCATCGGCACAGTCGGGAAAGAACGTGTGCGTGATCTCGTGGCCGATGTTGAACCGCTGGCGCTCGGGGGGCATCCCTTTGCTGATTTTAATGGTGAACTGGCCAGTTTTGAGATCTGGCACCAACATCGCATCGTCGACCAGCGCCGCAGGTTCGTAGTCGACTCTAATATCTCGGAGTTCTGCGAGGAGGGCGACGTCAAAAGGGGGACCTGACCAACCCCACTCGGTAGCCCTAAGCACGAGGTCTCGTGCCTTGGCCCTGATGATCTGCTCCGGGTCACTTACTCCGGGGTTATCCTGCAACAGTAGGCTCACGGACGATTTCACAAGCGCTGATCGGCTACTCATTCTCGCCTCCTGACCTATCCCACATGCGACGGATGACGCCATAGATCAAGGCCCAGTCCTCCTTGCTCCTCCCGGCCTTACCACCTCGCCATTGAAGATTCAGGAGTAACTGAACATCAGCTTCCGGTATGGGCTCGCCTTGTCGACGACGTTCCTCGACAAAGGCCTCCAACCCAGGATCCTCCATCGCGGGCGGAACTGAGGAGGCTCGGACTCCTTCTCCGCCGATGAGCCTCCCGACCGTGATGCCTAGAGCTCCGGCAATTCTCTGGAGTACGTCCAAGGAAGGATTGGCTTGGTGACCCGCCTCAAGCTGCGAGACGTAGGCCTTTGAGAGGCGCGCGCGATCGGCTAACTCACTCAAGCCAATACCCTTAGACATCCTCTCCGTCTTTAGCCGCTCTCCGATGTTCAGGGGCTGTTTGGTCGCCATGCGTTCACTATACCAAATTCGGGAGAGCTTCGTGCGGTGGGGGTTGACACCGTGTTCACTATCAGATACTCTCCAGCATGTTTGTTCGTCCAGGACAAACGACTTACTGTAAGGAGAGTCACATGGCAAAGCCCGATCACCCGCCGCATCCTCCTCACCCACCACATCCGGAGCCCCCAGGCGGATCCGTTCGGCCGCCTCGACCTCACGGAGACCAGTGACATGTTCGAGAACCTCCCGCGCTGCTGGTGGGCGGCAGCCGAACTCACCCCATGGCTGGCGTGGGAGGCCGAGGACATGGCCATTGGATATCCGTCATTCCGCTCGATCGTTCGTCGGCGGCACCAAGACTTTCGCCGCATGCTCGGTGCAAGCGGTCCCGAGACCGGCCGAGAACAAGTCGAGCGTGAACACTGTGGAGAGTTCGTCCGTACCTGGCTTGGATCGATTACCCCGTTTCCTGCCGACATGCCGCTGGCAGACGTCCAAGCCATCGTCGCCGACCTCGCCGAAGACCGACCTGTTCGAGTCATGGCCGATGGAGCCCTCGCTCATGACGAACATTGCGGTGGCACTCATCAGCCTGCCCGTGAGTTCCGGCTAGCACGCCCCCTATATGGAGTCTTTACAGTCGAAATTGCGTATCGCCGCCCGCCTGGGTGCCCGATCGCCCGCTCGATTTCGCCGCGGATTGATCGGCACCACCCTTTAGGACCGCCGCCCCACCTGCTCAACAGCATCGATGCCTTCTGTGTGCTCTTTCCTACCGACCGCTGTTGGGTGTCAGGTCTCCATGGGGCGCGGCAGTATGCCAACTTCACAGCGATTTGGCTGGCGAAGCACCTAGCTTGGGAGGAGGCACGGGAGCGAGGGGTCGGACTTGAAGAAGCATGGCCGGGGACTGTGGCTAGCCACGACCCGTTCGAGCTTCTACGTTTGATAGACGCCAGTGACCCCTGTCGATGCGGGTCGGGCAAACAGTACGGAGCGTGCTGCGCGGCGGGCGACAAGGAAGCGCGGAAGAAGCTTGCCTCTCGGTAAATAGCCCGGAGAACAGGTGCCCAAACAGGTGCCCCAAACAGGTGCCGCCCTCTTCGACGAAGAGAAGTCTCGATAAGGTAGTGTCCTATTTTGAATTCTCCGCCCAGACCGGCGGGGGGTGGTAGAATCAAAGCCTAAACTCAGGATTGGGAGGAAGAAGATGGCCAAATCAGGCGGAAAGACTACCGGGAAAAAGGCGGCAAGCGCAGCCGGTAAGCTTCTAAGTACATCGAAGTCAGCGGCCGTGAAGAGGGTGGCAGCCTCAGACCTTGCCCAAGTCAAGCCGAAGCCTAAGAAAAAGTAGGCGCCGGGCTTATTGCGGTCGGATGTCCGGGAGGTCGACGATTCGAAGAATGGACTTCGTCATTACTCCGTTGCAGTGCCCGTGGCCAGATAGGTGAGGCGCGACCGCCTTGCAGTTGGCTCCGTCACTGACAAGCCAGCCAACGGACCGACACACCAGCGCTTCGTCCTCAAAATCGACCTCTTGCCATCCTGCCTCAAGATGGGAGTCTTGCCACTCGATTAGGACGAGCGGCGGCTTGCGCTTCTTCGGCATCATTTGGCCAGTGTAGCACCGCCGTCTCAACTGTGCAGCTCAGGATGCGGCCCGCTTCTTGTAAGGTCCCCGGGGCTTCCCCTCCACCTTCGGCAGCAGCGCCACGAGATCGGCGATCTCCCACACCCGCGACTCCACCCCGGCGGCCATGGCCGGGGTGACTCTCAGGCTCTTGTGGATGCGGCACAGGTTGTAGTGGGCATGGAAGAGTCCCAGGGCGGCGGTATGGTTCTCCACCTTCTTGCTGAAGGCGTTCGTCAAGCGCGTGAACCGCCGGAGGGACATCCGGATAGTGAGGTTCGCCCGCTCCACATACGAGGTGGAGACGTGCTTGGGGTCCGGATCGCCCACGATGGCCTTTTTCTCGCACCCGATGCACTCGGCCGGGCTGTAGCGCGTCTCGGGGCCGGTAGGCTGGTTCGCGTAGATCTTGTTCAGCATCGCGTAGTCCACGCCGCCCCCGAAAGCGTCCTCGACCGCAGAGAGGTACATCTTGTGCCCGTCGGTCGTGAGCTGCACCCGGCCGGACAGGCGGGAGGCTAGATCCTGCATGAACTCGGTCGCGCACCCCGAGTCCCGCGAGCCGACCAGAAAGGACGGCATCAGCTTCGTCTCGGCGTCGATCGCCGTGAAGGTCCACACGTCGCCCACACCGAACGTGCCGCGCATCTCGGCGGGGACGTTCTTCGCCTTGGCGTAGACGAAGCTCCAGATCTCATCTACCTGCAACCGCTTGCAGGGGAGATCCCGGAAGGCGCCATCCATGTAGCGGATGCAGGCCAGCCCGATCTCCCCGAAAAGGTGCCACCCTCTTCGACAGGCCCGTTGAGAGTGAACGCTGCCGCCAGAAAGGCAGCACCCCCGCTCACGCGGAGGTGAGAGTCTCGGCCAGCCGTTTGAGATTGAGGAACTGGCGCCGCATCATGACCAAGTCGCCCGCCGGCAGCACGGCCCGAGCCAGCCGTCCGATGCAACCCCGGGGATAGCGGACGCGGAGCTTGGCCAGCAGCCGGCAGCCGCCCTCCCTCCGAGGAACGATCTGATAGGTGACCGCCACGTCGCCGAAGACCCGCGTCGAAGGCGATGCCGGCTTGATCCGGACCGTCAGGTGGACGTCCCGCTCGAAGGCGATCAGATCGAAGATCGTCATCGCCGTCTGCCCCACGGAAAGCTCCTCGAGGCCCGGGATGAGCCGCCGCGGGCTGCGGCGGCCCCGGTTGTCGATCCAGTCGTAGCTGTAGGGAGCGGCGCGAAGCTGGCAGAGCCAACGGAAGAGGGCCGCGGGCGGGGCCTCGACCGTGACCCCGCGGTAGTACTCCGCGTCGAAAGGCTCCGGCAGGTGGTCGCAGGCGAAGTCGAGCCCCTTCTCGGCGGGCTCGACGCCCCAGGAGGCTCCGAGGGGACTCATGGCGGGGAGCATACAATGGAAGCGAACGGCCCTCTCCAGCGGCCGGGGACGAGTGCCACCTGGACCGGCTCCGGGCAGGGCCGGAGCCGGTCCTCATCGCCCTACTGTTTGATCGTGCTCACGGAGGTGATGTGATCGTCGATGTAGTCGATGGGCATGTAGACCGCTATGCCCGTGGGGCCGCTGACTGAATCGCCCGCGGTGTGGATGCCCACTCCCGTGATGGTGCTCGAGGTCCCCGGATACAGGAACCAGGGCCCGCCACTATCGCCAGGCTGGCTGATGACGCTCTGTTGAGTCTTGCTCACCTGGATCCATCCCGCGACGCCATCGTACGTCAGGTTTCCGTTGGTGATCTCGCCGCAAGTGATCCCCGTCGTGTTTCCGGATTTGCAGACGATCATGCCGGCCTTCTGGTTCAGGAAGGTCGTGATGGCGGTCATGTGGAAGGTGCCCGAGGCCGGAAACTCGGGGATGCCGTTGATGTCCTTGTAGACGATCGTATTGTCGACCGTCAGACCGGTCACGTCCCAGATTTGGTAATCATATTTGTCGCCCCGAACAGGTGCCACCCTCTTCGACGCAGCACCCCGCTTCAGGCCGAGGTACGCACGGCCTAGACGCTTTTTAATCAAAGTAGTAAGATCTTTTTGTAGGAGGAAAAGAGGATGAAGACGAAATCCGAGAACGAAGTGCCGTGCAAGTCCTGCCAGAACAGGTGCCACCCTCTTCGACGCTTCGACGTAGCGCCGCCGCCGAATCGGGTGGCACCCATCATGGATCCCATCATGGATCCGTCTTTCTGAGAAATATCTCTGGCCAGTTTGCCTTACCGCGGCGGCGCTTCATCCCCGACGGTGATCTCTACGCTGAATTGGTCGCGGCCTTCCGCGCGGCGGCCGAGACGCTGAAGTCAGGAATCCGCACCGTAGCGTTCCCGACGGAGCCCTTTGGCACAATCTCAATATGCCCTCGAACCGATCTCACTATTTTTCTTTTAGAGATCTCTGGCTTAAGCTTCAGGGTAGACCTCGAAAGGAGAAGTGCATGAGCCAGAATCCACGGATCGAGCATATCGTCGTCCTTATGTTGGAGAATGCGTCGTTCGATCATGTGCTGGGTTTTCTCAAGGCGGACAACCCGGCGATCGACGGTCTGACCGGAACCGAAGCCAACCCCGCCGACTGCTCCCAGCCCGGGTCGCCCGTGTCGGTGACGAAGCTGGCGGGCAACTCGACCCGGCTGGACGGCGGGCACGATCTGGTGGATGTCAACGAGCAGCTCTTCTGCACCGAGACGCCCGCCGCGGGAGCGAACCCCATGAACCAGGGATTCGTCAAGAATTACACCAGGCAGGCGAAGGGCAACCTGACCGTCGGCAAGCGGATCATGGATTGCCTCGATCCCAAGAACGTTCCGGTCCTCGCCGGCCTGGCGCGCGAGTTCGCGGTCTGCGATCGCTGGTTCTCCTCGGTGCCCGGACCCACCTGGCCCAACCGCTTCTTCGTCCACGCCGCCACCTCCGACGGCATTGTGACGATGACTCAGAAGGACTACACGCACCCTTACGAGATGCGGACGATCTACGACAACCTGGACGCCAAGCAGATCCCCTGGAGGATCTACTTCCACGATATCCCGCAATCGCTGGCGCTCAACCATCTGCGCGGACATCCCACGGGCTTCCGGAAATTCGAGAGGCTCGCGGCCGACGCCGCCGCCGGCGACCTGCCGGCTTATACGTTCATCGAGCCGCGCTACTTCGAGTTCTTCTTCACCCGCCCCGCCAACGACCAGCACCCACCCCACGACGTACGCCTCGGAGAGCACCTGATCGCCGACGTCTACGAGGCGGTGCGCGCCAGTCCTCTGTGGAAGAAGACCCTGCTGGTCGTCCTCTACGACGAGCACGGCGGCTTTTACGACCACGTGCCACCCCCTGCGGCGGTCAACCCGGATGGCAAGGTATCGCAGGACCCGCCGTTCGATTTCAAGCGCGCCGGGTTGCGGGTCCCGGCGGTCCTGATCTCGCCTTTCATCCCCAAAGGCACAGTCGACTCGACCGTCTACGACCATACCTCGCTGCCGGCGACTGTCAAGACGCTCTTCGGCCTCGATGACTTCCTGACCGAGCGCGACCGCAAGGCCAACCCGATCAGTACCGCCCAATGGCTGGCCGCCGCACGCTCCAACACGCCCACCAAGCTCAAGCGGCCCCCCTTGCCGGCCAACGCCAATCCGTCCGCCGCCACCGCCATGGTGTCCACGGTCGAATCCGTCATCGGGATCCAGACCGGCGAGGCGTCGCTGGCCCCGCCGTCGGAGCTCCAGGAATCGCTGGTGGCGCTCGCCCAGAGCCTGGAGTCGAATCCTCTGCTCCAGGGGCTCTCCGCCGCCCGCCGCCTGGATACCGAGCACGACGCCGCGGTGGAGGTACGCACCCGGATCGCCACCCTGCTGGGAATCTGAGTTGGGAAACAATATCGTGGCCAGGAACAGGTGCGCAGGAACAGGTGCCACCCTCTTCGACGCTTCGACGTAGCGCCCACGACAGGTGCCACCCTCTTCGACGAAGAGCAGCCTCGGTAAGCACCGATTCCCAAACAGGTGCCAAACAGGTGCTCCGATCAGGTGCCACCCTCTTAGACATAGACGACTCTCGATAACCCCGGATTCTCCCCTCTCCCCACTCTGACACCCCTCTCCGGTGGTCTTTCGGCCTCCTTCCGGCGCCTCCCAGTCCCAAATCCGGTCCGAATTGCCGACATCAATTTCCGGTGTTCTCGCCCGAACACCCCATCCAGACACACCTCCACCGTCCGCTCCTCCCAGGAACGCTGACTTCAGGCTCCCATCAGGCCAAGAACGACGACCGCCGGCCTATCAGCCCACGAACGGCAGCGGTGGCGGGAAGCTCCCTGCGGGGAACACCACGTCTCGGACCCCGGCCCGGAGCTTCTCGGCGGCGGTGCGGTAGGCCGCCACGAACAGGGCGTAGGCGTCCCAGGGCTCGCGACGGATGGCCTTGCTCGCCGCGTGGAACGCCGGCGCGGCGACTTCTTGGTCTTCTTCGGTCTCTGGAGCGGGTCCTGGGCCAGGACGGCCGCCGCACCCAGAGGTTTGGCGCCCGTCCGCTTTCTCCGGGCGGCGACCTCGGACTCGATGTCCTCCAGTGCCAGTGCCAGCCGTTTGGCGAGTTTGGGACTGGATCGCATGGTCCCGAGGCTCGACCTCCTTGGTAGGGTGGCGCCGCTTGGCACGGTTGTCGCCGACGGCGGCGATGCGGCAGAGGTCTGTTATCCTCCCCCCTGTGCGATCCGTGAGCGAGGTCGCGCGGAAGAGGATGTCATGGCAACCACCGCTGACGTCTCAGACGACCTGCTGCTGCAGATGGCCCAGGTGATCGTGCAGGAAGTCAAGCCTGAGCGCATCATCCTGTTCGGCTCTCACGCCCGCGGCGAGGCCCGTCCCGATTCGGACATCGACCTGTTGGTCATCGAGCAGGAGGGCTTCGGCAAACAGCGCAGTCGGCGCCGCGAGGCGGCCTTGCTGTGGCGTGCCCTCGCCCATTTCCCCGTGCCCAAGGACATTGTGGTCTACAGCCAGAAGGAAGCCTCCGCCTGGAAAGACTCTCCCGGGCACCTCGTGGCCCGAGCGCTGCGGGAAGGTAGAGTTCTCTATGAACGAAGGTGAGCTGCCATCGAGGCTGCTCGCCTTGGCCCGCAGAGATCTCTGCGCCGCGGAAATCCTTCGCGATCAGCCGGAAGTGGGCGACGGAATTGTCGGCTTCCATGCCCAGCAGGCGGCCGAGAAAGCCCTCAAGGCCTGGCTGACCATTCTTGGTATCGAATTCCCGCGGACCCATGACCTGAGCCTGCTGATCCACAAGTTGGATGGCCGGGGCATCGACGTGACGAGCTTGTGGGAACTTCTAAACCTCAATCCGTTCGCTGTTCAGTTCCGCTACGAGATCTTGGACGACGAACCCCTGGATCAGGGAGCGACTCTGGAGCAGGTGACAGCGTTGCTCAATCATGTAGAGGGGCTCTTGGCCGAGGAGGAAGTTCCTGGAGCTCCTGACGCGGGCTCATGAGCCAGGGGAACAGGTGCGGGAACAGGTGGGGAACAGGTGCCACCCTCTTCGACGCGGGAACAGGTGCCACCCTCTTCGATGAAGAGAAGTCTCGATAGCACCGGATTCTCCCCCTCCCCCTGCCCTGACACCCCTCTCCGGTGTCCTCTCGGCCCTCCTTCCAGCGCCTCCCACCCCCAAATCCAGCCGGAATTGCCGACTCAAACTTCCGGTGTTCTAGCCCGAACACCCCATCCAGACACACCTCCGCCGCTCGCTCCTCCCAGGAGCGCCGATTCAGGCTCCCATCAGGCCAAGAACGACGCCCGCCGGCTGTCAGCTCACGAACGGCAGCGCCGGCGGGAAGCTCCCTCGGGGGAACACCACGTCGCGAATCCCGGCCCGGAGCTTCTCGGCGGCGGTACGGTAGGCCGCCACGAACAGGGCGTGGGCGTCCCGGAGCTCGCGGCGGACGGCCTTGCTCGCCGCGTGGAAGGCCGGCGCGGACGACTTCTTGGTCTTCTTCGGCTTCTGGAGCGGGTTCTGGGCCAGCACGGCCGCCACCCCCAGAGGCTTGGCGCCCGTCCGCTTTCTCCGGGCTGCGATTTCGGACTCGATGTCCTCCATCAAGGCCGCGACCCGGGCGCGCCTCTGCTCTGCCGTCAGATGCTCCCAGCACGGTAGCGGGTCGAGCTCCAGCACCTCCCGCGTCGCGTACTGGAGAGGGCCGAATTTCTCTCCCCGGCGGCGCGCCAGGTACTCCTGGGTGCGGTCGAACCAGAGCCCTTCCAGGACCTCGCCTTCGAGCAAGGCTCGCACGGCGTGCACCCCAGGCCAATCCCGGGGCCGGTCTACAAGGTCCTCCTTCGCGCCGTGTGCGAGGCAGTACCGGAGTCGCTCGACTTGGGCGGCCTCCTCGCCGCTGACCACGATCGAGGTGTAGCGCCGGCCGAAGATCTTCTCCTTCCAGCCGGTCAGGCGCCCGACCTCCCGCGCCAGCTTCGAGAGGAAGTAGCCCATGAATTTGGAGAGCTCTCGGGCATCCTCTGTCCATAGCAAGAGATGCATATGTTATGGCGAGTGCCTAGTTATGCGGAGTTGGCAGATTGGAGGTAGGTAGTAAAAGCCGGCTGAGGGCCCTGGGCTCCACATAACCGATGATCT
>Ga0308176_10000675_pt1 | contig 21459 bp, 13 predicted proteins | sample PhyCR2_3_FD_203890 | JGI IMG/M metagenome (GOLD analysis project Ga0308176, IMG submission 203890) | Soil microbial communities from UC Gill Tract Community Farm, Albany, California, United States - DLSLS.C.R2 | ecosystem: Environmental > Terrestrial > Soil > Agricultural land | place: USA... | reverse complement strand
GATCGCCCGGATCGACGCGATGATCTGCTCGATCAAGGAGGTCACCGCCGCGCGGCCACCCGCGCGCTGCGCGCGCAGCATCGGCGCCGCCATGCCGCCGGCCGTGGCCCCGAGCGCGAGGGCGCGGGCGATGTCGTAGCCGTTGCGCAGGCCGCCCGAGGCGATGACGTTGAGGTTCGCGCGCGCGCACGCGACCACCGAGACCGCGGTCGGGACGCCCCAGTCCCACAGCTCGTTGCCGAGCGCCGCGGCGTTCGAGCCAGCCGTCGCGCGCACCGCCTCGACCGCGACCCAGCTCGTGCCGCCGGCGCCGGCCACGTCGACGGTGTGCACGCCCGCCGCGATCAGCGCGCGCGCCGCCTGGAGCGACAGCCCGCAGCCGGTCTCCTTCACGATCACCGGGACCGGGGACGCGGCGCAGAGCCTCGCGATCGCATCGCAGGCGCCGCGGAAGTCGCGATCGCCGCGCTCCTGGATCAGCTCCTGCCCCGGGTTCAGGTGGACCGCGATCGCGTCGGCGCCGATCCGCCTGGCGAGCGCGATCACGCGGTCCGGCCCCATCGCGAGCGCCTGCACGGCGCCGATGTTGCCGAACAGCACGACGTCGGGCGCGACGTCGCGCACCTCGTACGTGGCGGCGAGCTCGGGGTGCTCGTCCATGGCGCGCTGCGAGCCGAGGCCGAGCGCGACGCCCGCGTCCTGCGCCGCGCGCGCCAGGTCGCGGTTGACCGCCGCCGCCTCCGCGGTCCCGCCGGTCATGCCGGTGATCACGAGCGGCGCGGCGAGCGTCTTGCCGACGAGCTTGGTCGACAGATCGATGTCGCCCAGCGCCAGCTCGGGCAGCGCCTGGTGCACCAGGTGGACGTGCTCGAGCAGCGTCGACTTCGCGAAGTTGGCGCGCCCCGAGGCCGCGACCTCGAGGTGATCGGCTTTACGCTTCGCGATCGCGGGCTCGTCGGCCATCGAGCGTGTTTATCACGGCGCTCGGGTCACCGGCGCGCTCAGCACCGTCAAGGACTGTCAGCGTCCGGGTTGGCGTCGACCCAGGTCGCGCACTTGTCGCGGATGCACGCCTCGACCCCCACGTCGGGTGGGCTGATGTGGCAGCTCGACACGTTGATGAACAGCTCCTTGCAGGTCTCCTGGTAGCTGCCTTCGAGCTTTTCGCAATCGGACAGGTGCTTGACGATCGGCTGGCCGGTCTTCTTGTCCTTGACGGGCTGGCCGGAGGCGTCGACGAGCGGGACCTCGGAGACGGTGATGACCGCCAGCGACGGATCGAGCCCGCCGTTCAGGTTCGCGACCACCCAGTCGGCGATCTTCTTGTTGGCGCAGGTCCTGGGGTCGGGCGTGGCCTTGCATGCGCTGACGTCGAAGAACAACGCCTGGCAGACGTCCTTCTTGGCTTCGTCGGTGATCGCCGCGCACTCCGAGATGTGGCGGACCATCGGCCGGCCCTTGGCGTCCTTGAGCACGTTGCCGGCGGCGTCGACCAGGGTGATGTCCTTGACGGCGCGGCCCTCCTCCGCGGCGGTGTGGACCATCGCGACGAGGTGGCCGACCGTGCCGGTGCGCTCGGCCTCGGGCACGACGGTCAGCGCCGGGACGTACGTGATCGTGAGCAGCGCGACGATCATCGTGATGAGGAACGGGATCGTCGCCCACATCACCTCGGTGATCGGGCGCTGGAACTTCACGCTCGTGATGAACAGGTTGAGGCCGACCGGCGGGTGGAGGTACCCGACCTCGAGGTTCAGGAGGAAGATGACGCCGAGGTGGTACGGGTCGATGCCGTAGGCCTTCGCGATCGGGCCGATCAGCGGTAGCACGACGACGATCGCCGAGAAGATATCCATCACCGTGCCGACGATCAGGAGGATCACGTTGATCGCGAGCAGGAACACGATCCTCGATTCGACGTGGGCCTGGGTCCACGCGACGAGCCTGCGCGGGACCTCTGCGGTGACCATGAAGTTGGTCAGCGCGGTCGAGGCGAAGATGATGATGAAGATCGCGCCGACCATCGCCATCGCCTCGCGGCTGACCCCCCACAGCACGCGGGGCGCCAGCGGCTGGCCCCAGCGCACGCCGAGCCCGGTGAGCAGCCGCGACGCAAAGACCTCGAGCACGATCGTGTAGACCACGGTGAGCGCCGCGACCTGCGGCAGGTCGAAGCCGATCGCCAGCCCGATGATCACGCCGAACGGGATGCACAGCTCGGGGAACGCGAGCGCCCAGCTGCGGACCAGCTCCTTCAAGTTGAACTTCTGGCGCGGCAGCTTCTTCATGATCGCGACGGTGACCGCGACCGCCGACAGCATCCCGACCAGCACCATGCCCGGCACGATCCCGGCGAACAGGAACCGCCGGGTGTCCCACAGCTCGGGCTCGAGGTTGGTCAGGCCGTAGACCGTGCCGTAGATGAACAGCGGCAGCGCGGGCGGGAACAACAGGCCCACCGAGCCGGTGCCGGCGATGAGCCCCATCGAGAACCGCTCGGGATAGCCCTGGCGCACGAGCGCCGGCATCAGCACGCCGCCGAGCGCGATGATCGTGACGCCGGAGGCGCCGGTGAACACCGTGAACAGCGCGCAGGTCCCGATCGTGACGATCGCGAGGCCTCCCGGCACCCAGCCGAGCGCCGCGTTGGCGAACCGCACCAGGCGATCGGCGGTGCCGGCCTCGGCGAGCAGGTAGCCGGCGTAGATGAACAGCGGGATCGTCGACATCACCTGGACCTGATCGCCCAGGCCGACGTTCAGCATGTGCTCGACCATGCCGTCGAACTCCGACGAGAAGGCGCGCGGCAGGGTCACCGCGCCGAGCGCCGCGGCGCCGAGCATGATCGTGAACAGCGGGGCGCCGCTGATGAACGCGATCGCGAGCAAGACGATGAGCAGCGTGGTCATGGCTAGTGCCCCGATCTCATCTGCGCCGGCGGCGTCTTCTTGCGCGCGAGGTAATCGAGATCGATCACCATGTGTAACAGGGTGTGGACGATGATGAGGCCGGCCCCGACCGGCAGGAACGTCACGATCGCGTGGGTCGAGATCAGGTGCTCGCCGCTCTCTTCCCCGACGGTGTCGAGCTGGTGCAGGCCGGAGCGCACGAGCAGCGCCGCGACGAACACCGTGAACAGCGCGAGGATCACGCGCAGCACCAGCCGGCCGCGCGGCGGCAGGCGGCGCGAGACCAGATCCATCGACAGGTGGCGCTGCTGGTGGCTCGCGAACACCGCGCCGATCATCGCGACCGAGAACGTTCCACCGCGCACGATGTCGAACCACCACCGCCCGAGCCGGACGCCGAGCAAGCGGTCGGACAGCGCCGCGGAGGCCGCGGTCAAGACGACCGCGCCGAGCAGGATGAACAGCATCGCCTGCTCGGCCACGCCGAGCGCGTGGTCGGCCTTGCGGAGCCAGCTCGACACCGGCCCATCGTCGGGAAACGCCGGGGCGCGGCCGGCGGAGAGCTCCGCCGGCGGATCGGCGAACGGCGACGCGGTCTGCCGGCGGGTCGGCGGCACGGTCGTCTCGATCGGGATCGCGGAGGCGTCCGCGTCGGCCGGCGAGCCGGCTGCCTCGTCGGGCAGGTCGCCCGGGGGACCCTCACCGTCGGCTGATTCGCTCACCGCGTGATGGTAGGTGGCGCCTCGTCACGCTTCAATCGGCCGAAACGGTAAAACGCAGCCTGGGCCGCGGGCAGTGCGTCGCCGCGCAGGCTAGGGAGTGCCGGCGGCCGCGGCCGCGGCCGGGGCCGGGAGCGCCGCGGTGCGGTGCTTCGCCCGGTACTCGTCGCGAGCATCGAGCACCATCTTGAGCTCATCCTTCGAATAGATCTTGCCCACGAACTCGTTCCAGATCTCGGTCGACTTCTTCGTGAACTCGTCGACCATCGCGACCGGCGTCTGCACGATGGTGACGCCCTTGCGGATCATCGTGCCCTTGGAGTCGTCGTTCGCCTTGCGGATCGCCTTGCGCAGCTTCTTGGCGTACGCCCGGCCGATATCGTCCACGGCCTTGGCGTCCTCGGGCGACAGCTTCTTGTAGGCGTCGACCGAGACCACCGTGGCGCCGATCGCGAAGCTCATCGGCATCGAGGTCATGTACTTGACCTTCGAGTACCATTGCAGGGCGACCGCCGCGAGCGGCGAGCCGTAGCACGCGTCGATCTTGCCCGACGTCAGGTTGCCGTCGACCTCCGGCACACCGAGCGGGACGCCGGAGAGGCCCAGCTTCTTGAAGATCGCTCCGACCAGCTGATCGTCGCCCCACAGCCACAGCTTCTGGCCCTGCAGGTCGGCGATCTTCTCGACCTTGGCCTTCGACATGAAGTAGATCCAGCCGACCTCGCCGCGGTCGTTGAGCCGGAACCCCTTCTTCTCGAACTTCTTCTGGAAGTACGGCCACAGCTTGTCGGCGACGTAGTCGAGCTCCTCGACCGACTGGAACATCATCGGCAGCTCGAGCACGCGGATCGACTCGTCGATCATCGACAGGCCGACGGCGGTGACCGCGGCGCCGTCGAGCTGGCCGAGCTTGATCTTGCGGACGAAGTCACGCTCGTCTCCCTGCTGGCCGCCCTCGAAGTACTTGAGCGCGACGCGGCCCGCGGTCTTGTCCTTGATCTCGTTGGCGGCCTTGTCGAGCACCTCCATCCATGTGCTTCCGGAGGGAGCCAGGGTCGCGATGCGGAGCTCGGTACCATCGGCATGCGCCGGACGGGACCGCAGCGACGTCACCAGGACCGCCGCCGCACACAACCCGAAAACCTTCGTCAACTTCATCTAGGTATGCCCTGCCATGGAATTCACTCCTTCGACTTTGAGCGCTAGGGTGGCAATATGCCGAACGTTTTGCAACGCTGGAAATGTCGGCAAAGTCGATCTTGGGAAACGCAGCGTGTCCGCTTTCGTGGAGGTGACGTCCGGGGGCGCGTCGAGATTCAAACGTGCGCCGAGGCCCACCGCCTGAGGGAGAGCAATGACCGAACTTTCGATCCGATGCTGCCCGATCATGCACCGCGTCAGAACAGCTGCTTCTCGTGCGAGAGATAGCGGCGCGCCCGGCGATGGGCCACCTCGTTGGCGAGGCGCTGCTCGGGCCATACGGCTGGGTCGGTCTCGAGCACCTGCTTCAGCTGGTCATGAAAGAACTTGCGATCGTTGGTCATGAGGCCGACGCGATAGCCCATCAGCGCGCGGGCGAGCAGGAGCTTGCCGGAGGTGGCCTGGAGCGCGGCCTCGAACGAGGTCTTCGCCTTGCTGGCATCGCCGGTGCTCGTCGAGGACGTGTAGATCATGCCGTAGGCGATGTGCGGCAGCGCGGCGTAGTCCTTGCGCTCCGGAGGAGTGGCCCTGTCGAGCTCGAGCACGCGATCGAGGACCGTCTTCACGGTCGACAGGTAGGACAGCATGTCGGGGTTCTTGGCGTTGTGATTGACCAGTGAGCCGAGCGCCAGGGCCGCCCACATCATCTGATCGCGCTTGTCGGCGCCGGTCTCCCGGACCAGCTTGCCGACCACGTCGGGAGCGGCGAACAGATCGGCCTGCCAGCGCTCCCCGAGCTGCCGCAGCGCGAAGTTGAGGCATCGCGTGAAGATGCGCGTCGCGCGTGCATCCTGGGCCTGCATCTCGGCCGCGTTCTTGGGGACCTGCAGCGAGGCGACCTCCCAATCATCCTCGACAAACGCAGTACCGTATTGACAATAGCCTTCGGTGAGGATGCCCATGAGGTCGGAGTTGTCGGGGTCGACGATCCAGAACCCCTCGATCGTCTTCAGCGTGGCGGGCAGCGCGTCGTGGGCGAGCTGGTAGTCCGATTCCTGTTGCAGCGCCGGCTGCGCGCGGACGAGCACCTTCGCCGTCGTCCTGACGGTGAACTGGCCCAGGTCGCACGCCAGCAAGTTGACCACGAAGACCATGAAGACCGCGGCGAGACCTAGGCGCATGGGCAGACGCATCCCTTTCTGACAGACGACGTCGGTCCGACATTGACCGGACCGCGCCGCACCGCGTGACCGTAAGGCAGTGAAAGCCGAGAGTCAATCACAGGACGGGCGCCGAGCGGTGTTAAGCTTTGACGATGCAGCACGCGCAAGGCTCATGCGTGGTGATGCTCCTGGGAGGCGTGCTGGCGTGCGACGCGGGGCCGGCCGCTCCGCATCAGCGCCGCGACCCCGGCGCGCTGGTGGTCGCGCAGGCGGCCGACGTCAACGGGCTCGATCTCGTCCGCGTGATCGACCACGAGTCGGTCGAGGTCGGCGAGCTCCTGTTCGAGGGCCTGACGCGGTGGCAGCCGGGCACGACCGACGTCGAACCCGGGCTCGCGACCGCCTGGCAGGTGTCGGCCGATGGCCTGCGCTGGACGTTCGAGCTGCGTCCCGGCGTGGTGTTTCACGATGGCACGGCGCTCGACGCCGACGCGGTCGTGTTCTCGTTCGAGCGCGTGATCGACCCGGGGCACCCTTGCTACGTCGGCGGCGAGACCGCGCTGTACTGGCGCGGCCTGCTGGGGGACGTCAAGCAGGTGACCGCGCAGGGGCCCACTCGCGTCGAGGTCGAGGTCGGGCACCCCTACGCGCCGCTGCTCGGCGATCTGGCGATCTTCCCGATCGTCTCCCCGGCGGCGGTCCGGCGGTTGGGCCTCGAGTTCGGGCGGCACCCGGTCGGGACGGGCGCGTTCGAGTTCGAGTCCTGGGATGTCGGGGAGCAGGTCGTCGTCCGGCGGTCCGAGCGCTACTGGGGCCAGCGACCCGCGCTCGAGCGGATCGTGTTTCGCGCCGTGCTCGACGCGCGGCAGCGGCTGGTCGATCTGCAATCGGGCTCGGTCGATCTCGCGGCGGCGATCCTGCCCGACGAGCAATCGTTCGTCGAGCTGCACCCCGATCTCGCGGTGCTCCACACCCCCGGCAACGACGTCAGCTACGTCGCGTTCAACATGATGCACGCGCCGTTCGACGATCTCCGGGTGCGCCGCGCGATCAGCCACGCGATCAACAAGGAGCCGATCGTCAAGCTCGCGTACCAGGGCCGCGCGGTCGCCGCCGACGGGCCGCTGCCGCCGGGGCAGTGGGGCTATCACCTCCCCGCGACCCGCTATGCCTACGATCCGGCGGGCGCCAGGCAGCTGCTCGCCGAGGCGATCGCGGCCCATGTCTTCGATCCGGCGCGGGTCTACAAGCTGTATGCATCCTCGACGCCGCGGACCTATCTGTCCCAGCCCGAGCGCGTCGCGCGCTACGTCCAGGCCGCGCTGTCGCAGCTCGGCGTCAAGACCCAGCTGATCCTGCAGCCGCTCAACGTGTACGTCGAGTCGGTCGGTCGCGGCGATCACGATCTCGCGCTGGCCGGCTGGCTTGGTGACACGGGCGATCCGGACAACTTCCTCTACGTCCTCCTGCACAGCGACAACGCGGTCCCCGGCATGGCGCAGAACGTCGCGTTCTACCGCAACTCCGCCGTCGACACCCTGCTGAGCGAGGCCCGGGCCGCGATCGACGAACCGAGCCGCCGGACGCTCTATGCGATGGTGCAGGATCGCATCGCCGAGGATGCGCCGTGGGTGCCGATCGCCCACTCCGAGATCGTGCTCGCCGCCCGCGCCGAGCTCGAGGGGGTGCGCCTGACGCCGCTCGGCCATCCGCTGTATGCGCTGATCCATCGCCGGGAGCGGCGGTGACCCGCGCGAGCCCAGGCCCGCAGCTCCGGCTCCGGCTGCGCACCAAGCTCGCCGTGGCGATGGGGTTCGCGGCGCTCGTCCCGGTGCTGGTCGTCGCGCTGCTCGCGACCGGCGTGATCCTGTCGAGCCTCGAGGCGAGCCTGCGCGAGGACGCCGATCGCCAGCTGGGGATCGTGCTCAACCTGGTGCTGCGCAGCGTCGAGCGGCTCGGTGATGAGGCCGTACGCCTCGCGGAGACCAGCGAGCTCGCCGGCGCGCTCGGCCAGCAGGCGGCGCTCGAGGCCTGGCTCGCGCGGGAGGCGCCGCACACGTCGGTCGCGCGCCTGCAGCTGCTCGACGCGGTGGGTCACGTGGTGTTCGCGGGCGAGCTGGGCGGCGCGCAGCCGCGTTTGCAGGCGATCGACGTCGCGGACGGCGATCCGGTGATCGGGGTCGGTCAGGCGTGGGGCCGTGGGGTCTCGCTGGTCGAGCGCGACGATCACCTGATCGTCCGGGCGGTGTCGCCCATCGTCGACGCCGGGCTCGCGCTGCGCGGCGTCCTCGTGCTGTCGATGCCGCTCGACGGCGCCTTTGCGAACGGCATCAAGGGCGCGCTATCGGCCGAGGTCCTGCTCGGCGGACCGTCGGGCAAGCTCGAGACCACGCTGCGCAACGGGCTCGACAGCCGGACCCAGACCCTCCAGCTCGGCGCGGCCGACCGCGCGGCGGCGTTGCGCGGCAAGCGCGTGATCCGCGATGTCGACGTGGTCGGCGGGCAGCGTACGATCGCGACCACGGCGCTGTTCGCCCGCAAGGATCATCCGATCGGCCTGGTCGGGGTCGCCGTCGATCGCGGCCGGCTCGAGGCGACGAAGCTCCTCGCGGTGCGCTCGCTGCTCGCCGGCGGACTCGCCGCGCTCGCGTTTGCCCTCGTGCTCGCGCTGTTCTGGTCGCGGCGGCTCGGCGCGCCGATCGCCGAGCTCCACGACGGCGCGATCGCGGTGTCGCGCGGCGACCTCGATCACCGGATCGAGATCCCCGGTGGCGACGAGCTCACCGATCTCGCGATCGCGTTCAACCAGATGACCTCGACGCTCCAGGACAACCAGGCGCGGCTCGCCGCGCGGATGCGTGAGATCGTCGCGCTCCACGATGCCGGGCGCGCGGTGTCATCGGTGATCGACATGGAAGGGGTCTCGCGCAAGATCGTCGAGGCGGTCGCGCGGACGTTCGACACCCAGCTCGCCGCGTTGTGGCTGCTCGACGACGGCGGGGTGGGGCTGCGGGTGACCGCGGCGCGGGCGCGGCGCGCCGATGTGTCGACCTCGCTCGCCACCGACGAGGCGCTCGCCACCGCCGAGCTGCTGCGGCCTATCGCCGACGAGGCCTGCGTGACACGCCGGCCGCTGCGGCTGGGGCACGCGCGTCCGGACCCGAGCGGGCCCACCACGGACTCTGGCCCGAGCACGGCGCCTGGTGCGAGCGATCCGGCCGACCCGCGGCTCGCCGAGGCCGCCAGGCAAGCCGGGGGGCTCGGCCCCATGGTCGCGCTGCCGCTCGATCGCAAGACGCGGGTCGTGGGCGTGATCGCCGTCGCCCGCACCGAGCGCGCGCGCGAGTTCTCCGAGGCCGAGCTGAACCTCCTGACGACGTTCGCCGATCAGGCGGGCGCCGCCGTCGAGAACGCGCTCCTGTACTCCGAGGTGCGCGCGGCCAGCGAAGGGCTCGAGCGCAAGGTCCGGATGCGCACGATCGAGCTCACCACGATGAACTACGAGCTCAACGAGGCGCTCGAGGACCTCCGCGAGACCCAGGCCCAGCTCGTGCTGTCCGAGCGCATGGCCGGCCTGGGCCTCCTGGTCGCCGGGGTCGCCCACGAGATCAACTCGCCGACCGCCGCGATCCGCGGCTCGATCGACGGCCTGACCAGCGCGCTCGCGCGGGTGTCGCGGCACGGCGTCGAGCTCGCCGCCAGGGCCGCGCCGGCGTCGGTCGCGGGCGTGCTCGAGGCCCTCGCGCCCGCGCTGGCCGAGCGCCCACTCCCGACCAGCCTCACCGCGCGCAAGGCCGTCCGGGAGATCGCGGCGGCGCTCGAGGCGGCCGGCCCCTCGATCGATCCCACGGGGGTGGCCCCCCGCCCCGCCGGCAGAGCCGTCGGGGTCCCCACCCCCCGAGATACGGCTTCGCCGATCGAGCGCCCCCACGCGCTGGCCGCCGAGCTGGCCGATCTGGGGGCCACGCCCGACGACACCGTGCGGCTGATCGAGGCGCTCGGGGGGGCCCACGAGCTCGCGCCGGCCGTGGTCGCCGCGCTCACCGACCACGTGTACCTGCACCGCACCGCGTCGACGATCCGCCACGCGATCGCGTCGATCCAGCGGATCGTCGGGGCGCTCAAGAGTTATTCCCATCTCGATCAGCAGGCGGTGCGCATGGAGGCCGACATTCATGAAGGGCTCGAGACCACCCTGGCCCTGTTGCACCACACGCTGCGTGATATCGTCGTCGAACGCCGGTTCGGCAGCGTGCCGCGCATCCCGGTCTACGTCGACGAGCTCAACCAGGTATGGACGAATCTGATCCAGAACGCTCAGCAAGCCCTGTCTAACCGACCGGCCGGCGGTGCCACGATCACCATCACGACCGCGACGTCCGACGCCTGGGTCGTGGTGTGCGTGACCGACAACGGCCCGGGTGTACCCACAGAGGTGCTGCCGCGGATCTTCGAGCCGTTCTTCACGACGAAGCCCAAGGGAGAAGGCAGCGGGCTGGGCCTTGGCATCGCGCGCAAGATCGTCGATAAGCACGGCGGTACGATGCGCTGCGAATCCGAGCCCGGATGGACGATGTTCGAGGTCCGCTTGCCGATCGCGGGTACCTGATGACCAGCCGCGAGGTCATCGTGTGCGTCGACGATGAGGAGGGCGTGCTGCGCGTGCTGCGCGCGCAGCTCGGCGCCAGGTTCGGGCACGAGTGCCAGATCGCCACGGCGCGCTCCGGCGACGAGGCCGTCGCCCTGTTCGACGAGCTCAGCCGCGAAGGCGAGGCGATCGCCGTCGTGATCACCGATCAGATCATGCCGGGGATGCGCGGGGTCGATCTGCTCGAGATCGTCGATCGCCGGCTGCCCGCGACGACCAAGATCCTGCTCACCGGCCAGGCCGGGCTCGACGCGGTGACCGACGCGATCAACCGCGCGCACCTGAACCAGTACATCGGCAAGCCGTGGGACGAGACCCAGCTCTTGCTCGGGGTCGAGAACCTGCTGCGGCAGTTCCGGCTGGTCCACGAGAACCAGCAGCTGATCACGTCGCTGTCGGCGAAGAACCAGGCCCTGCTCGAGATGAACCGCGAGCTCGAGGCCAAGATCCACGAGCGCACCCACGAGCTCGCCGAGGCCAACGCGCGGCTCGCGCAGCTCGCCGTCACCGACGGCCTCACCGGGTTGTACAACCACCGCCACTTTCACGAGCGCCTGACGCTCGAGGTCGAGCGCAGCCAGCGCAGCGGGCTGCCGCTGTCGCTGCTCATGCTCGACGTCGACCACTTCAAGCAGTTCAACGATACGTTTGGTCACCCGGCCGGCGATGAGGTGCTGCGCCAGGTCGCGCGCGTGCTCGTCGACAGCCGCCGCATCAACGACGTCGTCGCGCGCTACGGCGGCGAGGAGTTCGCGCTGATCCTCGTCGACACGGCGAAGTTCACCGCGGCCAAGGCCGCCGAGCGGGTGCGCGAGCGGGTGTCGAGCCACGACTTCTCCGAGGCCGCGCCGCGGGCCAGCCGGATCGGGGTCTCGATCGGCGTCGCGACGTTCCCCGATGACGGCGGCGATGCCGAGGCCCTGGTCCGCGCCGCCGATATCGCGCTCTATGCGGCCAAGCGCGCCGGCCGCAACCGCGTCGTGCTCGCCAGCGAAGCGCTCGCCGCGGCCCCGGGGTGACCACGCGGCCGGCAACCGGGGCACGCGGTATGAGGGTCCGGCGATCGACCGTGATACGGTGCCCTTGAGATGAGCAGCGAAGCCATCGCGGTGCTCGGCGCCGGCAGCTACGGCACCTGTCTCGCCGTGCTGTTCGGCAACGCGGGGCACCGCGTGAGCCTGTACTGCCGCGGCCAGGCGTCCGCGGCCGCGATCGAGGCGGCTCGCGAGAACGCCGCGTACCTGCCGGGGCACAAGCTGCCCGCGTCGGTCCAGGTGACGAGCGACCTGGCGGCGGCGGTGCACGGCAAGCGGTTCGTGCTCGGGGTGACGCCGTCGCACGGCACGCGCGAGGTGCTCGCCCGGGCCGCCGCGGCGCTGGATCCCGACGCGATCGTGATCAACGCCTCGAAGGGCCTCGAGGACGGCACGCTCGCGTCGATCGACGCGGTGTACCGTGACGTCCTGCCCGCGCGGATCGCCGCGCGCGCGACCTACCTGTCGGGCCCGACGTTCGCGAGCGAGCTGGCGGCCGGGATGCCGGCGGCGATCGTGCTCGCCGGGCACGATCGGCAGACCTGCGCGGAGGCCCAGCAGGCGCTCTCGCACCTGCACTTCCGGATCTACACCACCGACGACGTCCTCGGGGTCTTGATCGGCGGCGCGCTCAAGAACGTGATCGCGATCGGCGCGGGCGTGTCCGATGGCCTGGGCTTCGGCTCGAACTCGCGGGTCGCGCTGATCACGCGCGGCCTCGCCGAGATCACCCGGTTCGGCGTCGCGCTCGGCGCCCACGCCCAGACGTTCGCCGGGCTGTCCGGCATGGGCGACCTCGTGCTGACGTGCTCCGGCGACGCCTCGCGCAACCGCCGCGTCGGCCTGGCGCTCGGCCGGGGCAAGTCGATGTCCGAGATCCTCGGCGAGATGACGCAGGTCGCCGAGGGGGTGAAGACGACCAAGGTCGCCAAGCAGCTCGCCGGCAAGCTCGGCATCGAGGCGCCGATCACCGACGCGATGTATGCGATCATGCACGCGGGCGTGCCGGTCCGCGAGGCGATCCATGCGCTCCTGACCCGCCCGATCCGCTCGGAACGCGACTAAGCTCGCCCAAGATCTGCCATGCTGCAAGGTCCGTGATGCTCGGCTACATCCTCGACGAAGTGTTCGTGAACCACCGCGCGCCCTCGGGTCACCCCGAGCGCCCCGCGCGGGCCGAAGCGGTGCGCGACGCGCTCAACGCCGCGGGCATCGCGACCCGCGGGCGGCACGTCGCCACGCGGCCGGCGACGGATGACGAGCTCGCCCGCGTGCATGACGCGGCGTACCTCGACGAGCTCACCAGGCTCGTTCCCGGCAAGACGGGCTGGCTCGATGCCGATACCTACTTCTCGCCGGGCACCTGGGACGCGGCGCGCGCGGCGGCGGGCTCGACGACCCAGCTCGCGCTCGACGTCCTTTCCGGCCAGCTCGCGCAGGGCATCGCCGTGGTCCGCCCGCCCGGTCACCACGCGACGCGCGATCGCGCGATGGGGTTCTGCCTGCTCAACAACGTCGCGGTGGCGGCGGCGGCGCTGCGTGCCGGAGGCGCCGCCCGCGTCGCGATCCTCGACTGGGACGTCCACCACGGCAACGGCACGCAGGACATCTTCTGGAACGATCCGAACGTCCTCTACCTGTCCGTGCACCAGTTCCCGTACTACCCGGGCAGCGGCGCGCCGACCGAGCTCGGCGGCCCCGGCGCGATCGGCGCCACGGTCAACGTCGGCCTCCCGAGCGGCTGCGGCGATGCCGAGTACGCCGCCGCGTTCGATCACGTGTTCCTGCCCAAGCTCGCCGTGTTCCGGCCGGACGTGCTGCTCATCAGCGCCGGGTTCGACGCGTTCGAGCACGATCCGCTCGCCGGCATGCGGGTCACCCACGCCGGGTTCGCGGCGATGGCCCGGCGGCTGCGCGCCGCGGCCGACCGGTGGTCGCAGGGCCGCGTCGTGGCCGTGCTCGAGGGCGGCTACGATCTCGACGGCCTGGGCGGCGGGATGACCGCGGTGCTCTCGGCGTTCGCCGGCCCCGTCGAGCCGCTGCCCGCGATCGCGCCGCTCCCGGCGCACATCGTCGCGCGCGCGGCGATCGAAGGCACGCTGCTCGCGCACCGCAACGCCGGCGCGGCGATCCCCGATCCGACGACCACGCGCTGAGATCGAGGTATACGGATTCAGCAGGAGGTGCTGGCCGAGCGGGCCAGCTGGCCGAGCGTGCGCAGCAGCTCGTCGACGTCGACCGGCTTGCTCACGTACGCGACGCCGCCGCGACCGCGTGCCTCCGCGATGCCCGCGTGAGCTTCCATGTGACCCGACATGATGACGGCCGGGAGCGCGGGGTCCCTGGCGCGCAGCCGCTCCAGCAGGGTCAGCCCGCTCATCCCCGGCATCTCGACGTCGACGACCACGACGTCGGGCCAGCTGGCATCGACCAGCGTCAACGCCTGCTCACCGCTGGTGGCGCTCGCCACGTCTAACCCCTCATCGCCGAGCAGCGCGGTGAGCGCCGAGACCGCGTTGACCTCGTCGTCCACGAGCAGCACCTTGAGGCCGCGCAGCTTGTCGCCCGGCGACGCTGCCGCCGGGTTGGCCTCGACCGGCGCCGGCGCGGCGGTGATCCGCGGCAGCCGGATGAAGAACGTCGCCCCCTGGCCGGGCGCGCTGTCGACCCCGATCTCGCCGCCGTGGGCCTCGATGATCTTGCGGCTGATGTAGAGCCCGAGGCCGAGCCCCTCTTGCTTCCTGGCGGAGGCGGCCCGCTTGTACTTGTCGAACACATACGATCGTTCTTCGGGGGTGAGCCCGGGCCCGCGATCGGTCACCGAGACGACCGCGCGATCGTCGAGCGCCTCCAGCCGCACCAGGATAGGTGAGCCGGGCGGCGAATACTTGATCGCGTTCTGCACGAAGTTGACGAGCACGCGCTCGAGGCGGCTGGTCTCGGCCGCGACGGTGCAGGGCGCCGCGATCTCGAGGCGCACGCGCGCGCGATCGGAGGTCGAGACGGTGCGCTCGAGGACCGATGGGAGGAACCGGGCCAGCGCCACCGACTCGGGGTGGATCTCGATCTGATCCGACTCGACGTAGGCCATCTCCAGGAGCTCGCGTACCAGGTGGTCGATGAACGTCGCGCTCTCGGCGATCACGGCGACCGCGCGGGTTTCCTCGGTCGAGGCGTGCCCGGCGAGCAACTTCGCCAGCCGGCGCGCCTGCAGCACGATGACCGAGAGTGGGTTCTTGAGGTCATGCGAAATGTAGCCGACATACTCGTCGCGAAACCGCTCCAGCTCGCGGCGCCGCGTCACGTCGCGCACCGCGGCAATCACCTGGAGCCCCTCGGGGGTGTGGAGCGGACTCAGGCTGACCTCCACGGGGCAGACCGTGCCGTCCTTCCGGCGTGCGAGGAGCTGGACCCCGGTGCCCATGGCGCGAACCGCCGGGGCCGCGTGATAATCGCGCCGGTGGTCGAGGTGGCGCCCGCGGAGCCGCTCCGGGATCAGCATCTCCACCGGTTGTCCGATCAGCTCGCTCGAGGAATAGCCAAACAGCACGCTGGCCTGATGGTTGACGATCGAGATCTGCCCCGCCGGGTCGGCGATCACGATGGCGTCGGGCGCGGCGTCGACCAGGCGCCGGAACCGGGCCTCGATGGACTTGGTCAGGGTCACGTCGCGAAACACGATGACCACCCCGTGTAGCTTGCCGTGCTCGTCGAAGATCGGGGCGGCGCTGTCCGCGATGGGGCGTTCCACGCCGTCGCGAGCGATGAGCATGGTGTGATTGGCCAGCTCGACCTTGAGGCGCTGGGCGAGCACGCGCGCGACGGGGTCAGGCTCGGGGGCGCGCGTCTCCTCGTTGAGGATGCGAAACACCTCGGCGAACGGCCGCCCGGCCGCGTCGGCTGTCGGCCAGCCGGTCAGCCCCTCCGCCACCGGGTTCATCTGCGTGATGACCCCGGCGGCGTCCGTGGCGATCACGGCGTCACCGATGCTGCTGAGGGTGGCGGCGAGGTGCCGCTCGCGCTGGGCGAGCGTCTCCTCCGATCGCCGGCGCCGCACGACTTCGCGGCGCGAGAACACAAAGGCGAGCAGCAGGATCCCGACGCTGGCGCTGAAGCCGACGAGGATGGTGCGCTTGACCGACGCTGACTGGGCGTGCATCGCGGCCTTCCGCGCGTCGAGGAGGCTCCGCTCTTCCGCGTCCAGCTCCCCGATGAGGGCCCCCAGGCGCGTGGACAGCACGAGGCCCGCGTTGGTCAGGGAGGCCTCGGTTTCGGCGTTGAACGCGTGGCTCCGCGCGTCGCGGACGGCCGCTTCCAGCTGGGCCAGCCGCGTGGCGAGCACCGCGTCGATCTGCGTGAGCCGCTGCTGCTGCGCGGTGTTGTCGGAGGTGAGGCGGCGGAGCGCCTGTTGTGAGGCGTTCACGCGAGCCAGCGCGCTGTGATACGGCCCGAGCTCGGCCTCGTCACGGGTGACGGCAAACGCGCGGCGCGCTCTGGCCATATCCCCTACGGCGATCACGATTGCCTGGGAGGACTCCAGGACATCATGGGTGTGCGAAACCCAGCGCTCCATCTCGTCCAGCGACGAGAGATGCCGATAGGCGATCGCGGCCATGGCGGCGACGATGCCGAGCCCCATCAGCAGCCCCAGTGTTGTCAGGGAGATGCGCCGTTTCAACCCTTCCTCCTGGCCCATTGTACGCTCATCCTGCTGGAGGCGAGCCCTCGAGCCGGCATTGTGCTTGCAAGTCAGGAGGGCATGACTGAAACCAGAACCCCAACATGGGATGACGTTCGCCGGATCGCCGAAGAACTCGAGCTCAAGATGCACCTCGCCGGGATGGACATGCGCGATCGCTGGAACGCGCTGCAGCCGCGCCTCGCCGAGGTGCAGAAGCTGATCGCGCGCGAGGGAGAGCGTGCGGGCAAGCTCGTGGTGACCCAGCTCTCGTCGATCGGGAAGGCGTTGCAAGAGCTGCGCGATGACATCGAGAGCAAGCGCGGCGCAGGGCCCGAGAGCAAGTGATCGGCGAGGGTGCCAGGATAGGGCGCTGAGCTCGCGATCGAGGTTCACGCACGTCGTGCGCGCGGGCCGCGCGAGGGCGCTCGGGGTGCACGATCAGGGCAAGGCTAGATCCGGTGACGGAACACGGGGCCTCTGGCATCGCCGCTGCACACGTATGATGATATGGTAACCTCCATCCAGGTCGACGCGCCTTCTGCTCCGGTGGCTTCTGTTGCCGCTTCAGAGGCCGAACAACGCCATGCACGCAAGGTCGCGCGGATCGTCGCGCAGCTGCGTGCGCATGATGGTTCGCGTCCGCTGTCGCTGCGCAAGAAGACCGTGTCTCATCAGGTCCCCAAGGCCCACGATCGGCGGCACCGCGACGACAAGATCGACGTCGGCGAGCTCACGGAGATCCTCGAGATCGATCCGGTGCGGCGGATCTGTGTCGCCGAGTCGGGCGTGACGTTCGCCGACCTCGTCGCCGCAACCCTCGCGCACGGCCTCGTGCCGATCGTCGTGCCGGAGCTCAAGACGATCACGATCGGCGGGGCGGTCGCGGGCTGCTCGATCGAGTCGATGTCGTTCGTCCACGGCGGCTTTCACGATACCTGCCTCGCGTACGAGGTGATCACGGCGACGGGCGAGGTGCTGATCTGCACGCCCGACAACGCGAACCGGCTCGTGTTCCAGATGGTGCACGGGGCGTTCGGCACGCTCGGGATCCTGGCGAAGCTGACGTTCCGGTTGGTCCCGGCCAGGCCGTTCGTCCATGTCGTGTACGAGAAGCACGCCACGCTCGCCGATTACCAGGCCGCGATCGCGCGTCACGCGGCCGCGCGCGACGTCGACTTCATGGACGGCATCATCCACTCGCCCGAGCTCTACGTCCTCTCCGTGGGCCGGTTCGTCGACGCGGCGCCGTACACGAACCGTTACGACTGGATGAAGGTCTATTACCAGAGCACGCGGACGCGCGACGAGGATTACCTGACCACGCCGCACTACTTCTTTCGCTATGACCGCGGCGTCACCAACGTGCGCCCGAAATCGTTCCTCGGGCGCCTGCTGTTCGGAAAGTTCCTCGCGTCCACCCGGTGGCTCCAGCTCGGCAACAAGCTGCACTGGCTGCTCAGCTCGAAGCACCCGACGATCACGCTCGACGTGTTCGTGCCGTTCTCGAAGGTCCCCGAGTTCCTCGCGTGGTACGAGCGCGAGTTCGGCTTCTTCCCGCTGTGGTGCGTGCCGTATCGCCGCGTGCACGATTACGAGTGGCTGTCGGATGCGTACTGGGCGGGGCTGGGCGACGAGATGTTCCTCGATCTCGCCATCTATGGCATGCGCCAGCGCGGCGCGACGAACTACCACCGGGTGATGGAGCAGAAGCTGCGCGAGCTCGGCGGCATCAAGACCCTGATCGCGCACAACTACTACCCCGAGGACGAGTTCTGGGCGATCTGGAACAAGCCCAACTACGACGCCGTGAAGGCGATCGTCGATCCGCGTAACCTGTTCCGGGACCTCTACACGAAGACCTGCAAGGCGGCGATGGGCCGGGCGTGACGCGGACGGTTGGCGTGGCCGGTGGGGCGCGCATGGTTTATAGAGGGATCGCGTGAGGACATCGCCCGCCATCGCCGGCCTCGCGGCCATCCTTGCCACCTGGCTCACCGCCTGTGGCAACCGGCACCGCGAGCACCAGGAGCCGCCGCGCGATGCCACCCGCGCGCGCCGCGTGATCGAGCCGTCGACCGATCGCGTCGGACCGTTGCCGCCGTACGCGATCCGCGCCGACGCCGTCGGGCCGTACAAGATCGGCGAGAAGCTGTCCGATCTGCTGGAGCAGCTCGCGTCGGGCCCGCGGATCGCGCTGTTCGAGATCCCGGGCGTCGTGCACCGCGACGTGATCCATGCCGAGGACGATACGATCCTCGTCGGTGGCGAGCAGGCGTCGACCGCCTCGTTCGTCGCGGTCGTCGGCGCGGAGGTCGCGCGCACCGAGTCCGGGATCCACGTCGGCTCGACCCGCGACGAGGTCATCGCCGCCCTGGGGCCGCCGCTCGACCACCCGGAGCGGGCGCGCGATCCGCGGCTGCTCGTGCCGAGCGCGCTGCCGAACCTGCGCGTCGTGCTCGAAGCTGGTCATGTCGCGGCGATCGTCGTGGCGACCGCACCCGTGCCGCTGCGGCCCACGACGGAGTGCGACCGGCCGGCCGCGACCGACAAGGCGATCGGCGCGTGCCTGACCGGCGCGGGTGAGCTCCTCGAGGTGGGCAGCGATGAGGTCGTGATCCGCAGCGCGGATGGCGAACGCACCCTGGCGGCGCCGGCCAGGTTCCCGGGGATCGTGTTCGTCGCGCCGCTGCGGAGCGCGTCCGAAGCCAGGGACGAGCTCGTCGTGATCACGCGCACCGACGAGCCGGCCGCGCGCAGCTGGTGGCTCTCGGTGCACCGGTTCGACGGCGCGCGGCTGCTGCGCGTGGTCGACACGACGCCGCTCTACCAGCTGTCGAGCGCCAACGCGCGCTGGATCGGCGCCGACCTGCGCGACGTCGAGCTCTACCTCGAGCTGACCAGCCGCCCCGACACGATCGACGTCGGGGGCCTCTTGACGACGCGGAACGCGTCGCGGGCGGCGACGAAGATCCGGGACGTCGTGGTCATCTCGCCGGTCCAGGTGGCGCGCCGCCGGGGGAAGGTCGTGTTCGCCGACGCCGGTGACGCATCGGTGTCGGGGCCGTCGCAAGCGCCGCGGGTGATGGCCGATGCGGGGGTGGATGCGGCCGGGGCCGCCGGCGCGCCGCCCGAACCTTCCAGGCCGTGACCTGCCCAGCGTCGTCGGGCCAAGGCTTTTTGCCACGCGCGGTTTTTTTCGGCACAATGACTACTCGTGTCGCGCCGCGCAATTCGCCTTCACCGCGCCGGTGACGCTCGCTGCCAGGCGCAACGGAGCAGGGCGTGAAGTTTCTCTGCGACCGCTGCAAGACCCGATATTCGATCGGCGATGAGCGCGTGCGTGGAAAGATCCTCAAGATCCGCTGTAAGACCTGCGCGAACGTCATCACCGTTCGCGAGGGCATGGCGGCCGATCCCGACGGCTCGCAGCCGCCGGCGCCCGAGTATCCGGCGCGGGCGAAGAAGACCACCACGATCGCCCCCATGGCGATGAGCGAAGGCAGCGAGGCGGCGAAGCGGTCGACCGACCCGGCGAGCGCGGGCAAGGACCGGGGCCTCGCCGGATCCGTGGGGCCTTCCGGCCGGGGAGCCCTGGGCGGACCCACCGCAGCGGACGCGATCCCCGGCCTGAAGCGACCCGGCGGGCCGGCGGGCCTCGTGGGGGCACCGGCGGTGGGCGATGCGAAGGACACGGTGAAATCGCTCGGCTCGGCGCAGGCGAAGCGATCCGGGGCGTCCGACGGCGCCGCGCGGGCTCAGGGGGCTTCTGCCACGCGCGCCCCGGCACCTTCGTCCGGGCGCGGCGAGCCCGCCAACGCGCTGGGCGCGGCGTTCGCGTCGGCGATGGCGAAGCCGCCGCCCGCGCTCGAGGAGGAGTGGTACGTGTCGATCGACGGCGAGCAAACCGGGCCGTTCTCGCTCGCCGAGGCCCAGGGTTGGGTCACGCAGCAGGCGGAAGACGCCGAGCTGCATTGCTGGAGTGAAGGCTTCGACGATTGGTTGCCGGTCGACAAGGTTAGCCACTTTCGCGGGCTCCGCAAGCGGCCGGTCGCGCCGGCGGCCCCGCCGCCTTTGCCGCGCAGCGGCGGCGTGCCCCCGCGCGTCACGCTGGGTGCGCCGGGATCCGGGCCCGCAGACGACGAGCCCAGGCCGCTGTTCGCCGCGACGATGGCGTCGCTCGAGCGGGGGGCGCCGGCCGCCGCGAACCCGGGGCTGCCGTCGCCGGCTACCCCGCCGGCGCGCACGACCCCGCCGCGTGGCGCCACGCTCCCGCCGCGCGGTGGCCTGGCCGGCCGAGCGCTGAACGGGGCCGGCTTGCCGGGCCGCGAACCCGGTGCGGCGAGGGAGGCTGACCGGCGCGGCGATCCGGGCGCCGGCAACGGTGCCAGGCCGGTGCAGCCGGCGCCGGGCGCGATCCAGCCGGCGGGGCCGGCGTTTCGCAGCGTGGCCGGCGATCCGTTCGACATGAGCGAGTCCGGCGACGCCGCGACCCAGCTCGAGGCGATGCCGTTCCCCGAGCCCTTCGAGCCCAGGCGCACCCCGCCCCCGGCGGTGTCCGCCGATCGGGCCCGGACGCCGAGCGGAAGCGACGCCGCGCTGACCACGCCGCACCTGCCGGCGGCCGCGACGCTGCCCGGGACCGGCGCCAACGCCGCCGTGACCAGCGCGGCGGTGACCACCACGGCGGGCGATTTTGGCAAGGACGGCGACGAGGAGCTCGCGATCGGCGAGGTCTCGCGCGTGGTCAAGCTCGCCGACATCACGCGCGCGGCCAAGAACCCCGAAGGCTCCGGCGCCACCCGCCGGCCACGCCCGGCGTCGGTCGCGGGTGCACGGCGGACCGGCGGTCATCCGATCCTCCGGTCGACGGGGTCGATGCCGGCCGTGTCGCAGGGGGCCGGGGTTCCGCCGGACGGCGCTCTGCCCGCGGCCGGCGAGGGCGATCCCGGCATGACGCTGGCGCCGATCCGGACGTCGCACCGCCGCGGCCTGATCGCGCTGCTCGGCGTCGGCGGTGTGATGGTGCTCGGCGTGATCGGGGCGGTCGTCCTGCTCGTCACCACGAACGACGAGCCGACCGGGGGCAACCTCGATTCGGTGCGCGATATCGATACGTCGCGGCCCGAGGACCCGATCACCCATCGCCCGATCGATCCGGGGCCCGT
>Ga0308176_10000674_pt1 | contig 21482 bp, 21 predicted proteins | sample PhyCR2_3_FD_203890 | JGI IMG/M metagenome (GOLD analysis project Ga0308176, IMG submission 203890) | Soil microbial communities from UC Gill Tract Community Farm, Albany, California, United States - DLSLS.C.R2 | ecosystem: Environmental > Terrestrial > Soil > Agricultural land | place: USA... | reverse complement strand
TATGGACAAAGGGCTTAGCGTAGAAGAAGCAAAAAATTTTTTGAGCGTTGCACACCCACACGTTGACATTATAAAGCTTGGCTTCGGAACATCCTTTGTGACGCCAAACCTAAAGGAGAAACTGGAGGTCTATCGTTCTTACGACCTACCGACTTATTTTGGAGGAACCTTGTTTGAGGCGTTTTTGATCCGCAACCAGTTTGACGATTACATAGCAGTGTGCAAAGAATTTGGCATAAGCTACATGGAAGTGAGCGACGGCTCTATTACCATCCCGCATGCCGAGAAATGCGGCTACATTGAAAAGCTCACCAAATACGGAACCGTACTGAGCGAAGTTGGCAGCAAAGATGCCGAGCACATTATTCCGCCATATAAATGGATTGAACTGATGCGGGCCGAACTGGCCGCCGGCGCTACTTACGTGATTGCTGAAGCCCGCGAGGCTGGCAACGTGGGTATTTACCGCGGCAGCGGCGAAGTAAGAGAAGGCTTGGTGCAGGAAATTCTCACGCAAATTCCCGGCGAAAAAATCATTTGGGAAGCCCCGCAAAAAGCACAGCAGCTTTACTTTATCGAACTGCTGGGCTGCAACGTAAACCTTGGCAACATTGCGCCAACAGAAGTCATTCCGCTGGAAGCCATGCGTGTCGGTCTTCGCGGCGATACCTTTCATCTGTTCCTGAACAAAGAAACGGCGCGATGAAACGCTATGGCTTGCTCGGCCGAACGCTGACGCATTCTTTTTCAAAAAACTATTTCGCGAAAAAGTTTGCAGAAGAAGGCATTAGCGATACTGTTTACGAAAACTTCGAACTGAAAACCATCGCTGAATTTCCGCTTCTTCTTTCGGAGCATCCCGACTTAAAAGGACTGAACGTAACCATTCCTTACAAAGAGGAAGTGTTGCAATTCCTGACCGATAAGAATGATGTGGTAGAAGCCATCGGCGCTTGCAATACCATTAAAATTGAAGGCGAAAATTTAACCGGCTACAACACCGATGTAATCGGCTTTCGCCGTTCTCTTAAACCGCAGTTAAAGCCGCATCATAAAAAAGCATTGGTGTTGGGAACCGGCGGCGCTTCAAAAGCCATTTGGTACGTATTAAATGAATTGGGCATAGAGCCACAACTGGTGAGCCGGCACAAGCAAGAAGGCCAATGCGGTTACGAAGATTTGGGCGAAGAGGTTTTGTCTACGCATCATCTCATCATCAATACCACGCCATTGGGCATGTATCCAAACATCAATGCCGATCCGCCCATTCCTTATGAATTTATCACGCCACAGCATTTTTTGTTTGACCTGATTTATAATCCGCCAAAAACGAAATTTCTTGCGCAAGGAGAGAAACGCGGCGCTCAAATCTGTAACGGTCAACAAATGCTGATTGAGCAGGCGGAAGCAAGTTGGCGGATATGGAATGTCTGAACTTGGATTTGGGCGGATTTTGAGGATTAACAGGAAATCAAATCATCTTCATAAAGCAAGAGTCGTTCTGCAATGAACGACTCTTTTCTTTCCAGCAAATCTTTTAATCTCCCCAAATCATGGTTCAGACATCACGGTTCAGACATTTTCTCTTTTGCTTCTTGCGGTACGGCCGTCACCTTTCGCTTTGTATAATCAAAGCAGACCATACCGGTTTTAGCAATAGCGATGGTTGCTTCGGCCTCTTCTTTCACCAATTCGTAATACAAATCAAAACCAATTTTGCTGAACTCCGCTGCCGCAACGTAAACTTTCAGGACATCGCCGTAAAAGGCTTCGGCTTTAAATTCAATGGTTGCATCGCTCATAATTAAACCAACGCCGGCAAATTCCATTTCGGTAAAGCCTAAACTTTTTAAATACTGCATTCTGGCTTCGTGAATGAGGGAAAGAAGCGCATCATTGCCAAGATGGTTGCCGTAATTCACATCAGTAATGCGCACCGGAATGCGGGCAAAAAAAGAAAAGGTATCAGGAAGATGAATTTTAATTCGTGCCATGCGCAAAACTAAAGTTGGAAGTTGGATGTTTGAAGTTGGCGTGACGAAAGAATTTCTGTATCCTGCATTGCCGTCATCAATCAGAAACGAGCAAAGAAGAAAGAGTATTTCGTACAGCACGAAACCTCGAACTTCAAACTTTGAACTTCGAACTGTAACTTTATTGCAACTGGCGCAGCATGTCAATCATGCCGGCAAAATCAGCTGAAGCCACACTAGCCGAAAGTGTTTGCCGAAGCCGTTGGAGACGCGTCTTGCAACTACCGTCGCCGTCTTTGCAGCAAACAAGGCTGAACAGTTTTTTGGACAGTTTCATAACGTCGCCGTCTCCGTCACTGTACACCATGAAATCATCGGCCGAAGATTGGTCGAAGAATGTTTTTTCTTTTACCTGTTTTGGTATAAAGGTTTTGCGCAGCGACAATACCGGTAAAATACTTTGCGGCTGTATATAGGCCAGGGTTCTTTTAGGGGCAATAAAATTGCTTTTGTTATTCTCTGCGTTTATGCGCGGCGCGGCGGTAAGTGGTCCGGTTGTTTCGGGTGTGTCCGAAAAGTTCTGGTCGTTCTTTTTTTGCAAAGCCTGCTGAACGGGGTGCTCTCTTTTGCTCGTGCTTGCCAGCGATCCGGCAACGGTATGCCGAATGCTCAGGTTAACGATAACCAGCGTCACGGCAATCATGCTTGCGGCGGCAATGTAGCGAAGCGGTGCTTTGTAACGGGTAATGAACGGAACAACTTTTGCCGTCATTTGCGGCTCGTGCAAGGAAGATTCAATAACCTTCCAACTTGCGAACGAAGGTGTTTCTTCGTAACGGTACAGGCGCTGCGCAAACGACATTTCTTCGTTCAGTGCTTCAGCAATTTTCTCCCAGGCTTTTTTTGGCGGTGGCGCTTCAAAATGGAAAAGCTTCTTTTGAAGGTTGCTGTTCATTGTTCCGGCATTTGTTTTCGTTCTTCTATAAATGTCTTCACCAAATCCTGCAAAATCTGTTTCGCTCTTGATAGCTGCGACTTACTGGTGCCTTCACTGATGCCCAACTGCTCGGCAATTTGCTTGTGCGAGTAGCCTTCCACAACGTACATATTAAACACGGTACGGTATCCCGGCGAAAGCTGCTGAACCAGGCTGATGATGTCTTTCTCCGCCAGGTTGTCGAGCACCGAAAGGTAACCGCCTTCCACCGTACTCTCTTCATGCTCAGTTATTGGTTGCAGGTAAATCTTCTTGCGGTAATGCTCAATGGCGGTGTTTACAAAAATGCGCCGGATCCATCCTTCAAACGAACCTTCTTTGCGAAACGAGGCAATTTTTTTAAACACCTTGATGAAGCTTTCCTGCAAAATGTCCTCGGCTTCTTCTGTATTGGCCGCATACCGCAAACATACACCGTACATCTTTGGCGCAAAACGGTCATACAACTCGTGCTGCATTTTCCGGTCGCCCCTGATGCACCCTTCCAATAAGTCGCTATCGCTGTGCCATTGGTTGCTTACGCCGTTCAATATTTGTTTCTTTTGTCCAGAATTCCTTCAAAAATAAAACCAGAGCCTCGTTGGCTCTTCCCGGTCACAAATCTTGACATTAAATGTTTTCGACATGGAAATTTTTGCCATTTCGGGCAGAAGTTTTCCTCTTTGGAGAAACAAATCGTGCCGAACCAGAGAAAAAGGCGAGGCTGCTTCAATGCCTGCGCACGAGCTATTTCCTCAGATTTTAGCCTAACTTAGAATGACCGTCGCCCTCCCTTCGCACCACTGTTGTCTGTACTTGCCTGCCAACATCTCTTGTAAAGAACCGTTGATACATCGTACCGCTGCTGAAAAGACTTTTGAATATTTGGTTCACCCTATCCTGACAAATCGGAGAAACAATTTTTTCCACAATAAAACCGCAGCGTCATGTTTGCCTTTACGTCTTCTAAAAAATCCGGACGGACAATCGTTTCCGTATGTGCAGCTCTTCTCCTCGTTCAGTGCATAAGTGCGCAAATAAAACTGGATAAGATAACCAAAACGGTGCGGGACGCTACTACGCTGATGAACACAACCGCTCAATTTGTAAACGCGGCCAATCGAACGTCGGCCGAATTTGGCAAAACGGTAAAAGTGGTCAAAGGCAATAACGGCGATGATGTGAGAAATGTTCCGCCGGCCGATGTAACGAAACCGAAAATTAAGAAGGGTGAATTCACGAATTTAAAATGGGAGCCGGTTACGTATTTCGACGGGCAGCTGTTTCCGTCAACCATCATTAGCATGGCCACTTACAAAGGAAAAATTGAAGGCGAGATGGAAGCCATTAGCCGGCCGCTTGGCTTTCGCATCATCAGCCAAAAAGCAAACATTCCGCTGAAGTGGGAGATTGAATGCGTTGACAAAAAATACTTCGACAAACTAAGCGGCTCTTTTTTGTACGCACAGGCCGGAAGCGAAGTGTATTTGATGCCCGAAATTCCTTGGCACTACGACGAACTGGCAAAGCAACTGGCCAGCACACCAATCAACGTTTATTTCCGTCTGTTTGACGAAGACGATAACAAAGTAGAAAAGTTGATGCCTTTGCTCTTGCGCAGTGTAAACGATTGTCTTTTTCAATACAAAGATTTAGACCTTAGTTTTTTGTTCACGGCCTTTGTACAGGAAGAACATCCCGAAATTGACAAGATTTTAAAAGAAGCATTGAATACAAAAATGGTGACGGCCATCAGCGGCTACCAGGGCAGCGAAGAAAATACCCACCGGCAGGTGGCCGCAATCTGGCGGGTTTTGCACGACCGCGGATTTCAATACAGCAGCATTACGCCTACGGCCGGAACCAGTGATAAAATGGCCAGCCAGGCGGTGCGTACCTTTGACAATGCGTTGAAAACACAGCAAGCCAATTGCGTTGACGGCACCGTTGTTTTTGCTTCCATTTTAAGAAAGATTGGCATCTCGCCGCTGATGGTGCTCATTCCAGGCCATTGTTTTTTGGGTTACTACACCGATAAAACAAAGAAGAACGTTGCGTTTTTAGAAACCACTTTGCTGTCGAATTCAATGTATTTAGACAAGGCAAAAACGGCGGCGGAAAAAAACAAAGCCTACATCGAACAATTTAATCTTGCCCTGGCAAGCGGTATGGATACTTACAAGAAACAGAATTTAAAAGACGTGCGCCTGATTGACGTGGATAAGTACCGGGCTTATGTGAAACCCATTCCGTTTTAAGTAGCTAATTGCCAGTTTTTGTTCCACTTAAAAAGGCAACCAGTTTGTTCACGGCTTTTCTTCTGTGGCTGTAAACATTTTTTTCATCCATGTTCATTTCCGCAAAGGTTTTGGTTGCGCCGTCCGGTACAAAAACCGGATCGTAGCCAAAGCCTTCGGTGCCTTTTTGTTCGGCCAGAATCCGGCCCTTGCAAACGCCTTCAAAAAAATCAACGTTCCCTTCCATAATCAAACAAATCACCGCACGAAATTGTGCGCTGCGATCTTCTTTGCCTTCTAAATTTTTCAGCAGCTTTCCAATGTTTTTTGCGAAAGATTTTTCTTCGCCGGCATAACGGGCACTGTGCACGCCGGGCTCGCCGTTGAGCGCAAAAACTTCCAGGCCCGTGTCTTCGCTGAAGCAAGCCGTATCGGTCAAACGAAAAATGGTGATTGCTTTTTCTTCGGCGTTTGCTTCAAGGGTTTCGTGCGGCTCGGGGATGTCTATGTCAATACCGGCTTCCTTCAGTGTGATGATCTGAAAATAATCCGGAAGCACGGCCCTGATTTCATCCACCTTGTGCCCGTTGTTAGTCGCAAAAATTAATTTCATGTTGGAGATTTATGTGTGAAAGCGCTTTGCTTGGTAAAAAACTTACAGGCAAAACAATTGTTTGAGCGCTGCCCACAAATTGCTTTTTGCTTCTCTCGTTTTTTCAATCTCTTCAAGGGCCGGTGCAACCACAAATTCAAATTTGTTTTGCTTTTGTACTGCATACAATTGGCTTACCGGCAATCCGGCTTCTTCCGGCTTTACATTAAGCAACAAAAGTTTTTGGGGAGAAAATTGCCGCTGCAAAGCCGTCAAGGATTTTTCTTCCAGCAAAGCCCAGTTTATAATGGCCACATGCGAAAGATCCAATTGGCAAGCGGATAGAACCGCCGTTAAAAACTGCAATTCTTTTTCGGGTAAATAAGCCGCGTCTTTTTGATTGACAAGTATGAGAATTTGCTTTTTGTTCTTTCCCAAAAACGACACAGGCTTTTTTTCGGGGGTAGCGCCGGCTTGACTTTGCACCAACACATTGGCGTATAAATCGGCAAGCAGCGAAGGCGGTAAGGAAATATTGTTCAGGCTCATTGGCGCGGTTTTCTCTTCCTTTTTTGCAGGAATCTTTTTGTTTCTTTGCAGCGCTAAAATAAACGATATGCTTGCAACAACAATTGATGTACACGTGAACAAAACAGAACACAGTAAATTAAAAGACTTCAGCCTGGAGAACCTGCCCTTCGGACGGTATTTTACCGACCACATGCTTGAAGCCGATTACGAAGGCGGCGAATGGAGGAACGCGGAAATCAAACCCTACCAGCCTTTGCTGCTCAGCCCATCGCTGGCCGCACTGCATTACGGACAAGCCATTTTTGAAGGCATCAAAACCTATAAAAATGCCGATGGTGATGCTTTCATTTTTCGTCCGTACGACAACTTTAAACGCTTCAACATTTCGGCAGAGAGAATGGCCATGCCGCAAGTGCCCGAAGAAATTTTTATCGAAGGCATGAAGCAACTTGTGGCCCTTGACAAAGCCTGGATCCCGCAAATTCCCGATCATTCGCTCTACATTCGTCCGTTTATGTTTTCGAGCGACGAAGTCATCGGCGTTCGTCCTTCGGAGAATTATAAATTCCTCAACATTCTAAGCCCAACAGGCCCGTATTACAACGCACCCATGCGCATTTACGTGGAAGAACAATATGTTCGTGCGGTGCCCGGCGGCATTGGCTATGCAAAGGCCGCGGGCAACTACGGTTCTTCTATGTATGCCACGGCGCAGGCAAAGAAAAAAGGCTACGATCAGGTGCTTTGGACCGATGCCTTCGAGCATAAATACGTGCAGGAAATCGGCACGATGAACGTCATCTTTATCATTGGTGACAAAGCCATCACGCCGGATTTGGGTGCCGGAACCATTCTCGCCGGTGTTACCCGAGATAGTGCGTTAACGTTGTTGAAAGAAGCCGGCTTCACCGTTGAAGAAAGACCGTTGAGCATTGATGAAATCATAGACGCTTACAAGGCGGGGATTTTGTATGAGGTGTTTGGAACCGGCACGGCGGCAACCATCACCATGATTAAGGAATTACGCTACAAAGATTTTGTAATGAACTTCGATACCGACAAATGGCGCACCGCACCGACGATTAAAAAATGGCTCACCGATATTCGGGAAGGCAGGAGAGAAGACAAATATGGCTGGATGGTGAAGGTGTAATTACATTCTATTTGAAACGAGAAACCGGTTGAGAAATCAGCCGGTTTTCTTTGCAGCTTATCCATTTGTTAAATGAAGCCACACAACCAAAAACTGCTTTTACTTTTATTTTCTATGTCTCGACTGCTATGCCTCTGTCTCGGTATTTTTCTTACTGCTTTTGCTTATGCGCAGGAAGTTCCTGTAAAATTTAGTGTTGTCGGCGCAAAAGGCGAACCGCTTGGTGCCGCCACCGTTACCGTTGCATCCGCAAACGACACGGCGAGCAAACAAACAAAGATGGCCGACAGTCTTGGCCGCGTTGTTTTCAACCTTCAGCAAAATAGTTTGTACATCGTTCGCGCAAGTTCGGTGAATTACGAACCGCTGCAAATAAACATCACCGTAAAAGGCGATGCACCGCAGTTCCGTTTGGTAGTGAAATCATTTTCAAAAGCACTAAACACCGTTGTTGTTACAGCCCGGCGTCCGCTTATTCGCCAGGAAGACGACAAAACGATTGTTGACCCCGAGCCGCTTGCGAACGTGTCAACGAACGCGTACGAGATCATGGAAAAAACGCCGGGCCTTTTTGTTGACCAGGACGGAAATATTTACATCAGCAGCACCACGCCGGCCAAAGTTTACATTAACGGGAGAGAGCAGCGAATGAGTGCAGCGGACATTGCCACCATCTTAAAAAGCCTTCCGCCCAATGCCATTTCGTCCATCGAAATTTTGCGCATGCCTTCGGCCAAGTATGATGCGTCGGGAAGCGGCGGCATTGTAAACGTGGTGTTGAAAAAAGGCATTCGCATTGGCTTGACAGGAAGCGTGAATGCTGGCTTTAACCAGGGACGCTACGGCAACCAGTTTGTTGGTTTCAACCTTAATAATAACAACGGCAAACTGTCTAATTATTTAACCATTCAGGCATCCAAACGTAACTCCTTTGATGAACTGATTACTAACCGAAAATTTACTTCGGACAGTTTGTTGCGACAGGATGCCGTTACCAAGTATCCCGCTTACAATTATTATTTGGGTTACGGCTTCAATTATGCAGTTAACGACAAATGGGAGTGGAGTTACGATGGCCGCATTAGTTACAACGTCAGCAAGAGCAACAGCGTCAACGAATCCATCAAGCAACAAATCAGCAGCGGCGGCATCAGCACGCAAAACCTTGCATCTGTCAACAACAACGCAAAAAATTTTTCCGTTAACCAGGGCTTCAACCTCAAATACAAACTTGACTCGTTGGGTTCAAACTGGACGACCGATGTTTCCTACACTTATTCTCCGGCCAACACCGATCAATTGTTTACAACGGCTTTTGTCCGTCCAATTAATACGACGCTTTACGGCGATGCACGTATAGAAAACACGTATCGCTTTGCTTCGGCTTCTAGCGACCTATCAAAAAAATTAAGCGGAAAAATTACCGTTGAAGCAGGACTGAAATGGACCGGCGTTTGGTTTGACAACGCCAACAATTATTTCAACAACACCAACGGCTCGCGAACGAAAGACAACGTTCGCACCGGTGCATACAAGTACAACGAGAACATCAACGCGGCTTATGCGCAAATCTCCAAAGGCTTTGGCAGTGTGGTTATGAAAGTTGGTACGCGTCTGGAAAACACAAACATGAACGGCCGCCAACTCGTGCCGAAAGACACGGCGTTTTCCATTTACCGCACCGATTTCTTTCCTTACGTTTATCTCAGTAAGAACATCATGAAGATTGCGGGTTATGATTTGCGTGCTTATTTAATTTACCGCCGCACCATCAGCCGTCCGGCGTATGAAAATTTGAACCCCTCGCCGCGCTACGTTGATCCTTATTTATACGAGGCTGGCAACCCTTCGTTGCGGCCGCAGTTTACCCAAACTTATGAGGCCAATATTTCGGTTGATGAACGTCCGATTTTTGCGGTTGGCGTGAACGATACCAAAGATATTTTCAACCAGGTGGTTTACCAGGCCGACAGCAACAAAAGCCAGGCTTACCGCACGTACGACAACCTTGGGAAAAACAAGGAGATGTATTTCCGTGCCTTGGGTGCTTTGCCGCCCGGTGGAAAATATTTTTTCGTGGCCGGTGCGCAGTACAATCATAATTTTTACCAGGGTACGTACGAGAACAAACCGCTTTCTTTCAAACGCGGCAGCTGGCGGTTTTTCACATATCACAATTTCAAAGCCTCGGCCAATACCAACATTTTTCTCAACGGCTTTTTAATGACGAACGGCCAGTTGCAGTTTTACGAGCTGTCGGATTTCGGACAACTAAACATGGGCATCAGCCAGCAGTTTTACAAAAAGAAATTGACGGTGAACCTGTTTTTGCAAGACCTGTTTTACACCAATAAAAATAATTTTGTGCTGACGCAAGGCAGCATAAACGCCACAGGTTCGCGTGTCACCGACAGCCGCCGCCTGGGTTTGTTCTTCCGTTACAATTTTGGCATTCGCAAAAAAGAGGAACAGAAACTCCCCGACGTAGAAGGCGCAGCTACGCAACGGCCCTAAGTCTATACCTCTCTTTTTAAGCTCAAACCTTTTCCTACTTTTGCCCGCTATGAACGATCCGATTTCTTTTGACAACACCGCGATTGCTTTTGCTTACAAGTCCAACAAAGAATTAAAGAAGGCCCGTTTTCTTTTTTCGCTTATGGGGCAACCGTGGATTGTGAAACTGGGTGCACAATTAGCACCGTGGTCAATTAAAAAAGGCCTGCCAGTAAATGGCCTGGTTCGCAGCACCATCTTCAGCCAGTTTGTAGGCGGCGAAACGCTGGAAGAAACCATTCCCGTAGCGCAACAACTGGGCAAATACGGCGTGAAAGTCATTCTTGATTACGGTGTGGAAGGCGCACAAGGCGAAGCCGCTTACGATCATGCCTGCGATGAATTTATCCGCGTGATCCAATTTGCCGCAACGCAGCCGAACATTCCTTACATGAGCGTGAAGGTGACCGGCTTTGCACGCTTTGGTTTGCTGGAACGTTTGGACAGTTTGATGGACGAGGCGCCTGAAGATACGCTCATAAAAAAATACAACCGTGTCTTGATACTTTTGTCGGCCGGTGAGGTGAACGAATGGAACGCTGTGCAGTCCCGCTTTCGCAAAATTTGTGAAGCTGCCGCCGCGGCGAAGATTGGCTTTTTGGTAGATGCTGAAGAAACATGGATTCAGGATCCGGTGGATGCGCTGACGATGATGATGATGGACGAGTTCAACAAAGAAAAACCAGTAGTGTACAACACCGCTCAACTTTACCGCTGGGACAGATTGACTTTTTTAAAGCAGTGTTACGAAGCGGCATTGGAGCGGAATTTTATTCTGGGTGCGAAACTCGTTCGCGGTGCGTACATGGAAAAAGAAAGAGCACGGGCAGCGGAAAAAGGATATCGTTCGCCCATCCAACCCGACAAAGAAAGCACCGACAAAGATTATAACGATGCGGTGCGTTTCTGCATTGACCACCTGGAGAACATTGCCGTGATCGTGGCTTCGCACAACGAATACAGCAACCTGCTGACAACGCAATTGCTTGACGAAAAAGGTTATCCGCACAATCATCCGCACGTTCATTTTAGCCAGCTTTATGGCATGAGCGATAACATTACGTTTAATCTTGCTAAAGCGGGTTGCAGCGTGAGCAAGTACCTTCCGTTTGGCCCTATTAAAGATGTTGTTCCTTACCTTATGCGAAGAGCACAGGAGAATACCTCGGTTGGCGGGCAAACGGGAAGGGAGCTCTCGTTGATTAAAAAAGAATTGAGGCGGAGGAAAATGTAAAACTGTGTTCAATCTTACATTCAACATTTTAAATTTTCCATTTTACATTTACCGCCTGGACTGTTAGCTCAGTTGGTTTAGAGCATTACTTTGACAGAGTAGGGGTCACTGGTTCGAATCCAGTACAGTCCACGAAGACCGGAAATTTCGACAAGAAGTTTCCGGCTTTTTTGTTTTAATCATTCTCCCCGCGCACCGGTTTTGAATGCGGTTTACAGAAGAAATGTTTTGTTTTGGTAAATACAAAATAACCAATCACAGCGCCGATAGTGTTTAACAGCACATCGTCAACATCAAACTCGCCGGTGGCTGTTATAAGTTGAAGCACCTCAATGCACAAACTCATAAATCCTGCAAGCAAGACTAACCGTTTATAGTTGTTAATGCGTTTAAAAAAATACGGCAGAAAAAATCCCATCGGTACAAACAGCAAAATATTGCCAAAGATGTTCAGCATTCCCACCAGGTACGGTTCCTGTCCGCTGGCGTAGTAATAAATCCTGTAAAGCGGAATAAAGTTAGACCCATCATAGAGCGTTTTAAACGAAGCTTTTTCATTGCCCGCAATATCAATGGTGGAAAAAGAAAGCCGCACTTTGAAAAAAAGCAGCTTGATCAAAACAAGCACGTAAGCAAGAAACAGAACGATGGCAAGTTTTTTCATGCAGGCGATTGATAAACGAACACGCCGGCAAGTTTAAGAAAAACAGCGACGTTTCATAGCATCCTCGTTTTGTCTTTACAACTCATTCCACCGTTTTTACAGTTGATGCGATACTTGTTTCTTCTGCCGTTTGCGGGCCGATAGTTTCGCACCGCACAAAAAAATCAAAACCATGCGAAAGAAACTTCCCGTTCTGCTTCTGTTGTTGATTCCTTTTTTAAGCCAGGCTCAACTCGGCGGACTGTTGAAAAAAGCGAAAGACAAAATCACGCAAAGAGCCGATGCAAGGGTGGACAAAGAAATGGACAAAACCCTTGACCAGGTTGAAGGCAAGAAACAAACCGGCCCTTCAGACAATTCAACGGTGGCAACCGAAACAAATACAGTTGAGAACAAACCCGCTGTAAAAAGCTATTCCAAATTTGATTTCGTGCCCGGCGAAAAAATTATTTACGCCGAAGATTTTGCGCAAGATGCAACCGGTGAACTTCCATTAAACTGGAACGCAAGCGGCAAGGGCGAAGTGCAAACCATAGACGGCAAAAGCGGCAAGTGGCTGCGGGCCTTTGAAAACACAACCTATTTAACCGGCAACAAGAAAAGTTTTGGCGAGAACTACACCATCGAGTTTGACCTGATGTATTATTTTGAACCGAAAGTAAAAGGCTACGTCATGCCCAATTGGAAAGTAGGAATATTAAGCAGCGGCGGCATTGACCCTACAGATAATTCTTTTCTGAAAGAGCCCGATGAAGTCAACAACACCTTCATCAATTTCGCTTTCAGTAATTACGGTGGCGCACAATTAAGCAGTTACGCAAAGCGGGTGCAAACCTTTCGCAGCGACCGCATGGAAATGGGCAACATGATGCCGACAAACAACACCGTTATTCATTATTCCATCCAGGTGCAAAAAACACGTTTTCGCTTGTGGATGGACGAGAAAAAAGTCTTCGATATTCCCCGTGCTGTTAACGTAGGCGACACGATGAACCAGGTTTATTTCCACCTCGAAGGCTCCAATTACAAAGAAGACGAAGTTGGTTTGTTCATCACCAATATTAAAATAGCAACCGGTTTGCCCGACACAAGACACAAACTGCTTGACGAGGGCAAATTTTCCACCACCGGAATTTTGTTTGATGTAAATGCCGCCACCATCAAACCCGAAAGCGCCGGCGTGTTAAAAGAAATTGGAACGGTGCTGAAAGAGAACGAAGGCGTTAAAATAAAAATCATCGGTCACACCGACAGCGATGGCAGCAACGCCGCCAACCTTGATCTTTCAAAGAAACGCAGTGAAGCCGTGAAAGCCGCGCTGGTAAAAGATTACGGCATTGACGACAGCCGCATTACTACCGATGGCAAAGGCGAAAGTCAACCCGTTGCCGACAACAAAACCAAAGAAGGCAAGGCGCAAAACCGGCGCGTGGAATTCATAAAACTGTGAGAGTTTGAATCACAAACCGTGAATGGCGAATAAGCAGTTCTGAATAGATTAACTATACCTCAAAATTTTGTTGAACGATAAAGCCGGCCATGCACCGGCTTTATCGTTCGGCCATCATCCTGTAACAATTCCCGTCATGAAATTTCTTCCTTTCTTTCTTTTTCTTTCTTTTCAACTCTTTGCGCAAAAACGTTCGGCCGTGCCAACGATGCCCGACATTGCCGCGATGCAAAAGATGACGCCTGCACAACTGGAAGCGTACAAGCAAAAACTGTTGAAGCAATACAGCCAGCAAGCAAAAGCAATGAGTGCTGATAGCAACATAAAGATTGACGAAACAGCTTTGCCCGACTTCGCCATTCTGCAACCGCAAAAAGACCTGGCAAAACTTGCATCATTGCCGAAACAACCACCAACGCTGATTCAATTAGCGGACGGTTTGCGTGCGTCAAAAAAAGTGTTGGAATCCGTTATGCCAAAGCCGGTGTTGGAAGAAGTGCAAAAGATTACGTCAACACAAAATTCGGCGCAGCAACAAAGCGCTTCCATCGCGGCCTTCTACAACGACAAGCCCGCAGAAGCTTTGTTGCTTGCCATGCATTCAACGCTGCAAAACACGGGAGAGCCAACGGCCTGGAATAATCTTGCGGCGCTTTACAACCTGTCGGGCCTTTCGGAAAAAGCAATTCCGGTTTTGATGAATCAATTGCAAACGCTTCCCAACAATCCAATGCTCTTAAACAACATGGGTCAGGCTTATCTAAATCTTGGTGACATCGCTAACGCAAAGGATTACCTGCAACGTTGTTTGGCACAAGACTCAATGAATCCCGAAGCCAATCACAGCATGGGCCTCATTCATTTTTTTGAAAAGCAATTTGACGAAGGCGCAAAGTATTTTGAAAAAGAATTGCAGGTTGTTTAACGCCGCAGCACGCTGGCGCTTTTGAAACAAAAAGGCAAACCTGCTAACTTGTATGCGATTCGGAAACGGCGCACCAACGTACCGCAGCACAATTATTTTGAAGAGGTAAGCCTGTCGAAATTTTTAATGCCCGACTTTCCGAAGACGACCCATGAATCGCGGCCGGCGCAGGACAAAGCCGCAGGCTTTTTAAAATCAGCAACGGCTGAAATGATGTTCTGGATGAACGCTTCTACCGAACGCACCGCAGAAGATGCAAAGATCGAACGCTATCAAAACATCAGCGTTTATTCAAGTCTGGTTGATGAATTGCTGGAAGGATTGAACAGCAGTTTTCCTTCTGAAAATTTAGTGCTCTTCACCAAGTCCGACATTGCCTCGTTGCAGTCAATGGAGGCAACGTATAATCAGCACATGAACGAGATAAAATGTCCCGAACCACCAGCGGGTTCTGCGAACGATGTTTGGGAAGCCTACAAGCGAAAATGCTGCGACATGAAGAAACCCGTCATGGACGCTTTTGTTTCGGAATACAACTCGTTTATGTCAAACCGCATTGCCATTGTTCAACCGCGCTGGAAAGAATACATCAACGGGATGATAAGCATCGTGCAGCTTGATCCGTCGCCCGGCAACAAAAGGCTGGTGTACGCAACCGTAAGGGAATATTTTACTTTTTTAATTCTCGCATGGCAAGCCGGAAAGTTTTTAGATCCGCCGATGGAATGTTACAGCAAGTATAGTTCGGAAGAAGCCACGGCGATCATTGAATCATCCCGCAACGTTGATTTCAAATGTCCCGGCTGGATGAACTTAAACATCAGTTTGGGCGCGGCTTCGCTCAAAGCCAGTTGCAACAGTTATTCCATTGAAGGCGGAGAAGTTTTTCAGGGTGCCTTTGAAAAGAATTTCAAAACCGGAACGTCCACGTTCTCCGGCGGCATCGGTATTGGCGCCAACTTCAACGGACTTTTAAAAGCCAGCGCCAGCGAAATGATTTACGTTTCCTTTGACCAGAACAATCAGTTCTCCGACTTTGGCACAACTGGCAATGTTGGTGCAGGCATGGGCTGGCAATCGGAGAGTTTGATTACCGACGGCATTGGAAGAATAAGCGGAACCATTGCCGGCATAAACGGCGGCTATACACTGGGTGTGAATTCTGGCTTTACGGTATCAGTAAAAGGCAAAGGCGTTCTCGATGATTTCATCAAACTTGAATACAAAAAATAGTTTTGTTATCTCTCTCTTCGCAAAAAGGCCCTGTTCGCAGGGCTTTTTTTATGAACTGAATATCGAAGCCCGCTCGGCAGGTTCTCATCATTTCATCAACGTTTTCTTGCAGTTCATTAACGAAGCGATTGCCGACGGTCTTTGTGAAAAGCAACTTTGTTTAAACAAAATCAAAACATCCAAAACCTTTTTTTATGCAACGCTATAACATCTTCTTCCCGGTACACAGAGGCTTGCGTGCCCTGCTTTTTGAAACCGCCCAAAACCTGCAACAAACCGATTTTTCCAATGCCGATGAAGCGGCAGACGCTGTTGAGCAAATCAACCGCGTGGTGAAGATTTTTGACGGCCACGCAGCCAAAGAAGACAACTATGTTTTTGCCGCCATTGCTGCTTACGAGCCTTCTGTGGTGGATGCGTTTGAACAAGAACACGTAGAAGACCATGCACTCGGCGAAAGCCTGCAAAACTGGTTGACGGCTTTTGGTTATGCCGTTGCGTCTTCGGCCAAACAAACCATTGGTGCGGAACTGACAAAATCGTTCATTGAGTTTACTGTTTTCAATCTGCGCCACATGGCCAAAGAAGAAAACGTCATTAATCCTTTGCTGTGGCGCTATTACAGCGACGAAGAATTGCACGGCATCACGCAACAAATATTAAAAAATCTTGCACCTGAAAAAGCAGCCGTCATGACCGGCTGGATGGTGCGGGGATTAAACAACACCGAAATTTTGGATTGGTTAAAAGGTGTAAAGAATACCGCTCCGCAACCAGCCTTTGAAGGTCTTTTGTCCATTGCGGAAAGCGAACTGCAACCGCATCGCTGGTCGCAGGTGCAAGACGCTTTGTTTGAAGGCGCACTGCTTGCGTAAAGACGAAAGTTGGAAGCAAGCTTTAACCTTCAACTCAACAATCTTTCTAAACTTTTTATAACTCGGCATCATGAAACAAACAACAACAAAATCACTCGGCATAAAAATTCTCTTTTTCTTTTCTTCTTTCGGTCTGTTCCTTCTTCTCTTCGTGCTTTTTTGTTCCTTCACAACATCACGCCTCGGCGATGATTTTCTTAAACAACTCGGCATAACCAAAACCAGCGCCGACGAAAAAATCACTGACGGCATTCTGGGTGGTTACGTAAACGTTTACGGCGTAAAGAATGCAAAAAACATTGCCTTTGGCAACCGCAAAGCCGTTGTGCTTGACTTGCTTGCTTACACAAAGCAGCAAATAAACAGCGCGGCTTTCATAAAAAAATACAACGAGCTGCGCGACTCGTACAAGCCAAAAGAATACGTTCCCGAAACGCCGGAACAAGACCGGGCCGCTTCTATTGCGCGGGCAAAAGAAGCCGTGGCGCAATCGGAAAAGGCCTTGAGCAACGCACAGCCGCAGTACAAAAAAATGTTTGAAGAAACGGTGAAATCGGCAAAAGAAAATTTGAAAAACGAAGAAGATCCCAACAACCGTCACCAGGTGTTGTATGCAAAAAATTATCCGAGTCTTGCAAAGCAAATGAAAGACAATTATGCGCAGCAATTGGCCGATTGGGAAAAGAAATATCCAACCAATCAACTGCTCTATGTGAAGAAGCGTTTGCAGGAATTTTTGGACGCGACCAAAGACGTTGACTACAGCGCCGAATTAACCACCAAAAGCAACGGCAAAAAATACTTTGTAAATCCGGCTTACGAACGCAAGGACAGCCGCTGGAAAATGGCTTTTCGCGCCGGCAAAGAAGTGATTGACCCGGCCCGTGAATTTGTGCAGAAATGGATAGAGGAAATTAAATAACCAGAAACCAACCGCGAACCCAAAAAGCCTCTCCGAAGAGAGGCTTTTTGGATTACCGTTAGACGGAAAAAATTCAATATCCCCTTATTGCAGCGCGGTATACAAAATGTATTTCTCCCTGAAATAATCTTCGCCAAAAATTTCGCTTATCTCCATCATCTTCGGCTTCAATCCGCTTTCTTTTATTTCTTCTTTCAGGTCGCCGCCTTTCAAACAAATCAAGCCCGATTGCAAGGCGGTAAAACCGCGTTCATCCTGCCAGGTAACTTTCGAAGACTTCAACAATGGTTTGCTCCAGCGCCACAAATCTTTCAACGGCGCCACGGCGCGGCTTACGGCAAAATCAAATTTGCGGTCTTTGATGTCTTCGGCGCGGCTGTGTTGCGTCGTGATATTTTGCAGGCCAAGTTTTTCTTTAATGTCGTCAATGATCTTCAATTTTTTTCCAATGCTGTCCACCAGGTGAAATTTTACTTCCGGAAAAAAGATGGACAGCGGCACTCCGGGAAAACCGCCGCCGGTGCCGATGTCAACAATCTCGATGCCGGCGGGAAAATCAAAGGCCGCGGCAATGCTTAATGAATGAAGAATGTGCTTTTCGTAAAGGCCGTCAATGTCCTTGCGGGAGATAACGTTGATCTTTTCGTTCCAGTCCTTGTACAATTCACTAAGCGCCGCAAACTGTTCATTTTGTTTTTCGGTAAAGCCGGAAAAATATTTGGTGAGAACGTCCATCGGGCAAAGATAATTACCAGGTTTTCCTTGGTTTTTTCCAAAGCGAAGAAGCGAAGATGATGTAATAAAAAAACTGCCAAAGATCCCAAAACAAAAACAGCGGGAACAAATCGCCTTCGCCCAGTTTCTTCATGGCCTTGTTCCAGATAATGCCTTGCACAAGCAAGCGCAGCGCAAAAGGGATTAACGCAAAACGCCAATCAAAAAAAAGGAGAGAGGCAACAAACAACGGATAAAGAATAAATTGGCTTGCCGTGTAAAGTCCCAGTAAAAATTTATGCGAAGCCCGGTAAAACTTCCCCGTTGAATAATGCCTTGCCTTTTGATGACGCCATTCCCGCCACGTTGTTTTTGGTGCGGAAAGCGTGAAGGCATCGGGATCTAAAACCACCGTGGTGTTGTGCTTGTTGGCCACCTTGTTGATGAACAAATCGTCATCGCCGCTGGGAATGTGGTTGATGGACGAAAAGCCTTTGTTGCGAAGGAACAAACCTTTGCGGTAAGCCAGGTTGCGGCCCACGCCCATGTACGGTTTTCCGGCCAGCGCATAACCAAAATATTGCAGCGCCGTGTGAAACGTTTCAAAGCGAATGGCCTTGTTTAAAAAGCCCGGCGCTTTTTTATAAGCACCGTAACCTAGCGCTACTTCTGTGCCGTTGGTAAAGGCATCCTGCATCTTAAACAACCAGTGTTCCGAAGCCGGCACGCAGTCTGCGTCGGTCAGCACCATTACTTCGTGCTTTGCTTCTTTGATGCCAATGGACAAAGGATATTTTTTACCGGCAATGAGTTTGGCTTCCTGCGCCAGTTCAATCACCTGGAGGCCTTTAAAGGTCTTTTTCAGTTCGGCCAGAATATATTTCGTGTCGTCAAAGGAATTGTCGTTTACTACAATTACCTCGTGCGTCGTTGGATAATCCTGCACCAACACGCCGGGCAGATTGCGGGCCAGGTTTTCATCTTCGTCGCGGGCACAAATAATCACCGACACCGGGTGCTGCTGCGATTGCGGTTTTTCCGGGGACTTGTAATAGGCCACACGGCGAAAAAAGTAGAGGTAATAAAAAAGTTGTATAACGGTTGTCAGTCCAAAGCCGCAAAAGACGTAAAAACCCCAGCCCATAAGCATAAGCCGCAAATATAGCACCGAGCCCGTGTTTACTTCGGCGCTTTTCGGTAGAGATAATAAGCCACGACGCTAAAAATGATATTCGGTACCCAAGCCGCCAGTGCCGGCGGAAAATTGCTCTTGATGGCAAACACAGTGGAAAAGCGGTCGGACAAAATAAACAGCGAGGCAACCATAATGCCGATGGCAAGGTGAAGCCCGCTGCCGCCGCGGGTTTTGCGGCCCGCAATGATGGCGCCGATAAGGGTTAAAAGTAAAACCGAAAAAGGCGTTGCGTCGCGGCGGTACATCTCCACTTTCAGCGGCGCCAGCCCTTCTGTGGCTCGCTGTTCTTCCAGACGGATGAAATGCTGTAGTTCCGGCGAGGTCAATTTGTCTTTTAAAAATTCGTCGTTGCGCAGTTCAGACGGCTGAAGGTTCAAGGCCACGTTTTTTTGCGGCGTCTGCACTACCGTTTCCTTCATACTGTCAATGGTGCGTTCCACCACGTTCAGCAGTTTCCAATTCTTCTTTGTCGAATCCCATTCAATGCGGTCGGCACGAAGGTTATAAACCACCTTGTTTTTTTTGACTCTCTCTAAAAAAAAGCTGTTGGCGGCTTTTGAATTGACGTCGTAATATTTAAGGCCAACATAGGTAACCGAATCAATGCGCTTGTAAAAACAATTGGGGCAACGCGTTTGTTGGTTAGAAGGCGAGAGGGTGCTGTTGAGGTATTTGGTTTCAAAATCGCTGCGCACTTCGTTGGCTTTCGGGATGGCGTAACGGTTCGCCAACAACAAGATGAGCGCCATTATCGTACCGCCGATGAAGTAAGGCCGCAGCCAGCGGTTGTAGGAGGTGCCGCTGGCAATCATGGCAATAACCTCGGAGCGCAAAGCCATTTTAGACGTAAAAAAAATAACGGCAATGAAGACAAACAACGGGTAAAGCAAACCCCAGATGTATGGAACAAAGCCCACGTAATATTGCCGCAAAATTTCAACGGAGGAAAGACCGGTCTTCACAAAATCGTCGGTTTTTTCGCTGCTGTCAACGGCCACCGCCAGCACGGTGAAGGCCATCATGCAAAACAAAAAGGTGACAAAGAATTTGCGCAGTATGTACCAATCCAGCTTTTTGATCATTGGTTGCGAAGTAAGGACTTAATTTGAAACCGAGCCGCAATGAAACGATAAGATTTCGCCGCTGCAAAAGCGGTCACAAAATGACCGATAGCCGAACAAAGCAAAAAAAATTAATGCATTTTTGAACCATGTTGATGCCCGTGAAGATTTTCCTTTTGCTCCTTTCAACGCTTTTTGTTTTGACAGCAACTGCGCAAACAAAAATTATGGTGCAGGTGACCAATTTTGAAAACGACAAAGGCCGCTGCATTCTTTGCCTTTATAACAACGCAGCAGCTTTTGCCGGAAAAGGAAGTCCAATTGCTACGCTAATCGTGAGCATTGCAAGCAAATCATCAACAGCCGTTTTTGAAAACGTTCCTGAAGGCACCTATGCCGTTTCTGTTATTCACGACGCCAACAACAACCAAAAGTTTGATACGAACTTTTTGGGCATCCCGAAAGAAGGTTACGGCGCCTCGCAGAACAAATTGCCTTTTGCCGCGGCGCCCAAGTTTGAAGAGAATAAATTCACAGTTGCGGGAGGCGGCTTAACAACGGTGAACATTAAGCTGCGGTATTTGTTTTAAAGATTCCAAGCTGCAAATGTTTCCTGCCCAGTGCCGTAAACCTTAATGAAAGCAATGGTTAAATTGCCCAAACGTTCAGCATCATCTTTCGTCCATTTGGTAAAATCAGGGCCGCTCTTTTTCCACTCGAAATCTTCCCTGAAAAAAACGCGTATTCGTGGCTGTGCCCTGCTTTTACAGTCAGGTTTATCGGCCTCTCTAATTTTGAATCTGAAATAAATCCAGGTAACATTCCAATAGTAATTTTTTCGTTCTGCCACGGAAACCCATTCTATTTCCGGCCCAATTTCCTTCAACAAATTTTTCAACGGCTTTCCGCGAAACAAAAGACTGTCGTTTTCGGCAAGCAGGTGTGCATCATCCAGGGTTTTCATCAATTGGCTACGACTTTGAAGGGCGAGGGTAAGCAACAAGAAAAGCAATGTGGTTGGCAGAAAAACCTTCATGCGGTTAAGATGCTTGCCCTAAGTTTTTCCATAAAAAAAAAACTCAATCACAAAAAGCGTGATTGAGTTTTAAAAGTATCGTCGAAAAGCGAGGCTTGTGCTGTAGCCACTCTCTCCTTGGAGGGCAGGGAGGCTTCTTACATCTTCCGCGTGAATTT
>Ga0308176_10000673_pt1 | contig 21495 bp, 16 predicted proteins | sample PhyCR2_3_FD_203890 | JGI IMG/M metagenome (GOLD analysis project Ga0308176, IMG submission 203890) | Soil microbial communities from UC Gill Tract Community Farm, Albany, California, United States - DLSLS.C.R2 | ecosystem: Environmental > Terrestrial > Soil > Agricultural land | place: USA... | reverse complement strand
CTGCGTCTGGAAACTCCCGCTCAAGGACGTAAGGAAGTTCCGCGCGAGGTCTCCTTGCGTCAGGCCGCTCCCAGCGGCTTTGGTTCGATCTACCTGCAGGTGAAGCTTGGGCTGATCGAATACCTGGTGGATATGCAGGTCGACAGCGCCCGGAATCTTCTGCAATTGAGGAAGGATGCGGCTTGCAAAGTCGCGGCTCTCGCGAACGTTGTTTCCGACGATCTGAATATCAATCGGAGCCGGCAATCCAAAATTGAGGATCTGGGTGACGATATCCGCCGGCAGCATGTAGAAAGTCGCCTGCGGGAACTCCCTCGGCAGCGTCGCGCGAAGCTTTCTCACGTAGTCAGCAGTTGGTCGATGCTTCTCTTGAAGCGAGACGAGGATGTCGCCGTCTGCCGACCCGATCTGACCCGAGTTGCTATAGGACAGATTCATCTGGCTATACGGCAGCCCGATGTTGTCGAGCACTGAACCGAGTTCATTCTTCGGGATCTGTCGCCGGATAGATTGATCCACCTGATCGAACAGAGCCGCGACTTCCTCGATTCGAGTTCCCGTCTTACCGCGGACGTGCAGCCTGAACTGACCGGTATCGGTGGCCGGGAAGAAGTCCTGACCGAGGAACGGAAAGAGCAGGAATGCCGAGCAGCAGACGAGCAGGAAGATCGGGATGAAAATCGCTCGCCGGTAGACCAGTGTGGTCAAGACTGCCTGGTACTCACTGCGCACACGCTCGAACCCACGTTCAAACGAACGCTGAAATCGAAGGAGCGGATTACGTGTATTTTTGAAATGCTCTTTGGCGCGCAACAGGTACATCGCGAGCGTCGGGACTAATGTTCTCGAAAGGACATAGGAGGCCAACATCGCGAACACAACCGACTCCGCGAGCGGAACGAACAGGTAACGCGCTACTCCCGAAAGGAAGAACATCGGGAGGAACACGATACAGATACACAGCGTGGAAACCAGAGCCGGAACCGAGATCTGAGCCGCGCCTTCGAGGATCGCCTCGTGCAGGCTGTAGCCTTCTTCGAGAAACCGCTCGATGTTTTCGATGGTTACGGTTGCGTCGTCCACCAGGATTCCGACCGCAAGGGCGAGGCCGCCCAGCGTCATGATGTTGATGGTTTCGCCCAGCGCACTCAGGGTCAAAACCGACGTCAGGATGGACAATGGAATGGAGATCGCGATAATCAGGGTGCTCCGCCAGCTGCCCAGGAACAGCAGAATCATCAGGCCCGTGAGGCAAGCTGCCAAAATGGCTTCCCGCACCACACCGGTGATGGCCGCGCGGACGAAGATGGACTGATCGGCGAGAGGCTGCATCTTCAGCTCAGGCGGCAACGTCGAGGCAACCCGCGGAAGTATGTTCTTAATTCCCTGCACAACGTCAAGCGTCGAGGCACTTCCCGCCTTCAAAACGCTGACCAGAACACCCCTCTGACCGTCACGCCGGATGATGTTCGTTTGCGGTGAGAATCCGTGCCTGACGTTCGCAACGTCCCGTACGTAGATGGTCGAATCGTTGACTACCTTTATGGGGAATTGGCTGATCTCGGCAACAGTTTTCGGGCTGTAGTTCATGTCCACGTCGTACTCGAACTGGCCAATCTTTGCCGTTCCCGAGGGCAGGATTAAGTTCTGATTGGCTACCGCGGTGACAACCTCGTAAGGCGAGAGTCCTTTCGCCTGCAACTGCGCCGGATTCAGGTCGATCATCACCTGTCGCTGCTTTCCTCCGTAAGGATAAGGAACGACCGCCCCGGGCACGGTGACCAGCTGCGTCCGGAGGAAGTTCATCGCGATGTCGTTGAGATCCTGCTCCTGCAGGCCTTTACCGGAGAGCGCAAGCTGCAGGATCGGTACGCTCGACGCGTTGTAGCTCAGAATGATCGGTGGATTGATGCCGGCCGGCATCTGCTTCAGAATCGTCTGTGATACCGCTGTGACTTGCGCAACGCCTGTCGTCGGGTTTGCGTACGGCTGCAGAAACACTTTCACGACCGCCGTTCCGTTCAGCGTCGTCGATTCAATATGTTCGATATCGTTGACCGTCGTGGTAAGAACCTTTTCGTAGACGGTTGTAATGCGACCTTCGAACTCCTGCGAATTGAGGCCGGTGTACGTCCAGATGGCCGAGATCACCGGGATATTGATGTTCGGGAAGATGTCCGTCGGCGTCCGCATGATGACGATCGGACTGACTAGAAGAATGAGCAGCGCTAAAACGATGAAGGTATACGGCCGCGAGAGCGCTACCTTTACAATCCACATTCATGAACAAAGATTATTTCGAGTACTCCAAAGTTTCGTAAATCCGCAACTTTTTGCAGATTATTGCGTCTGCAACAGTGGCCGTCATCTTTCCTTAGGCTGGCGGCGGGGATGAATGGAGCTTCTAACACCGAAACAGAGCGAAGTTAATGTAATTCGGGGACGCGGACGACCCCGGTCCGAAGTAAGCCGGCAGCGGATCCTGGACGCTGCGCTGCAAACGCTCGAAATCTCCGGCTTTACCTGTTCCACCACCGACTCGATCGCGGAGCGCGCCGGCGCAAGCAAAGCAACTATCTATCGATGGTGGCCCACCAAGGCGTCTCTCCTGGCGGAAGCACTCCGCGAAGCTGTCGCCCAAGAGGTTCCCTTTCCCGAGACGGGTGATCTTGCGACCGATATCGAGTTGCAGCTGCAGAATTTCATCTCGCTGCTGAACGGACGTTTGGGCCGGGCTTTCAAAGCCTTTGTAGGTGCGGCGCAGAGTGATCCCGAGGTGGCCGCCGCCTTCCTGGAAGAGTGGGTAAAGCCCAGGAGAAAAGAAGCTAAAACCGTCCTGGAGCACTACCAGCAGACCGGTCGAATCGCGCCGCAAGTGGATCTTGACTTGGTACTAGATCTCCTCTATGGCCCGCTTTATTTCCGGCTTCTATCCGGGTATGGAGCGCTTACGCCTGAGTATGCAAGACAGATTACATGTTTTGCTCTCAACGGCTTAGCTCAACAGCAGGAATCATCCGTACCCTGAGGCGCCTCGGGAGCGCTATGGTACGTTTTAAATTCCGGACGTCGATAGTTTGCCTGATCAGCAGAACGTACTAGTTGTGGAGGATAATCCTGGCGATGTGCGGCTTATCCGAGAGGCCCTCCGAGGTCTGAATCCACCCGTTAACTTATGTGTGGCTGCCGACGGTGAACAGGCGTTATGGTTTCTCCGCAGGACTCCTCCGTTTGAAGAAGCTCCCAGGCCCAGCCTCATTTTCCTCGACTTCAACCTACCGAAAGCTGACTCCCGATCGGTTCTGAGAGCGATAAAGGAAGACCAGCAACTCCGCCTCATCCCGGTCGCCGTACTGACGTCCTCCGACTCAGAACGGGACGTCCGAGACGCTTATCTCTTGCACGCGAATTGCTACCTTCGAAAGCCGGTGGAACTCGATGCGTTCCTTTACACGATTCGAACGGCAGCCGAATTCTGGCTCACAGTGGCCTATTTCCCGAGATAAACGGGAGAGGCAGCGAATTCCGGTTTTCTGTTATGATTCAGGCGCATGAGCGCTTACTCCATAGGCGTTGATCTGGGCGGCACCAACCTGAGGGTTGCCGCAATGGACCCGACCGGGCTGATTCTGGAGCGAGTTTCCGTTCCGGCAGTGTATGGCGGGGGACCGGACAAAGTCGTCGAGGCAATCGCCAGCATCATCGAGGCCGTCCGGAACTCCCTGCCTGACCTGACCCTCTGCGGAGTCGGAATCGGCATCCCCGGGTTCATCGATCGAGAGACGGGCGTGGTGGTGGGATCGGCAAACCTGCCGGGCTTCCTTGGTTTCCCGATCCGGGATGCCTTTTACAAGCATCTCGGCACACGAATCGTATTGGAGAATGACGCAAACGCGGCCGCGCTCGGCGAGATGTGGCTCGGGGCGGGACGGGACGTGAAAGAGCTCATCCTGCTCACACTCGGAACCGGTATCGGAGGCGGAATCGTCGTGGGCGGCGAAGTGCTTGCAGGTGCGCAGGGCATGGCCGGAGAGATCGGGCATATGACCGTGATTCCCGATGGAAATCCGTGCGGATGCGGCAACTGTGGCTGCCTCGAGAAGCATGCCTCGGCCACTGCTATCGCCGGAATGGGGCGGATGATGCAGCTCGGTACGGACATCACCGCGGCCGGGGTCCACAAGCTGGCAACGGAGGGAAATCCTTCCGCCATTCTGATCTTCGAATCGGTCGGAAAGGCTTTAGGGATCGCTCTCGCGAACCTGATTAATCTGTTCAACTTCCCGCTTTATCTCCTGAGCGGGGGGCCGCTGCCGGCCTGGGATTTCTTCGCACCCGCCATGTTTGCGGAAATCCGCAAGAGATCGTTGACCTATAACCGGGTAGGCGCCCGCATCGAGAAGGCTCTGTTGGGGGCAGACGCAGGTCTTTTCGGTGCCGCGTATCTTCCCCTGCAGCGTGGAATATACACTGAAGCTGCGGCCTGCCGCTAACTTCATGCCTTCTGACATCCCGTTCTATTGGTTGGGTTTAGACGTTGGGACCTCCTCTTCCCGCGCGCTTCTGGTCGACTCCTCGGGACAGGTCCAGCATGCCTTTTCCGCAGCTCACGAGGACATGCACATGGCCAAGCCCCTCTGGGCCGAACAGGACCCGGATAACTGGTGGCTCGCTTCAAGAAGTGCTATCAGGGGTGTCCTGCAGGAGGCCGGAATCGATGGCAAGTCCGTCGCCGGAGTAGGGCTCTCGGGCCAAATGCACGGCCTAGTATTGCTCGATGAGAACGGCAAGGTCATCCGGCCTGCGCTCATCTGGTGTGACCAGCGCAGCCAGCGCCAGGTGGACTTCATCAACTCGAAGCTGGGTACGGAAACGGTTCTGCGGGAAACGGCGAATCCGGTTCTCACCGGCTTCACTCTTCCGAAACTCCTCTGGATCAGAGATCACGAGCCGCAGCGTTTCGAGGCGATCCGAAAATTTCTCCTGCCCAAAGACTACATCCGTTTCAAATTGACCGGCGAGTTTGCAACCGATGTCTCGGACGCAAGCGGAACCGCGATGTTCGACGTTGTGAACCGGCGCTGGTCCGACGAAATGATGGACGGCTTGGGACTCGACCGGTCCATTCTCCCGGCCATGTACGAATCGAGCAGTGTGACGGGAGAAGTCACGCAACAGGCCGCGCGTGAAACCGGGCTGTCGGCTGGAACCGTGGTGGTTGCGGGTGCGGGCGACCAGGCAGCTAGCGCAATCGGCAACGGCATCGTGACCGCCGATAAGATGTCCTGCACGGTCGGGACCTCGGGTGTTGTCTTTGCTTATCTTGAGAAACCCGCCTATGATCCGGAAGGACGCGTACACACCTTCTGCCATGCAGTTCCCGATGCCTGGCACGTCATGGGCGTAACCCAAGGCGCCGGTCTGAGCCTGCAATGGTTCCGTAACCGGTTTACCCCAGGCACGCCGTACGACGAACTCACGGCCGAAGCACAGACATCGCCCGTGGGTGCGCAAGGGCTCTTCTGGCTGCCTTATTTGATGGGGGAACGTACGCCCCACCTGGATGCCGCTGCACGCGGTGCATGGATCGGACTCACTGCCAGTCACGGGCGGCCGGACCTCGTGCGCTCGATACTTGAAGGGGTCAGCTTCAGTCTGAAAGACGGCCTCGAAATCATCCGAAGTCTGGGTGCCCGGCCCTCCTCGATCCGGCTCTCGGGAGGCGGTGGCAAAAGCACATTCTGGCACCAGATGTTCGCGGATATTTTCGGGGCGTACGTGTCCACCCTCAAGACCCAGGAAGGCTCGGCATACGGGGCGGCGCTCCTCGCGCTCATCGGAACAGGCGAATACGGAAGTGCGCGGGAACTGTGCGATCACGCTATCCAAGAGAACGTGGTCAAGGAGCCGCAGCCCGAAGCCGTCAAGCTCTACGAAACGCGCTACCGGGTTTTCCATTCTTTGTACCCGGCGTTACGTCCTGCTTACCGCGCCATCAGCGAATTGGATGAGTGAGAACTCGTTCCCTTTTTGTGATGTAGCTCTACCGGTTCCGCTCGAGCAGGTTTTTACCTACAAGCTTCCAGGCCCTTTCGGTTCACGCATTGCTATCGGAATGCGTGTGGCGGTGCCTTTTGCCGGGCGCAAACTGACGGGCGTAGTACTTGGGTTGCGCACTGAGGCTCCTGATGAACAGCCGGTCAAAGACGTCATCCGCCTTCTCGACGACCATCCGGTTCTCGACGACGCTTTGCTACGTCTGGGCCGGTGGATCGCCGAATATTACTGTTCTCCCATCGGGGAGGTGCTCAAAAGCATGCTCCCTCTCACCGGCGAAGTTCGCAAACAGGTTCGCTATGCCCTGACTGCCCTCGGGCAGGACGCAGCGGAACAGCTTGTGTTGCAGCAGACGCCCGCGACGCAGGCACTGCAATTACTTCGCGACAGTCCTCGAAGTCCGGAATATCTGGCCGCCAAAGTTCCAGGCGCGCGGCAGACCCTGCGAGCCCTGCTGAAACGTGGCCTGGTCGCAGAAGAGGATTACGAAGAAGAAAAGGACCCTCTACGCGCCGCGGCCGGGCGATTGCGAGCAGAGTTCCTCCGGAGGCCGCCCGAAGGCCTGAAGCTTAAAAAAGGCGAGCGGGAGCTTCTCGCCTTTCTGGAACTCCATCCCGGCGAGCACAATCTCGCCGAACTGCGCCGCTCGGTCAGGGGCGCCAGTGCGGCGGCCCGTTCGCTGGCGCGCCAGGAACTGATCCGCATGGAAACCGAATCCGTCGCTGCCGTGACTGGATTTGAACGCGCAGCCCCTGTGCTTAACGGCGACCAGAGCGCAGCGCTTTCGGCCATCGAGGACGCATTACGCGCCGATTCTTTCCGAGCCTTTCTCCTCCAGGGGGTGACGGGTTCGGGCAAAACAGAGGTCTACCTCCGAAGCATCGAATCGGCACTTGCCCTCGGCAAGAGTGCCCTGCTGCTTGTGCCTGAAATCGCGCTTACACCCGCAATGGCAGGACAATTTTTTCATCGCTTTGGTAAGCAGGTTGCCATCCTCCACTCGGCTATCTCAGCGACGGAGCGCGCCGATCAATGGCGGCGCATCCGCACCGGGAAAGCCCGCGTTGTTGTCGGAACGCGTTCCGGCGTTTTCGCGCCGGTACAGAACCTGGGTCTGTTGATTGTCGATGAAGAACATGATGGCAGCTACAAACAGGGAGAACTGCCCCGCTATCACGGCCGTGATGTCGCGATCGTGCGGGCAAAAGAACTCGGCGCAGCGATTGTGCTCGGATCGGCGACACCCAGCATCGAAACGCGTCATAACGCGGAAGTGAACCGGTACACACTGCTGCGCCTACCCGAACGAATTGCGCAACGCCCCATGCCGCAGGTCGAGATTGTCGATATGCGCGTGGAGTTCTTAGCGACGAAACGGCAGGCCACATTTTCACGGCAGCTTTTGGAGGCAATAGAAAGAAGGCTTGCCGCGGGAGAACAGACCATGCTGCTGTTGAACCGCCGCGGCTTCTCGAGCTTCATGGTTTGCCGTGCGTGCGGCGAAAAGTTGCATTGCGCAAACTGCTCACTTGTTCTGACACACCATAAGCGAGATGGCCGGATGCTGTGCCATGTTTGCGGGTACGCGGAGAAGATTCCGGCCGAGTGCCCGAATTGCGGAAGTGAGTACATTCAGTTTCTGGGGATCGGTTCTGAACGCGTCGAAGACGAATTGCACCAGCACTTTCCGACCGCACGAATAGGCCGGCTCGATCGCGATACGGTTGCGCGCAAGGGTGCGTTCGAGGATGTACTGCAGCAGTTCCGTGATGGACTGCTCGACATTCTTGTCGGCACGCAAATGATTGCCAAGGGGCATGACATCCCCAATGTGACGCTGGTCGGCGTGGTCCTGGCTGATATCGGGTTAAGCATACCCGATTTCCGGGCGGCTGAACGGACTTTCCAGCTCTTGACCCAGGCGGCAGGACGCGCCGGACGAGGTGAAACGCCGGGCCAGGTAGTGATCCAAACGCTCAGCCCGGAACACTATGCCGTGCGCATGGCGGCGGAGCAGGACTACGAAGCGTTCTACACGAAGGAGACAGAGTTCCGGCGCTGGTTGCATTACCCGCCCTTTGCGGCAGTTGCAAACATACTCGTCCGCGCCGTCAAGCAAGAGGATGCATTGCGCATGGTTTCTCAGCTTGGCTTTGAGCTCACGCCGCCGCCGAAAGGCATACGAGTCATGGGTCCGGCCGAAGCTCCTGTCGTGCGACTAAAAAACGAGTTCCGGTATCAGATCCTTTTGAAAGCCGCGAGCCGGAGCACGTTACGGGAAACTTTAACCCGGATGAGACGCTATGCAGAACGGGAACGCTGGAACAGTACGGCGCTTGTGATCGATGTGGACCCGATCAGCCTAACCTGACTTGGATGTTAATCTGGATCTTGTACGGCGGCTGTAGCTCAGTCGGTAGTAGCGCCAGATTGTGATTCTGGATGTCGTGGGTTCGAGCCCCACCAGCCGCCCCATCTCTGATCTAACGCCCAAGCCCAATCGTTCAAGCAGCCTTCTTCCCGCGTGCCGCAGTCCGTTTCCGAGCCGTTTGCTTCTTAGCTGCGGGACGTTTTGCAGTGGCTTTCTTCTTCGTTGGCTTTTTAGTCGCAGTCTTTTTATCCTCGGTTTTGGTCTTTTGACCCGGCGCGTGTAAGTGCTGTGCCGCTTTCTTCGGGGACCCGGGATGCTCGGCGTTCCAGCTATCCAGCTGCTTTTTCCGTTTGGCGCGAAAGCTTTTTTCGCCTCCCGACATTTTGGACTCCGCCTTCGGCCGGCAGCTTCCCTGTTCATGCTCTGATTTCCCCGGAACCGGTTCGTAGCCGGGCCAGCAACGATTGTCGTCTTTTGCCAAACTGCCTCCTCCTGCAACTAGATGCCTGCTGCCGTTACACTGGATCGATTTTTCGCATTGCCTTGAGTTGTGATCTCATAGCAAGCAGCATGCCGGTGAGCTGGACGTGGATTCTCGCCTTTGCTGGATGTGCGTCTCTCGTCGGAGCAGGCCTCGACCCGCTTCCTTCTTTGCCGGAAACCAAAAGCGATCTCGAGATCGTTGCCCGCACACAATCCCGTCAACCCTGGACCGTTGCCGGCGAGCGTGGTGCCTTGTTCGGTCGTCAGAATGGAATGTTCGAGGCTTGGATCTGGCCGGTCAAGCTGCTCGGCAATCTCTCGATCAGTGCCGAACTCGCAGATTATCCGGTCCCGATCGATGTCAATGCATTATCAGCGGAGATCCGCGTTATACCCGGCGAAACTGTAATCACTTACTCACATGCTGCGTTCACAGTGAGGCAGCGCATGTTCGCCACCCGAACAGGAATGGCACCCGGCCCTGCCGCTTCAGTCATCTTCGAAATCGATTCCGTCCGGCCAATTCAGCTTACGTTCTCTTTCACACCCGAGATGCTCCGGATGTGGCCCGCACCCAATAACGGGCGTCCCAGCGGAGAGTGGATCGCTCAAGGAGATTCCGGGTTCTACCTGCTGCATACGGATGATCCGAACTTCTCGGGCATTGTGGCCATGCCACGGACCAAGCCTGGAATCATGGTTCCCTATCAGGAGCACCCGCAAACCTATCCACTTCAACTCCGGTTGAACTTCGACCCCAAACGAGACGCAGGACTCTCATTCCCTCTCGTGCTGGCCCTGGCAGACACTTCGAATCCGGCGGGAAAGATCGCGGAGACCCTGGGGACAATGGGCGAAGCGTACCAGGCAACCCAGGCTTACTACCGACACTTCTTCGACAAACGACTGTCAATTGAAACACGGGATCGGAAACTGGCCGCTGCGCTGAAGTGGGCTGAGATCTCAGTCGATCAGATGCAGGTTCGGCACGGAAACGAAACAGGGATGGTCGCCGGGTATTATGAGTCCGCTGATTCGGCCCGTCCCGGATACGCCTGGTTCTTCGGTCGCGACACACTATGGTCCACATACGCCATAAACAGCTATGGCGATTACGCGCTGACAAGGCGCGCGCTCGAGTTCCTACTGGCACGCCAGCGAGAAGACGGCAAGATTATGCACGAATACTCGCAAACTGCCGAAGCACTGAATTGGAAGTCCACTCCATATTTCTATGCTTCTGCAGATGCAACCCAGCTTCTCGTGATGGCCGTCGCAGATTACTTAAAGGTGAGCGGGGATCTGGCTTGGGTTCGACAGCATTGGCCGGCGGTGCTGAAGGCGTACCAATTTCTTCGTGCACATGACGACCGAAACGGAATCTACAGCAACGCCGAGGGTACCGGGTGGGTGGAGTCTTGGCCAACTGGCATGCCCCATCAGGAAATCTACCTTGCTGCTCTCGACCGGCAAGCTGCGGATGCGATGTCGGTCCTTGCTTCGGCCACCGGAAATCGAGATTTGGCCGCAGCTTGCAAGAGTAAGGCGCAGACGATCGGCCAAACAATAGAGAAGCAGTTCTATTCGGCGCCCGATCACTTTTATGCGTTCAGCCGGAATGAAGCAGGCTCACTCGATCGGACCGCAACGATTTATCCCGCAGTCGCATGGTGGGACGGAACCTTCGGCCTCGCTCAAGCCGGGCAGATGTTGAGCCGCTGGGCATCACCCGAGTTCTCGACCGATTGGGGCACTCGAGACATCAGTAATCGGACCTCGTTTTACGATCCGATTAGTTATCACCAGGGTTCCATCTGGCCTTTATTCACCGGTTGGGTTTCCCTGGCCGAATATCGCGCCGGGCGGCCTCTTTCGGGATACACACATCTCATGCAGAACGCCAGCTTAACGTGGACGCAGGATCCGGGCGCCGTCACCGAACTTCTCTCGGGTGATCTCTTCCAGCCGCTTGGGCGCAGTAGTTCTCATCAGATGTGGTCCTCTGCGATGGTGATCGCGCCTCTCGTGCGCGGACTGCTGGGACTTGACTGGAATGCGCTTGATCAAACTCTTACGGTGAGACCGCAGTTGCCGGCGAACTGGGATTCGCTGAAAGTCCACAATGTGCCGCTTGGCCCGCTTCACCTGGAGTTGGATATTACCCGCCGCAATGGAGAACTCCGGATTCAAGCGCGTTCGGCTCAGCCGGAACGGTTCTGTCTGTCATCCGGACAACCGGGCCCACCGCCGTGTTCGGTGGCGTCCGCGAGACTGCATGAACTTGCGCTGTCCGTGCGCCCTGTCGAGATCTACCTCCCGGCTGAACTACCCGAGCCAGGGTCGAGAACGCATGAGCTCAAAGTGGTCGATGAACAGTACGATGATCGTTCGGCGAGGATCACGTTCTCGGGGCCGGCTGAGGGTCGATATCACATCCCGCTAAAACGCAATCTCTCCGGCATCACGGTTGATGGTGCGACCGCTTCAGATCAGGAACTTCTACTCACGATGCCGCCGGGCTCCGGTTACCGGACACAGACCGTTACATTCCGCTGGTGACACGAACGGCATCCTTGCGCACAACTGTATATAGTCGAGGAATGCTGCGGCTTCGGAGAAGGCTCAAATCCACGGCTCTTTTCGTCGCGGTTCTCGTCCCTGCGGTCTTTCTCGCTCAAGTACCTGCGCCGCAGACCAAGTCGGCGAACATCCTCGAATACATCAGATCAACATGGTCCGTTCTGACGCGCTCCAACGCAAATCTTGGAACGGCTGCCGTGGATCCGAAATTCAAGCCACGGGCAGACGGGCGTTGGACCGTTTACATCCCTCGGAGCGAAGACCACGATCTGGTGGGGGAAGGCTTGCGCCGGGAAATGCCGGCTGCTGCGTTCAAGAGTATTGCCATCGAGCCTCTCCCGGCCGATTTGGACTCTCTTCCGTCACAGGGACTTCTGTACTTGCCACATCCGTATGTAGTCCCGGGCGGGCGTTTCAATGAGATGTACGGATGGGATAGTTACTTCATCCAGGTCGGACTGCTCCGCGATGGTCAGACGGAGATGGCGAAAAACCTGGCGGACAATTTCCTGTATGAGGTGAAGTACTACGGCCAGGTACTGAACGCCAACCGCACGTACTACCTGACTCGCTCTCAGCCACCTTTCTTAACTGAAATGGTTTTGGGTGTCTACCGAAAGACGCACGACCGCGACTGGCTCAAAAGCGCGCTTCCCGCCATCACGAAATATTACGACGTGTGGGCCAAAGAGCCGCACTTGACGCCCGAAACGGGGTTATCCCGGTATTTCGATCTCGGTGAAGGGCCTGCGCCGGAGGTGGTTTCTGCCGAACGCGACAGCACCGGAAAAACACATTATGAGCGCATCCGCGACTACTTTAAGACCAATCAAGTCACGGATTACGATGTCAAGCAATATTACGATCGATCGACAAACCAATTAACTCCACTGTTCTATAAGGGTGACCGCTCGATGCGCGAATCCGGGTTCGATCCTTCGAATCGTTTCGGCGCGTTTAACATTGACATCATCCACTACAATCCGGTTTGCCTAAATTCACTACTTTTTCTTATGGAACGGCAGATCGGCGACATCTACACCGAATTGCGTGACACCGCCTCTGCAAAGCAATGGGAACAGAAGGCATTGCTTCGTGCGGAACGTGTGAACAAATTGATGTGGGACGGTTCTGACGGCTTATACTACGACTACAACTTCGCCACAAGGAAGACCCGGAAATATCCGTTTCTCACCACCTTTTACCCGCTCTGGGCCGGTTTCGCGAGCAAGGAGCAAGCATCCCGGATCATGAAGAATCTGGATAAGTTCGAGCGTGCCGGAGGATTACAAACCAGTACTTATGTCAGCGGCAACCAATGGGATTCACCGTTCGGCTGGGCGCCGTTACAGTGGATTGCAGTCGAAGGAATGAGGAAGTACGGATTCGGCGAAGATGCCGAGAGGATCTCTCTGAAGTTCTTGGGCATGGTGGAGCGAGAATTCCTGCGGCAAGGATTTATTGTCGAGAAGTACGACGTAGTCAAAGGCGGTACCGAAGTGAGTGCGCAGATTCGATTCGGCTACAGCGCCAATCAAGCGGGCTTCGGATGGACGAACGCCGCATTCACAGCCCTGTATGATGAACTGAAACCCGCAGACCAACGGAAGCTGCTGGCCGTCACAGGTCGTTAACGACTTTCGAGTGCCTTCTCTGTGGCCGCGATTTCAACTCGCTCCCGCTTCACGTCTAAACGCACTCGCGCGAAGATGCTCATGTAGAGATTCGCTACCCATACGAGCGCAAATCCGCTAATCAGGTAACCCCGCCAGTCCGGAAACAGAAGCTTGAAACGGGTAAGGACGAGGAAAAAAGCGGTAACGTAGTGGCTGAAACAGTATTCACACGTGAAGAGATAGAAAAACTTGCGCTTCAAGAGCTTGTCACAATTTTCGCTTCGGTCCTTGCAAAATTCACGCGGTTCGCGAAATACCTCTTCATGCGTAACGGTCCATGCGATGGATGCGATTGGCAGGCCCAGGATGAAGAGCGTGAAAAGCTCATGACTCATGTACGTTAACCCCCGCTACTACTATCGCTGTTGTGCAACCGGGATTCGAGCACAGGGGAGAATAAGTTGATGCCACACGACAAAGACAGCGGTGCTCAGCCCGCTGGACCTGGTGCCATGGTGATCTTCGGGGCTGGCGGCGACCTGACAAAGAGGCTTATCATTCCGGCTCTCTACAACTTGACCTGCGCGCGCCTGCTGCCGCAGGAGTTCGCCATCATTGGCTTCGATCGCATCGATCAGACCGACGACGATTGGCGGAACGGCTTGGCCAAGATGACGGAGGAATTCGTAACTGCCGGCGATGAGAAATCCGAGTTCAACAAAGAGGCCTGGCAGTTCCTGGCAGACAGGATGTCCTATTTCAAAGGCGATCTGACGGACAACAACTCGTACGAAGCGCTCAAACAGAAATTAGCCGAGGTAGACCGCACCCGGAACACTGGCTGCAACTATCTGTTCTACCTGGCGGTGGCAGAAAGATTTTTCGGAACCGTGGTTGAACACCTTGGGCATAGCTGTCTCAGTTGCGAGACGAACGGCTACTGGCGCCGCGTTGTGATCGAGAAGCCCTTCGGCCACGACCTGAAATCGGCTCAAGACCTGGATAAGCAAATCCTGAAAGTCATCGACGAAAGTCAGATCTACCGCATAGACCACTTCCTGGGCAAGGAAACGGTGCAGAACATCATGCTGTTCCGCTTTGCCAACGGCCTTTTTGAACCATTGTGGAACCGCGATCGCATCGAACACGTTCAGATCACGGTGGCGGAGACGGTTGGTGTTGAGAAGCGGGGATCGTTCTATGAGAAAACAGGTGCTCTTCGCGACATGGTGCCCAACCATATGTTTCAACTTCTCGCGATGACTGCCATGGAGGCGCCGAACTCGTTCAGCGCCGACGCAATTCGTTCCGAGAAAGCAAAAGTGATCGAGGCTGTACGGCTATGCGATCCCGTCGATATGACGTGCAACGCTGTTCGCGCCGAGTACACAGCTGGTGTCGTTTTGGACGAGAAGGTACCGGGATATCGCGAAGAACCTGACGTTGCACCGGACTCCCTCACCGAGACCTATGTAGCTTTGAAGCTCATGATCGACAATTGGCGATGGTCAGGAGTTCCCTTCTACGTGCGTACCGGAAAGCGATTGTGTAGGAGGAAAACGCAGATCGCAATCAAGTTTAAGCAGGTTCCTGCCGCTCTCCTTCGCAACACCGAGTTCAGCCAACCTGCGCCGAACTGGCTCCTGCTTCGTATCCAGCCCGATGAAGGGATTGCCTTGGAGTTCGGCGCCAAAGTGCCTGGTCCGGCGATGCGGATCGGCGATGTTCGCATGGATTTCAAGTACCGCGACTATTTCGGGACAGCACCGGCGACGGGCTATGAAACGCTACTCTACGACGTGATGACCGGAGATGCCACGCTCTTCCAGAGAGCCGATAACATCGAGTCGGGTTGGGGCGTAGTGCAACCGATTCTCGATGACTGGGCGAAAAACTGCGGCAAAGGCCTGGCTTTTTATCCTGCTGGAAGCCAGGGACCGGTGGAAGCAGATCAAATGCTCGCGCGTGACGGTCACGCCTGGCGCCCTATCAACTGATTGGAGTGCAGCGACCGGTATTTACGAAGCAGCTCATAGATGACAATCGCGCCTGCACTGGCCACATTCAGGGAATGCTTGAGGCCCAGCATGGGGACGCGCACGTGAGTATCGCAGGCCTGTAACAACCGAGGATCCAGGCCGTCCACTTCATGCCCGAATAACACACAGACCGGGAATCGTGGCTGCCAATCGAAGATATCGACTGCCCGGTTGCTCGTTTCAATCGCGGCGATTTCATGACCGCTGCTTCTCAGGTTGTCGAGTTCGTCGAGCGAGCTTTCCACGCCTCGCCACCGCACACGCTCTTCCGCGCCGAGAGCCGTTTTCGCTATCCCCTTGTGCGGCGGACGGGCTGTGATCCCAGATAATATGAGCTGCTCAATCCCAGCGCCGTCACCCGTACGAAAGAACGAGCCGACATTGTACATGCTGCGGACGTTGTCGAGGATGATCGTAACCGGAAGCCGGAGGTCCTGGTAAAGCGCTGCTCCTACCGTCGCTCGAAATGGAACTCGGTCCATCCTTCAGCGGCGAGACAGCCCGGCGCGTTTCCAAAGTTCGTCTACGCGGCTGACCACTTCCGGCGACATGCGAATGACATTCGGCCAACGTCGCGTGAAGCCTTCGGACGGCCACTTTGTCGTGGCGTCCACACCCATCTTTGAACCGAAGTTAGGTAGGCGGCTCGCGTGATCGAGTGAATCGACCGGACCTGTCACGAACTCGATGTCCCGTTGTGGATCGATGTTGTTCAAAGCCTTCCAGCAGACCTCGGAGACATTCTGCACATCCACATCTTCGTCCACAACGACGATGCACTTGCTGAACATCGCCTGGCCGAGCCCCCAGATCGCGTGCATCACTTTGCGCGCCTGTCCCGGGTAGGATTTCCGAATTGAGACCAGGATCAGGTTGTGAAACACACCTTCCGCAGGCATACAGATATCACGCACTTCAGGCAATTGCATCCGCATCAGCGGGAGGAAGATGCGCTCGATCGCCTTTCCCATGTAGAAGTCCTCCATGGGAGGCGGTCCGACGATCGTTGCCGCGTACACCGGATCCTTACGGCGCGTGACACACTCGACGTGAAAAACCGGGTAGTCGTCATCAAGAGAATAGAAACCCGTGTGATCTCCGAACGGACCCTCACGGCGCAACTCGCCGAGATTCAGATATCCCTCGAGCACAATCTCGGAGTTCGCAGGAACCTCGAGATCGGACGTTTCACACCTCACCATTTCGACTGGGCTGCCGCGAAGAAAACCAGCAAACAACATTTCGTCGACGCTCGGGGGCAGCGGCAGGATGGCGGAGTACATGGTCGCCGGATCCGACCCAATCGCGACCGCAACGGGCATGCGGGTCGCTTTACCTTCCGCGGCAAGACGGCGGTAGTGTTCCGCACCTTGTTTATGCTTCTGCCAGTGCATCCCCGTCGTTCTGCTATCGAAGACCTGCATGCGGTACATGCCACAGTTTCTTTTGCCTTCGGCATTCTTCGAGAAGACCATAGGGAGCGTGATGAACCGGCCGCCGTCGCCGGGCCAGCAATGGAGAATCGGGAAGTCGTGGAGCGAGAAACCACCGCGCTCGATCACCTGTTTGCACGGCCCACTCGAAACGACCTTGGGAAACATGGCGGCAAGCTCACCTAGCTTCGGCAGCATCTTGAGCTTGTCCAGCCAGCTCTCAGGCTTCTGCATCTCAAGAAACCCGGAAATTCGCCCGGCGACCTCGTCAATGCTTGAAACGCCTAACGCCAATTCCATACGGCGAGTACTCGCAAAGGCGTTGATGAGTACCGGAAATTTCGAATTCCTTAGATTTTCGAACAGGAGTGCGGGGCCATCACTTTTGACCGAACGATCTGCGAATTCGGTGATCTCGAGATAAGGATCAACCTCCAGTCCCACTCGCTTAAGCTCCCCAGCCTTTTCCAGGGCGCGCATGAATCCACGGAGATCGTTAAAAGCCATTTCGCTAAACCCATTATGATGATGAATGGATGACGGGAACCCGCACGGCGCTTGTGACTGGCGCGAGTAGAGGAATCGGCAAAGCCTGTGCCCTTGCGCTCGCCAAGAGTGGCTATCGGGTCGCGGTTGCGGCTCGTTCTCTGGATAACCTGCAAGACACAGTGAATCAGGTGAAAGCCAGAAACGGCGAGGCGTATCCGGTCGCAGTAGATTTGAGCGACGTCGGGTCCATCAAGGCCGGGTTCGAGAAAGCAGTGTCGGAGTTCGGCAGAATCGACATTCTGGTTAACAATGCTGGTGTTACAAAGGACGGTCTCGCCGTCAGAATGAAGGAGCAGGACTGGCGGCTGGTACTCGAGACGAATCTGAGCGGTGCTTTCTTTGCGACCCAGCAGGTATTGCCAGCCATGATGCGCGAGCGGTGGGGGCGTATCGTCAATATCTCCTCGGTAGTCGGCGAAATGGGAAATCCGGGACAGGCCAATTACGTCGCCTCTAAAGCGGGTCTGATCGGTCTTACGAAGTCGCTTGCCCAGGAGGTAGGCAGCAGGAATATCACGGTGAACGCCGTAGCGCCTGGCTTCATCGAGACGGACATGACGGGCGGTTTATCGGACGAGTTGAAGCAGAAGATGCTCGCCAACACTCCGCTTCGCAGGATGGGCACGCCGGACGACATTGCTCACGCAGTGAAGTTTCTTGTCAGCGAAGAAGCAAACTTCATCACCGGGCACGTCCTGGACGTGAACGGCGGCATCTATATGTAAGGTCTGCGAGAGCGCACCTCGCTACATCTCCTATGTCTTCTATCACCGTATCTCCACGAGCAAAACGCGACAGCAGCTTCCGGATCGGCCTGGTGCAGATGCCCTGCTCACTCAATCCTGAGGAAAATCTGAGCCGCGCGATCGAGGGCATCACAAAGGCCGCCGCCGCCGGCGCTGAGATCGTTTGTCTTCAGGAACTGTTCCGAAGCCAGTACTTCTGCCGTGAAGAGCACCCGAAGTGGTTTGATCTCGCGGAGAGTATACCGGGACCTTCCACCGAAGTGATCAGTGGAGTCGCGAAGCAGCTACAAGTCTCGGTCGTCGCTTCTCTGTTTGAGAAGCGCGCACATGGGCTTTATCACAACACCGCGGCTGTTATCGACGCGGACGGATCCCTCGTCGGCGTGTACCGCAAGATGCACATCCCCGATGATCCGCTGTACTACGAGAAGTTTTATTTCACACCCGGCGACCTTGGGTTTCGCAACTTCGAGACGCGCTACTCGCGAATCGGCGTGCTGGTCTGCTGGGACCAGTGGTATCCCGAAGGAGCTCGCATCACCAGTCTGCAAGGCGCCAACGTGCTGTTTTATCCCACCGCCATTGGCTGGCATCCGTCCGAGAAAGATCAATACGGCGAAGCGCAGCTCGATGCCTGGCGCACGATGCAACGAGCTCATGCCATTGCAAACGGAGTCTTCGTCGCAGCCGTGAACCGCACAGGATTCGAAGGGCCGGCCGAAAGCAGGATTGAGTTCTGGGGCAATTCGTTCATCTCAGATCCCTTCGGTCGAGTGATCGCGCAAGGTTCCGCTAGCGAAGCGGAAGTGCTGGTAGCGGAATGCGACCCAAAGGATATGGACGAGGTACGTAAGAACTGGCCCTTCCTTCGGGACAGGCGCATAGACGCCTATTCGCCCATCGTGCAACGCTGGCTCGACTAAGGATGTCCGGGCAGGAAGATGTTCAATCTGCCGGGCTTCGAATGCCCGCCGAGTGGGAAACGCACGAGGCAACCTGGTTAGCGTGGCCGCACGAAAAAACCGACTGGCCCGGAAAGTTCACTCCCATCCCGTGGGTTTATGGCGAAATCGTTCGGCATCTTTCGCGTGTCGAAAAGGTGCGGGTCCTGATTGAGAATGCAGACGAAGAGCAGAAAGCTCGTCGCGTCTTGCGAAAAGCTAACGCGGAGCTGAGCGCAGTCGAGTTCTTTCACTATCCGACCGATCGAAGCTGGACCCGCGACTTCTGTCCTATCTTCGCCAAAGACAATGCCGGAGCGCCGAGCATGTTGAACTGGAGGTTCAACGGGTGGGCGAAGTACAGCAACTCTGAACACGACGACGCGGTCACGAGTTTTCTTGCAAATCATCTTGGAGTTCCAATGTTCACGCCCTTGTGGAATGGACATCGGGTCGTACTTGAGGGCGGCAGCATCGACGTGAACGGCGCCGGCTGCATTCTCACTACGGAGGAATGCCTCCTGAGCAAAGTTCAAGCGCGAAATCCGGAACTCGTGCGCGAAAACATGGAGCAGATCTTCGCCCTTTATCTCGGGACTCCGAAGACATTGTGGTTACGGCATGGAATCGCGGGCGACGACACGCACGGGCATGTGGACGATCTTGCACGGTTCACTGATGAGGGCACGATCGTCATCGTGCATGAAGAGGATCGGTCGGACGTGAACTTCGAACCCTTGGCGGAGAACCTTGCTCTTCTTCGGCAGGTGAGGAACCTGCATGGTCAGGAGTTCCGTGTCCGCACGTTGCCGATGCCTGCACCCGTCATCTTCAATGGGCAGAGACTTCCGGCGAGTTATGCGAATTTCTACATTGCCAACCGGACAGTCCTCGTCCCGACCTTCAACGACCCGAATGACCGGGTAGCGCTGAATACCCTGGCCGAGTTGTTTCCGAACCGCACGGTCATCGGAATCGCTTCGAGCGATCTTGTACTCGGGCTCGGAACACTTCACTGCATGACGCAGCAGCAGCCTGCCTGATCGGTTGTGGCGCCCATCCTGCTTGCGGCCGTTCCACTCGGCATATGGCTGTATCTTTTGTTCGCGCGAGGTGCCTTCTGGCGTGTTCACACGCACCTCTTACCTCCCTCAAGCGAATCCCCCAATCCAGCACGAATTGTCGCCGTCGTTCCCGCCCGCGATGAGGCGCCCGTCGTAGGTGAAGCCGTGCGCTCGTTGCTCCAACAGGCGCTTCCCCGTCCGATGCACGTCATCCTCGTCGATGACGGAAGCTCAGACGGAACGGCAGAGGTGGCCCGGCGAGTTGCTGCGGGGATCGGCGCGGCCGACCGTCTGACCATCCTCGCAGGTAAGCGTCTCCCGAGAGGGTGGACGGGCAAGTTATGGGCTGTCTCCCAGGGTGTTGCTGCTGCGGCTCTGACCGTGCCCGATTACTACCTGCTCACCGACGCCGATATTCAACATGATGCGGAGAGCATCGGGCGCTTGCTCGCCATGGCTCAGGAACGCAACATTGACCTGGCGTCGTACATGGTCAAACTCTCCGTGGGTTCCCGAGCGGAGAAGTTGCTCATCCCGGCGTTCGTCTATTTCTTCTTTCAGCTATATCCACCACGTTGGATCACGATGCCTGCTACCACCGCGGCGGGCGCGGCCGGCGGTTGCATCTTGATTCGGCCGGAGGCCCTGGAGCGAGCAGGCGGTATCTCAGCTATCCGAAATGCGTTGATCGATGACTGTGCTTTGGCAGCCGCCGTCAAAAGATCCGGCGGCAAGCTCTGGCTCGGATTGACTGACGAGAGCCGAAGCATCCGGTCATACGAAGGTTTCTCGGGGGTCGGCCAGATGATTTCCAGATCGGCTTTTCATCAGCTCCGACACTCGACCGTACTGCTCTTGGGCACGGTCCTGGGCTTGGCTGTTACTTACCTGGCTCCGCCTCTCCTGCTGCTTTCCGGTAGATGGGCGCCAATGTTGCTGGGCGGCATGGCTTGGGCATTCATGACGATCTCGTACCTGCCGATACTACGGTTTTACCGGCGCTCGCCGCTCTGGAGTCTGTCCCTACCGTTAGTCGCAACCTTCTACGCCGGATGCACGGTTTACTCCGCGTTTCGGTTCTGGACCGGCTCAGGAGGCAAGTGGAAAGGACGAGCGCAAGACACGATCGGCCATCGCTGACTTCGTTCCCGGGCGTCCTGGCTCGCCGTTCCAATATCACCAGGTCATATACTCGCTGAACATGCGATTTCTTTTTCGGCCGTAGCAGGATTGCTGCTCCTCGGCTGCGGGTCTGCCCATCGCGAGCAAGTTGCGCAACCTTCGCATTGCCACGGGCGGACGCGGTGGGCTGGATTTCATCCCGGTGTACCTGGCATCTTCATTAGGCTTTTTCCGGGAAGCTGGCCTCGAAGTATCCATTCAAGACCTGGCTGGAACGGCGAAAGCCGTGGAGTCGCCACTTGGTGGAAGCAGCGAGCTGGTGGCCGGAGGGTTACGACTCGACAATCGAGATGGCGAGTAAAGGCCGGCACGTGGAGTCGATCTTTCTGATCGAGCGGTGGCCACCGCTTGCCATCGTGGCAGGAGCGCACACACAGAAGCCGATAAGAGCCATTCCAGATTTAAAAGGTGCGGCAGTTGGAGTTTCCTCTCCA
>Ga0308176_10000671_pt1 | contig 21519 bp, 31 predicted proteins | sample PhyCR2_3_FD_203890 | JGI IMG/M metagenome (GOLD analysis project Ga0308176, IMG submission 203890) | Soil microbial communities from UC Gill Tract Community Farm, Albany, California, United States - DLSLS.C.R2 | ecosystem: Environmental > Terrestrial > Soil > Agricultural land | place: USA... | reverse complement strand
TGGCTGCTGGGCGAGGCGCGCAAGCCCGAGCCGGAGCCCGGCCGGATCGCCAAGGCCGAGGCACAGCGGGCGGTGGACTGGTACCGGCGGGCGGGCGGCCAGTGATCGAGAAGGCCCTGGCAGCCGCCCTGGCGGTCCCCTGGATCGCCTGCGCGACCGGCTGGGCCTACGTGGTCACCGGCTACGAGATCGTCCGCTGGGTCCGGCGATGAGCTGCCCCTGCGGCTGCCCCGACGAGGAGCTGAACGAGGCCGAGGCTGACCGCGCGGCCGAGCGAGACCGGCCGCCGGGTGACGGGGGACACGGGTGACAATCGGCGAGCGTGTCCTGTTCGCTCTCGCCTTCGCAGTCGGCGCAGTACTGGCTGCTGTGCCGTTTGTCCGATACCTCCGGTAGCGCATCTCGTTGGGAAGCTGTGAGCCCGCAACTCCGGTGGCTGTGCCGCACCTGCAAGACCGTCCGCCACACCGAGGCCGAGATCATCGAGCACATCGCCGAGACCGGCCACACCGAGATCTCGCTGCGCAGATCTCGTTGACTTCCCCGGCGCGTCGTCCGGGCGCGGCGGGGCCCTTCGGTCACACTCAGTTCTCGTGGGATCTCACGACGCACGCGAGGTCGCCGACCTCAGCGAGTACCGGCGCAAGCGCGAGGGTGACGCCGACGCAGCCGTCCTGGCGGTCTTCGCCCGGGTGACCGGCAGGCCGATGCACCTGGTCAACCGCACACCCGAGGAACTGGCCGAGCGTCGGTCCCGCGCGCTACGACGGCGGGCGGAGCGCTCCGAGCGGATCCGGGCGCGGCTGGAGAGTGACGGACCCGTCTACCAAGACGACGATCCGGACGGCATCATCGGAGCGTGACCGCGCGCGCACGCTCAGTGCTTACAGCGGCTGCACCGAGGAGGATCCAGTGGCTGTAGCCGACTGCGCGCACTGCAACCGGGACAACGTCCGCCGCTCGCACGGCGGCGTCATGGTCTGCCCGCGCTGCGACCTGAACGAGCCCGAGCCGAGCACGCCGCCCGAGAAGGAGACCTCGCGTGGCTGACCCGAACCGGGCGATCCTCCAGCCCGACGTGTACGCCGACTGGGACGAGAACCCGCCGGTCCAGACCGTGCAGTACGTCCGCAAGACCGGCAGCACCTGGCCCAACCGCCCGACCGCCGACACCTCCGTGCTCGTGCTCTGGGTCGGCGCCGACCCCTCGCCGCCGGGCGCGACCGCCCCGGCCGTCAACGGCATGTACCCCGGGGACCTGCGGATCACCGGATGACCGCCGTCCCGATCACCGAGAGCTGGACCGGCTCCGACGGCGCCCCCTGGCCTGCGGGCTGGACGATCACCAACGGCGGCGCGACGCTGCGCGGCAACCGGGGCGACCTCAACATCGACGGCCAGGGCAACGTCGGGACCGGCGCCGCGCATCCGGCCGTCCTCACCGACACCGACGTGGCGCTCACCTTCTCGATGGACCGCTACGGCAACGGCACCGACGGCTGGGATTCCAACCTCTGGTTCTGCGCCCGCACCGGCACCGCGCGGCTGAAGGCCGACGCCAGCGACGTGCCCAACACCGGCTACGGCGTCCGGATCTACATCAACCCCCACGCGCAAGCCAACGGGGACGGCACCTTCGTGGCCTGGTTCATCGCCGAGCTGCACCGCTTCCCCGGGGACGGCACCGACCCGGGCAAGGTGCCCGGCGACGGCGGCGGCTTCTTCTACAAGCCGATCAACCCGGGCGTGGACTACCGGATGCGCCTGCGCGTCATCGGCAACCGGGTCCAGTTCCGCTACTGGCCGCTGTCCGAGGCCGAGCCGGTCAACGAGTGGATCGTGGACTGGACCGACCCCGCGCCGCTCCCGGGTGGGCACTTCTGGATCGGCACCTGGACCGGCTGGGGCGGGAACTCGCGCGGCTTCCGCTTCGATGACCTGCTGATCACCGCGCCGGTGCGGATCTGGGACGGTTCCACCGAGCAGGCTGCCGCTCTGCGGGTGGTGTAGAACCCGATCACGAGCGGTGATCGGTCAGGTACGTTGTGCCATCCTGTGCCCATGCAGGTTCTCCGCCACCGCCTGACCGATGCGAGCGGTAACCCGGTGGCGGGCCACACGGCTCACGTCATGGAGTACGAGACGCCGGAGGAGGCGTTCTACCGGGGCTACAAGCGGGTCCCGATCGTCACCGCGACCAGCGACGACAGCGGCTGGTTGACATGGATCCTGCCGCGCACCGAGACCAACGTCTACGTCGTCAACGGCATCGAGCCCTACCCGGTGATCATCACCGTGCCCTGGGGCGTCCCGTCGGTCACGGTCAGCGAGTCCCGGACCGGCGTCGTCACCAACGGCGGTGTGCGGCTCCCGGCCACGGTGGACCTGGTCACCGAGCTGGAGATGTCGGAACGGCTCGCCGGGATCACCCGGGACATGATCGGCGAGCTGATCAACGACCCGGCCTTCATGTCGGCGCTGGCCGCGAGCCCCGACCTGATCGCCGCGCTGACCGCCAACCCCGACCTGGGCGGCACCGACCAGGCAGGGGCCAACACGATGGCCCGCCGCGACGACACCGGCGCCCTGTCCTTCTACCGCGTGCACGTCACCGCGACCGAACCCACCGACCCCGACGAGGCGGTCCGCAAGGACTACGTGGACGAGGCCGTCGCGGGCACCCAGGAGGCCGCCGCCAACGAGCTGGTCCGGCGCGACGCCTACGGCGCCTTCGCCGCGTCCTCCGTCTACATCGGCCTGGACCCGCAGTACCCCGACGCCGTCACCTCCCGGGACTGGGTCGAGCGCCGCGTCAGCGCCCGGAACGTCACCAGCTGGGACGAGACCATCAGCACCGGCTGGTGGATGGGCTACAACGCCCCGGGCGCTCCGCAGCCCAACAAGTGGTTCCTGGGCGAGGTCGTCGCACACAACGACGTGTGGGTCACCCAGACCGTCCATGCCTTCACCGACGACGGCCTGGCGACCAACTCCGGCAGCTGGCGCCGGTCGTCTTTCGACGGCGGCGACTCCGTGGGGCACGCCCGCACCTGGGGGCCCTGGTTCCGACTGCGGCTGACCGAGGACGAGCAGAACGCTGTCCTCGGCGTCGTCGGCTACACGCCCGACACCCTGGTCCGCCGCGACGCCAACGCCTGGATCATGGTCAAGGGCGTCTACGGGATGGATGTCATCCAGGGCGACCTGGAGACGGTGGACGGCGGCAGTGCCGCGCCGATCAGCTACGTCCGCGCCTACGTCGCCCAGCAGGGCGACAGCTGGGGCACCCCCGGCACACTGGTCCGCCGCGACGAGGACGGCAGCTTCTGGGGCGACCGGGTCTATGTCAACCAGGCCCCGGCCAACCCGTTCGACGCCGTCCGCAAGGACTACGCCGACGGGCTGGGCACGCCGCTCGCGCAGGGCGACAGCATCGTCCGGCGGGCCTCGGACGGCTTCTTCGCCGCCGTGGGGATCTACGGCCTGGCAGCTCCGGCCGCTGCTGACCACGCCGCGAACAAGGCCTACGTCGATGGCATCGGCGACGTGGACTACTCCGCGAACAGCCTGGTCCGCCGCAACTCGGCCGGTGGCGCGAAGATCTCCGGGGTCTCCGGCCTCGCCGACGTGGCCCCGGACATCTTCACCCCCGACTTCGCGGCCAACAAGGGCTTCGTCGTGGCCGGGGACACCGCCGCCAAGGCCCGTGTCAACCACACCGGCACCCAGCCTTCCGCGACGATCTCCGACCTGACCGAGGCGGTCACCGACCTCATCGCCAACACGGTCGTCGCCGGAACCGGCATCACGCTGGGCTGGGACGACGTGGCCAACGCCCTCACGATCAACGCCACGGTGGGCGGCGGCACGACCGACCCCGAGATCGTCCGTGACGTAATCGGCGGCGCCCTGGTCGCCGGGGCGGGCGTCCAGATCACGGTCAACGACGCCGGGGACACGATCACGATCACCTCCAGCGCCGTTCTCCCGGCCCGGCAGGTCATCTCCGGCACCGGCCTTCAGGGCGGCGGCGACCTGTCCGCAGACCGCACCCTGTCGGTCCTCTACGGCACGGCCGCCGGGACGGCGGCGCAGGGCAACGACTCCCGCATCGTCAACGCCGTCCCCAACACCCGCACGGTCTCGGCCGGGACCGGTCTGACCGGCGGCGGGGACCTGACGGCCAACCGCTCCCTGGCGGTCGCCTACGGCTCCACGGCGGGCTCCGCCGTGCAGGGCAACGACACCCGGGTCACCGCCGACCAGGCCGCCGCGACCGCCTCGATCCGCACGCTGGGCACCGGCGCCCTCCAGGCCGCAGCGGGCAACCACACGCACGCCGGGATGGTCACCGGGACCGGGATCTCCACGATCCAGTCGCTGACCCAGGCCGCCTACGACGCGATCGTCACGAAGTCCACCAGCACGCTCTACGTGATCGTGGGCTGACCCGGTGGCTGTCACCCGCACGCTGCTCACCAGCGGGGACGACACCGCTGCCAACGCGGTCTCGATCTCCACGGCCAGCATCACCCCAGCCGCGAACAAGCCGCTGCTGCTGACGTTCTTCTTCAACTCGGGCTCGGCCGTCACCGCGCCGCCGACGGTCACCGGCAACGGCCTGACCTGGACGCTGATCGGCAGCTCCGACACCGTCACCAGCACGGCGCCGCGCGTCTGCGCGATGTACCGGGCTATCGGCTCCGCGCCGACCGCTGGCGCGGTCACCATCACCTCCGGCGACGGCCAGACCATCACAGGCTCCTTCTGGTCGATCGTCCAGTTCGACGGGGCGCTGACCACCGGCACCAACGCCGCCGACGCCTTCAAGAACTTCGCCTCCGCCCGGCCGAGCGCGAACACCTCGGCGAACACCGCCTTCCCGGGCACGATCACCCCGGGCAACGCCACCTACAGCGTCGTCGGTATCGCCGCCCAGGAGCTGCCCAACCCCGGGACCGGCTGGTCCCAGGACGCCCGCTTCAGCCACGCCGCGCCCACCACCGGTGCGATCTTCCAGTTCGCGGCCAGCGGCCAGCAGAACATCACCGCCAGCTGGACCACCTCGGTGGTCAGCACCGTGGCGGGCGTCGAGGTCGTCGCCGCGCCGCAGGTCTCCGTCGCCGGAACCGCGACCGTCGGCGAGGTCGCCTCCGATGTGCAGGTGGCCTGCGCGGTCCCGGCCGGGGTCACCGCCGGGGAAGTGCTGTTCGCGGCGGTCACCCATTCGACCCCGTCGGTCGTGCCGGATCAGACCGGCTGGACGACGATCAGCAAGAACAACTCCACGACCGGGAACCTCGGGCACGCGGCGTACTACCGGATCGCCACCGCGAGCGAGCCCGCGTCCTACACCTTCACCGGCCTGAACAACGGCACCGCTGGCCGGGCGACGGCCCAGATGGTCCGGCTCTCCGGCGTGGACACGTCGGTGCTGTTCGACCTCGCCCCGGAGACCAAGTACACCTCGGGCACGTCGGTGACGACCAACGCCCAGACGACCGTCACCAGCGGCGCCCTGATGATCTACACGGCCTCCCGCGCCAACGCCGCCATCGACATGGCCGCGCCCTCGGACGTGACGCTGCTGGCCAACACCACCGGCACCGGCCGCCGGGCTCACCTGGCCTCGTTCCCCGTGGCGACCCCGCAGATCGTCGCGGCCAAGACGTGGACGGCGGGCACCGACACCACGGGCCTCGCCATGATCACGACCACGACCACGTTCCGCCCCGCCGGGGCGGCAGCGGCCGGGTCCCTGATCTCGCTGTGGACCGGCGTGCCCACCGGCACCAGCGTGCCGATCACGGTCAAGACCTCCGGCGCGGCCAGCGTCCGCCTGAAGATCGGCACCGACTCGGCCGTGTCAACCGGGGTCATCTACACGGCGGCAGCCACGCCGGACTCCGGCGGTTACACCACGTTCACCGTCACCGGGCTGGCCGCCGGGGTCAGCTACTGGTACCAGGCCGAAGTCGATAGCGTGCTGGCCTCCAACGTCGGCTCGTTCAAGACCGACACCCCCAAGGCACAGTGGTCGGGACGGGTCGCCTTCGCCTCCTGCCTGACCAACTCCAACGGCAACTCCACGGCCTTCAACAACATCATGGCGAACGCGCCCGAGATGTTCTTGCATCTCGGGGACTTCCACTACGGCGACTCGGTCAGCACCGACCCGGCCGCGCACCGGGCGCTCTACGAGACCCAGATCGCGGGCAACACCGGCCTGAAGCAGACGCTGCGCACGGTCCCGACCGCCTACGTCGAGAGCGACCACGACTCGGGCAGCAACGACTGGACGGGCGGTCCGGGCGTCCAGACCCCGGCCTGGAACACCGCGATCCGGCAGCTCATGCCGTCCCTGGAGACGCTGCCCAGCGGCGGGGCCTACAGGTCGGTGCACAGGGGTCGGGTGAAGTTCATCCTGACCGACTGCCGCTCGTTCAAGTCGCCCAAGGCCAATGCCGACGATGCGAACAAGACCATGTTCGGGGCCACGCAGGAGGCGTGGATCGCGCAGGAGCTGGCCGACCCGGACTACCCGGTCAAGGTCCTCGCGGTGGACGTGCCGTGGGTCTACCCGACCACGGCCGGGGACGACAAGTGGGGCGGCTACAAGGCCTGCGCCCAGCGCCTGGTCAACTCGATCGCCTCGGCCAACGCCAAGGTCTTCATGATCCACGGCGACGCCCACTCGCTGTGCGCCGACGACGGCACCAGCTCCAACAACACCGGCGGCCTGCCGGTCGCCGGTGCCGCGCCGCTGGGCAACTCCACCAGCATCAAGGGCGGTCCGTACTCGGCGGGCACCTGGCCGACCTCGGGCAACACCGGCACGGTCGTCAACGGACAGCACGGCCTGCTGGACATCACCGACACCGGGACCGCGATCACCGTCCGGTTCTCCGGTCGGGACGAGACCAATACCGAGCGGGTCACGCTCTCCAAGACCTACACGGTGTCGGCGCCGACGCCGCCCCCGGCGTCGAGTGCGGCGACCCTGATCCCCGGCACGCCCACCGAGTCGGCGGGCTCGGTCACCTCGCTGACCGCGACGCTGCCGTCCGGGTTCGTCACCGGCGACTACGTCATGGTCATCGCCGGGCACGTCGCCACGGCGGGCGGCCTCACCGCGCCCGCCGGGTACTCCACCCTGATCTCGGCCACCACGGTCAACGGCGCGGCCTCGGGCCACCTGGCGGTCTACTACAAGAAGTGGGCCTCGGGGGAGGCCAACCCGACGGTCACCTGCGTGTCGGGCCGCATGACCGTCCTGCCGGTGCGCGTCTCGGGCGCCGACCAGACCACCTTCGCCGAGATCGCCGCGCAGGTGACGCAGGCGGCTGCGTCCGCGACGGCGGTCGATGCCCCGGCCATCACGACCACGAAGGCGACGCAGGTCGTCAACGTGTTCTTCGGCCGGATCACCACCGGCCAGTACACCTGGAGCCCGCCCGCCGGGACGACCGAGCTGGCTGACACCTCCTCGCGGGACACCACCGGGTCGAGCAACGTCGCCGTCGAGCTGGTCACCGAGACGGTCACCCCCGGTACGAGCAGCGGCGTCAACACGGCGACGGCCAGCGCCAGCCTCACCGGCGCCCTCGGCATCTCCTTCGCCATCACGCCCGCCGCGCCCAACCCCAAGATCGAGACGCTGGTTGACACGTTCGCCACGGCGGACACCACCAAGTGGCAGGGCTTCGACAGCTTCACCACGGTGACCGGCGGCCAGCTGGTCCAGCAGGTCACCAGCGGCTACGACGCGGGCCTGGACACCGGCTCGGCCCGCTACGACCTGACCGGCTCGGCCGCGCACGTCCGGCTGGTCCAGCGGCCGAACCAGGGCAACAACAGCACCGAGGCCTACTTCCGCCTGATGGCGGACAACGCGAACTTCATCGACTGGTACATCTCGGACACCAAGCTCTACGCCTCGCGCGTGGTGGGCGGCACCCGGACCGATGTCCTCTCCTTCACCTACAGCGCCACCACGCACCAGCGGCTCCGCATCCGGGAGTCCGGCGGCACGATCTACTGGGACACCCACGACGGCACCACCTGGACCCAGCGCGCCTCGTGGGTGCTCTCCGGGTTCGCCGTCACGGCGGTCAACCCCACCTTCCTGGCCGGGTACTGGCAGACCGAGCCCAGCCCCGGCACGGCCATCTGGGACGACTTCAACATCGACCCGCCGCCGCCGAGCCCCAAGATCGCCACGCTGACCGATGACTTCAGCACCGGTGCGCTGGACACGACGAAGTGGCTGCTGTGGACGGCTGGGACGGCCTCTGTCTCCGGCGGCCAGCTCCGGGTCGTCTCGAACACCGACTGGTCCGGCGGGATCGAGAGCGTGTCCCGGTACGACCTCACCGGCTCGTCCTTCATGGTGGAGGTCGTCTCCACGTCGGCTGCGTCCGTCTACGAGGACACCTACATCAACATCCTGGCCAGCACCGGCAACGGCGTCGGGATCGACATCGAGATGACGAACGGGTCGGGTGGCATCACCCTCGGCTCGTTCGTCGGCGGGACGTACACCGCCCGGGGCACCGTCACCTACGACCCGGTGACCATGCGCTGGGCCCGGCTCCGCGAGGCCAGCGGCACGGTCTACATGGACACCGCGCCGGACGGCAAGACCTGGACGCAGCGTGCGTCCTGGGTCGTCTCCGGGGTCGCGCTCACGTCGGTGACGGCGTCTCTGGGCGCCGGTGGTGACTCGAACGGCGCAAGCCCGGCGATCTTCGACAACGTCAACCTGGTCCCAACAGCGCTGAACAAGCTGAAGCTGGGCGACAACATCGTCGGGATGCGGCTGGGCGCCGCGACGCCGTCCAAGGTCTACCTGGGCACGACACAGGTCTGGCCGTAGCCCCACCCGGTTGACATTTCCTGCCATACTGGCGGGCATGACGCAGAGCCCTGAACTGTCGGTGGTCGGTGGTAGGGGGATGGTCCATGTCGCTCATTGACGACCCTCCGGTCATCTGGACGATCGACCTGGAGGGCAGGCACAAGTCCCTGACCACCTGGGGCGTCTTCTGCACCGACCACAACTGCTGGGTGGCCCGGGGCCCGTGGACCGAGCGCGAGGCCTGGCAGGCGATGCTGGCGGTTGACACGACGCACCCGATGCGTCTGGAGGTCCGCGCCTACAACGAGCAGGGTCCGACCCAGGACGAGGACTGGGTGGAGTGCCCGGACTGCCGGGGCGCGACGACCTGCTTCCACTGCGACCAGACCTGCCCCCGGTGCCAGGGCACCGGGGAGATCGAGAGGACTGACCTTGGCCGAGCGGCCTGAACCCACCCCCGCCCAGCGCCTCCGCGCGCAGTACGTGCTTTACCCGATCCACGCCACCGTCGGGATCGACTACGAGGAGCTGAACCGCGACGCCCAGCGGGAGGTGGACAAGGTCGCCCGGCTGATCGCCGACATCGAGGGCCCGATCCGTGAGCTGCACCGCCCCTTCGGGATCTACGACGAGTGCGGCCACGAGCACACCGAGGCGCACCTGGAGTGGGGCGATTGCCTGGACATCATGGAGGTTGGCCTGACCTGCGAGGACGGGCTGATGTACCGGGTCTGCACGCACTGCTGCGTCACCGAGGGCTTCGGCGGCGGCCAGACCGAGGAGTGCGTGACCAACCACCAGCACGACAAGGCCGGGCCGATCTGCAAGACGATGGCCGCCTTGGAGGCCCGCCGTGCCCCTGTCAACCAGTGACCTGGCCTACGCCGCCGCGCTGATCGACTCCTTCGGCAACTTGAAGACCCGCCGGGTCGGCGAGAACGAGCTGCCCGAGGTGATCATCCAGGGCAAGATCCGCACGCTGCCCTGGCTGGCCTACGTGACCGGCGTGAAGCTGATCGAGGTGACCAAGGGCTACTCCCGGCACCAGTGCTCGCAGCACTGCCCGACGGCGCACACCGAGATCGTCTCGATCTCCAAGCGCTGGGTGGTCACCGGCGCGCGGGCGACGATCGTGCTGCACAACGTCGAGCCCTTCATGCGCGCGCACGGGCGCGAGGCCCGCGCGCTGGTCGAGGTCGGCCGCCAGGTCGGCTACCGGGGGAACGTCATCAACTCGATGATCGAGCTGGGCTGGAAGATCCCCGACCTGCGCGAGCAGCCGCGCGCCCGGGTGCCGCTGACCCGATGAGGGGATGGCACGTCCGCGTCCGCCGAGCGCAGGATCGGCGGACGTGGACGTACCCCGCTGCCTCCGCCACCCGCGCTACATCCTGGCCAGCTGTGCCGACTGCTCGGCCTACCAGAGCGCGAGGATCCAAGTACTGCGCGCCATCCCCAGACCAAGATCCGGCGATGCGCCGATAACGGCGACTATGACATAAGTGCAGGTCAGCGCGCCGTCTAAAGCGGAGGTCGAGGGTTCTCCCCCGCTGATTGTCACGCTCCGTCCCCAGGCCAGTCCACACCTGTGCATACGGACGCCGTAGTTCCCCGGATCTTGGGGACAGCCCTGGGGACAGCCCGCCGTGCGGCCGGTCGGAGGTCGAGGGTTCACGCCCTATAGATCGGGCCCGGAGATCTATAGGTTGGGGTGAGACGCCCGTCTGACCAGGCATTACGCCGACTCCCCCGCTATCTGGTTGACATGCCATTCCGCTCTGGTTGAGGGTCGTTGCCCTCCCGGTGATCGGTGTTGACAGCAGGGTCCTATACTCCCGTTGACAACGGCCACTTATAGTGGCCACTCCCCGACGCAGAGGAGGGCCGGATGGCCCAGAGAGTTGTCAGTTACGTCGTCTACACAGACGACCTCACCGGCGAGGAGTTCGCCGAGGGCGACGGCGAGACCGTCGCCTACGGCTTCGACGGAGCCACCTACGAGATCGACCTGACGAAGGACAACGCCGCCGCCTTCCGCGAGCTGATCGCGCCCTACCAGAAGGTCAGCCGCAAGACCGTGGACGACCGGGGCCGGGTGCTGAAGGCCGGAGGCGGGCCGGGCACCCGGCGCAACCGCGAGGAGATGGCGAAGATCCGCGAGTGGGGTCGGGCCAACGGCTACGACGTACCCGAGGGCGGCAAGGGTCGGCTGCCCTGGGGCATGGTCCAGGCCTACGACCGCGCACACCGCCAGTGAGGCCCCGGCGGGTGGACGACGCCCGCAACTCCCAGGCGTGGCAGGAACGGGCTCAGCGGGCCGCTCAGCTGGCCCAGGAGCGCACGGGCATACCCGTGGAGCCCCTGCCGGTCCTGGGGGGCCTGTGGGCCTCGCTGGAGGCCGTGGAGGCGTGGCTGGGTATCTCCCAGCCCGCCTCTCCCCCGCTGTTGACTCCGGACGAGGACGGCGGGACGCCCGAGTGACGGCCCAGTCCCCCGGCCACCACCAGATCGGCGGCTACGTGGTGGACCGCGTCAAGGACGGCGAGACGGTCACCTGGGAGGTCATCCACCCCGATCAGGGCCTGACCACCACGGTTGACACGCTGCCCGACGCTCGGGAGTGGATCCGGCAGCACCCGATCCCGCGCGAGCCCAAGAAGCCAGTCCCCTACCGCGCCCAGCGCAAGGCCGGGCTGATCTGCCGTGGCAAGAAGCGCAACGGCGCCCTGTGCACCTCCACGACGGTGCAGGGATCCCTCTACTGCGGGCGCCACGCCCGCACCCAGACGCAGAAGATGAGAGCGAGACAGACCTGATGCCCGAGAAGTTCACCGGCGCTCCCGCCAAGTACAAGCAGCGCTTCCTGGAGTGCAAGTCGTGGGGCCACAGCTGGAAGCACCACACCGACTTCCACCTGATCCGGAACACCAAGCAGGAGATCATCCAGTTCACCCGGCAGACGGTCTGCACGAACTGCAAGACCGAGCGCCACGACATCTTCGACCGCCGGATGTCGCTGGTCAGCCGCGCGTACCACTACCCCGACGGCTACCAGACCACCGGCGATTACGTGCTGGGCGTGGCCACCTCGCGCAGCGAGTTCGTCCGTCGGCTGCTGGTCAAGGCCGGGGACACCCCGCCGGTCGAGCTGGAGAAGGCCGTCGGCGAGTAGGCCGCCTGGGGATGAGCGACTGCGTGTTCTGCGACTGGGAGTTCAGCTGGACCGATCCGCCGCGCGCGGTCTTCCGGCTGGACAAGCTCAGCCCGCTGCGCTGGTCCGCGCAGTGGGGCCTGCTCCAGGGCCCGATCGAGGTCAACCCGGAGTACGTCGTCGGGGTGGCGACGGCGGCGCACTGGGCGGCCGAGCACCCCTGGCAGTTCAAGCTCGCGCTGGAGGCCGACCAGGGCGTCAGCGAGTGGCAGTGGGGCTCCCCGGTGACCTGACCCTCCGCAGTCGAGCGCGCACACTGGGTGTGTGATTGCGCGGTACGCCGGACGGACGCTGGACCAGGTCACCCGCTACGACCCGGAGAGCGAGGCGTACTGGCTGGCTGACCGGCTGGCGGCGACGGCGGAGCCCAAGTCCAAGTTCTGGGTCCCCGGCGACCCACTTGACCAGGGACAAGAGGGAGCCTGTGTTCCCCACGGGATCGTGGGCGACGCCCTCTGCTCCCCGGTGCGCGTCAAGTTCCCCGACCCCCAGGCGCTGGCCTTCGAGGGCTACGACTGGACGCGGCGCAACGACGAGTTCCCCGGCGAGAACTACGAGGGGACCAGCGTCAACGCGGGCATGAAGTGGTACCGCCAGCTGGGCCTGATCGAGGGCTGGCTGTGGTGCCGGACGGTCGAGGAGCTGATCCAGGCCCTGCTCCAGGTCGGCCCGGCCATCATCGGCATCCCGTGGCGCGAGTCGATGTACGAGCCGCGCGGTGACGGCCTGGTCGAGGTCAGCGGCAAGGTGGTCGGCGGGCACTGCATCCTGGTCAACGGCTACTCCCCCAGGTACGGGAAGCTCGGCGAGGTCTTCCGCGTGTTCAACAGCTGGGGCCCGACCTGGGGCAAGCGGGGCCACGGGTACCTGCGCGCCGGGGACTTCCACGACCTGGCCTTCACCGGGCAGGGCGAGGTGGCGATCCCGGTCGGCCGGAAGCTCCCCGCCAAGAGCGAGCTGGCGCTGGCCGCCTGAGCCTCGCGCGCGCGGTCTGTGGTTTCCCTGCTGTGGTGCGGCTGCTGTCGGGGACGGCCAGCAGAGTGACCACACCAATCGGTCTCCCGACCTACGGTCCGGAGATCCCGGCACTCTCTCCAGTTGTGAAGAACTTGGGCAGATGTCCGGCTTTGCCGGACCAAGTGCAGGGTGTGTGCCGCTGAGCTGGCACTACTCCCCCATCGGCCGGTTGACACGCCGATGGCCCACCTGCTGGCAGAGACAGGAGGGTGCGAGTACCGTCGCTGCCACTTGGTGGCCAGCCAGAGTGACAGCGACGGCCGGTGTGAAGGTGGGCTCAGCTCACTGGATCACCGGCCGTTTCTGCGTCTGGGCATGGGTGCACATCGGTCGGAGGCTAGGCCCCTCCCCCACCCTCCTCGGGTAGACACGCCGTGGCTATAGCACCTGCCCATGTTGACACTGTTGACACAGCGTGCCTATACTCCTCCCATGACGCAGACGTATGGACCCGGGATGGACCTGATGGACGCCGACTACGACGCCCCCGAGGCGCCGCGCAAGGGCGTGAGCGCCGAACAGCAGGCGATCGTGCTGGCCTGCGACCTGACCGACACCGAGAAGGCCAAGGTCCTGGACACGCTGTCCGACGTGGCCACCGGCGACTTCTACTGGCCGCTGGCGAACCTGGCCGACGAGATGGGCAACCTCTACGGCCTGGCGCAGGGCTCCGACGGCCTCTGGCACGACGCGATGGTCCCGACCGATCCCGAGGACCCCGAGCTGGGCTACCAGTTCGATCCTGACTCCGTGAAGTAGGTTGCTCACGATCCGCTACCTGGGTCGGTGCATCCCCCGCACCCGAGAACCCCGCGCCGCTCACGCCCGGCGCGGGGTTCTCTGCGTTCGTGTTCCCTACGGTCACACCATGACGCAGACCTCTCCCCCGCCCGTCGAGATCCCGGTGACGCCGGGCCAGCTGCCCCTGCTCCAGGACTTCCTGCGCACCGGGGACTCGGCCGCGCAGATCGCGGCGCGCTTCGGCGTGAGCCGGAACCTGGTCAATCAGCAGCTGCTGCGCGTCGCCCGCGCTGGGGGCTACGAGACCACCAGCCAGCTCCTGGCGGCCGTACACACCCGCCGGGCCCGTCTGGTCAAGCACCGGCCCAACAGCGTCCTGTGGCGCGGCCTGGACGGTCTGCGGCTGGCAGGTTGAGCGACCCTCGGATCGAGGGCCTTCGCCGAGCTGGGCGCCACCGCTCGCGGCCGGACTGACCCGCCGCGCGCCGTGCCACGCTGTCAACCGGGCATGATCACCCCGTGAGCGATCCGATCGTCGTGCCGGGCGGGACCACCACCGGGGCCAGCATCAAGGTCATGCGGGTCAAGCGGAAGATGCCCGAGATCCAGGCTGCCTGCTACGACGGCACCAACGCCGTCCAGCTGGCCGCGTGGCTGCTGGCCAACGGCCGGGCCGCCCGGGTGGACTTCCAGCCGAACAAGCCGCCGCTGCTGATGGACCCGACGACCAACAAGCCGATCGCGCCGGGCTGGCTGCTGCCCAGCCTGGAGGCGGTCAAGGACGGCGAGGTCGGCACGGTCTACGAGCAGATCGGCGAGGTCATGGACGTGCCGATCACCAACACCGGCGCGATCGGCACGACGACGCCGTGAGCGGCGCTGAGGTGACCTTCGGGCTGCTGCTGGTGGTCAGCATCGGGGTACTGACCCGGCGCGCCGTCCGGGGCCAGCTGAGTGGTCAGGAGGCCGGTGAGGTTGCCGACACCCCTCCGGCATCTGCGCCGCTCCTGGGTGTGGTGCCCCCGCCGCGCGCCGAGATGCCCCTGGACGGGACGGTCCCCCGCTTCTAGGTTCGGTCAGTGCTTGTCGTGCTGGCCTCCTGCATCCTCATCACGGGGATCCGCGTGATTACCGAGCGTGGAACCGGGTAACACTCGGTCATGCTGCTTCTGTCGAGTCTCATGCTGGCTGGCCTGGTCGCCCTGGTGGCCAAGCACCACGACGGCTCGATGAGCGGCAGCACCACGCTGCTCTGACGGGCTCTCCCCCGGCATACTCCGGGCGTGATCGTTCCTGGCCACGGGCTGCTCGATGAGGGCGCGCCGTACACCGCCGATGTCTGCTCGAACTTCCCCTGCAACAAGATCGCGGGCGTGAAGCGTGTCAACCGGCAGGGCGAGCTGGGCAACCACGGCGTGAGCGGTCACGGCCACGCGACCTGCCGCTGCGGAGGGCAGAGCCCGCACCTGTACTCCGGCGCCGAGCGCCGCCGCTGGCACACCGCCCACAAGCACGAGCTGCGCGGCGAGGTCCCGCCCGCGCCGCACTGAGAACGCACGAGAGCCCCCACCCGGGATCACGGGATGGGGGCTCTCGGCTGTGCAGGCTGTCAGATGAGGGCGGTCCGGGGGAAGTCGATCTTCTTCGTCTCCAGCGCGGCGGCGGCCAGGTAGCCCGCCTGGGCGTTGCACCCGGCGATGGCCTCCAGGACGCCCTCCCACAGGTCCCGCTCCACGCGGGTGGCCATGTAGTGCTCGCCGTGGAAGGCGAGGGTGGTGATCTCCCGGACCTTCGCCTGGACGGCGGGGACGGCGGTGATCACGGGGGCTTCGGTGCTCGGTGTCTGCGTCATGCAAGAAGTATGCACCCTCGTGTCAACAGTGTCAACAGAGGACACGAGAAAGGCCCCGCCGGAGCGGGGCCTTTCTGCTGTGACGAAACCTCAGAGGTAGCTGGTGGTCGTCAGCTTCACGCCCATGTGCTCCATGTCCACCAGGGCCGCCTGCGTGGTGGCCACGGAGACGCCCGCCGTCAGGTCGGTGACCGCCCGGACCTCGCGCAGCTGGGGGAGCTTCACCGCGTGCAGCGCCGACTGGTAGACGCAGTGATCGGTGGCGATCCCGACGATGTCGAGGCTGGTCACCTGCTCCACGCCGAGAGCGAACGCCACCGGCGTGCCGCCCTCGGCCTGGCCCTGGAAGGCCGAGTAGTCCGGCCGACCCTGACCCTTCCGGATGCTGATCACCCGGCCGCCGGAGAGCACCGGCATGAGCACCGGGTGGATGTCGGCGCCGGTCGTCCCGGCCACGCAGTGCACCGGCCAGGTGTCCACGTAGTTCGGGTCCTCGCCCTCGGGGGCGAAGTGCCCGCCGTTGAGGTCCGGCATCGGGTTGTGCCAGTCCTGGCTGGCGAAGATCCGGGTGTAGAGCCCGGGGCGGTCCATCAGCAGCTCGGCGACCCGGCGGGCCACCTCGTTGCCTCCCGCGACGGCGAGGGCGCCGCCCTCGCAGAAGTCGTTCTGCACGTCCACGATCAGCAGTGCTCGGGTCATGTCTGCGTCCTCTCTCAGGCTGCCGGGCCCAGGGCCCGGAGCTTCCGGATCTGGTAGGCGTAGATCCTGATCAGCAGGATCGGGAGCCACGGGTCCTTCTCGGTGCGGAGCGGGATCTGCGTCATGGGGAAAGTATGACACCCCATGTCAACAGTGTCAACTAGACGGGCTCCACCCGGATGTCGTTGCCGTCCGCGTCGGGGAGGACGAACGCGCGCTGGCCCACCCAGTGCTGCGCGAGCGAGCGATCGGTGAAGTGCCGGGTCACCCAGGGGTCGAACAGCCGGTCCTTGCCGACCACGATGAACTCCACGGTCTGTGTCTGCGTCATGCCGCCACGGTAACCGGAGTTGACACTGTTGACAAACAAGCTGCATAGCGGCGTGTCAACCGATTAGGAGCGGGGTCCTGGCAGACTCCAGCCATGACCGCAGACGCTTCAGACCTCCCGCCGCACCTGGCGACCGGAGAGCTTCAGGACGCCGTCCTGAAGCCGATGGTGCCCCGCCCGATCGAGGTCTCCCCGGTGCACTTCTTCGGCAAGGGCCGCTGCAACGCCGCCTTCGTCGTGGACGTGATCAGCGATGACCCGCTCTCGCCGGAGTTCACCATCGACCTGGTCTTCTTCGCGCCGCGCGAGCGCCGCAACGACCGCTTCGTCAACGACGCCTCCATCCCCGGCACCACGCGCTGGGCCAACGAGGTGGCCTACGCCCCGCGCAAGGAGAAGAAGGAGCTGACCTGGCACTATCCCGGCCGCGAGTGCCTGCCGGAGGCCGTGCTGGAGCTGACGGGGGAGGGCGACCGTGGCTGAGCTGCCCCGCCTGGACGAGCTGTCAACCGAGCCTCCGGCTGGCCCCAACGAGCTGGACCGCGCGCACGACAACGGGATGCGCAAGGCCGCCGCGCTGCTGAAGAACCGGCTGACCGAGCCCGAGCGGGCCGAGGAGACGGCCACCGCCGTGGTGCTGGCCTACCTGCTGGAGTGGGCCGAGATGTACGGAGTCGAGGCCTCCGACGCGGGCAACCTGACCGAGCGGACGATCATCCGGATCCGCCAGGACACCATGCACCAGATCGCCGGGAAGCTGGCGCCGACGGGCTGAAAGACTGGCACAGCGCACCCGGGCGGGTCGCCGTTCGTCACCGCCCGGGTGCGCTCTGCCACGATGGTGGCATGGCTCTCGGTCTTCAGGAAGTAGTCCGCCGCCTGGGCTTCCACCCGGCCACGGAGCGGACGATCCCGATCTTCGAGGAGAACCGGCACCGCGCGATCGAGTACGCGCTGTACCTGGACGAGACGCTGCCCGAGGGCATCGAGAAGGACAACGCCATGCGCGCGCTCCAGGAGTGCGCTATGTGGAGCAACGCTGCGGTTGCCTGCAACAGCCCGCTGATCGGCGACAGCCCGTCGCCGCCGCACGACCCAGCGTGACGGTGACCCGGTAGCGTAGCCGTGACCGCACGGTCACCGCGCGCTACCTGGAGGCCTGAGTGGGTGCCACCCCGCAGCTGAAGCTCCCGTTCCCGGAGCTGAACGAGCAGGCGGACGCGAACGACGCCTTCAGTGACCTCTCCACCGCCGTCGAGAGCTACTTCTTCGACCGGACGCTGCCGGTCGGGGTCTCCCGTGCGCCGACGTACTACTGGGGCTCGGGCTCCACGCTGCCGACCAGCTCGGCGCTGCGGGTGGGGGACACCTTCACCCAGAACGGCCAGCTGATGATCTTCACCGGCGGGACCACCTGGGCCAACGTCGGCCGCCTCACCTACGTGTCAACCACCGATCCGGGCGCCGCGCCGGATGGGTCGATCTGGTACCGGACCCCGTAACCCGTGGCCATCTCCTGGGGTGGCTTTGTCAACCACCTGCGCGTCGGCATCGAGGTCTGGACCGATGCCTACAACACGTACACGCCGTCGATCAACGTCTACGTCGCCTATTACGTCCAGTGCGACGCGAGCTGGAACTTCAACGACTCGCAGACGCTGAACCTGGGCGGCAACGCCGGTGGCAGCTTCACCTTCCAGAACACCCTGGGCGCGAACCAGAGCATCAAGGTCACCACCTACACGGTGGCCAACCAGGGCCAGAACTACAACGGCGGGCCGACCTACACCTTCAGCGGCTCGCTGGCTGGGGTCTACCTGGGCTCGGGACCGTCCCACTCGGTCAGCTTCACGCTCCCGGCCCGGCCCAAGCGCGCGCCGTCCGCGCCAGGCCAGCCGACGATGACCGCAATCGGGTCCAGCACCGCGTCGGCGTCCTGGACCGGTGCCACCGACAACGGCGGCGCCGGGATCGACAACTACACGCTGCACGTCGCCACCGACTCCGGCTTCGCCAACATCGTCCAGGACCTGGCGGCCAACTCGCTGAGCCGGTCGATCTCGGGCCTGGCGCCGGGCAAGGCCTACTACATCCGGGCCTTCGCCCACAACGCGATCGGCTGGTCGGCCGCCTCGCCCACCCGGGGGTTCTCCACCGACATCCGGGCCGCCAGCGCGCCCGGCGGGCCCGCCTTCAGCGGTGTCGGCGCAACCAGCTTCACGGCCGCCTGGTCTGACTCGTCCGACTACGGCGGTTCCACGCCCACCGGCTACCGCCTCCAGGTGGCGACCAGCTCGGCGTTCTCCACGATCGTCTCCGACACGACGGCGAACAACCGCTCGCGCTCGGTGTCGGGCCTCTCGCCCGGCGACACGTACTACGCCCGGGTCGCCACGGTCAACGCCGCCGGGACCTCGTCCTGGTCCTCGGTCACCTCGGTCACCACGGACATCCGGGTCACCAGCGCGCCGGGCACTCCGACGTTCTCCTCGGTCACGGCGACCGGCTTCACCGCGTCCTGGTCGGCGCCGTCCGACGACGGCGGCAGCACGCCGACCTCCTACCGGCTCCAGGTCGCCACCGACTCGGCGTTCTCCAGCCTGGTCTCGGACAGCTCGGCGAACAACCGCTCCCGGGCGGTCAGCGGCCTGACCCCGGGCAAGTCCTACTACGCCCGCGTGCTGGCCGTGAACGGGGCGGGCAGCTCGGCCTGGTCGAGCACCGCCAGCACCACGACGGCCATCCGGCTGGCCACCGCGCCCGGCGCACCGATCTGGGCCGATGTCACCGCGACGACCGGCACGCTGGCCTGGGGGGACTCCAGCGACTACGGAGGCTCGTCCCCGACCGGCTACCGGCTTCAGCTCGCCTCGGACGCCAGCTTCGCCACCGTCGTCTACGACAACACCGCACTGAACCGGACGCGGGGCGTCACCGGGCTCGCGCCGGGCAAGACGTACTACGCCCGCGCCGCGACGATCACCGCCGCTGGCCAGTCGCCCTGGTCGGGCTCCACCCCGACCACCACCGCCGCCTTCGGCACCAGCGGCATCGGGGTCAGTGCGGTCGGCCCAGACACCGCCACGGTCAGCTGGGCCGCGCCCGCCGGGGCCACCCCGATCGGCTACCAGGTCCAGTACTCGACCGACGCGGGCTTCGCCACCGGCGTCCAGACGATCACCAGCGCGACCTGGGGCACCAGCCAGCTGCTGACCGGCCTCGCGCCCGCGACGACCTACTACGTCCGGGTCCGGTCCAACACCGCGTCCGGCTACGGCGACTGGTCGGCGGCCGAGAGCTTCCAGACGCTCTCCGGCGCCAAGGTCCGCGTGGGCGGCCAGTGGGTCGAGGGCGTCGCCTACGTCCGCCAGGGCGGCCAGTGGGTGATCGCCAAGGTCTACAAGGCCCAGGGCGGGTCCTGGGTCCTCTGATCCCCGTGTCAACCGATGGAGGAACCCTTGCTCACCTCGTATAACGGCTGGACTGCGTCCGCCAACCCGGCTGACTTCGGCGGCATCGAGCCGCTGGTCATCGCTGGCGAGAACTTCGGTGGCGGCGTCCGCAAGGGCGACGTGCACTACCTGTTCCAGTGCTTCTGGACCGACTTCCACAACGAGGTCGAGCCGCTGTTCCAGGCGGGCTGGCACGAGGCCGACGAATGGGGCGGCGCCTTCCGGCTGAACCGGAACGCCAACAACCTCAGCTGCCATGCCAGCTGGACGGCCTGCGACGGCAACGCGACGCGGCACCCCAACGGTGTTCCGGCGTCCAAGACCTTCACCCCGGCGCAGATCGACAAGATCCGCTGGCTGTGCAAGGTCAAGTACCGGGGCCTGCTCCGCTGGGGCGGAGATTTCACCGGCACACCCGATGCCATGCACGTAGAGGTCATCGGCACGGTCGGCCAGGTCGCCGCCCTGGTCATCGAGCTGAAGAAGGCCCAGGGCATCCCCGGCGTCGTGATCCCGGCACCGTCCGGCGGCGTCCAGTACGAGCCCCGCGTCGATGCCCCGCTGGGCAGCCGCATCCTCTCGCTGGGCAAGGTCGGCGACGATGTCGGCTTCGTCCAGCGCTGGCTCGGGCTGAAGGACGACGACGAGTTCGGCCCGGCCACGAAGATGGCCGTCGAGGCGTACCAGAAGGTGCGCGGCCTGGGCGTGGACGGCATCGTCGGCAAGGCGACCTGGGCGCAGATGGGCATCGGCTCCGTGCCGAACCTGCCCGCCCCCAGCCCGGCGCCGCAGCCGTGGTTGATGCTCCCGGCGGTGCGCTCCCGGCCGCTGAGCTTCCAGAAGTGGTACAACGCCTACGACTTCAAGCCGTCGCTGCTGCCGATCATCAAGCCGCTGGCCAACAACTTCGGCCCGCAGTCGGAGGCCGCGCTGAAGAAGGTCCAGGCGCGCTACCACCTGACGGCCGACGGGATCGACGGGCCGCTGACCAAGCGGCTGCTGTGGAGCCTCGGCTGGCGCGGCTGAGCCCGGAGGAGTGATCCCCGGAGACAGAGGGGTGTTTCGCGGCTACGCTTGACACCGTCTGCGTTGACTGCGCGACCGAGGCCCCCCGTATCTGCGTCCGGGGGGCCTCGCCTCGTTCTGAAGCAAGAAGGGCCCCAGACCGTGAGGTCTGGGGCCCTTCCTGCTGAGAACCACCCGCTACTCCTCCCGGGACTTTCCCCGCCCGGCAGGCCCGACCAGTCTACCGGCGCCGGACGGCGTGTCCAGGGTGTGTCAACCGGTGGATCGCGGCCAGCGAGATCTCGGTTCGGCAGCGGACGACCGGCTCGTCGGTGAGCGGGTCGGTGACGGTCT